>Ga0126314_10000936_pt1 | contig 13802 bp, 8 predicted proteins | sample Plot105B_FD_92535 | JGI IMG/M metagenome (GOLD analysis project Ga0126314, IMG submission 92535) | Serpentine soil microbial communities from UC McLaughlin Reserve, CA, USA - Plot105B | ecosystem: Environmental > Terrestrial > Soil > Grasslands | place: USA: UC McLaughlin Reserve, Lake County...
AGTGCTGGCAAACGCACGCGACGTGCTCGCACGGCTCGAGCGGTATGAGCTCGACGTGTTTGCGGAGGAAGAGAACGGCGCACTTTCTAAGGCCGCACGCCGGAAGGCCGCAGCGCAAGCCTCGCTGTTCGATCTCGCGAATCAGAAAGTAATCGAAGAGATCCGGGCGACATCCGCTTCGATCAGTGGGGATGAAGCTAAAGAACTGTTATCGCGCCTGAAGGAACAGTTAATGTAGCCGCGGATGACGCGGAGTAAATCCGGATTTCTATCCGTATTATCCGTGGCCACTATTTCGGTGGCGTATCACGGACGTTGAAGAATTCACCGCGCCCATCATTCGTCTTGAGCATCCGCAAGACTTCATCGTACGTGAATGGACGTGCACCGCGGCGGCCGAAAACCGAAACCTGGTTTCCACTCTCATCGACCGCTCGATCGCGATCCAATGGTTTAGAGATGCCCAGTGCTTTGCCCCTAGTTTTGAAGGTCGCGATCAAAACGGGTCTGGGTCTCGGACTGAACCCCGCATACTCCGGCATCGTCTCCGGCGAAGTGAGTTGCAAGACACGCATGCCATTCTTCCCATCCGCAACATAAGCAAACAGACTCGCATTCGTCATCGCCACCTTCACCTGATGCACGTCGTTTAGCTTTCCCGCAGCGTTGTACGTCTGGTCCAGTCGCGGATGCTCGGGCTGCTCGACATCGATGATTGCGATTCCGTCTTTGCCGTTGGCAACATATGCATACGTGCGCGCGACGTACACGTCATGCGCATGGGCCAGCGACACAAGAGCGTGCTCAACAACTCTTGCCTGCTCCGGCATTGTCAAATCAATGATTTTCAATCCTTCCTCGTCCACCACAAACGCATAACGAAATTGAATCGCTACCGCCCTCGGATGCTTCAGGGCGATGCGACTTACAATCCGCGGATGCAACGGATCGTTGATGCTGACGATCGCGAGTCCCCGGGCCGTGGTGATGTAAGCATAATTCCCCGCGATCGTGATGTTGTTGGCATCATCAAGCGCGCCACCCGGATTGAATGTGAGCGCACGCTTGAGATAGTTATTTAACGGATCGCCGTCGAGCAGCGTCGCCGCGTTCACAAGTATCAGGCCTTCATATTTATCGACGACGTAAAGATATGCATACAGCGGATGAATCGTCTGTTCTTCGTTCAGCGGCTGCTTTGTGCGCGCCGGGTCAACTGCCAACGTCGTCGGTGCGGCAACAGCCGTCGCGTATTTTGTCTTCACCCAAAACTTCTGGCCAAAACGCGACACCGGAGCCGTGACAATACGCTCCGAAAACCCTTTCTGATCGATCTGCGCAACATCGTAAACACGCAACCCGCCTTCACCCGCCGCTACGTAAGCGTATTCACCACGCAACTGCACTTGCAGCACACGCGGATCGCCCACGTGCTCGTAAAACGTTTTCAACTCATTGCCGCCGTCGATAAACCGTCCGTAGTTTGCGGGATAAGCAATCTTGTGAAGCGTGCTGCCAAATACTGCCTGCGGCTCGGCCTGTTCAGATGCGACTACAACTTCCAGCGCGTCACCGGCGGCAACGTATACATAACGACCCATGAAGTTGACGAAGTTTGTTCCCTGCAACAGCAGTTGCGCGAGCCAGGCGTTGTTATCGTTATGCTCTGACACATGACAGTCACTGCACGTCTTCGTTTCTTTTGCGCGAACCGTGTGCGGGATGTGCGTGTTGAAAGCCTGGCCTGCGAAACCTTCCGCAGAAGTTGTTTGCTGCTGCGAATAGATCCATTCGCGATTCTGGTTCTGCGAGCTCACCAGCACGGCTGACGAAGAACGCACGGGGGCAACACGATTTCCAGTGACTGTGCCGTCACGGCCCAGCATGAAGATGTCGTCGCGCAGGACCTGGAAGTTATACTGCGTGAAATTTCGGGTGTTTCCGCCTTCGTTGTGACGATTAGGCATCTTGCGATTCGCCTGCATCGACAGGTGACATCCAAAACAACTCGTCACCCAGGAAGAATGACAGGCGACACAGGTCATGTCCGTGTCGCGATGGGCCAGTTGAGTGCTGTCTGCAGGAACATCGCCCCACGTCGCGTTATCTTTATGGATCGTCTTGGCATAGCGGGACTGTTCGTTGTAGTCGCGACTGCCGGGCGTGACGGTGTCGAGTGTTTGCGGCACGCGCCACCAGCGTCCCGGCACGACCATCGAGTTCTGCATGATGTCGCCGGCCTTCAATTCGACGTCGATACCCTTCTCGTCTTTACGTTTGCGCTCGCGAGGGACTCGCTGGAAGAGCGGAACGCGCGTTCCTTCAGCATCGCGAACACGTATGCGCGTCAGATCCTGACCCGCCAGCGGTTGGTTTTGCGACTTGCGACGCTGGGCTGCCGTTCCGGTTGCAGCAGCGGCGGCCGGACCGGAAGTGAACAGCGACGCCTTCTGTTTGATGGTGCCATGGCAATCTTCACAGGCGATCTCGATCCCCGCGCGTGGTTCGTTGTAGAGATTACCGTCGCCATGAGAGTCCTGCCGGAAGTGACAGTCGACGCAGTGCATTCCACGTTCGAGGTGAATGTCGTTCAGATGCACAGCCTTGCTGAACTTTGCCGGATCGTCGGGTGAGACGATATTCCCGCGGGCGTCCAGCAGGTTTCCCTTGCGGTCACGTTTGAAGACCTTGCGAAACATCCAGCCATGACCGTGAAAGTCTGAAAACTGAGTATTCCGCAGCATAGCGTTAAAGGCAGGCGTGCCCGTGTCTCTCAGGAAATCGAAGTTGGACCACAAACCGCGGAGACTTGCGCCTTCGGGATTGCGATCGAGTTTCTCCTGCTCCTGGTCCTGACTGGGATTTTGCTGCGTCGCAGAATACATCTTTGTGCCATCGCTTTCGTTGTCCCACCACGTCAAACCCAGATAAGTCGCGACCATGTTGGTTCCAGGGTGCATGTGACAGACCATACATTGCGAGGTCGGAATCTGGCTGGTGAACTGATGCTTGATTGGATGACCTGATTCGGTCTTCTGAATTGAGCTGTCGCCAGTTTGTGAGCGTCCAAGGTTTCCCGCCTGTTGGTAGAAAGCCGAATGGGACGGATCGCGATCGTTTGCGTAGATCACGTGACAGGCGGAACAACCGGAGGAGCGATAATCGCCCGGATGGTCGTTCGTGCCGAGAAAATTCAGTGTTGGATCGAGCAGACGTGTTTTTTGCAATCCGAGGAAGACCGGATCGGTGCGCTGTGCAGTGCCGAGGCCGCGCGCGCTGAGTCCCTTGTCAGGCTTTCCTGGATCTTCTTCTTTATCGGGCAGACCGACTTCGAGCCGCCGCTTGCCGCCGCGTTCAAACACACGCAAGAGGTTTCCCGGTTGCGAGATCTCCCAGCGTGGAATCGGATCGAGCAAGGTCAAAAAACCTTTGGTGCGGCGTTCTTCTTCAGTGCTTGTTTGCAGCAGAGTTTGCGGTGTACCTGATTCGCTGTAACTTTCGCCGAAGCGGGGATCTTTCAAGTGAAAACCACCATTATTGTAGAGCGCTGCGCCCCAAAGCATCGCGCCGTGCGTCATCATGCTGCGCGGCACGTTCTTCGATTCAATCTCGTGACACGCGGACCCCGCGCACGTTCTTCCAACGACGCGCAGATCACCGGGATTGATGAAGCGCACAAACTCCCCGCTTTCCCGCGCGAGAAGTGTGTTGGACCGTTCCGGATTCGCTCCACCGTACTTGCCGTCGCGCCTCCACTCGGCTGGAAACATCGGCTTCACGTGTGCTTCTTCTTTGACAGGCGAAACGGGATTGCCTCCGTGACAAGCAGTACAACTCAGACCAACCGCATCTTTCCCCGCTTTGATTTTTTCGAGCGTTTCGGTAGTCCCATACTTATGCATCGGCTCGATCTGCCCATGACACGAAACACACCCCTCGATCTTAGCTGGCGCAGTTTGCACAAACGCAGGGACAGGCCACACGAGATATGTGATCACCGCAATCAAAATAAAAATCAGTGTTTTTAAGATCCGTTTCATCCGTGGCTAAAAAATGAGTCTCATCTGCCCTAACAATGAATACAACGCCTTCTTCGGACTGATCACATTTGGTTGGCAGAAATCCTCGACACCGGGAGGGCAATTGCGTGTGGCATCGGTGAAGATGTCGCGAAAGCCGCGCCCGGTCTGCAATGCCGCCGCGCCAAAAGTGAACGTGAGGTTATTGATCAGGAACGGCCGGTACGCCACACCCAAACTGTAATCAAATCCGATGTCGTGTCGAATGTGGTTCTGAAATAGCAGCAACTCGAGCGGCTCTGTGCGATCAAATCGCAGGTAGTTGAGGTTGACTACAGCCTTGATGCGTTGAGTGATCTCGACATCCACACCGCCGTTGTAAATAGAGATTCCCGGATTCACGAAGTTCGCCTGCCCCTGGGTCTTGCTGCTTCTCAAACTCGGCAGCAGACTATTCGGCTGGACCAACCCCACGCCCGTCTGCGTTAGACGAATTCCATTTCTAACCCAGAAGGAAAACTGCCCGCCGGCAAAATTCGGATCGTCGAAGATCGCATCGAAACCTGTTGCTCGTTCGTCTGTCGGTTTGCTATCACCCTGAGCCCAGAGGAATGACCCTTTGAAGCGTAGATAGTCGCGATCTACTGAAGCCTCCGCGGCAGCCATGTTCGACCGAACTTGCACTCTTCGTCCGGCGATCAAATTTCGCTCGTCGTGACCAAACGCAAAGTAGTACGAGTGAGAAAGATTGAGCCGGCCGAGGTGTCCGTCGCCACTGAAGCCAAGATAGGCGATTTTAATCGCATGCGGCCTAACATCGCCAATCGGCGCAGGCCGCACCAGGAAACCGTTGCGATCAAACTCGACACTGCGTCGATCGTCGTTGTAGTGAAAACTTCCCTGGATCGTGTATCCCTTGCGAATAAAGTCCTGTCGAAAGATGTTGGCGATGTAAACGTTTTGGTGGCGAGTGTCAAAACGGTTGAGCCCGCTGTTCGTGTCCTTCTCGAGCATCGAGAAGTATGCCCCGTTGAACTGATAACGATTGTTGTCAAAGGCACCAAACACCCGTGCGCCGAGATTGTTGTCGGAAAAAATAAAGCCGCGGAAGTCGGAGACAAACGGCTGAACGCCAGTGCGTAGCGAAACAAAATCGTAGTTCGTATTGATATCCGCCAGCTTAACTTCTGCAAACGCCTCCTCCAATGAGGCGTGCCAATCCGTGCGGTTCGTGCCACGCCGCACGTCGATGTTAACTACGCCGTTCTCCCGCGCATCGACATAATTCGGCACGCTGAAAGTTGGCGAAAGCTTAATAGCCCAAGCGCGTGGTTTGAAGGTCGTGTCACCATGAAATAGCTCGAAGCTGAACTGCAATGTCTCGCTCGCCGCAAACTGTTCCGGCCGGCCGAAGAACTCAGCACTCAAGGGATCGGCGGTGCTGACGCCGGACGGTGTTGGCGCGCGCCGCTGTTCTGCATTCGTGCTGCTAACCGCGGTGAGGATCATGAACAGCTTGTCGCCCTTGATCGGGTAATCACCTTTTAGAACATTCTGATTGTATGGATTCCACCAACGTCCGCGTTTGAAGGGTATGTCGCGGCCGCGCGCACCGCGATCCCCGTACCGATCGTACTCCGGAAACGTGATACGCCAGCGGTCCGTTGTCTCTCGTTGGCGTGGTGCAGGCGCTCCGCCTGTAAGTGGGGGAGCGATGGAGATATCAACGACAGTCTCTTTGCCAGGCTCGATAACTACATTCTCGAGTGTGTCGCCGCGGACGATCGCAAAGTCGCCGTAGGTTTTGTCTTTGTCGAACTGTGCGGTATTTGGCTGGTCCAGGCTGACGCGATAAGCGCCCGCCGGCAGTGACAGTTGATATCTGCCATCAGCGTTGCTGCGAACACGATGACTTTTGCGAGTAACCTGGTTGGTGACAATAACGATAGCGCTGGAAGCCGGCGCGCCTGAGGAACTACGGACCACACCCTTGAGTCGGCCCGACGCTTGCGCGAACACAGAGAGACAATTCGCCATGATCAGAAACGTCAATGCTGCTGTTTGGATCTGGCGACCGATCACGTGGTTTGCGTTTTACCACAGATTAGATAGATTCCACAGCCAATAATCTGCGTAATCTGCGGATTGTGTTTGTGGTACATTGTGCGCCATGCGCGCTGTCGTCCTGCTGCTGACGTTTCTGCTCATCGCCGTCAGCTTGATCAAATTGGATGGCGCCACAGCACAAACAGCGCGACCAATACTTATCAGTCATCCCGATTCCACCCGAGGCATCGCTTTTGAATCCGTTACGCGTCAGCGTGAGCCTTTCACAACGACGGTGCAGATCAAGTTTGGCTCTGATTCAGCCACACGCATCATGTTGTTTGCGATGAATCTCCAATTGCAGGCGGATGAAATCGCGAGCGCTGTGACAGCCGAAGCCGAAGACGCGAGTCATACGATCTATTCATTGATTGTCGAACACGCCGCCAGGCTTCCGGATCAACCCTGGGTTACGTCGCTTATTGTTCGTCTTCCGGAAAACTTGCCGGCGGCGGGCGATGTGCTGGTGCAGATCAAGTATCAGGGGATTGAAAGTAATCGCGTTCGCATCGGCATCGGGCACATCGGCGATGGACCATCCGATGACAATAATGCCCTTCCGACGCCAGGCACGATCGCTCCGAATCCTCACATAACTTCAACGGCCACAAACCTGGGGCAGTCGGACGTGCAAACAATCCTGCAACAGGCTGCTTCGGCCGCTGGCGCACTCGGAAAAACGGTAAACATAGTCGTCACTGATCGTGAAGGAAACGTGCTCGCATCACTCACGATGCCTGGCGCGCCCGCTTCTGCAACGATTCGAAGTGTCGGCAGGCTGGGCCAGGGGCTTGAAGGCACCGCCGTTCCCGCCACTGACGCAGCCACAGCAAAAGCAGCGACGGCTGCATTCTTCAGCACCACCGGAAATGCATTCACGACGCGAACGGCCGGTTTCATCATTCAGGAACATTTCCCACCCGGCATCAGCTTCCGTGCCGGTGGTCCACTCTACGGCGTTCAGTTCTCTTCTCTTCCTTGCAGTGACATCAAGCAGCCATCAGCACGGCTTGGTCTGTCAGCCGATCCCGGAGGTTTGCCGATTTACAAAAATGGTTTGCCGGCCGGCGGTATCGGTGTCGAGGGTGATGGGCTTTACACAGTTGACCGCACTCCTGCGGACGACGATCAGACTTTTGAGGAGCTGATCGCGGCCTCAGGCATCAGAGGCTTCGAAGCGCCTCCGCTGATTCGTGGCGACAACATTCTCGTCGATGGCATCAGACTGCCGTTCTCAAACGTTTTGAATCCGCCGGCACCAACGACGGGTGTGAGCATAGCCGGTGCGTCGTTTGGTTTTAGCTCCGGCGGAGTGCCACCTGCTTCGGAGTTTGTTCCGCAGGTACTAGGCGGAATTGCAGGTGAAGTGAGCCCGCGCTTTTTTCCTTTCATCGCCGGCACCGCGCCAACCGGAAATGCGCTGACTGCCAGTGAAGTCGGGACGATAATCGCGCATTCGGCACAGCAGGCAAACATTACGCGGGCAGCTATCCGGCAACCGCTCGGAAGCAACGCGCGGGTGACGATTGCGGTAGTTGATACCGCGGGAGTTGTTCTCGGAATCTTCAGGCAGCAGGACGCGCCTGTCTTTGGTTTTGATGTCGCGGTCCAAAAGGCGAGAACGGCGGCATTCTTTTCGAGCGCAAACGCCGCGACTGCGCTACGAGGCGCCGGTTTTGGACCCTATGTCGATCGCGCGGTAGCTGATGGGCTGCGCTTTGACGGGACCATCGCTTTCACCGATCGCGCGACAGGATTTCTTCACCGTCCATTTTTCCCCGATGGCATAGACGACACGGCCCCTGGACCATTCAGCGCTGCGATGCCCGAGTGGAGCCCTTTCAACGTTGGATTGCAGCTCGATTTGATTCGCACTAATTTCCTGGCCTCGGTGGGCGGAGCGGCGGTGGCATGTACGTCGATTCCCTCGCTACCGAATGGCATTCAGATTTTTCCAGGCAGCGTGCCGCTGTACAAAAATGGCGTTTTGGTTGGCGCTATCGGCATTAGCGGCGACGGCGTGGATCAGGACGATCTCATCGCCGCTGCCGGCGCTAACGGCTTTTCACCACCGGCATCAATCCGCGCAGATCAAATTTTTGTGCGCGGCGTGCGTTTGCCGTTTTTGAAATTTCCGCGCAGTCCGAATCTATGAGGCTCGCCTTTCTCGCGCTTTTGTTTATGACAACGGTCGGGTTGACCTGGAGTCAGGAACCGGCCACTCGACAAACCGGTGTGCTTCGTTTGCGCGTGCGGGTGAAAGCGAATGACGCGTCTCCGCTCCGTGGTCTCGCGCGCAAACGCTTCTTTCTAATCCCCGGAACTCTTGAACAGAACCGCGCGCTTATCGATGCCGTCGAGCGACAATCGCTCCTTACTCGCGACTGCTACTACAAAAAGCTCGGCGCGAGTGCCGCGCTGATTAGTTGGCTCAAAGAGGGCGATTGCGAATCAGTTTATTGTCGTAATGTCGAGAGGGACTTTCTCACCGGACCAAAGACGGTGCCTGAATTCGCGAATGCCTTTGCAGCGAGCCAGAAAGAGTTTGGAAGCGATGAAACGGCGCTACATTGGCTAACGACAAATCTCACGAGTGATTTGCGCGACGGTTTCTATCGCGACCGGAAGCGTGCTCTCAGCACCCTTCTCAAAACGTCGAGCGGTACCGTTTATTCAGTTATGACTGACCGCAACGGCACTGCCTATTTCACGGATCTTGGGCCAGGCTCGTACGTGTTATCCAACGTAATACCAACCGAACTGGGCGAGACGTTGGTGACCTGGAATTGCGAAGTGCAAGTGAAAGCCGGCGACCTTGCGACTGAGAAGCCGTATCTGGTTTCGAACCGGAAAGAGAAGAACGTGAAGTGCGTTGCGCTTGAGAAGCCGATGCCGGTTTGTGCCACGGATTAACGCGGATGACGCAGATAAAGACATTTTTTATTCTGGCTCTGATCTGCGTCTGTCCGCGTTTATCTGCGGCTGCAATCGATTATTCAAAGTTTTCTCACTCCACGGAGAGACATAAAGCCGCATGTAACACGTGCCACAAAATATCCTTCCCCGATATCACTGATTATCCAAGCCATAACGCCTGTGTGAGCTGTCATCGGCCACAGTTCTTCCGCGGCGCGCGGCCGCCAATCTGTTCGGTATGTCACTCGAAAACTTCGCCGCGTGATGAGGTGCGATTTGCTTTTCGCAACCCTGTGGCGAAGCTGCAATTCACGATCGAGTTTCCACATGACCGGCATCAGGACGTGATCGCGCTGCTACGATTCGCGCACGCGCCGCAGAACTACAACAACTGCACCATCTGCCACGCGCCCCGTACTGCGACTTTCAAAGCAGTGCCGACAAATCACGCGTCGTGCTTCAACTGCCATTGGAAGGCACAGGAACCGGTCGCCGGCAACTGCAACGGTTGTCATAAGCTTGCGACTGCTTCATACGTGAACCCGGAACTGCCGTCGAGAATTTCTTCCCGGTTCGTGCATGACGGTGGTGGCGAGAAAAAGCAACACGTTGCTGAATGCACGACCTGCCATATCAACATCACCAGGTCCGCTTCGCTGCGAGGTCTGAAACCAGATGTTCCGATTACGGGCTGCACTGAGTGTCACAATAAGGATGGTCTGCGGCAGGACTTGAACAAAGAGTTGGCGGCAATCGATAAGAATCGGAACTTCACTTGTGTCTATTGTCACGGGGCAAAGGTGGGGGCTCTCGATCCACCGGCCAGCCACTACCTGATCGCGGAGCGGCCGCCGTTGAAGCGCAAGGACATTAAATGAAGATTTCTCCCGCAGCGGCGCAACGGCGCAACGCGAAGCCGAAAAGAATCACACTTGGAGCCCGGCAGGCGTTGCGACTTTGCGCCGCTGCGGGAGTATTCTTTCTCTTCAAACCGACCGCGGCCCAGGACCCGCAGCTCGACTACTCAAAGTTCCTCCACACGTCGCAGAAGCACAACTCTCTTGCCTGTAACTCCTGTCACGAACGAAGCGACAACTCAGCAACGCCGCGTTTTCCGGGTCACAAAGCGTGCACCGATTGCCATCGTGGCCAGTTCACCACACCGCAAATACCGATGTGCGTCATCTGTCATACCGACGTTGGCAGTAACAATCCACCGCTGAAAAGTTTTCCTGCAAACTTTAAGGAGCCGTTCAACGTCAGGTTCGATCACGCTCAGCACATGATCGGCGCAGCGCGCCCGCAGAAAGGCTGCGCGGCTTGTCACAGCTCGCGCATCAATCGCGGAGTGGGATTGTCCATTCCCGCAAAACTTGCTGCACACAACAATTGCTACACCTGCCACACAGCGTCGAGTAAATCGAGTGCGGGACGCGAGATTGCATCCTGCGGAGTCTGCCACGATCAAAAAGCGTATCGGCCAACGACCACCAACGCCCGCGCTTATCGTTACGCGTTCAGCCATGCCAATCACGACGCAAGAGAGAGACTGGCCTGCGCTGATTGTCACAAGCTAACAGCCGGCGCGCCACAAACACGCCAGGTAAGCTCACCGGCGGCAGCGGAACATTTTGTTACCACGCGCAGCTCGACATGTCTTGCTTGTCATAATGGCAGGAAGTCATTTGGCGGAGACCTGGCATTTAGGGATTGCAAGAGGTGTCACTCCGGTCCCACCTTCCGCATGCCGCAGTAGGTAAAAAGAATTGACACGCAACAAAAGCGGTATTTAAGATTTCTTTTATGAAAATACTTCTGGCCCTGATTCTGGCGCTTAGCTGTGTTGGCGTGGTAATGCTTCAGGAGAAAGAGAGCAAGACCCAACCCAGGGAAGTTGTGCTCGCTAAAGACAGCCAATCGGATAAGTATGGTGAGGTACCTTTCAATCACGAAAATCACGCGGTAAAGAAATACAGCCCCGATGGTCAGACCGTGCTGGCGTGTGTGGAGTGTCATCACACAGATCAGCCACCGGCGAATTTGAAGTTACCGTTGAAGACTTCAGAGCGCGCGGTGGTGTTGATGGCGGAATCGCTCGCAGCGGCAGAGGCGAAACCGGTGAAGACTTGCCGAGCGTGTCACCTACAGGCAGGTGACGACAGCGCGCCATTGCCGGCGGTCCAATACCCGGACAAGCCTGCGCCGACAAAACTGACTAATGAAGTCGCCTATCACCTCAACTGCAATCTTTGCCACGACAAAGCGATTGCCGCCAGACCTGCGCTAAAAGGAAAAGTGCCAGGCTCAAACGATTGCGTCCCCTGCCACAAACCCGCTGGTTAGCCACAAAGAGGCACAATGCAAGTTGAGCCAAGTCAGTCCGCCGCTGATTCTTCTCTTCCCCAATATCAGGCCCTGTTGGAAATCACCCAGGTGATCGCTACTCACCGCGATCTTTCATCGCTCTTCCATGACCTTGCGGAGCGGCTGAGATCGGTTGTGCAGTTCGATCTATTAGGCGTGTCGCTCTACGACCCGGTGAGCCACCAGATGCGTTTGCGCTTGTTCGAAACGCCGTTAGCTGATTTTCCGGCGCCTCCCAAAGAATTCGGGGTGGACGATTCGCTGGCTGGTTGGGTATGGAAGACGCAGGATCCGGTTCTGATCATCGACGTGGCGAGGGAATCCCGGCCCCTACCAATCGAAATGATCCGCCGTTATGGATTCACAAGTTGTTGCGCCCTTCCCCTCACGTCGGCTGCGCGGCGGCTCGGCGCAATGATCTTCGGAAGTTTGCGGGCGGCGAACTACACTGAAAAGGATTTGGCTTTTCTTGCCCAGGTTGCCAGGCAGGTGGCGGTCGCTGTCGATAGCGCGCTCATGTCCGAGCAACTGGCGCGCGAGCGCGACCGGTTGAGCTTGCTGCTGGAAATAAACAACGCGGTCGTGACAATTGTCGATTTGCGCGAACTAATGTCGACCGTTGCGGCCTCCGTGCGCCGCCTCATGCCCCACGAGTACATCGGCATTTCTCTCTACGATGCTAAAAACGAAGTGTTGCGCATCCACACCATAGACTTCGACCAGAGTCGGGGCTTGCTCCGGGAAGGCATTACAGTCCCCGTGGCGGATGCGCCTTCAAGTTTGGCGTTGCGCGCGCGGCGGCCTGTCCCGGTAACGCGAGAAGAGATTGCGGAAAAATTCGAATCTGATTTTGCGCAACGCGTTCTCGACGAAGGCGTGCAGTCGGGCTGCCTTTTTCCGCTCATCGCTCACGAGCGACTGCTCGGCACGCTGGCGGTGGCGAGTCTCCGCGAAGCAACATTCCCAACCAAAGACATTGAAGTGTTGGCGCCCATTGTCGATCAAGTCGCGATCGCTGTCGAAAATGCGCTCGGGTTTGAGCAAATTGTGGAGATGGCAAATAAGCTCGCTGAAGAGAAGCTCTATCTGGAAGGTGAGATTCGGACTGCGAATAACTTCGAGGAAATTATGGGCGAGAGCCGCGCGCTCAAACGTGTGCTAAAGCAGGTCGAAACTGTTGCACCTACCGACACGACGGTGCTGATCTGCGGCGAAACCGGTACGGGCAAGGAATTAATCGCGCGCGCCATCCACTCGGTAAGCGCGAGGCGCGAGCGAACGCTGGTCAAAGTGAATTGCGCAGCGATTCCCACGGGGCTGCTGGAAAGCGAATTGTTCGGACATGAGAAAGGGGCCTTCACCGGCGCGACGGGGCAGCGCATCGGGCGCTTTGAACTCGCGCATCGCGGCACGCTCTTCCTGGATGAAGTTGGCGACATCCCGCTCGAATTACAACCAAAGCTGTTGCGCGTTTTGCAGGAACAGGAATTTGAACGCCTCGGAGGCAACCGCACAATTCGTGTCGACGCGCGCATCATCGCCGCAACGAACGCCGATCTAATGCAGATGGTAAGCGAGAAGAGATTTCGCAGCGATCTCTATTACCGGCTGAACGTGTTTCCTGTCACGCTTCCTTCACTGCGCGAACGTGCGGAAGACGTCTCGATTCTCGTCAGTTTCTTCGTGCAAAAGTATGCGCGCCGTTTTAGAAAACAGATCGTGCGGATTCCGGCTGAGACGATGGCGGCACTTGCCGCCTACTCCTGGCCCGGCAACATCCGCGAACTCGAAAACCTGGTCGAGCGCGCCGTGTTGCTTACGCCTGGCGATACATTAAATGTTGACCTTCGACTCATTCGTCGCGATTCGGCACTGGGTCACGCCACAGTTTCAGCACCATCCTCGTTGCGTACGCTCGCAGAGGTCGAGCGCGACTACATACGCGACGTGCTGCGCCGGACCGGCGGAATGATCGGTGGCGCCGGCGGCGCTGCGGAATTTCTTGGGCTCCCGCCATCCACGCTGCGCAGCCGGATGAAGAAACTCGGCATTAAATAGATCGCCGCAGCCACCAACATTTGGCGGCGCAATAGCCTCGCGAGTATCACGCCGTTTTGCTTTGCTGAAAAGTTTCGCTTAACACCGTCTTCTTCAGTGTTCCACGCCGAGGTTTCCAGGGTTACAGCTTTCCGGACTGACATTTGCCCTTTACACAGACGAATGGGATCCCGGGCGCGGACGCCAGGATCGACATTGTGTAGGAAGGAGATCTAAATGAGACGAGAATCAAGGAGAGTTGCAGGTGTTACTTTGGTGATTTTGCCGACCGTCATGATAGGCGGCGTTAGTATTCTCACACTCCTAATCGGTACTCCTGAGTATATGCAGAACGAGTTA
>Ga0126314_10000937_pt1 | contig 13763 bp, 16 predicted proteins | sample Plot105B_FD_92535 | JGI IMG/M metagenome (GOLD analysis project Ga0126314, IMG submission 92535) | Serpentine soil microbial communities from UC McLaughlin Reserve, CA, USA - Plot105B | ecosystem: Environmental > Terrestrial > Soil > Grasslands | place: USA: UC McLaughlin Reserve, Lake County...
GAACGCGCCGCCACTGCCTCCGACATCGATTCCATCCGTATCGAGATCACCGCCGCGTTGAATGCCCTTCGCCAGCAGCCGGCCACGTACAACGACCTCACTCTGCACCCGCGTTTGATGCGCGAGATCGCCAAATTTCCGACAGCCGCTGCGGCGGCAAAGGCGTTGGGAGTGACGAGGCAGACGCTGCACGCTGCGGTCAATGGCGCTGGTGGCAAACCGGTGCCGCCATCGATTTTGCGCCGTATCGGGCTCGAGAGAGTGCCGCGTGGGCTCAATCAGTACAGGGAGATTTGAGGCGATGATGAAAATGGCTGGTCTCAAGCAACTAGTGGCCGAGAGCGTTCGTGAGGGCGGCACAGCCATAGTCGACTATTGGCTACTCGGGGCAATGAAGATCGATGTCGTTGTTTTCGATGGCGTTCGCCTTGAAGCCTATGTGATCGCGCGGTCGGAACGGGAGGCAGCAACCAAAGCTGATCGAGCGGCTATGCTGTTTGAGTTCTTTGATGCGGTCTCGTTGATTATCCCGCGATCATCCAGTGTGCCCGATATTCGTGGATGGATCGGCGTTCAGCGATTTCACATTGATGAGACCGGAGCTTTCCAGCGGACGATCTCATCATGGGGCGGGCACTGTGATCTGCGCTATTCGGGATGCCTAGCGCATCTCAAGACGCGAGACATTCGTGAAATGCTGGCCGCGAATGGGGCGCCGGCGCCGAAGCGGGAGAGCAGATGGTCCATCGAGCAGGCTGCTCTTGAATTGCCGTTGTCCACCCTGCGGATGTCGGCGATGGAATCTATCCGCGCGCGGCTATAGTTCCTTGCATCTCCCCGGGGCATACGATGATGACACAGGGGACATCCACAATGACCAAGCAATCGCGCCACAAGTCCATCCGCATCGATCACAGCGTAAAATTCACGGCCGATACCCATTTCGGGCACGGGCTGATGGTCTCTCGCGAGCGCAAGGATAAGTCAGGCAATCCTTTGCCGCAGCTCCGTGAATTTCCTTCAATCCAGGCGCACGACGAGGCCCTTATCGAGTCCTGGAACGACTGCGTTTCGCCGAAAGACACCATCTGTCATATGGGCGACTTCGGCTGGTGGAAGGCGCCATTGGAGGATCTTGAGCGGATCTTCAAGCGCCTCAATGGCAAGAAAATTTTGATCGTGGGCAATCACGATAGCGTCGAAGTCGAGCGCTTCGGCTGGGAGCGAGTGATCCACGGTGTTGTCCATTTCACTGACAGCGACGGCCAGAAAATCGTGGGCAGCCACCACCCGCAGCGCGAATGGGATTCGTGGCACGGCGGCAGCCTGCATTTTCATGGGCACACTCATGGGACGCTGCCGTCGTCGCGCCGGTCGTTCGACATCGGTGTCGACAGCATGGGCCGCTGGCCATTGAACGCCACCGAAATCAGGGCCTACATGGCGACGTTGCCTGAGCTCGATTTCAGGGGCGTCCCCGTCGCCGATTTCGTGGCAGGCAGCGACGACGACGAGACGCTGACGCCGTAATCGGTTTCACACCTGATGCCGCGTTTCTAATTCGAAATACACCGCAATAACCTTGATCGCACCATCCATAATGCGATCGAGGAAATGGAAGCCTAGGCCGTTACGCTACATAATGGCGGCATGAAACTCCCTCGATTCTCTCTCGCCACCCTCGCTTTCCTCGCCATCGCCGCGCTGCCGATGGTGCCGTTGCATGCTCAAGAATGGCGCGTCCAGTTCAAGATGTGCGGGCGTGACAGGGTGACATGTGTGGTTGATGGCGACACGATCTGGCTGCAAGGCGTGAATTTGCGCCTCGAGAGCTTCGACACGCCAGAACCATATAATGACGTGTGCGGAGGCCAAGCCGAGGTCGCGTTGGCGAAGAAGGCCAGCGCGCGGTTGCTAGCGCTGTTGAATGGGAATGCGTTCACCGTCGACGCCCATGGCAATGACAGGTACGGCCGCACGCTGGCGACGATCCGCATCGCCGGGACGGACGTCGGCGATATCTTGATCGCCGAAGGCCTCGCGCGGAAATGGCCCAATGGGCGCGAATTTTGGTGCTGAGGTTGTGATGGCGCCCGCTACGAAATCCAAAGATATTGGCATGAAGCGCGGCAAGTTGATGGGCCAACTAACGCCGTCGCAGCAGCTCGATCTCATCGCCGAAGGTCTGCCCATTCTGCTGAAAAGCGCTGATGAGCTGCTCAGCGCTGCGGAGGCTTTGGAAGATCACCCTCGATCGGCTGCTATCTTGATCGGGCAGTCCACCGAAGAGCTGTCAAAGATACTGATCTTGATGGACATCGTTCGGTGTCCCCCCAACGTCCGGGGCGCGCTTATCGGTCGAATGTTTGACTGGTTTTACGATCATCTACCACGGCTTCTGTACGCTGAGGCGCAAGGCTGGAGGCCCATGACGGTCGACCAATTGCAGTCGTATGTAGATGGGAGCCGAAATTCGCATGATATTGACGGCTATGCCGGCGAATACATCATGCCGAATTCGACATTGTTCGCTCGGGAGAACCGTCTCTATGCGGACATCATCGCCTATGAGGATGGCAAGCCTGTTTGGAGCGAACCATCTGACTGGATGCCTGCCAGGGCGTTCCAAAGCACAAGGACGTCCATCTGGATGGTGGCTAAGGCTCTAAACGATTTTGGTGCGTTTTCTCGATCTGGACTGGACCATGTTTCGAACGTGTGGGGCACCACCGACTTTGCCGGCGAGATGGACTGCCACGCTACGCCGCGTAGCCTCACGAAGTTGATGTTGGAGCGCCTGATTTCGTCAAAGTTGGTGAGTGACAATGCTCAGCCGAAACAGGTGCAAGATCTCTACACCCATTGGCAGGTGCCAATGTACCGGCTGGATTTCAAACCCATCCAAGTTTCACTAGAGGATTTGAAGGCAGCACAGGATGCAGCCCTTTGGCAGGAAATTGGAGACTACGGGGGGTACTAAAGACAGATGGTCAACAAGCTGGCTGAAATCCACGCTAAAGCCGAATATGCCGTGAATGCTGTGATCGCTGCCCGTAAGCAGGTCAATCATCCGGGGCCGCTCTGGTATCACGCCATTGGACTGTTCAATGCATTTTACGCCATCAACGAAGAGCTGGGTAAGCGCACGCAGAATGGGCCCGATACAAACCTTGTCGACGCCGTGAAGGCTTGGAGATCTGCGAACACTTCAGCAATCGGCAACTTCTTCGGTGCAGCTAGAAACACTGCGACACATCAAGGCGAAATAATCACGGAGCCTTATGTCGAATGGGAGTGGGATATTCCCAACGATACCGAGCACCCGCTCTCTAAGGCGCATGTCACGGTCAAGAGTTCGAAGATCACGGAGATGCCCGGGGACGAGTTTCTCGACCTATGTGAGGCAGCGCTGACGTTCATGCGCGATGGCATCGTCACCATCGATCAGGATTACAAGGCGAGAGGCGGCGGTGACCACGAGCTTCCGACAAAGAGCCGCTTCGAGGATATCTTCTAAGGAGGTCGCAATGCCAAAATCTTGGAAACGCGTGACGTTTGATGCTTCTGCAGAAGACACTGGGCAAACCATCATACGCATAACCAAGGGCCGACAAGGCGATACGATGGCAAGTGTCGAGCGCTTGCAATGGCATGAGCCTGATGGCCACGAACACACCGGCTTTGCCGCTGGTTCTGAGACAGGGCGACGTCCTGCCGCACAGGTCATTGCCGACTACAAGAAGCTCTCAGCCCAGATAGCCTTGGAGAGCGACGATCTCTGGGACACGTCTTGGGGCATCCTCATCTAATTGGAGCCGTTGATTGGGCAGTGAAAGCAGGGAGCTCTTTTTCGAAGCCGATGATTATAAGGTTTACGGTCGGCTTGATCTTGCCAGCAGAGACCTGTCAGCCGCTTGGGATTACGCAGCGTTCATTCTCAAGAAGGGTTGGAAGGCAAAGCCGTGGGGCAGAGGCTCAACATATCTCCAGCAGTCTGCCTTCATGACTGGCATGATCGTGAGTGACCTGAGCCCCTAGATCTCCTCCAGATTTTGGTAGAGTCCGACGTCGGATAGGGACGATCGGATGAAGCGCAGCAGGTTCAACGAAGAGCAGATCATTTCGATTTTGAAGGAGCAGGAGGCCGGGCTTGGGACGGCGGACCTGTGCCGCAAGCATGGGATCAGCAGTGCCACCTTCTACAAGTGGAAGGCCAAGTATGGCGGGCTGGAAGTGTCCGATGCCCGCCGGCTGAAGGCGCTGGAGGAAGAGAACTTCCGGCTCAAGAAGCTGCTGGCCGAGTCGATGCTGGACAACGCCATCCTCAAGGATGTCGCCGCAAAAAATGTATGACCTGCCCCGCCCGGGCAAGGATCGATTTCGTTCTGACGATGGCAGTCCGCCTAAATGTATCCGGCCTCTCGCGAGTGGACCGCTGTTGCGGTCAGGCCATGATGAGATCCGCGCGCATGGTTCTCAGAAAATGGTTCGTGCAGGAGCACGCTTTTTTGCACAGAGCTTACGATGCGCTGATCGACTGTTTCGTCATCACTATCCCGAGCCTCGCTTTCTTCAGGCCAGTACCCCTTAGGCTACGGCCGGATCTCGTCTGTCGTATATGGCGCCGGGCCGCACGATGATGGCCCACGCCATCCTCGCCATCTTTGCCGCTAGGGCGACGGTGACCTTGTTGACGTGCATTCTGCTTTCCAGAGCATCAAGCCAGTCGCCGATCCGGTCTTTGGTTCGATTCATGTGGGTGATGCAGGATCGCGCGCCATGGACCAGAAGCTTTCTGACGTATCGGTTTCCCCGCTTGCTGATGCCCAGCAACGTCGTTCTACCTCCGGTCGAGTGCTCTCTGGGCGTCAGCCCCAGCCAAGCGGCGAGTTCTCGAGCTCGTCGGAACTGACGGCCGTCGCCAACAGCCGCAAGCAACGCTGTCGCTGCCATCGGGCCGATGCCAGGTATTGTCATAAGCCGCCTGGCGCGGTCCTCTCGATCTGCCAGCGCTTCAATCTGCCTTGTGACAGAAGAGATGCGGTGATCGACATGGCCGATGTCGTCCAGAACTTCAGCTAGCATCTGTCGCATCGCCTGGCTGAGGTCATTGCTGTCATCGGCAAGGACTCGCGGAAGATCGACACGGAAGGTGCCGACGCCTTGCCGCATAGCGATGCCATATTCCAGGCAGAATGCCCTGGCTTGGTTGATCAGACGGGTGCGGCTGGAGACGAGCTGGTCTCGCATCCGATGCAGAGCCTGCATATCGATCTGCTCAACGGTCCGCACTTGTGTGAAGCGCATTGTTGGTCTGGTTACAGCCTCGGCAATGGCTTCAGCATCGATGGTGTCGTTCTTCTGGGACTTCACGAATGGCTTTACGAACTGCGCCGGCACGATCCGAACCTCGTGTCCGAACGCCTGCAGCTTGCGCGCGAACCACTGCGAGCCAGGGCAGGCCTCCATCCCCACCAGGGTTGGTGCGGCGCGTTGGAAAAAGGCCAGCACCGTGTCTCGCCGGAACTTGGCGCGCTGGATAACGCTGCCGCGCTCATCCAGGCCCACAACGTGGAAAAGGTTCTTTCCGAGATCAACACCGAACACGGCAGCTTCCTTAGGTGCATTCCTGATCATTTGCTTCCTCCTTTGATCACACATCAACAATGTCTCGGAGGGTGGGGCAGGTCATCCCATTAATGGTGACGCCCGACGCGAAGCGAGATGCGGTGGCCCAAGCCTGCCTGGTGCATGGCGTGAGCCAGCGGCGGGCGTGTGAAGCACTGGAGGTTGATCGATCGAGCGTGCGGTATCGCAGCACGAGGCCTGCCGACCAGGAGCTGCGGGAAGCGATGAAGGCCGTAGCGTCGGAGCGACGCCGGTTTGGCTATCGGCGCATCCACGTGATGCTGCAGCGCCTGGGGATCGCGATGAACATCAAGAAGCTCAGGCGGCTCTATGGCGAGGAGAAGCTTCAGGTGCGCAAGCGCGGCGGTCGCAAGCGGGCTCTGGGCACCCGGCGGCCAATGCTGGTGCCTGACCGGCCCAACCAGCGCTGGAGCCTGGACTTCGTCAGCGATGCCTTCACCGATGGTCGCCGCTTCCGGGTGCTGACCGTAGTGGACGACCACACGCGGGAGTGCCTGGCCTTGGTCGCCGATACATCGCTGTCCGGTGGACGGGTGGTGCGCGAACTTGACGCCATCATCGCTAAGCGCGGTCGACCGCTCACGGTGGTCAGCGACAATGGCACCGAGTTCACCAGCATGGCGATCCTGCGCTGGTCCCAAGACCGGCAGATCGACTGGCACTATATCGCTCCCGGCAAGCCAATGCAGAACGGCTTCATCGAGAGCTTCAACGGCAGCTTCCGCGATGAATGCCTCAACGAGACGTTGTTCTCGTCGTTACCCGAGGCGCGGGACCGGATCAGCGCATGGAAGGAGGACTACAACAGCCACAGACCGCACTCCTCTCTGGGCAATCTCACGCCCAACGAGTTCGCCACGCAACTGGCACTGGAAAAGCAGGCCGCATAGGGCCAAACATCAACCCAAGGACTCTCCTCAAAACCGGAGGCAACTTGGGGCTCAGGTCATGACGACTGGCGACTACTCCTTCAACCTCGAGTGATATCGAAGATGTCACTAGGGGCTGCACATCGGACTGCTTCATTGACGGGTATGGTTGTGGTGATGAAAGGCAGTTGGACCCATATCGTTGATGCAGGCGGAAGGCATCGGTTTGCCGTCAAGTCAATGTCGGGCTGGCTACGTCGGGCTCAGACGATACGCTGGCCGGCATTATCGTGGGGCTCATGGCGCGGGGCGCGCCGTTGCTTTTGGCAGCGCGATGGGGCGTGTTCCTCCATGCTGAGGCAGGGGAGCGTCTCAGGAAGGGGTCTGGACTGCTTGGTTACCTCGCCAGAGACATCCCCGCGGAGATCCCAGCAATTATCCAGGATCTGAGCTCTGGACAGTAGCTTTCCTAAGGGGCGATCCCAGCGGCTATTTCCTCCACGGCACGACGCTCCTTGGGCACCGCCTGCAAGCCTTTAACGTCTAAGAGATGTGGTGCGGCCTAGCCCGCGGATCTACCACCGATGACATCACGAGGATGGCATGGCATACAAAGGCGCTGTATTTCACCAGGGGAAGATGATGACGACTGCCAACGAGATCGCCGACAAGCTTGCTGCAGAACACAACCTAACGAAGGCTCAGGGCAAGTCCATTGTCGACGGTGTCCTGAAGGCCATCACCGAAGCTGCAGTTGCCGGTGAAGAAATTTCGTTGCCTGGGTTTGGAAAGTTTAAGGTCAAAGAGACGCCCGCGCGTGATGGTCGCAATCCTTCTACAGGGGCCACTATCAAGATCGCTGCATCCAAGAAACTGGCCTTTACGCCCGCCAAAGCACTCAAAGATAGCCTCAACAACTAAGCGGCCATCTCGAGGCAGCCGCGTTGGTACCTGAGGTGCCTTTGTTGAGTTGGGTGAGGGCGGCGCTGACTACGGTGATCCGCAGCCTTCGTGCCTTTGGAGGGGGCCGAATGGTACCTCTGACGACATTCAAGGGGAAACTGTATTCGGCCCCCTTATGCTCAAGACCAGCATTCCATCCGTGCAAGCACGCGTGCAAAACGTTGAAATCGCTTTCTCGCTGATGACTGGACGCACGAATGATACGCCTTCCGGGAGACGATGCAGCCCTGTTTCGGCCCAAGTCACGAGTCGCCTCATGTCTGCTTTCTGACCTAGCCGCCAGTCCGTCTCCCACCCCCTTTCTGCTTTTCGGTTCGCGACCTTGAAGGGCAGGGTAGGGGCCGTTAGCGGACCGACGGCGTTTGGTGATGCGACGTCAGAACCAGACGTTAGATCGCGAGCGACGTTAATGCCCTATCGGGGGACTGGTGGTGAGCGTCCGCTTTAGCACAGCCGCACTGACACCTGTCATACGGCGCCTCGTTTGCGCCGGCTGCGTACTTTGGCGGGTACCCAACAGCGGAAGCTAACTAACCATTCTACAGTCGTTCTCATACGCTGGCTCGTTGGAGATCCGTTCTGTAGTCGAGCACCTTCTTCCGGCGTTCAATCAGGTGGCTACGGTAAGTCGAGAGTATGCCGGCGGAGTCCTCTGTCGAGCCGACCTGCTCATCGATGCTCGCGATCGCTTGCTCAATCGTGAAGCCGTAACGGGTTTCGACCACCAATCGGTCGGTCAGCTCGCGCTCCACGGCCAACCGAACCTCACGTTGCAGTTGGGAACGGGCTTCGCAATAAATAACCCGTGCCCCGAATGTCCTGAGACCGTCGTGATCCATCTCCGTCACCAGCCGGGCGGCATCGGACCAGGAGCACGTATGGAAGGCCGACATTCGATACTCGTCCGCCCCCGCCGGCAGGCCGACATGGATCCTTTGTTCGGCCACTTCAGGCGGATCGAATTCCTTGCGGGAGGCGCGGTAGTTCGCGAGGAGCCGATTGCGCAGCTGGCTGTCGTCCTTGATCCTGCGTGCCCGCTCCTCCCAAACATCGAGCCCTATGTTGCCCAGCATGACCTCGGAGGCGTCGAAGAGCGTCGTTAGCGTGGGCGCAGCATTCACTTTAACTACTCGGATGGGACTGGGCTTCTGGGACAGGGCCTGCTGTTGCTCATCGTCCGACATCGCAAAGATCGCATCGAGGTCGATGTCCAGTCGAATGCACAGCCGCCGGGTCGCCAGTTCAGGGTCGGGACCCAGTATCACCACGGGTTGGTGATAGGGCTCGTTGCCGAAGAATTCGGTGAGGACGAAACCGTCTTCAGCTTCGACGAAGTCCACCACGGTCGCCTTCTTGGAGAACCGAACGAACCGCTGCCATACCTCCGGGGCAGCCTTCTTGACCAGGCGGCTGATAGCAAGCGTGGCTTCCGCTTCCCCCAAGGCGTGGTGGGATGGGCCCACCAAAACCTGGTTGGCCGCGGCCAGGTCTGCCAGTCGAAAGCTCGGACGCCCATCCGGCTTCAGCGGCACCGCGAGGACTCCTGGTGATAATGCGGCTGCGGACAGTGCGAGCCCCATCGCATCTGCCCTACAGTTGTTGTTCGTATTGGTCAGGTAGGCGTTGTGGACCGTCTGAAAGAGGGTGTGTCGGAGCATCTCCTCGTCGAATCCCATCGAGTTGTAGCCCACGAAAATCGAGGGCGACCATTCGATCAGCTTTCGACGAAGCGTCACCGCCATCTCGTAGTGCGATGGAAGCCCACGATCGACGAGTTGATCTATGCTCAGCCCGTTGGTGAACATGGCCTTGGGGTGAGGGATCACGTGGGGGAGCCGTCGGGCTCTGACCTCAAAGCGGTCGATCTCGAGCAGATCAGCCTATTCGCTCTGGCCCCTCAACCTCTCCTCATACTGCTCGGCTCGTTGCTCGGTGACATCGTGCCGGTCAAAGTGCATCAAAGGCATCGAGAACCTGCAACCTGGCGGTGGCAGCCTGATCAGCAAGCGATTTCGTTCAGGACGTCGGAGCCCTCGTCTGCTGGCTCCAGCCAAATAGTGGCGCTTAAGTTGGCGCTCAGCGCGACGACCACCGACGATAGGATCAGGTCGGTGTTGGGCGCGGACGAATGCATCTGGGAATTGACGGCTGAGGACCCTCACAACGATATCATGCGCCGTCCAGAAGACCTTTCCAAGTTTAAGCGGCAGGTGCGCCAGCTCTTGGATCGCATCAAAACAGCCCACGGAGAGGACGTGGTGGTTAACGTATTCCCCGCGCTGCCGTCCTCGTGCGCGGTCGAGCTCGGGCGTATTCGGATGCCCAAGGCTGACCTCCCGTTCAGGATCTACGATCAGAATGCTCAAGCGGGCGGGTTTGTCCAGACCCTTATGATCACCTGAAACGCGTTGCAGCCCGAGGCGCACGCGCAGTCAGATCGGATGCTGCAGTGCCGCCCAATAATCTCGCAAAAGGTGCTCATGGGTGGCCATCTCGACCGCAAGAACGACGGGCTGGCTTTCTGGACACTGTATTGGCCGATTCACTCAGGCAGGAGCGGTCGGAGAACTCAGTCATACCTCTGGTACGGGGTCCATTTTAAACTATCTTTACTGCTGAAGAACGCAGTTGAATGACTTCCCTGCGGGACGCGGGGGCCAGCTCTTTAAACGGGGGCAGATGGCAGTTACCGTATACAATCCGGATCGGTTCATGTCGGACTTGCGCACGATTGTGGCGCAGGGCAGGAAGCGGATCGGTTTCTTGATCGGGGCGGGCGCAGCAGCGGGTCTCCAGAAGCCGGGAGGCGGACCGCTGCTACCGGCCATCGACTCGATGACGACTCAGGTGGTAGCTGCGTTCCGACCGGCCTATCCCAGCGTATTTGACGCGATCGCTAGCCGTGGGCCCGCGAACATTGAGGCTATCCTGACAAGAGTGAGGTCCCTGAGCGGAGTGATCGGCGCTGAAACCATCGATGGTCTGGACGGGGACGGGTACGCCGAGCTCGGTCGGAGGATTTGTTCCGAGATAGGCTCCAGGTCGAACGCCTCGTTGACTAGCGGGGAAAACGCTTTCAGGCACCTGATCAACTGGCTGGTGGGCACCGACTGGATGGTTGAGCTCAGGCTGTTTCGGTAACGCTCCGAGATTTCGCGTGCTCGAAGAGCTCCTCGATTTTGATGCTCCCGCGAGCGTCGATATCGCGCAACCATTGGCGCTTGCTGTCGAGTACCTCGAAGTCGTCCAGCCCCGGTACCGAGGATAGCCGAACTTCATCGAATGCACGGAGTTCCGCTGGGTCGGCGTCGAGCGGATCGCCGGCCCAGCGGGCGATGACCAGAGCTCGCTCAACTCGTCCGTCCAGGAGCGGGCGAAGCACCCTGAAGAAGCCGTCCGCCGTACTCGCGTCATAGGCCATGTCTGTCAGCAACCGCCACACCCAGTCCCAACTGAGCTGTCGGCCCTTGGTTCTGGTTCGCCTGAGGTAATAGAGCGGGGCGGTAATGACCCGTTGCCCCGTTCCTTTCGCTTCTACTATGACGATCCTGTCGTCCGATCTGCTCCGGAAAACGAGATCCAGACCAGTGCGCTGGAAACAGAGCTCATCGTAAAAGATCATTTTGTGGCCGGGCTCTGGCATTTGCTTGACCGCGACCGCTTCCACCTGAAGGCGCCGGTTCAGGCTGTCTCGCGAGAAATCGTGACGGTGCGTCTCTGGCGCCTCGAGATAACCCATTGGTGGCAAGCCTGGATCGTAGATGCCGAGTTCGCGGGCGCGACCCAGCACCGCAGCGGCAATTATGGCTATCTGATGCAATGGATTCAGCGCCGCTTCGAAGTGCGGAGCCATATCCCCAAGGCCGTATTCTTCTGCCAATCATGCCTCGCGCTGAGAGCCGCTTAGTTAAATAGTCGATCGTCAATAAGTATTTCCACTATTGGCTCAGGTTAATGCATCTTGATTGATTAGAACCCGGCGCTCAATCTAAGGAAATAAACAGATAGATCAAAACGACTCCAAATGCAGGTCTTGGAGGGACAAGCACATGGTCGAACATTTGATTACGATTTCCGATGGATCGTTCATTCCGGAAGAACTGCATGCGAATGTCGGGGATACCGTCGTGTGGGACAACCAGGATTTCATGAGCCATACTGCGTCGGCGAAGAAGTCTGGGAACGGAGAACGCGAATTCGACACAGGTGAGATCGCAAGCTTCGCCAAGTCCGCGCCTCAAAGCCTGCAGTACCCATCTGGACCTTCGGGAACCATATACGAATGCGTTTATCACGCCGGAATGATGGGCGTGATCCGCATCGGCTCCTTGGAGCAGCGGGCTCGAGCCGCCGCCAATGTACAGGCCTTGAACACCGAGGCGACTGCATCCACCACTCTCACCACCGAACAATGGCGCGCGCTCTCGAGAACCCTGATCCAGGTTTGGGTATACGACATGGCAGACAATTTCGAGCATGCCGTCGCTTATGCCCCCGCAGGCAGCATCCTCTCGACGGAGTGGTCGACGATCGTCCGGGACTGGCAAGGGCTATCAGGGCAGGCCGTGCCGATAACGGACCGCCCGACATTGCGATCAATCCCGCAGGACGCGCTCTATGGCTTCGGTCGTAGGCTTCGAGCTGCTCACGTTCGGGCCCGTCCAGAGCGCTTCCCCAATCCCCCACGACCCCCTGGGGAACAGAGCAAGGACCCATTCGGAAAAGCTATCACCATCTTCGCCGCGGCCGCTGAAGAGAACGCAGCCTATGACAGGGAGGCGGCCTATGTGAGTTCGGCCTTCGGCATCGAGACGCGTGCCGATCTCGGTAGACCAAACACGCCTGCCCAGATCGCCGACTACTCCACCCGGAAGAATGACCTGAGCGCCGACGACTACGGCCTTTTAGCAGCGCATCTGCTCGGCGGCTTCTCCAAGTATCTTGGTGGCGCCTTCGACGCCGACAAGGTCGAGGACGCCGTCTGGCGGATGACCGCTGCAGGAGAGTGGGACGACCCGATCTACGTGGGATGGCATTGGCACAAATGGGTTGAAGCCTACATCTCAGTGATCGAGACCGGAACGGTACCTGACCTGATAACCCTGCCGGCTCCTTGAAATGAAGGCGTGGATAGGCGGCTTGTTGCTTGCTCTCCTGGCCATGCCTGCAACGGGGCAGGATATTGATCTGCAGGGGGAGCTGCGTGCGAGACTGGGCCTAGCGTCGGAAGTGGGTGAGGTCAATCTCGAAGCTGCTCCTTCCGATTGCGCCATCGGACCCGCAGTCGACCCCCAGGCACTCATACTCAAGTATGGCGGCGGACAACTCCTCGAGCCGCGTACCGTGCTGCCTGACGGTGGTATCTTGGACTACGAACTACGGGTTGCTTACTCAAAATTCTGGATCGCGGGCTGCGAAGTGGAGTTGCGGACCTACAACGGGTCTCTGGTGGGCGATACGATACGTGCACGACCTGGAGATTTGCTGCGAATCCGCTTGGTCAACGACCTGCCGGCGGCCAGCCATCCTCATCCCCAGGTACCCCCGCCATCCGGGCACATGCACGACTTCTCATTCAATATTACGAACCTCCATACGCACGGCCTGCACGTCTCGCCTTCTGGCAACAGCGACAACGTGCTTGTTGAGGTCCGGCCCGGAGAAAGCTTCGATTACGAAATCCAGGTACCGCTCGATCACCCAACGGGGACGTTCTGGTACCACGCCCATGTCCACGGTTCGACTGCGGTCCAGCTCTCCAGTGGCATGTCGGGTTTCATAATAATCGAGGGGGGCCTGGACGACGTTCCGGAGATAGCGGCAGCGACGGATCTAGAACTCGTATTGCAGCAGATTTCCTACCAGGCCGACGGCAAGATCGAGTCTTTCGACAGTTTCGGTGAGTCTAACTGGAACGTCTCCAATCGCCTCATCACCATCAACGGTCAAGTGGTGCCCACCATCAACATGCGTCCCGGGGAAGTGCAAAGGTGGCGTTTCGTTCATTCCGGAGTACGAGAGAACATCAATCTTCACCTGGAAGGGCATGTGCTTCATGAGGTCGCCGCCGATGGACTTGCATTGGGGAGGATGGCCGATTGGGGCAACGGCCTACTGCTGGCTCCTGGATATCGCACCGACGTGCTGGTACAGGCGAACGTCCTCCCCGCGGGATCCACGTCTCGACGCTATCTCCTCCTGGACGGAGGGGTTCCCCCGAGACAGAGCATCGAGGCCAGTCAAACCGCAGTAGCCTTGGTTCAACAGTCAGGACACGACGAC
>Ga0126314_10000938_pt1 | contig 13750 bp, 9 predicted proteins | sample Plot105B_FD_92535 | JGI IMG/M metagenome (GOLD analysis project Ga0126314, IMG submission 92535) | Serpentine soil microbial communities from UC McLaughlin Reserve, CA, USA - Plot105B | ecosystem: Environmental > Terrestrial > Soil > Grasslands | place: USA: UC McLaughlin Reserve, Lake County...
CCATCTACTGCACAAGTATCTAGGCCCTGGTATTGATATTGCTTAAGGAGCGTATTGTATTCTTTTTTATTATTATGTTTTTTTAGGTTTAATAATTCCCGCCTAACTACAATGCGCTTGCGAGGCGTCAGCGTAATGTTTCGGCTTGGGCACTGATGTTCACAAAATCCACACTCCATGCAACGGTCGACTTCTTCTTCCACTTGAGGCAATTCCTTAAGGAATTTGATGTGTGCATTGGTATCAGGGTTGATAATTACACCCGGGTTAAGAAAGTTTCCAGGATCTACGATTTCTTTTACAGATTTCATAATTTGGTAGATTTCTGCACCCCATTCCTTTTCCACAAATGGAGCCATATTTCTTCCTGTACCGTGTTCAGCCTTTAATGTACCATCATACTTATTTACCACGAGATTAACCACATCCTTTAAGAAGCGATCATACCTATCTATTTCTATCTGTGTACTGAAAGCCTGTGTCACCACAAAATGAATGTTACCATCCTTCGCATGTCCAAAAATAATCGCTTGATAATATCCATGCGCTTCGAAAAGCGCTTGAAGATCCGCAATGGCTTCGCCCAACTGTTCTACAGGGAAAGCGATGTCCTCAAGTATAACAGATGTACCACTTGCCCTTACGGCGCCTACTGCAGGAAACATGCCTTTCCGAACCTTCCAAAGCAAAGCCTGTTCCCGGGGATCGACTGTAAATATAACATCATTGATTAACGAAAAATTACTTGAAATGGCTAGAAAGGCATTGATCTGCAGCTCTAGTTCCTGATAACTATTTCCCTGGTATTCTATCAACAAAGCTGCTGCCGACTCGGGTAAGGTTTTAATGATAGCAGGAAGCCCTTCTATATGTTCTACAGATCGTAAAGAAGCGCGGTCCATCAACTCAACCGCTGCTGCACCTGAAAGGGTTAAAGGAACGATTGCTTTGCACGCGGCCGCCATATCTGGAAAATATAATAAGCCTGTAGATTTTGCCAGATGATCGGGCAAAGTCTCCATAACGGCCTCTGCAATAAAGGCCAATGTACCTTCTGCACCGATCAGTAAATGGGCAAGGATATCTAAAGGAGTTTCAAAATCTATAAAGGCGTTAACTGCATAGCCAACCGTATTTTTTGTCAGGTATTTCCTCCTGATTTTCAGAAAAACTGCTTCATTTGAGAGAATTTGTTGCCTAATCCCCATTAGACGTCCTGATAAATCAGGACATTCGGATTCAAATTTCTTATAGTGATCCTGATTTTCCGTTGTGTAAACTTTTCCATCAGGCAATATAAAACGAATGTATTTGGTGGTGTGATAAGAATTTTTGCTTACTCCACAACACATTCCGCTTGAGTTATTGGATATGATCCCTCCCATCATTGCAGAATTGATACTTGCAGGATCGGGCCCAATCTTGGTACCTAACTTTTTTAGATGGGCATTTACCATAGCTCCTATAGCCCCTGGCTGAATCCTTACCGTTTTACCATCATCTTCAACAACAATCTTATCCCAATGTTGACTGAGATCTACCAAAATACCATCAGTAACAGATTGGCCTGATAAACTCGTGCCTGCTGTTCGGAAAACTATAGGTATGTTATGGGCCTTAGAAAAAAGAAATAGACGAATAATTTCATCTTCAGATACGGGTAATACGACGGCTTTGGGTCGAAGGTAATAAAACCCTGCATCTGAAGCATAAGATACTAAATCGATTAAACTAGATTTTATCCGGTCTTTTGCAATAATGCCAATCAGGGCCTCAGCAATACTTTCCTTCTCCATTAATTTCAATTATTTAAATCTACGGCCTCATCTCTGAAACCATGAACTTTTGAAAGCAAAAGACACTCGTCGGCAGGAAGTATGCCATCCGATGATGTGGCTGCAAAAAGACTGGATGCTGCTGCACAGATGCCAAGTTCCAAACAAGCTTTCATATCCTTCTCATCATGAAGGCCAAACAACACTCCTGCAGCAAATGCATCACCCGCACCCACTGCTCCTTGTATTTTAGAGGCCGGTATATATAGGCTAGCCTGAAAAATGGAGTTTCCAAGGTGGTCCATAGCAATCGCCCCCATCGGGAAATGCAGTATTACCCACTTGTTTACACCCATTTTAATAATTTCAGCAGCTGCATGATAGCACTTATCCAGCAAGAGCTTGCCGTTAATATCAACCGTATCTATACCTGTTATCATTCCTGCCTCAAATTCGTTTACAAAAAGGTAATCGATATATTTCAACGAGGGCGGAATCACTACCTTAAATCTTTCAGATTTTTCACTTACAATGTCTGCAGAAGTAATTAATCCTCTACGTTTGGCATTTTTCAAAACCTTGGCAGCCCGGGTCTCACCATCAGGATCGATCATATCAAGTTGATCTAATAATAGCAAATAACCGAGGTGAAAAATCTTTGCATTGGAAACTGAGAAATCAAAATGGTTAATATCCAGGCTGGCGTTAGCTCCTCTTTGATGGAAAAATGTTCTTTTTCCGGTAGATTTAACAGTCATGACATCTGTGTAAGAAGTATGTCCACCAGGAAGCTTGTGAATTTGGCTGGTATCTATTCCCATCTTATCGCAATCGCAAATGATGCCTGCACCCCTTTCATCATCTCCCACCAGTCCAAGTCCATATAAAGGAAATTTTACCTTTAGCTTAACTAGTCCTTTGGTAATATTGTAAGCAGAACCGCCATTGCTACTATATTCATTGATGATACTCACGAGCTTTTCCTCTTCTGGGAATACGTCTATAACCTTCACCTGATCTATGATCCAATTGCCTCCTACTAATATTCCATTTTTCATACCAATACGTCTTTATAATCTATCATCTCCAGTGTCTGGCTTTTAAATGATTTAATAGCCGCATCGAATATATAGTGGCTATCAAGTGCTTCCTGAGGGGTAACGCAGCCGAAACGGTTACCAAGCACTCCTTCTCTTTCTGCTATGTAGGCAGCCAACATTTGCATGAAGCAATCTGGAAAACCAGGTTCAAAAATCCCTCCCGTAATTGTTGCAAATGGCATTCCCTTAAATCCAAGATCAGTTCTTTGCCACCATTGTTCTCCTTCAGTTTTAAATATCCAAAGCGTTTTGATATCTTTAGTACTGTATCTAACACCGCCCTCTGTGCCTAGAACTTGGATGTACCAAGTATTCGTTTCACCCGGTGCTATACGTTTCATCTCTAAGGTCATAGGAACAAGATGATCTTCTATATTCACCTCAGTATTGAGCGTAGCATTATTCCAGGTATCACATTCAGCCATTCCACCTTTCCCGTCGGGTCTTGTGGTGATTATCTTCTGTAATTGAGCATAGACACGTTCGGGTTTCCAGCCAAGTCTCAAAGGCAAATGAAGCACATGCATGCCCAAATCGCCCATTACCCCGATCTCGCCACAGAACTCCTCCTGCCGCTTCCAGTTGATCGGTTTAGAACGATCTAGATCACTGGAATGAAGGAAACCTGCTTTAATTTCGATAATCTGACCTAACCTTCCTGAACGGACTTCCTTGAGCACTCGTTGCGGACCAGGAAGAAAGGGCATCTCTGAACTGCAGCGAACAAAACGACCCAATTTGTCGGCCTCATCTTTGACTCTTCGGGCTGCTTCGAGGTCAATTCCAAATGGTTTTTCGGCAAGCAGATCTTTACCTGCCGCAAGCACGTCCAAGTAATATTTTTCATGCAAATTATGCGGCAAAGCAACGTACACCACATCAATATCTGGTCTCGCCAGCAGTTCCAAATAATCGGTTGTCAAAAGTTCAACTGTCGGTACATTCCTGTACCAGTCAAGTACAGTTTGATTGAGATCACAAACGGCTTTCAAATCTACATTTATATTGAGGTCATTTAAGGCAAACCATCTTGCAAACGAACTTGCAGCTTCCTTTCCCATCAGGCCACCACCTATAATACCTACATTTATTTTTTTCATATCCTATGACATTTATATCTTCATCAAGCTAGGTAACCAGAGTAAACGGAATTGTAAGACCGTGTTGACTTAAGCGTATATGTAATACACAATGTAGAATTGCAGGTTCAATATAGTAAAGTTTAATTTGGTTACACATACTTCCAAAGTATGATAACTCAAACATAATTAAAACAACTTGTATATACAAGTATAAATATGAAATTTTTGCAAAAAAAAAATTCTTCTGCATCTATTGACGCAGAAGAACTTCATTTATCTTTGATAATTCAATATTTTTCTCTAACTCCTAATGACCACCGGTAACCTGCTCAATATTCACTTTTCCCAGCTTAGCGGAGCAATAGAATCCAAAAAAAGCAATATAAAGATAGCAACATACCGGCACAAAGAAAGAATGCTGGATTCCCAGTGAATCGGCTAAAGCACCCTGCACTAATGGCAACAGCGCTCCTCCCAATATAGCCATAACCAACAATGAAGAACCCTGACTGGTATATTTACCCAATCCATGAATGGACAGCGTGAAAATGTTAGACCACATGATTGAATTGAACAGTCCAACGCCAAGGATTGTCCACATTGCCGTAGATCCACTTGAAAAGATGCTTAACAAGATCAAACCACCACTAATTAAGGCAAATATGGACAACGTTCGGGCGGGTGCGGCCTTTCCGATAAAAAAGCCAAGCAAATTAATCCCGATGAAAATAAGGAAAGTAGAAATCTCGGCGAAGCTAAGACTAACGATAAAAAAGATCAACAGAAACACTGCTGCTGCAGTAATCACCATATACAAGACCTTTTTAGCATTTGCGAGTTCTTGATTCAATGAGATAGAGCCTAGAAAACGACCAATCATGGCCCCCCCCCAGTAGAGCGCCAGGTAATTTTTACTAATTGCTTCTGGCAAACCCATGATATCGGGCAATGCCAGGTAGTTGATTATAAAGCTACCAATACAAACTTCGCCACCAACATAAAAGAAAATAGCAAAAATCCCAAGCTTCAGTTGCGGGAACTGCAACGCACCCAGACCTTTTTCAGCGGTTTCCTCGGCACGGAAGTCAGGAAGTTTGATCCTCCATAATAAAAATGCGAGCAAAAGAAACACCCCCGTAAAGATAATATAAGGAACTTCCGTAGCCGCAGCGGTAATTTCGCCATTAACGGCAAAGAATTCAAAAATAAGATAACCTCCTATAATAGGCGCGATCGTTGTACCCAGCGAATTGAAAGCCTGTGCCAGATTAAGCCTGCTTGAGGCGCCTTCAGGTTTACCAAGAAGTGAAACATACGGGTTGGCAGCTATTTGCAATAAGGTAAAACCCAACCCCATTATGAAAAGCGCGCTTAAAAACAGTCCATACACAGAATACCTGGCTGCAGGAAAGAACAGAAAACACCCTATAGACGCCACTATTAGCCCCAGGAGCATTCCATTTTTGTAACCAATCTTATTAATGGGATCGCCTTTAAAATAGGAAATCACGAAATAGACCAGAGAGCCGATAAAATAGGCCCCGAAAAAAGCAAATTGCACGAGCATGGACTGCAAATAGCTAAGTTGAAACAGCTCTTTTAAGTGAGGGATAAGTACATCATTCATACAAGTGAGGAATCCCCACATAAAAAATAAAGTTGTAAGACTGATAAAGGGCACGGTATAGCCTTTATTTTCTGAATTATTGCTCATAATGGTTTATAATGATTGAAAAATTAAAACGTATAACAAATATGGTAAAATATTGGGGTAAAACCGAAAATCATACGAATGTCTTATTAATGATACTTCTTGAGACAAAATGAGAAAAAACGTCAAAAATTATTGCATTATTTGCTGACATTTGTATTTTTACAAACAATTAGAGGGAATTATTTAAAAAATATTCTATTTTTGATGAAATTTTAAACAAATAAATGAAAAGCTTAAGAACAATTGCATTAAAAGAGGCTCAATCGAGAGTTTCACCAGAGGTAAAGGCTCCGTCGACTAGAATTTCTGAGTTTTTTGGAATGAATGTTTTTGATAAGAAAAAGATGAAAGATTTCTTATCGAAAGAAGTTTATGAGAAACTTGTTTCAGCCATTGACCAGGGCGAACTAATTAATCATGAAGATGCTAACCAGATCGCAACAGCTATGAAAGCATGGGCGATGGGCAAAGGTGCTACGCACTATACGCACTGGTTTCAGCCATTAACTGGTACAACTGCAGAAAAACACGATTCGTTCTTTGAGCCTAGTAACGATGGCCCGATCGAAAAATTTGCAGGAAGTGCCCTTGTTCAGCAAGAGCCTGATGCATCAAGTTTCCCTAACGGCGGTATCCGTAACACTTTCGAGGCGCGTGGTTATACTGCCTGGGATCCTTCTTCTCCTGCTTTCATTATGGAAAGCAAAGCTGGTAAAACACTTTGTATTCCTACAGTATTTGTTTCTTACACTGGCGAAGCGCTTGACTACAAGGCTCCTTTATTGAAAGCACTTGCTGCGATGGATAAAGCTGCTGTTGACGTTTGCCAGTATTTCGATAAAAGTATCACAAAAGTAAATGCATCTTTGGGTATCGAGCAAGAGTATTTCCTGGTTGACCTTGCATTACATAATGCCCGTCCTGACTTAGCTTTGACTGGCCGTGCATTATTCGGTCATATGTCTGCTAAAGGACAGCAATTAGAAGATCACTATTTCGGTTCTATTCCTGAGCGTGTATTCACTTATATGGTTGATTTCGAAAATGAGGCCTTGAAATTGGGTATCCCATTGAAAACCCGTCACAATGAGGTTGCTCCTTCTCAATTTGAGTGTGCGCCCATATATGAAGAAATCAATTTAGCTATCGATCACAACCAATTGTTGATGGATCTGATGGAAAAAGTTGCTTTAAGACACAACTTTAAAGTACTGTTACATGAGAAACCATACGCTGGAATCAACGGTTCAGGTAAACACAACAACTGGTCTCTGATTACTGACACTGGTAAAAACTTATTGGCTCCTGGCAAAACGCCTAAAAACAACCTGATGTTCCTGACATTCTTTGTGAACACGGTTAAAGCAGTACATGAGCATGCAGATTTATTGAGAGCTTCTATTGCTTCGGTAAGCAATGATCACCGTTTAGGTGCTAACGAAGCTCCTCCTGCGATCATCTCTATCTTCCTTGGTCAGCAACTGAACGAAGTACTTGACGAAATTGAGCACTCACGTATCAGCAAAAAAATCAAAGAAGATAATGCTTTGTGGTTGGGTATCCCTAAGATCCCTCAAATCCTGCTTGACAATACAGACCGCAACCGTACTTCACCTTTTGCCTTCACTGGTAATAAGTTTGAATTAAGAGCAGTTGGTTCTTCAGCTAATTCTTCTGCACCTATGACTGTTTTGAATGCAATCGTAGCTGATCAGTTGACTAAGTTTAAAGTTGATGTTGATAAACTGATTAAAAAAGGCGAGAAAAAAGATATCGCTTTGCTGACAATCATCAAAAAATACATCAAAGAATCTAAGGATATTCGTTTCGAAGGAAACGGCTATAGCCAGGAATGGGCAGACGAAGCTGAAAAACGCGGTTTGGCCAATATCAAAACTACTCCGGTTGCCCTTGATGCTTATGTAAGTGAGAAATCTACTGAACTGTTCACTAAAACCAATATCTTCAGCAAACGTGAACTTCATGCGCGTCATGAAATCCTGCTGGAGAACTATTACAAGAAACTTCAGATCGAAGCAAGAGTTATTGGTGAAGTAGCAAATACGATGATTATCCCTGCAACTGTAGCTTACCAAAATTCATTGATCGACAACGCAAAGGGCTTAAAGGATTTAGGCGTTAACGCTGATATTCCTGTAGGAATTATCAATAAGCTGTCTGAGCACCTGAACATTGTTAAAACCAGTGTTGATGCAATGCTTGAAGCGCGTAAAAAAACAAATGCGATAGAAGATAGTCGCGAAAAAGCAATTGGTTACGATGAGAATGTTAAATCTCACTTCGACACCATCCGCTATCACGCAGATAAACTGGAGCAGATTGTTGACGACAGTGTTTGGCCATTGCCTAAGTTCAGAGAATTATTGTTTCTGAAATAAGAAAAACCCCGTAATAACCAAATTTTTAGTTTTATAACCCCTGCTTTCGTTAGCAGGGGTTATTTTTTTATCTTTGCTGCAACATGAGTGATAACAGGTACAACCAACGCGGCGTTTCTGCCTCCAAAGAAGATGTGCACCAGGCCATCAAAAATATAGATAAAGGTATTTTTCCGCAGGCATTCTGTAAGATCATTCCCGATATATTGGGGGGAGATGATGCTTTTTGCAACATTATGCATGCAGATGGTGCAGGTACAAAATCCTCACTGGCTTATGTTTACTGGAAGGAAACCGGCGACATTTCGGTTTGGAAAGGCATTGCACAAGATGCAATTATCATGAATATCGACGATTTGATCTGCGTTGGAGCCACAGATAATATTTTATTATCCTCAACCATAGGCCGCAATAAAAATCTGATTCCCGGAGAGGTAATTGCAGCAATAATAAACGGCACAGAAGAAATTCTTACCGAATTGCGTTCGCAGGGCATTTCAATTTACTCGACCGGTGGCGAAACAGCTGATGTGGGTGATCTCGTACGTACGATCATTGTAGATTCAACGGTAACCTGCCGCATGGAGCGCACTAAGGTCATCAGCAATCATAAGATTCGCGATCGTGATGTAATTGTTGGCCTCTCCTCTTACGGTCAGGCAACTTATGAAACTGAATATAACGGAGGTATGGGTTCCAACGGCTTAACCTCGGCCCGTCATGATGTATTTGACAAATCAGTAGCTGCTGCTTTTCCCGAAAGCTTTGATCCGGCTGTTCCTTATGATCTGGTTTTCTCAGGAGGAAAGAAACTGACAGATCCTGTTGAAGTCAATAAAGATCTAACGCTAACGGCGGGAAAATTGGTGCTCTCTCCTACACGCACTTATGCGCCTGTCATAAAAAAAGTACTGGAGGCTCATCGTTCCCAGATCAATGGCATTGTTCATTGCAGCGGTGGTGCTCAGACTAAAGTCCTTCATTTCATAAATGACGATGTACATGTGATCAAAGATAATTTATTTCCTGTTCCGGCTTTGTTTAAGCTTATACAGGAGCAATCCGGTACAGACTGGAAGGAAATGTACAAGGTATTCAATATGGGGCACCGTATGGAGCTTTATGTTCCTGCTGAGATTGCTGAAGACATTATTGAGATATCAAAAAGCTTTAATATTGATGCCCAGATTATCGGAAGGGTTGAAGCTTCCGATAAAAAGCAGGTAACAATTGTTTCAGAATATGGTGAGTTTGTGTATAACTAGGTACTTTTTTTAGAGCGCAGATATTGATTCCACCACACTGCGCTTTCGCAAAAATTATTTCATTTTTTGCTTTAGAGCTTTGCCTATTGCTTCCTTTACCAAAGGTTCCATAATTGCATATCCGGCTTTAGTAGGATGAATACCGTCTTCGGCAAGGTTCTTTGGCAGGCCATTACGCTCATCTTTCATAGCATTAAAATAATCGACATAAACCAATTTATTTGCATCTGCGTAGGCTTTGATCCACTTATTCAGGGCAATCACTTTGTCTGCCGGCTCCATCCCGGGTTTCCATGGGAATGCAAATGCAGGCAAAACTGATGACAAAACCACCTTAATCTTATTCGACCTTGCAATTTCTGTCATGGCAGCAATGTTGTCTTCGATCATTTCCAGCGTCGAAGGGCCGGTGTTTCCTGCGATGTCATTGATTCCGCAAAGCAATACAACGACAGATGGTTTCAGCGCAACCACATCCTGATGGAAGCGGATCAGCATTTGAGGCGTAGTCTGTCCACTGATCCCCCGACATATATAGGGATTGGACGAAAAAAACTCCGGAGAAGAATTCTTCCAGCCTTCTGTAATGGAATTGCCCATAAAAACCACTCTGTTCTCACCTGTTGCCGGAACATTAAGTTTGGCGTTATCTTCCTGATAACGCTTGAGATTGGGCCAATCCTGTGCCTGTGTTAGCTGTGTGGTAAATAACATTGCAGTAATGGCAATAAGTTTAAACGATCGTTTCATGTATATTAATATTTGGTCTTGTTTACAATATCTTTTAAAGGCAAATTCCGTTAAAAAAATATACTTTTTAGTTACCCATCCGGTTCAGAAGTTGGGCTCATCTCTCTTAGTTTAGCCTTTGTTTTCACCAATTGATTAACCAATGCAAGCTAAAAGTTATCTTTTTATTTTTTAGAAGCATCAAGTTCTTTTATTGTCCAGGGCTTTGCACGATCAGAGGTCTCCTGTCTTACTTTCTCCACATCATCCGGTTTTACGACCGCTGCTTTATTGCCAAGATCATTTCTGATGTAGCTGAGCACTGAAGCAATATATTCATCATCATTACCACCAAGAGGCGGCATAATATCAGCGTAAGCCTTGCCCTCAACGGGGCCAGACAAGCCGTGAAGCAGAATTTTAATGAGCTTTTCAGGATTGCCATTTACATCCTTTGCACCGGCAAGAGGCGGCGCAGGCATATCTTTACCTCCATTATTGATTCCTTTACCATCTGCACCATGACAAGTTGCACAAAGTTGTTTAAAGATCAGCGCACCATCTTTTATAAGTTTCTGATCTGCAGCGGCTAACAGTTTAGACTTCTGAGCAGATTCGGCTTGCTCTCTAATGTGATTTTGATACCTGCCCTGAGACTCAGCCAGAAGCTTATCCTCAGGATAATTCTTCAAAAGACCTGCAATGATCTCACCGGCTTTATCTGAATTATCATACCTTAAAGACAGAGCGAGCTGAAGGCGTACATCGGCACTCGGATCGTTTTGTAACATCTCTACGGCTTTGAGCAGCTCCTGATCGCCAGCGGACAGTGCTGCTTCACTTATCCAAAGCGCAGTTTTTCTAACCTCAGGATCCTTATCTTTTAATGCGGCCAGCAATACCGGACGTCCAAGCGCGTTTAGGCCACTTAATGTCCATAGTGCATGAATTCTGCCCAGCTGGGCAGATGATTTGAGTGCGACTGCTTCCAATGCTGGCATTACACTTTTATCACCGCGTACTACCAGCAATTTTTGTGCATTGTCACGCCACCACCCATTAGGATGACTCAAATACTGCACCAGTTGAGCACTTGGCAGGCTCAGCATTCTTGGGAGTGTTTTATCGGGCTTGATGCCATCGTATACCAGGCGGTAAATACGACCCCTCCCTATATTTTTATCCAGTTTCTTTTGATCGATCTGATCACGCAGATAAGTTCCCTTCTTAGTCCAGTTTCCTTCCTGTATGATACCGCGATGCATATCCACAATATAAAGACAACCGTCTGGACCTGTAGCGCTGTTTACCGGCCTGAAATTCATATCGGTAGAAGCCAGAAACTCCTCACCCTCATAGGCGTTCTTTAAAATGACTTTAGCATTGGTATTGTTCAGCTTAGCCCTCCTGATCATCCTGCCCACCGGCTCAGGTATGAAAAGATCACCAATAGCATCTGCGGGTAAGGCCGTACCCCTGAATACAGACTGACCAGCACAGGCCGTAAAGTGATTTAATGTGCTATCAGGTCTTAACCGGGATAGCCCGCCCTGAACGTCGGGTGTTGAGATGATCGGCCATACTGCCTGGAAATCTTTATCCAACTGACCGCCTACATCCAGTCTTCCAAAATAAGGATTTTGCTGAAAATCAAGCGCAGGAGTCTCACCACCTGCAGCAGAATAAAACAAACGGCCATAATTGTCATTGGCCAGCCCCCATTGCCCTCCTGAACCATTGATCAATCTTTCCGTTTTCAGCATTCCGTTATCATACTTGTAGCGAACATCCTGATAGGTAACATAGATCTTATTATCCAGATTCCAGACCAGCCCGCTTTTCTGGTGCTCCAGGTTATTGGTACTGACCTCATCATTGCGGTACACCATTTTCTTTTCGTCAGCTACTCCGTCACCATTGGTATCCCGATAGCTGTAGATATGATTGGAATTGGTTTCACTGACCAAAAGACGATCGTCCAGTGTCAATATTAATCTTGGCAAAAGCAAATTATCAATAAAAACGACCGATTTATCCATTTTACCATCACCATTGGTATCTTCAAGCATCTTAACCTTACAAACGGGTTCCATCTCATCAGAACCCTCAGCATCCTGCATGTAGGTATTCATCTCGGCAACGAACATACGGCCGTTACCATCCCAGGTAATAGCCACCGGCTCATGGATCATAGGCTCACTGGCTACCAGCTCCAGGTGGTAACCTTTCTGCAAGTGTATTGATTTGAGGCTTTCCTGTGGCGAGAGATAGGCAGGGGAAGGACTGGTGTTAACGATAATCTTACCGGCTGCGTCCCGCTTTAGCGCAGTTTGGGTAACTTTACAGGTGTAGATAAGCATAGACACGCCGAGCATGCCCAGCACCCATTGTCTGGTTCGTTTCATTGATATATTTGGTTATTGTGTGTGGTTTTGCGGGATTACTTCTTCAGGCTCAGTGCATACTTGATGCCACCCAAAAGATGCTGCAGATACAAAGGCTCTTCGTAAGACTCAGCTGTATGTCCAAGTTCTGTGTAAAAAGCACGGCCGCCGTCGTAATCGTGGTACCAGGCCATAGGATGCTTACCCATCTTTCCATTGCCCGGATCGTAGCTGGATTCGTCTATATACATCAGTACGTTAAGATTTTTGCCTACAATTTTTAAATTGTACCACTCATCTTTTCTTTTCCATTCAGCCGGAAGGTGATTTGTAGAAATGTGCTCCCTATTGGTTACATTAATCGTTGCCATCTGTTGCGCAGGGTGCGAAACAAAATATGCACCCACTAAACCGCCATACCATCCCCAGTCATATTCCGTATCAGTTGCCGCATGAACTCCAACAAAACCTCCACCATTCCTGATATATCTTTCAAATGCTGATTGCTGTTCATCATTCAATACATCCCCCGTGGTACTTAGAAAGACAACAGCCCCATATTGTTTCAAATTGGCATCTGTAAACTTATCTGAGTTTACGGTAGTATCGACATCAAATTTGTTTTCTGCCCCAAGCTTTTGTATGGCTGCAATACCTTCTTTGATCGCGTCATGGTGAAACCCTGCTGTTTTACAGAAAACCAGGATTTTTTTATTCTTTGCGTAGGCCGAAGAGCCCAGCAGTATTCCTCCTATAAGGAGGAATAAGGCTAAGTGTTTTTTCATTTGGTTGTTTATTTAACTGACAATATATAAGTCACTATTTTTTTTGCATCGTCAACAGAAAGTGCCGGATGCGGTGACATTGGAATTGCTCCCCAGACACCTGATCCGCCTTCTACCACTTTTTTAGCAAGTGCAGTTTTATTTTCATCATTTGATGGGTACTTTTTAGCGATCTGTTTGAAACCAGGGCCAACCAGTTTGCCGTCAACTTTATGACAAGCTGCACAGTCAGATTTAGCCATCAGTGCTTTTCCGGCAGCAACATCGGCTGCTGCAGCACCGCCTGCCGGGGCCGTTTTTTTAGTTGCAGGTGTCTGCTTTTTAGCTTGTGCAAATCCTTGTGATGCACATGTCGAAACAATGGCAAATACGATTGCCGGAATAATTAAGGTCCTATTCATTAGTGTGTGTAATTGATTAGTTATGTGAATTTATTTAGAAAACTTAAAAAAACGTTAAAAAATGATTAATCGCAAAAATTAGGCACAAGAAATTGTTATTTATACATATTATTAAG
>Ga0126314_10000939_pt1 | contig 13744 bp, 9 predicted proteins | sample Plot105B_FD_92535 | JGI IMG/M metagenome (GOLD analysis project Ga0126314, IMG submission 92535) | Serpentine soil microbial communities from UC McLaughlin Reserve, CA, USA - Plot105B | ecosystem: Environmental > Terrestrial > Soil > Grasslands | place: USA: UC McLaughlin Reserve, Lake County...
CTGCGTGACCGGCACCATGTCGAGCTGGTTCTCCTCCTCCTCGGAGGCCGCATGCAGCTTGGGCAGCCATTCCGTCGCGACAAAGACGTGGCAGGTCGCGCATTCGCACGCGCCGCCGCAGATGCCCTCGATGGGCAGGTTCCAGTCTCGGATGATTTCCATCACGCGCCAGCCCTCGAGGGCCTCCAGCGTGTGGCGCTCGCCGCCGCGGTCGATCACATGAATGACGCCCATGAAGGAGGGGCTCCTGGATGCTCGGGTGGCGGGGTCGACCCCGCAGTTGGGGAGGGGCCCGGTATCGACCGTGAGGCCCGATCCGTCAACGCTTCTGACGCTTCCGGGATCCCGCCAAGCTGTCGCGGGTAGCGATGGGCATTGGGGAGTGGGCTGGGGGAGTCGGCGTTGGGGAGCCGGTGGCACCGGCTCGCTGCCTGGCCGAGGAGCATCGCCGTCCCGGTCTGCCCGCCTTCGAGCAGGCCGAGCGGGGCGCCGGCGAGGGGCGGAGCAGAGCGTGCGGCGCCGATGCGCACGCGCCGTCTCGGGCGTCAGGCCTCCAGGCGCCGGAGAGCAGCCTTGTCGCGGAGCACGATCGAACGGCGGTGGGTCGGCAACTCGATCACGCCCTGGCGTTCCAGCTGGGTGAGGGAGCGCGACACGGTTTCAATGGTGAGCCCGAGGTGATCGGCAATGTCGGTGCGCGACATCGGCAGGTCGACCTGGCCGGCCTGCGGAACGCGCCCGGACAGGTCGAGGAGAAACGTCGCGATCTTCTCCATTGCGGTCTTGCGGCCGAGAAGCAGCATGTGATCCTGGGCGCGCTCGAGCGAGCGCATCATCGCCGCAACGAGCTGATCGGCAAATCCAGCATCGCTTGCTGCGAGGGTGTCGAGTCTGCAGCGCCGGTACGCGATGACCGTCGCCTCGCCGAGTGCCTCTGCGCTGAAACGATGCTCTTCGCCGGATTCGATCCCGAAGAAATCGCCGGGAAGGTGGAACGCGTCGATCTGGCGGCGTCCGTCGGTAAGAAGCTTCGAGGTCCGCACAGCCCCCGAAATCACCTTGTAGAAATAGGCGGCGCGGTCACCCTCGGCGAACACTTCCTCGTCCTTCGTGTAGGCGCGGGTCGCGCCGACTCCCGGAGCGGCGACCGGCCCGGCGGAGGGCGTGCTGCGCTGGAGCGCGGTGGCCGGAGCAAGGAAGGAGCCGGAGATGGCGAGCGCGGTCTGCATCGAACCCTCGTCGTCTTGGGAGCCTGACGTTGATCGAGGGGTACAGCGACAGCTTCGAGCAAGAAATTCAGATGCTCTCCATAAGGGATGTTCCGGAGGCCCACCGTCCCCGCCCGAGAGGGCACCCCGGTACTGAATCTCCCGGCGCGCCGCTCCGTAGTCCCGTCCCCATGCAGCAGGAAAACCTCAAGCGGATCGCCGAGGTAGTGATAGAGTTGCTCGTTGCGGATTCGATGGAGCCGCACCGGCGCTCCCGGCGTCACCATGAAATAAAGAGCAGACCCAAGCGGTCGGCCGGTCGCGAAGGGTGCCGGCAGCCCGCCGGGTTCAATCGATAGCCTGCTCAGAAACGTGGACCGCACGAAACCGCAGGTGGCGTTGGGCTCGAGCTTCAAGAGGGACAGAATCTCGTCGGCACTGATGTCATCCGTCATGGCGTGATCTTTCCCTGGGGCGGGGTGGTGGTGGCGAGCGCCGGCGTTAATGCACTCCCACCGATGACGGCCGCTCCCTTCAGAACCCACCGCCGATCGACGAAGCGCAACATCTGTTTCCACATCGCGGCCTCCGTTCGACGAGTTCTGCACCTGTGCAGTGTCGCCGCAGATCTCCATCTCTTCAAGCGGATGGTAGCGCCATCGGTCATTTCATGTCGCCGTCCCGCATAAGCCGACTGCTTACCGTAAAGGGGTGACGCGTTCGGCCGACCGTCCGCGCGCCCACATTCGAGAGGCCTCTCCTTGCGATTGCTATGGCGGGCGCCAGAATGAGCAGAGAACCTCGGAGAAACCTTATGAAGCGCGTCATGCGTCTCGTCACTGCGACCGTCTTGACGTTCGGTGCGCTGCTTTCGCGAGCGCCGCCGGGGCTTGCCCAAACCGAGGTCGACCTTGCCCTCGTGCTCGCGGTCGACATCTCGGGGTCGATGGACCCCGAGGAACAGAGGATCCAGCGGGAGGGATTCGTCTTGGCCTTTCAATCGCCGGAAGTCCACGACGCCATTCGGAAGGGTGTCCTGGCGCGAATCACCGTCATCTATGCCGAATGGGCCGGTTCTTTCGTTCAGCACGTCGTCGTGCCCTGGACGGTGATCGAGCGACCGGAGCACGCCATGGAGTTCGCTGCGAAGCTGGCCGAGACCCCGATCCGTCGCGGACCCCGCACCTCCGTCTCCGGTGCAATCGACTTCGGAGTTCGGCTTCTCGCTCAAAGCGACGCGGAGCCCCTACGGCGGGTGATCGACATCTCGGGCGATGGCGTGAACAACCAGGGCAGAGGGGTCGTCCAGGCCCGCGACGAAGCGGTGGCGCAAGGCATCACGATCAACGGCCTGCCGCTCATGCTCAACCGGCCCGGCGGGTCGTGGGACACCGAGGGTCTTGACAACTATTTCCGGGACTGCGTCATCGGCGGGCCTGGCGCGTTCGTGATCCCTGTCCGGGAGCGGCAACAGTTTGCCGAGGCGATCAGGACCAAGATCATCCGGGAGATTGCAGGTCTAGCTCCGTCGAGCCTCCTGCAGCGCGCCCAATCGGAGGCTCCGATGGACTGCACCTCACCGGGGAGCTTTTATGGGCGAAACTGAAAGCCCGGAGCCCGACCCGAAGACGAAACGGTTCAGCGGGCTTACGAGTGGTTGAACCGGCACTTCCGCAAGTTTTCTTCCGAGACCTCTTCCAGCGCCGCACCGGTGCTTGTCCGACCGAGTACCGCAGCCGCTTTGGACGGGCGGTGTTCCCCAGGACTGGAGGACGATGCGGCGGCGACGCGTCCCGCCATCTGGCCTCGGCGGGCTTCGACGTCCGGCTTTGAGAAGAGTTGCCCTAGGCGCTGCGGGCTCGCATCGGCGGCGAGCACGGTGAAACCGACCGATCACCGACCTCTCGAGCCGGCCAGCTTGCCCTTGCTCCCCCGCGATCCGCGGGCTTCTCCGGGTGTTGGGATCCCCTCCGTTCTGACCGCCGAGACTGCGCAGGGGTCGACATTCGCGGCTCAAAGGTCGGGAACGAGGGTGAACAGGTCCTGAGGCCGCGCAACACCCCTCAGCGCATAGCGTCCCACCGATACGAAGTGGACGCGTTCGGCCGGACCGGCTGCGTCACAGAACGACGTCGAAAGGAGGACATCTCTGTCAACCGAGCGGCAGAGGGCCGCGATTCGGCTGACCTCGTTCACGGCGGGACCCACGACCGTGAAATCGAGCCGCTCGCGGCTGCCGATGTTGCCATAGAAGACCTCGCCGACGTGGAGCCCGAGATACGCGGTCGTCACGGGAAGGTCACGTGACTGGCGTTCCTGGTTGAGCGACTGCAGACGGGCGCGAGAGAGGGATTCGGCAGCCAGGGCGCAGCGGCAGGCCGCACGGGGATCCTCCGCCTGGAAGATCGCGAGGGTTCCGTCTCCGATCAGCTTGAGCACGTCTCCGCCCGCTTCGTGAATGGAGGAGATGATCGCGTCGGCGTAGTCGTTCAGAAAAGGGATGACGAGTTCGGGTTCGACGCGATCCGTCACCTGCGTGAAGTTGCGCAAGTCGCTGAACCACAGGACCGCCCCTATTCGGTCGGCGACGCCCCTCTGAATTCGTCCGCTGAGGACCCGCCGGCCCGCGTCGCGCCCGAGGTAGGTTTCGACTAGCGTTGCGGCGATCCGCGCCAGCGACGTGCATTTCATGGCGAGGGAAAGCGACGCAACGAGCTCGCACACGGCGCTCACCTGTTCGTCCGCGAAGCCCGCGGCGTGATCCGTCGTCCAGCTCGAGTAGACGCCGTCCATCTCGCCGACAACTCCGTCCGCGGCAAAGCGGCTGATCAGGACGACGTAATCCGTCTGCCCCTGCGACCGCATGTCATCGAAAATCGGGAAGTCGGAACGGGGATCCGCGGCGAGTCTGCACCGGAGCATCGTCTCCCCCGTCTGGAGGAGGTGATAGTAGGGGCTGCGCCGCCAGTTGTCCTGCGCGGCCCCGGCGACATTGGTTCGCCCGTACTCCACGACGGGTTCGACGTCGACCTGATCGCGGCGCCAGCGGAAGGCTCGACCCTCATGGACGGGATGCAGCGTGTCGATCAGCACGTTGGCGCGGGCTACCGGAACGCCTTCAGCCACCAAGCGCTCGCAGAACAGGCGGAGCAGGTCCGCCTCGGACGCACCGGCGAGTCCGGCGGCGGTCACGGCTTGATGGACTCTCGCAATGCGGCCTGCATCCATCATCCGAACTCCTTCCGGACCGCAGTTATAGGGGTGACCCGGGCTGCTCGCCATAGCGGGCCCGGAGGCGAGGAGGTGTGCGCGGTGGTGGGGCCATTCCGTTTGCGGCCGCGTTAGGCACAGAAGGACAGGTCCGCATCCCTCGGCCTGCTGCCCTGCGGACCCTTGCTGCATCGCAACGTGCGTTTCCGCACAGCCATGGAGCGTCTCCGGCACGATGATAGTCAGGAAGGGCGGTGGACGATTCCACCGTCGATTTTGCCGTGCATGCGACCGCGACTCTGATTGTGCATCTGCGCAACGAGCCGGCTGCCGGCGCCCGTGTCCACTGGACGCGACGGAGATGGCCTGATGAGAACCGCTCACGCTATCGGGGTTGCCGTTTTCATTGCGTTGGCCATGCAAGGGCCGGCCCTCGCGCAGGCTCCGGCCGCGCCGCCCGTCACGGTCGCCAAGCCGATCGTGAAGGACATCGTCGAGCAGGACGACTTTATCGGACGCTTCGAACCGGTCGATCAAGTCGAGATCCGCGCGCGCGTTTCCGGTTACCTCGACAAGGTGCATTTCGAAGACGGCGCCCTCGTCCGGGTCGGCGATCCGCTGTTCACGATCGACCCGCGACCGTACAGGGCCGCGCTCGAACAGACGGAGGCGACCGTGGCCTCCGCGCAGGTGAGGGTCGAGTTCGCATCGAGCGATCTCGAGCGGGCCGAGTCCCTGCGGCGGTCGGGCAACATCGCGGATCAGCTGCTGGATCAGCGCCGGTCCAACTACCTGACGGCCCGTGCGGAACTAGACCGGGCCCAGGCCGCCCTCCGGCAGGCGCGGCTCGACACGGAGTTCACGGAGATCAAGGCGCCGCTCGCGGGGCGGGTCTCCCGCAAGAACGTCTCAGTCGGTAATCTGATCAACGCCAACGAGACGATCCTCACCAATATCGTGTCGCTCGATCCGATCCACTTCTACTTCGACGTCGACGAGCGCTCGTTTCTCGCCTATTCGCGCCAGACCGCCGGCGGCACGCGGACGTCGAGCCGCGCGGCCCCCAACCGCGTCGTGCTCACGATGACCGACGAACGGGAAGGACACCGCACCGGGGCGCTCGACTTCCTCGACAACCGCCTCGATCCGGCGAGCGGTACGATCCGGGCTCGTGCCGTGTTCGACAACAAGGACCTGTTCCTGACCCCCGGGCTCTTCGGGCGCGTCACGTTGAGCGGATCGGATCCCTACAAGGGCGTGCTCGTGCCCGACGAAGCGGTCGGCAACGATCAGGACCGCCGGGTGGTCTTCGTCGTCGCGGAGGACAATTCGGTGGCGATGCGTCCCGTGCGCACGGGTCCGCGGATCGACGGGTACCGGGTCATCCGAACGGGTCTCAACGGCGACGAGACCATCGTCGTGAACGGAGTCGTGCGGATTCGACCTGGCATCAAGGTCGCGCCCGTGATGACGACGCTGCCGCCGGTGCGCGAGCGCAACGGCTCCTGAGTTTCCCCGGGGCGGAGGCTCCCATGCGGTTTGCCCACTTCTTTGTCGACCGGCCGATCTTCGCGACGGTCCTGTCCGTCCTGGTCCTTCTCGTCGGCGGGATCGCCTACACGACGCTGCCGGTCGCGCAGTACCCCGAGATCACGCCGCCCACCATCGTGGTCCGCGCGAACTATCCCGGCGCCGACGCGCAGACTGTCGCGTCGACCGTCGCCACGCCGCTCGAACAACAGATCAACGGGGTCGAGGACATGCTCTACATGTCCTCCTACGCGACGTCCGATGGAGCGATGTCGCTCACGGTCACGTTCAAGCTCGGCACCGACCTCGATACGGCGCAGGTGCTCGTCCAGAACCGCGTGGCCATCGCGACCCCTCGTCTGCCGCAGGAGGTCAGGACACTCGGCGTTACGACCCTGAAGAGCTCGCCGGACCTGATGATGGTCGTCCACATGCTCTCGCCCGACGAGACCTACGATCAGCTCTACGTGTCGAATTATGCCCGGAACAACGTGCGCGACGTTCTGATGCGGCTCGACGGCGTCGGCGACCTGATCATCTTCGGCGAACGGCAGTACAGTCTGCGCGTGTGGCTCGATCCCGAGAAGCTCGCCGCTTTCGGACTCACGTCGGGCGACGTGGTGCGCGCCGTCCAGGAGCAGAACGTGCAGGTCACGGGCGGTTCGCTCGGGGCGCAGCCGGCTCCGTCCGACAACGCCTTCCAGCTCGTCGTGAAGACGCAAGGGCGCTTCGAGGATCCGCGCCAGTTCCGATCCATCATCGTGCGGGCGACCGCGGACGGAAGGCTCGTTCGCCTGCAGGACGTCGCCCGCGTCGAACTCGGCGCTCAGGACTATGTCACCAACTCGTACCTCAACGGCAAGCCCGCGGTCGCGCTCGCGATCTTCCAGCGTCCCGGAACCAATGCGCTTTCGGCCTCCGACGAGATCGTCAGCACGATGGAGCGCCTGAAGCAGGGTTTTCCGCCCGGACTGACCTACGAAATCGTGTACAACCCGACGGAGTTCATCGCCGACAGCGTCAACGCCGTCTACACGACGCTGTTTGAGGCCGTGTTCCTCGTCGTCCTCGTGGTGCTCGTCTTTCTGCAATCCTGGCGCACGGCGCTCATCCCGATCGTCGCCATTCCGGTCTCGCTGATCGGAACGTTCGCCGTCATGGCGGCGCTCGGATTCTCTCTCAACACCCTCACCCTCTTCGGTATGGTTCTTGCCATCGGCATCGTGGTGGACGACGCCATCGTGGTCGTCGAGAACGTTGAACGGAACATTTCGCTTGGCCTCGCGCCGAAGGAAGCGGCCCATCGAACGATGGACGAGGTGGGCGGCGCGGTCGTCGCGATCGCACTCGTGCTCGCCGCCGTGTTCGTTCCGACCGCGTTCATCCCCGGCATCTCGGGGCAATTCTATCAGCAGTTCGCGCTGACCGTGGCCGTGTCGACCCTCATTTCGGCCGTCAATTCGCTCACCCTCTCCCCGGCCCTCGCCGGCCTGCTTTTGAAGCCCCACACTCATGAGCGTCCACGCAACCCGCTCGCCCGCGGCGGCGCCTGGGCATCGGCCAAGTTCAACGCCGGCTTCGACGGAATGGCGCGGGGCTATTCCCGGGCGGTTGCTGGACTGGTCCGGCGCAAGCTCCTCGTGCTCCCGGTCTATGCGGGCCTCGTGGACGGCACGATCTGGATCGCCGACACGGTGCCACGGGGGTTCATCCCGACGCTCGACCAGGGCTACGCCATCGTCGTCGTGCAGCTGCCGGACGGCGCGTCGCTCTCCCGCACCGACGCGGTCGTGCACCGCGCGTCGCGGATCATGCAGGAGACCCCGGGCGTCCAGGATGCGGTGGCCTTCGCGGGGTTCTCGGGCGCGACTTTCACGAACGCCTCGAATTCCGCTGCGATCTTCGCACGCTTCCGTCCCTTCGACGAGCGGATCGCGCAAGGCCTGCCGGGCGAGGCGATCATCGGACAGCTCTTCGGCCGGCTTCAGCAAATCGAAGAGGCGTTCATCATCGCCATTCCGCCCCCTCCGGTGCGCGGGCTCGGCAATTCCGGTGGGTTCCGGATGCAGCTGCAGGAACGCTCGGGGGAGGGCGTAGACCGTGTCCTGGCCGCTGCTTACGAGCTGATGGGACGCGCGCGCCAGAACCCGAACCTGGTCGGCGTGTTCACCACGTCGTCGGCGAACTCGCCGCAGATCTATCTCGAGATCGACCGGGCCAAGGCGCGCATTCTCAACGTGCCGATTTCGGCGATCTTCGAGACGCTGCAGGTCAATCTCGGCACCGCCTACGTCAACGACTTCAACTTCCTCGGCCGGGTCTGGCAGGTGCGGGCGCAGGCCGACCAGCGTTTCCGTGTCGAACAGGCGGACATCAACCGCCTCAGGGTGCGCTCCGCGACCGGCGCCCTCGTGCCGCTCGGGACCCTCGTCGAGATGCGGGAGGTCACGGGGCCCGACCTGATCCAGCGCTACAACATGTACACGTCCGTGCCCCTGCAGGGGAACGCGGCTCCCGGCATCTCCTCCGGCGCCGCGCTGGACGGGATAGAGCAGATCGCTCGGGAAACCCTGCCGCCGGGAATCAGCTTCGAGTGGACGGAACTCGCCTTCCAGGAGCGCCAGACCGGCAACACCGCCATCTTCATCTTCGCTTTATCCGTGCTGTTCGTCTTCCTGGTTCTCGCCGCCCAGTACGAGAGTTGGACGCTGCCGCTTGCCGTGATTCTGATCGTTCCCCTGGCGGTCCTCTCGGCGCTGGCCGGAGCGATGCTGCGCGGCATGGACAACAACATCCTGACCCAAATCGGGCTCGTCGTCCTAATCGGGCTCGCGGCCAAGAACGCCATCCTCATCGTCGAGTTCGCAAAGCAGGCCGAGGAGAGAGGAAAGAGCCCGATCGAGGCCGTCGTCGAGGCATCCCGGCTGCGCCTCAGGCCGATCCTGATGACCGCCTTCGCCTTCATTCTCGGTGTGGTGCCCCTCGTCATCGCGACAGGCCCGGGTGCGGAGATGCGTCAGGCGCTCGGCACGGCGGTGTTCTTTGGGATGCTCGGCGTCACGGCGATGGGCCTCGTCCTCACGCCCGTGTTTTACGTGAGCATTCGGGGTCTCTCGAACTGGGTAACTCAGGGTCGCAGGCCTCGTCCGCTGCCGCGTGTCGACGCCGCGCCAGCCGAGTGAAACTCGCTCCGACCTTCCTATAATGGCGGTCAGCGCGTGCCTTCGTTTCGGCTCAGCCGAGTTCGAACGTGGTGATCCCATAGATCCTGGATAGCGGGAGGTCTGGCACAGGTCCCCGGTACATCCGAGCCGTCTCGAACACGGGTGAGAGCCGATATCGAGCGGCCAGGACCGTGGCGGCTCGGTTCGGCTCGGGGCAGTCGAGAAAGAGCGGCCCGCCGCGGGTCCTCGAGGCCAGCGCTCGAAAGAGCAGGTCGGCCCCGTCCTCGGTGTGCGCAAACAGGGGACCGATCTTGAACCCGGTGCGGCAGGCCCGCACCACACCATAACCTTTAACGGTCCCGTCCTCGATCAGGGCCACGCCCTCGCGACGAGAGGGCTCCAGCCAGCAGCGGAGAAACGCGTCTCGGCTGGCCGGGAAAAAGGAGCGGTCGTAGCGGATCAGCTCCTCCACCATTTCAGCGCGAATGGGCGTAATCCTCGGATCGCGCGGTTGCTCGCACCCAGGCTCGCCGCCGAACCGCATGTTTCGATGGGCAAGGACGAACCCGGAACGCCTATAGTTATCCTGTTGGGCCACGACGCCGTCGAGACCGACAGTGCTGCCCTCGAGTCGCTGTAGCCCAGCTTGCCAGAGGCGATAGCCGTACCCACGACCGCGCGTCTCTGGACGTACGATGTAGAAGCCGAGAAACCCGAACCTGGCCTCATAACGCACGACCGAGATGCAGCCGATCGGTTCGAGGCCTAAGCGGCCGATCAGGAAACCACCCCGATCAGCGGCATAGAAGCACTCTGCATCCCCAAGGCCGGGATTCCAGCCCTCCCGGGCGGCCCACTCATTGGCGAGATCCAGTTCGTCGCGGGTCATCGATCGAATGTCGAAATCGTCCTGCCTCTGCATCGGACTCTCGCGGCCCCACGTCTGGTGCAAGCATCGGTGTTGCGTGGGACCCTAGCATCTTTCACGGGCCGGAGAGCCATGATCGCCTAATTTGCCGCCCGTAGTCCCGGCGAGTTTCCGCTTGATCGCCCCTATTCTTGCCCGCGCTCGCGCCGCCGCCGCTCCACCTCCTGCTTGATCAGGGCGTCAAGGATTTCGCTTGGTACCGCCTTCGAGGGGCGGCCGGTGACCGCGCGCAGGCGCTCGGGAGCGAGCTTCGGCTCTCGGCGTACCGTGAGGAGCCCGTTGGTCTCCTGCTCGGTATCGGTGAGCTGCGTGTAGCAGAAGCCGGCCAGCGCCGTGGACTCAAGCAGCGCACTGACGAGTTCCTCGTACCGGGCGAGCAGTTCATCGGCGCTGGCGAACTGGCCGTAGCCGAACCAGTCCTCGCTGGCCTGCGGCACGAACGCCAGCCCCCCGAACTCGCTGACCACGATGGGCTCATCCTCGATCGCGCCGCCTTCGCCCAAGAGCGGGTGGTGATGGGGTCGGACTTCGCGGAAGGTGCGCGCGACGGTCGGCCGGTCAGAGTAGCGCTCGCGCAGCGTCTCCCCCCTGGGGGCGTAGTCATGTACGCCGAAGACGTCACCGACGGCATGCTGCCAGCCGTCGTTGGAGATCACGGGGCGAGTGGGATCGAGGGCACGGGTGATGTGGTAGAGCGCGCGCACGAAGTCGCGCTGCTGCGCCGAGCGATCGAGGTCCGGTACGCCCCAACTCTCGTTGAGTGGCACCCATGTGATGATCGAGGGATGATTGTAGTCGCGGCGCACCGCTTCGAGCCATTCCCGTATCAGCATCTCAGCGGCGCGATCGGAGTAGACGTAGGCGTTTGCCGCCTCGCCCCAAACGAGCATCCCGAGCTTGTCGCACCAGTAGAGGAATCGGGGATCCTCGATCTTCTGGTGGATCCGTATGCCGTTGAATCCGAGCGACTGGGCAAGCTCGACCTCGCGCCTGAGCGCATCGGCATCGGGTGCCGCCAGGAGCGAATCCGGCCAGTAGTTCTGTGCCAGCACGAGCCGTAGGAAGATCGGGATGCCGTTCAAGATAAAGCGACCGTCACGGGCCTCGACGCGACGTAGCCCAAAGTAGCTCTCGACCCGGTCGACGACGGTGCCGCTCTCGTCGCTAATCTCGATCTCGGCCTCGATGAGATTCGGATGATCGGGTGCCCAGAGAAGCGACCGGCGGCGGCGGATCGCAGCGTTGTTGATGTCGAGGAGCAGGTCGCGCCGGAGCTCGCGACCTGAGAGCAGGCAGCTGTCGTCGAGGAGGATGCGCGTCGGCCGGTCGCCCAAGAGCCGAACGCCCACGCGCCAGCCCGCGGGCGGCGTGCCGTCCAGCCTGAGCGTCATTGCGACGCCGAAGCGGTCGACGTCGGGCGTCCAGCGCAGCTCGGCGACGGCGATTTGCGGAACCGGCTCGAGCCAGACCGGCTGCCAAATGCCGGTGGTGCGGTGATACCAGATATAGCCGGGCTTCTCTTCCCAGTACTGCTTGCCGCGCGGCTGCTGCAGGTCTCGCGGGTCGTCCTCGGCGCGCACGATGATGACCTGGACGTCGCCCGCGGTGAGCAGGGGAGTGATGTCGGCCGAGAACGGCGTGTGCCCGCCGGCGTGTTCAACCGCTAAGCGGCCGTTGACCCAGACCGAGGCCTTGTAGTCGACGGCCCCGAAGTGGAGGATGAGCCGGTCCCGGCGGTCCGCGTCCTCGACCCGGAGCTCACGGCGGTACCACACAACAGGATGGAATCCCGTTTCGTGAATGCCGGAGAGCTTGCTCTCGGGCGGAAAGGGCACGACGATTTCGCGGGCGAAGGGCTCCGCGCGTTCAAACCAGCGTTCGCCGAGCCCACGGTCGTCGTCATCGAAGGCAAAGCCCCATCGACCGCAAAGGTCGATCCAGCGTTCACGGCGCAACTGCGGGCGGGGGTGGATGTCCGCCTGGGTGATCGAATCGCTCATGATCTCTCCCGCTCGAAAGACTTGCTCTTCGCCGGTGCCACCTGCCGAAGAAGATGCTCGATCCCATGGTGCTGGCTGGCGAATCAGTGGCTGGCGGCCTGTATTCCTCAAACCGCCGAGTCTGTCGAAGCGGTCCGTGCCCGCACTTGCGGGAAATCCGGTCCTGCCCTCAGGAGCGACGGTGCAGTCGTTCTTTGGATGGTTGGCAGCACTCCGCGCGGCAATCGTCATCCTGAGGAGGGCCGGTAGGCCTGTCTCGAGGGACGAGGGTTGCGGATCCAGTATGCGCTGGAGGCACCCACGTTCCTTTGAGACGCGAGCGGATGGCTCGCTCCTCAGGATGAAGGCTGTGGGAGATGAGAGGCTAGCAGAACGCAACCCTACGCCCAACGCTTAGCTCCCAACCCAAATAGCCACGCTCACTCGCCGTTCGTCATTCGCACGCGGGGCCTTGCTCCCGCCCCGCGAAGCAGACAGGCTCGGGTGCGTCGCAGGAGATATTCGATGGCGCGCCGGCCCGTTCTCGAGTTCTGGTACGAGTTCGCATCGACCTATTCCTACCTTGCGGCGATGCGCATCGAGGACCTGGCCGAGGAGGCTGGCGCCGAGGTGCGCTGGCGGCCGTTCCTCCTCGGCCCGATCTTCGCGGCGCAGGGCTGGACCACGTCGCCCTTCAATCTCTACCCCGCAAAGGGCCGCTACATGTGGCGCGACTTGGAGCGCGAGGCCGCGCGCCTCGGCCTGCCCTGTCTGCGTCCGGACCCTTTCCCGCAGAACGCGCTCAGCGCGGCGCGGGTCGCGCTGCTCGGGGCGGACCGGGGCTGGACGCCCGCCTTCACGAGAGCGGTTTACGCCAAGGAGTTCGGCGAGGGCCGCAGCATCGCCGAGGCGACGGTCGTGGGGGAAATCCTCTCGGGTCTCGGCCTCGACGCGCCGGCCGTCCTGAAGGAATCCCAGTCGGAGGGCAACAAGACGCGCCTCAAGGCACTGGGCGAGGAGGCCCGCTCCCGCGGGATCTTCGGCGCCCCCACCTTCTTCACGGAAGACGGCGAGATGTTCTGGGGCAACGACCGCCTCGACCGCGCGCTCGCCTGGGCGACGGGGGAGCGCGCAGGGCACGTGAGCGCCAGTGGTCGCGGCTCCGCGTGAGTTCGGAGTCCGGCCCACTTCGGCGTTTCGAACCGCCGCGCCGCCGCGGCGGCGTTGCAGCGGAGCGACAGCGCCGCTCGCCGACCTGCGCGCGCGGACCCGGAGCATGAGAGTCCGCGCCATCCTGTTGCTCTCTCTCGGAGTCACGCTGTTCGGGATCATGGACGGTCTCGGAAAGATTCTCGCCGGCGACTATCCCGTGGTGCAGGTCATCTGGGCACGGTACGCCTTCGCGGTCCCGGTCGTCCTCGCGATGACCCGGCCCGGAACATGGCCGACCCTGCTCAGATGCGAGCGCATCGCCGTGCAGGCGGCCCGCGGAGTCTTGCCGCTGCTGGCGAGCGCGGCCGTGATCGTGGGCTTGACGCTGATGCCCCTCGCGGACTTCACGGCGATCGGCTTCGCATCGCCCCTCCTCGTCGTCGCGCTTTCGGGGGCCCTCCTTGGCGAGCGGGTCTCGATCGACAGCTGGATCGGCGTCCTGTGCGGGTTTGCGGGCATTCTGGTCATCGTCAGACCCGGCGTCGGGACGATCGCCTGGGCGGCCGTGTTCCC
>Ga0126314_10000940_pt1 | contig 13742 bp, 20 predicted proteins | sample Plot105B_FD_92535 | JGI IMG/M metagenome (GOLD analysis project Ga0126314, IMG submission 92535) | Serpentine soil microbial communities from UC McLaughlin Reserve, CA, USA - Plot105B | ecosystem: Environmental > Terrestrial > Soil > Grasslands | place: USA: UC McLaughlin Reserve, Lake County...
GAAGCCCGGCATCTGGTTCTTCTCCCTCGATGCCGGCAACCTGGTCGCCGTCCGCCTCGCCCGCGCCACCTTCCACCTACGCTACTTCGACGCCGAGATGTACTGCAGCCTCGAGGGTGACGAGGTCCGCTACAGGAGCGTCCGGACGCACAGGGGGGTGCTGGAAGCAGAGTTTGCGGCCCGCTACTTGCCCGTTGGTGAGCCGTTCGAGAGCAGACCCGGGTCGCTCGAGAACTTCCTGACCGAGCGTTACTGCCTCTACGCCGCGGACGGTAAAGGTAACGTGCGGCGCGGAGATATCCACCGCCGCCTCTGGCCCCTCCAGCCCGCCGAGACCGAGGTCGAGAGGCTCGCGATGACCAGGCAGATTGGGGTCTCGCTGCCGGCTACAGAGCCCGTCCTGCACTTCTCCGAGCGCCTCGACGTGCTCGCGTGGTTCCTACGGCGGGTGGCTCCTTGAGCCTCGGGCGGCCCTCAGAAGGGAGCGGCTTCTCCTGGTCACGAATCCCCGTCCGCGAGCTGCGCTCTCTCTTGTCGGGATGAGCGTCAAGCTATACTCGGCGCGTGAAGTTTGATCCAACAGATCTTGCGCCAGGTGTATCTTGAAGGCGGACCTCGTCTCGGGCATCCTGCCTGTCCGGGAGGACGGACGCATGCTGCTCCTCCAGCGCCCTACCGGCACCTGGGAGCCGCCGGCCGGCCGCTTATCCTTCGGTGAGGGCTTCGAGGACGGAGCCGTGCGCGAGCTGCACGAGGAGACCGGCCTACTCGTCGCGCCCCAGCGCATCCTCGCTACCTGGGTTGGGGAGGCCCCGAGCGGCAACCTCCTCGCCGCCGTTACCTACATCGCCCGCACGCACGACGTGGCGGTCAACCTCTCTTACGAGCATCTCGGCTACAGATGGGTCACCCTCGAAGAGTGGCTCGAGCTGCCGAGCTGGTGGAGCCCGGAGAATATCCGGCGCGTCTCCGGCCCCTTAAATACCCTCTCAGAGGAGCCCCTCCCCGAACCCCCGCCGCCCAAATCTTACGGGAACGCCGGGTTGGTCCATGCGAACCTGGGGGCGGGCACGGTCCTGGTGGATCTCGAAGGAGACGAGCCGCGGGCACTCCTCCTCAGGCGCCGCAAGCCCCCGGTCGGGCTCTGGGAGAACCCCGGAGGCATGCTCGAGGCGGGCGAGGACTTCGCCGCCTGCGCCCGCCGCGAGACCCTGGAGGAGACGGGCCTTGACGCGGAGCCTAAAGTACCCTGGTTCGCCCGGGTCGAGCCCTGGCGGAGCCCCGAAGACACCGAGCTCTACGCCGGAGTAGGCTTCGTGTCTCGCCATCCAGGGGGAGAGGTGAGACCCGAGAGTGCCGCTCACGACGCCCACAAGTGGACCACCGAGGAGGAGTGGCGGAGAATGCCGACCTGGTACACGGAGGTGGATCTCAACGCCCTGTGGGCCGCGGTGAAGGGTTTGGAGACGTGAGAGATGATCCGGTCGCACTAGAAGGGGAGAAGATCCCCGCCCCGGGACAGTGGCGTGCCGGGCTCCTCGTCGTAGTCTTGCTCGTAATCCCGGGTGCGCTCTACTCTGCAGTCCCAGTTGTGCCGTTCTTGCCGCTCACGACCGCGCAGAAGGTGGGACTCTCGGCGGGGCTCGTGGTTGCGGCTGAGGCCGTGTTCTGGGGCGCCGCACTCTTTTTCGGCAAGAAGGTGATCTCACGCTACCGCCGCCTCTTCGATCCGCGGTCGTGGCGCCGCAAGAAATGAACGAGTCCAAGGTCATACGCCAGATCTCGGACAAGCTCCCTACGGCGCCGCCCGAGGTGCTGTTGCCCATCGGGGACGACTGCGCAGTGCTCCACCTCGGAGGTCAAACTTGGGTGGCCGCCTCTGACATGCTCGTCGCCGGTCACCACTTCAAGGACTGGGCGTCGCCCGAGGACGTGGGCTACAAGGCCGTCGCGGTCAACGTCTCGGACGTTGCAGCTATGGGGGGGACCCCGCGGTTCGTCCTGGCCTCCGGCGGGGCGCCGGACCCCGAGGCGACGCTCCGCTGTATGCGCGGTATCCTGGAGGCCTGCGAGGGGTTCGGCGTCTACCCGCTCGGGGGCGACACGACCCGCGCCGGCGCCCTCACGGTGGACGTGGCGATACTCGGGGAACTAGAGTCACCACCCGTCCTGCGTTCCGGCGCGAGACCTGGCGACCTGCTGGCGGTTACGGGAGAGCTCGGCGCTTCGGCGGCGGGACTGCAAGCTCTGGAGAACGGAGTCTCCGGGCACAAGCGCCTCGTGGACAAGCACCTTCGACCGACGCCTCGGGTGGAGGCGGGAGGTGTGGCGGCCCGGCTCGGGGCGGGGGCGATGATAGACCTCTCGGACGGTCTCGCCTCTGACGTGCGCCACGTCTGCGAGCGGAGCGCGGTCGGCTGCCGACTTGACCTCGGCCTCCTCCCCGTCGCCCAGGACACGCGGGAGTTCTTGGAGTCCCTGGAGCACGACCCGGCGGTGCTGGCGGCGACTGGTGGAGAGGACTACGAGCTCTTAATCTCCGCTCCCGAGCCCGTCCTCCGGGTTCTGACCGAAAGCGCCGGGGTGCCGATCACCACGATCGGCGAGGTCACGGAGGGGGCCGACGTCGTCTTCCTGCGCGGGGGAGAGGCGGTCGAGGGTCTCTCAGGCTGGGACCACTTCCAGGCGACCTGAGCGCTTGATCCGCTCCCCTTCGGGGTACGAAGAGAGCGGGTTAGCCTACTCCCGAAGAGGAGGCGAGGTGCCGTACGAGAATCTGAGCGATCTGCCGGACAGTGTGAGGAACAAGCTTCCCAAGCACGCGAAGGAAATCTACCGCGCGGCCTACAACTCCGCCGGGGACCAGTACGGCGAGGAGGAACGCGCCTACCGCGTCGCCTGGAGCGCCGTCGAGAACAAGTACGAGAAGAACGACAAGGGCAACTGGGTCCAGAAGAAGGATTGATCTCCGCGCTATACTACCTGCGGTGCCAACACGCTTCGTCTTTCAGCGGAGCTTCGGGAGTACCTCTCTTTCGTAGAACCTGAAGAAGCCTTCCTGTGCGGGTCCTATCTGTTGCACGTAGACCTCGTCGTAGCCTGCGTCGATGTACTGGTGAATGGACTCGAGGTGCTTCTCGGGGTCCGGGCCGCAGGGTACGGCTTCGCCGACCATCTCCTCGGTGACCAGAGAGGACACCTGCTCGAAGTGCCTAGGGGTAGGTAGCTCCTGGGCGAGCTCGCCGGGGAGCAGCTCGTTGGGCCAGAGTCGATGCGAGGTCTTGCGCGCCGCGGCCTCATCCTCGCCCCAGCAGACCTTCGTGCCGGCGTGGGCGGGCTTGTTTCCGCCGCCCGACTCCCTGAAGAGCGAGAGCATCTCGGCGTCGGGCGCGGTGTGGCAGTAGCCGTCGCCGATGCGCCCGGCTAGCCGCGTGGACTTCGGCCCGAAACCGGAGATCAGCACGTCCGGCGGCTCGTCGGGGAGGGTGTAGAGGCGCGCGTTCTCGACAGTGTAATGCTTGCCGTGGTGGCTCTTCGTGCCGCCCTCCCACAGGAGGCGCATGACCTCGATAGCCTCCTCGAGCATTTGCAACCTCACGTTCGTCTGCGGCCAGTGGTCCCCGAGTACGTGCTCGTTAAGGTTCTCGCCAGTACCGACGCCCAGAGAGAAGCGCCCGCCCATCATCACCTTCGAGGTGGCGGCGGCCTGGGCGATGATCGCGGGGTGGATGCGCATCGTGGGGCAGGTCACCCCGGTGGTGACCGGGAGCGAGGTCGCCTGGGAGAGGCCCCCGATCATCGCCCAGACGAACGGGCTGTTGCCCTGCTCGTCGGTCCAGGGATGGTAGTGGTCCGAGATCCACAGACCCTCGAAGCCTGCCTCCTCGGCCATCCTGGCCTGCTCGATCAACTCCTTGGGACCCCACTCCTCGCAGGACAGAAAGTAACCTATCTTCGCCACGTGCGAAACCTCCTTGGGCCTCAGGTCGGCTGCTACGATGCTGCTGTCCTGGTATACCCCCACCCGAAGAAACCTACTCAGCGGACTGGTCACTAGCATTCTGGGGAAGCCCGCTTCTATGCGGTGCGCCTGCGGACTCTCGCGTAGAGCGCCATATAAGCCGAGGACCTCTGGAGGGTGTGTCTGCAGAGTCGCAATAGTCAGCAGCTAAGATGTAACTCTGGCGTGGCACGAGAGGGCGAACCGCACCATGAGGGCAGACGTACCAACGGAAGCAGAGGTGATGGCGCTGCTGGAGAAGTTCAGCAACGCTTGCGCGCTCAGGGATACGGAGGACGCACTCAGGCTGTTCGCGCAAGACGATGATATCCTTTTCGTCGGCTCAGAAGCCGGCAAGAGATCGAGAGGACCTAAAGAGATAAGAGCCGTCTTCGAGCGCCTCTTCTCGCGAGAAGACATACTCTTGGAGCTGGGAGTGGCGTTCGGTGTCGGTAGCAGGACCGGTGGCGTGGGTGATCAGGGGTGGAGGTGAGGAGGCGAACACCTTCCCTACCGCGTGAGCGCGGTCTTCGAGCGGTGCGGAGAGGGATGGGCGTTGAGGCTGGTACACGGCTTTGAACCCGCGGTCGCCTACCAGGAGACGTCCGGCTAGGTCAGAGCCACAGGACGATGGCGGCGACGGTGAGCATCGCCGAGTAGTTGGCGGCGCGTTTCTCGCCACGGGTGGCCACGCGGCGAAACTCGTTGAGGTGGCTAAGAGGCATTCGATCCGGTTTCGTTCTCCAGGAGATACGCGCCATGAAGGAAGCGTTCTACGATAAAGCTGCCTACGACGCAGAAGGGACGAGACCCTCGCCCAGCGGGCGGAGGAGGTCGACGACCAGGAACTCGCGGGCTTCTTCCGCGAGGTGCGCGAGGAGAACCGCCGCCGCGCCGAGACCGCCAATGAGCAACTCGGTTAGAGGGTCGCCAAGTAGCTCATACGTTATGTGTCAGCGTTCCCGGTGATCTCGGGCGTAAGTGTAGGCGGTGTAGGCCGACTTCACGTGTGCGGTCCAGCCGAGGAGTCCTCCCGTGCCGATCCATAGGCCCGGCGTGATGACGAGCCACAGGATACCGGCCAGGATACGGCCTTTGTAGAATTGTCCCACTCCGGGGATGATCGCACTCAGAACCGCTGCCAGCGCGGGATCGCGCATCTTTACCTTACACCTCCGTGCGTGTGCGGAGTTCCCTAACAGCCGTCCCGCGATGGCCTCGAGGCCAGCCCTATGACTCGCGTTCCCGCTTCTTGAGCTTCTCGACGACCGCGCGCTTTTCCCCGTCATCGGCTGGTTCCTCTGAGACCTCTAGGCGGGAGGTGGGCTTCCTCTTCTCCTCCTCGGGAATCTCATCGCCCGCCTTGGCGTTCGTCTCGTTCCTCTTGCGCTCTTCTATGCCACCGCTCCAGCGGTTTATGCCCATGCCTCCTCCTTTCCTGCCGTCAGGCTGTCTGAGCGTTCCTCTACCTAAGAGCCAGTTCATATCCTACGGTCCAGCTGCTCCATGATCGTGCGGGGTTCTTGTTTGGCTCTTCGTGGTCGCGCACCACCCTGAGCTCCTCCCCGGAGAGGCCGCTGAGACGGGCGGAGATCTCCTCCACGGTTAGCGCTCCTAGTAGCCTCGATGGGGAACTGGGCGGACCGCAAGCCCGCCCGGGCGTAAGAGAGTAGGATGTTGAAGAGCTGCGCGTAGGTGTTCAGCACCTCCTGGGTCATCTGCTGGAAGGACTGCCGCTGTTGCTGGGCCTGCTGGGCCAGCGTCTGCAATATGCCGAGCTACTCCGCCTGAGCGCCCCGCGCTCCCTCTGCCGCACGCTCCATTTGATTGCTCGTGTTTCTATCGATCACTGTCTTCTCTCTTCCGAAGTTAGCTTCCGAAACCTTGTTTACCCGTTAAGGGGCTTCGGAGCCCCGAACACCATCCGATAAGTGCTCGCGGCTGGGACGCCGCCGGCGTTACGGGACATTTTGTCCAGCCTATCTACACCATTTGACCCATTTGTCCCGAGTAGGGGATCGAACGCGTTCACGATTCTTGGCTTGTGGGTATAACTACTAGCGCTGCGTCGGCCCTTTCGAGAAGCGAGCCCTGCCGGGCGGACCTTCGGCTGCGTGGACGGTATGAGAGGGAGCCACACGGGGCTCGGCCGCCGGGCGAGGCAGCGGAAAGAGTGGGGTGAAGTAGATGTCGGAGACGAAGGATATCCAGGCCCTGCGGGGCAAGCTCGGCGTCTTGATGCCGGGGATGGGGGCGGTGGCGACTACCTTTATCGCCGGGGTGGAGCTGATAAAGAAGGGTCTCGCCGAGCCGGTGGGCTCTCTGACGCAGCTGGGCACTATACGGCTCGGTAAGCGCACCGAGGACCGGGTGCCCAGGATCAAGGAGTTCGTGCCGCTCGACGGCCTTGACGAGCTTGTCTTCGGCGGCTGGGACGCCTTCCCTGACGACGCCTACGAGGCTGCCACCGTGGCGGGGGTGCTTGAGAAGGAGCACCTTAACGCCGTGCGGGACGAGCTAAAAGCCATAGAGCCCTTCCCTGCCGTCTTCGACGCGCGCTACGTCGCGAGGCTCGAGGCCACTCATACCAGGAACTACGGCTCCATGAGGGAGGCCGCCGAGCAGGTCAGGGAGGACATCCGCTCCTTCAAGGGAAGACACGGCCTGGAGAGGATGGTGATGATCTCCTGCGCCTCCACGGAGACCTACCTCCAGCCGCAAGAGGCACACTTCTCCCTGGAAAGTTTTGAGAAGGCGCTCGACGCTTCGGATCCGGCAATCTCGCCGGCTATGGTCTACGCCTACGCCGCGATCATGGAGGGCGTCCCCTACGCCAACGGCGCGCCGTCGCTGGCGGTGGACATACCGGCCCTCACCGAGTTGGCGGACGAGAAGGGTGTCCCAATCGCGGGCAAAGACTTCAAGACAGGGCAGACCCTGATGAAGACGATCGTCGCGCCAGGCTTCAAGGCGCGGATGCTCGGCCTCGAGGGCTGGTACTCGACAAATATCTTGGGCAACAGGGACGGCGAGGTACTCGACGACGCGGGGAGCCTCAAGAGCAAGGAGGTCTCCAAACTCTCCGTGCTTGGCAGAATCCTGCAGCCGGATCTCTACCCCGAGCTCTACGGCGAGATCTCCCACCTCGTCAAGATCAACTACTACCCGCCTCGCGGCGACGCCAAGGAGGGGTGGGACAACATAGACATCTTCGGTTGGCTCGGCTACCCGATGCAGATAAAGATCAATTTCTTGGCCCGCGACTCGATCCTGGCCGCCCCCCTAGTCCTCGACCTGGCGCTGTTTTTGGACCTAGCGCAGCGGGCCGGCATGGGGGGCATCCAGGAGTGGCTCTCGTTCTACTTCAAGAGTCCAATGGTGCTGCCCGAGCTCTACCCGGAGCACGACCTCTTTATCCAGCTGATGAAGCTGAAGAACACCTTAAGGGCGATAAGGGGCGAGAAGCTCATAACCCACCTCGGCCTCGACTACTACGAGTAGCAGGGGGCCACGGGGTCTTGACCGAGGAGTCTTTGCGCCCAACGACGGGGACGCCGTCCTGGCCGCCTCGGCTGCTACTCGCCGTTGACTCCCTCGAGGTGGGGGGCGCGGAGCGTCACGTCGTCGACCTGGCATTGGCGTTGCACCGCAGGGGCTACGGGGTCGAGGTGGCCTGCTCCGTGGCTGGCGGGCTCTCTGAGCCGCTCGAGGCGGCGGGAGTGCCGGTGTGGCCGCTGACGGGGCGGCTGGTCAAACGCCGCGTCAGCCCGGCGTACGCGCGCGGGATCAGAAGGCTCTTGAGGGGGGGAGGCTTCGATCTGGTGCACGCGCACATCTTCGCCAGTGCCGCCGCCGCCGCGATCGCCACCCTGGGGAAGGGGTTGCCGCTCGTGATCACCGAGCACACCGAGGCGTCGTGGCAGACCTGGCGGACGCGCTGGATCAGCCGTTGGGCCCACCGGCGGGCCAGACGTACGATCGCAGTCTCGACGCCCATCGAGCGGCGTTTGATCGAGCGAGACGGGGTGCCCTCCGACCTCGTCACCCTCATCCCCAACGCTGTGATCCCAGCCCCCGACGAGACGCCGGATTCGGCCGGCACGCTCCCCGACGGGTGGCTGGAGGGACCGCTGGTCGGAGTCGTCGCCCGGCTGCAACCCGAGAAGGGCGTGGCGAACTTCCTGCAGGCGGCCACCCGCGTCTCCAGAATCTTCCCAAAGGCGAGCTTCCTCGTCATCGGCGACGGGCCCCTGCGCGAGGAGCTGCTGAGCCTCGCGGAGCGCCTCGGTATAAGCAAGCGCGTCCGCTTTCTTGGGTATCGGACCGACTCGCGGGCGCTCATGGGACTTATGGACGTGCTTGTGGTGCCCTCGCTAACCGAAGGATCGCCGCTCATCGTCCTCGAGGCCATGGCCGCCGGCATCCCGGTGGTGGCTAGCGCCGTCGGCGGCATACCCGATCAGCTCCGGAACGGCCAAGAAGGTATCCTGGTCCCGCCCGACGACCCGGATGCTTTGGGCGAAGCGCTCGGTGCGTTGCTGCGAGACCCCGCCTACGCCCGACGCCTGGGGGAGACGGGCCGTCTGCGGACGGAGAACGAGTTCAGCCACGAGACGCTGGTGCGGCGGATCGAGGTCGTCTACCGCGCTGCCCTCGACGGGGATACCGCCCTGGGCGCCGCCAGAGAACCGGAGATTCCGAGCCCCAGGTGAGCGCCGGTCGCGGCTTTTAGCCTTCCGTCACCCACGACCGGTCTCTCTCGTAACCGAGCAGGATCAACTCTTCCCCAGCGTACCGGTCGAAGACCTCCCGCGCCTCCGGACCGAACCGGCTGCGCCAGTCCCCGACCACGCCCTTGCGCAGGAAGCTCCCTTTGTTTTCCTCCCCGGACCGCCGGCCGGACTGGCGCTCGAAGGAGAACTCCTGCGCCACCGCGCTCGCCCTCTCCAGGCTCAGCTTCTTGCCGGCGACCTCCCAGGCGATCCTCCGCAGCTCACCGGGGGGGTCGCGGCGCAGGTCCTCGTAGCGGATGTGCACGGCCTCCTTGCGGGCGTGCCAGCGTCGCACGAAGCTGGCCCAGGAGAAGTCCGGGGAGTGAGGCTTGGTGAAGGCGTACTCGATAAACGCTGGCAAGTTCCCGTAGACGTCGTCGTAGTCATCGAGCGGGAGCTCCCTGCGCGAGCGCGCCACCTGCGTCCGGTTCCACTCGTGCGGTATCAACTGCTGATAGTACCAGGAGACCATCACGTCCCGCCCGTCCCGCCAGACGACAACCACGTTTTTCATCCCCCAGGGTCTCAGGTAGTGCCCGTGCATTACCGAGGTTCGGAACACGGGGAAGCGGTTCCTCGGGAACGGCACGCACAGGGCCCGCCCCAGTATCTGCCCGACCCACGTGCCGCCGGACTTTGGGAACTCGTTGACGACGTAGAGCGGGACCACGCCCGAGAGCAGGTGCACCATGCCGGCCCTGATGAGCTCGTTCTCCTTGTCGTAGATTCTAGAGTAGAGGTCCACCGCTCTTATTCTTCCGCCCCGCTAGCCTCGCCAAACAAAGCAGGTCCACCCCTGAACCTCGATTCACATCATTGTAGGACCAGCGACGATACGAGACGTTAGGGCGCGTGCGTCGCCTCTTGAACCCTGAGACGACCACGTTTACAGGCGCAACCCCGGACCTCCCGAGCCATCGCTTCCCCTGCTGCCCGAAGACGATCGGAACCCCGAACAGGTGTAGGTCCTCGCCGGACCCGCTGGCGCTCTGCTCGAATACCTCGACGACCCCCAGACGCTGGTTCGGCTGGTGCTGGAACGCGAGGTTCGACTTGAACTCGCCGACCACCCCGTTGCTGCCGCCCTGCGTCGAGCCCTCGGCTATCACCCTCCCGTCGTCGCGCATCCTCAGCGGGATCATCCCTTCGAAGGCGGTCCCGTACCCGGCCACGTGCTCCGGGTTCCTGATCCCGTCGCCAGGTGCCGGGTGGTTGATCTTCACCAACTTTCCAAACGCCACACACCCCCAAGCTCCGCTTCTCGGCCACGCTGGGCCGGGAGCCGGAGGTCGAGCTGGAGCTGGTCTAGCGGTTACGCGCTCGAGTGCTGCTCACAGTACTGCGTGGAAGAGTGTTTTCGGAAGTTCGCCTCGTTGGCAGCCCCCAAGATACCCAACTTGGGTAGCGCATCCTTCTCCTGGGGCCTATGCTGCCAACCGACAAGGCGGCAACCCTCGAGAAAGATAGAGAAGGGGGAATAAAGATGCATAGGAGGACATTCGTAGTTGTGGCGCTGGCTGCGCTGTTGGTCGCGATCGTCGCTCCAGCAGCGTTAGCGATCAACCAGAGGTGCGAGGCTATCTTCTGTAACGGCACCAGCAACAAAGACAACCTCAGCGAGCGGCAGGGCAACAGGGTAGCCGACAACATACGCGGTCGGCAGGGTGACGACATCATCGGTGCCAACCTCTACAGCGGCGACCGTGACGTCTTGTACGGCAGCCAAGGCGACGACAAGCTCCGCGCCAGGGACGGCGACAACAGGGACAGGCTAAACGGTGGACCGGGTCGCCGTGACAGGTGCTACGGTGACTTCGGTGATGAGTTCAGCGGCTGCGAAACGCAAGCGGAAGGGGATTAGTGGGCTATGGTGCATAACAGGGTGAGGGCCGGAGCTGGTGTTATCTCTCCGCCTTGCCCTCTCTTTGCCTTTATTCACCCAACAGCGTAGAGGGTCGATTCTCGGAGGTTCGCCTTCTACCCTGCGCTGCCGGTTCCTTCTCCGGACGCACTACCAAGACGGGACAATGAGCATGCCGGACGACCGAGTCGGAAACGCTGCCCATCAGCGCTCGTCTCACCCCGCCGAGCCCCCGGCTTCCCATAACGATAAGGCCAGCTCCTATCTCCTCGGCAACCCTCACGATCTCGGCCGACCGGTGCCGTTCAGTAACTGCCAAGTGCTTCCGAGCGACTTTCCCTCCCGCCTGCTCGATCTTCTCCGCCTGCCTGTTGAGGATGTCTTCCGCCTGCCTCCGGAGCTGTTCGACCACTTCTAGGTTGCGAATGTCGTAAGAAGGATAGCCGGGCGCAACCGTCACCACGTGCAGCTCTGAGTTAGTGCTGTTGGCTAGATCGACGGCAGTAGAGCGGGCCAGCTCCGCGTCCGTGGAGCCGTCGGTGGCCAGCAGGACCTTGATCGGGAAGATGCTCATCTCCTCGCCTCCTTTCCTTCGGCGATGAGGAGAGGTGCGCCTCACCGCGCCATTACACAGCGTGGTCAGGAGCCATCAGGCCGTAAGGACGGCCGGTTGCCCGCTACTCTAAAGCGAAGGGCGAGACCCATCGTCCCTGTGCTAATTGTATCAAGGCCGGTACGCTAGCTCAACATGAGAGCGCCGCGACCCTGGGTTACCAAGAAGCGTGGCCAGTTGCTATTCACCAAAGGGCCTAGAGAGATTACCTGAAAAGTGGTGCGAACAACGTCTTGACCGTGAATCTGGTCGGTATACGGGGTCGAGTTAGACCGAAAGAGTCGCGTTTCGTCCCGTCTCTAGACCACGCCGTCAGTATGTCCGCGACTTTTCAGACAGTCTCTAGAAGGTTAATTCTGCGAAGATTGTAGCCAAGAGCATGGCTAGCGATCTTCTCCCATCAGCCCTTAAATTTGTTTAATCCAGGTTTCAATCGCTCTTAACCCTGGTCCATCGTAGGTCTGTTACCAAGGTGAGTGCGAGGTGAAGCATCAGGAGGTGTAGCGCCAGCGCATGGACGAACAGCAAGCGAAGAGGATAAACGAAGCGGCCAAAATGTTCGCTGATGTCCTCATAGTGTCTTACAGGGCGGTTGCAGAGCGCTCTGCGTAGGCCCAGGAGCGGCAGGTGCGGCTCGCCGAGAGCTTCTTCGAGAGCGTGACGAATCACATCAGGGCCCAGGCGGAGATCGGTGACGACGCCGCACGTGAGCTGGCGGAGCAGGCGCGCAGGAGGCACGAAGCTTCGCAGACGTTGGCTCGAGAGTCGGCGGATGCCTACATGGATTTCCTCAACTCCATGTTCTCCTACTACCAGAGAAGCACGCAGGAGGTTGAAGGGACCACAGGGAGAAAACTGAGCCGCACTCGATAAAAGTGTTCGACCCAAAGGAGGAACCAACGCCATGGCGGTAGCCAGCGTAACCGAGATAAGCGCCGCTTCCCCCGAGGGCTTTGAGGAGGCCGTCAGAGAGGGTATAGAGCGCGCCAACCAGACCCTGCGCAACGTTGAGGGCGCCTGGGTCAAGGACATGAACGTCCTCATCGAGGAAGGCCAGATAAGGGGCTACAAGGTGAACTTGCTGGTCACCTTCGTCCTCGAAGATACCACCGGAAATCGACGCCGCTAGCGAGCAGGCTCTCTACGAGGCGATCTTGGAAGACGAAGCCGTCTTGGAAGATGCCTTCAAGTACGAGGTCCTCACCCGGCAAGCGGAAGCGTCCGGAGACCAGGAACTCACCGAATTCTTCCGCCAGGTACGCGACGAGAACCGCCGCCGCGCCGAGAAGGTTGAGCAGCTCTTAGCCCAGCGGTTGCCCGAGAAGAACTATATGCAAGAGTAAGGAGGAACGGCAAGATGCAACATACGGTCCGGAACCGGGGCCTCGAAGTAGAGGCCCGCAGGCTTAAGCAAGCGGCGCACAGGTGCCGTAGGCAGGAGGCCGCAGCACGCCGCGACAGGGAGTGGGAGGCCGCCCTACTGGTGGAGAAGTGTAAGAAGGAGCAGGCCAGCGACTAACGCCTCTCTTGCCCTCATTCACCAAAGTACGTAGAAAGGATGTCCTCGGAAGTTAGATGGGAAATTCCAAAGGATAAGGGCTAACGCTGACGGCGGCCCTGAGAGAACGTATGTCCGATGTGCAGAATATTACTGCGCGCGGATCGTAGGGGGACTAGTCAAGGTCTGCAGGACCACGCAGTACCGCTCCGTCCTCTCTCGCAGGGTCTTCAGCTGCTCCTCTGTCGCCTCAGGAGCTTCAATGTTGATGTGAAGGCGGATGTCCTCGAACCCGACCGACACGTCCTTGGAGACGCCCAACGTGCCTCGAAGGTCCAGGTCCCCCTCCACCTCCACTTCGACGCGCTCCGCCTGGATCCCCATGGCCTCGGCGACCATCTGGCAAGTAATCTGCGCGCAAGCAGCTAAAGCGCCCAGCAAGAGATCCCCGGAACAAGCTGCTGTGCCAACGCCCCCTACCCCTGCGTGGGCCTGTGCCTGATAGATGGCGCGCCCTATGTCTATGGAGCAAGCCATCGGGGTGTCGGTCTGGCTACCTTGAGCCTTAAGCGTTATCCGAGCGCTGCGCGGCTCGCTGCGGTAGCGCTCCTTTAGCGGTCCCTGAAGCGATCGCAGATCCATAATATCGCTGCTGCCTCTCCTCCTGGCTTCCCTTACTCGGGTCGTATGATGCTCCACATGATGTCATGTAGCAAGCCTCAGCGCACTCTCGAAAGCTTATTCACCGAAATGCTTAGTAGGAGTGTTCTCCGAAGTTAGGGCTAATCTCCTATATCATGATTGTGATGTTTACTACTATAGTCGGTAGTAGGGATGCCTAGAGAAGGTAGGTGAGCCATGGCTAGGCAAGAGATCCCCGCCAACTTCGAGCAGAACTTCGGTCTCGTTCCCGACTTCTTGAGCGAGATGCCAGAACCTATACTGGAGCAGTACTCCAACACCCTCAATTGGGTAACTAGCGACACCACGCTTTCGGC
>Ga0126314_10000941_pt1 | contig 13741 bp, 15 predicted proteins | sample Plot105B_FD_92535 | JGI IMG/M metagenome (GOLD analysis project Ga0126314, IMG submission 92535) | Serpentine soil microbial communities from UC McLaughlin Reserve, CA, USA - Plot105B | ecosystem: Environmental > Terrestrial > Soil > Grasslands | place: USA: UC McLaughlin Reserve, Lake County...
AAGTGCGGCCGGCGGCATCGGCCGGTCCATCGGCGGCTCCCGTCTCGGACCTTCCCGGCCGGCGGCGCCATAGGGTGAGCAGGACCAGCCCCAACAGCACTGCGCCGATCGTTCGCCGCATGACAACGTCATCAACAAACGAGACGAACACCGCCCCGGCAACGACGCCGAGGGTGACCGAGGGGAACAACCGAAGCAACCTCGCCCATTGGGCGTGCGCATGGTAGGCCTGTAATGCGAACAGGTCTCCGGCGATCAGCAGCGGCAGCAATGCGCCGGTCGATTCACGCGCCGGAAGCACCGCCGCGAACAGCGCGACGCTGATGGACGCGACGCCGCCGATCGAAGTTTTGGCAAAGCCGACGAGCAGTGCGCCAAGAGCCAACAGGATCAGGTCGGCAGCGGATAGTCCCTCCACCTGCCCATCATGGCTGTTGAATCCTGATGGGCGCGTGCGAGGAATTACCTGAGGGCAGCTGCGAGCCCTTCCGTCAGACCGTAAATACGTAGGGCCGAGATGCCGCCGTCAGTGAGGTCGTAGTGAACGCTGTAAGGGATGCGGACATTGCGGCCGGTTGCCGGTATGCCAAGAAACTCGGCGGTGTGGCGGCCGACGAAGTCGGCTTCGATGGCGGACCGCCGGCCATCGGGATCGACGATCAGCGACTTGAGTTCTGGCCTGCCGTCGAACGCCTGCTCGTGGGCGAAGCGGATGAAGCCCTCGACTTGTGCTCGGCCCCGAGCCGACTGGCCTGCGCCGATCATGTCGAGTGTCACGTCGTCGGTGAAGAAGTCAGCGAACGCACCACGAGTTGCCAACGCTTGAAGGTAGCCATCCATTGTGACGTGGCCGAATTCGGTGATAGTCATTGTCCAGTCCCCTAAGTCGGTTAATAGGCGGAAAGAAGCGGCGTACCGAGCGCCACTGCCTGGCGCATGCGGCCGGACTCGTCCACGGCATCGAGTACGCGAAGCACCCGCCGTCCATCGGACGCGGTAATGGCTGGTGGGCGCCGGTGCTCGATCGCATCAGAAAACCCCGCGAGCTCCGGGACGAGCATGGTGGTGATGTGGTCGCGCTGCATTGTCGGCCGAATGATCGTGGGCTCCCGATACGCCGCGATGGCGGTGCTGTGGACTTCGACCTCAAATTGCACGAAGTTGCGACCGCGCAGTGCGACCGAACCCGAGCGACCGATGACCTGCAGGTCGTAGAAGAAGCTCGCGGCCGACTGTGTCACCAGGAACTCTGCGACGCGTCCTTCGCCGAATCCGAGGTGAATTGTCGAGGTGTCATCGACTCCCGTGTCTGATCGACGGTGAACGTCAGCCCAAACACTTGCCGGCTCTTCTGCCACGAACCACAGGGCAAGATCGATCAGGTGGCAGCCGACAAACAGGAGTGGTCCACCGCCAGACTCCGGCTGGGCGAACCAACCGCTGTCCAGCCTGGGCGTGCCGATAGAGCCGGTAATCGCCTGAACGTCTCCAACTGCACCTTGCGCCAGCAGGTCCTGGACGTGGCGCGCCATGCCGTAGCGGAATGAGTAGCCAACCATGCACGTCACATCCGCGCTGGCGGCCGCGAACTCGACCTCCTTGGCTTGCGCCTCGTTGAGCGCCATCGGCTTTTCAATCAGAACGTGTTTGCCGGCCCGGATCGCCGACAACGCCAATGGTGCGAGCACATCATGCGGCGTTGCGATCAGCACAGCATCGATGTCAACGGCATCGAGCAAGTCCGCAAGCGACTCAAAGGAACTGACACCCTCGTCGAACGCCGCCACTCGGCGCCTCGCTTCGGCGTCAGGATCGGCAGCCGCGACCAGCCGGAGCTCTGGGAGCGCATCACCGCCTCGGCGAGCGCCCCACCGTGATTGCCACAGCCGACCACCCCGATGCGTAGCGCCTCGGAGTTGTCCATCGAATACCTCCTTCGTTGAGGAAGCTATCCCTCCGGGAGGCATCGGTACAGGCGCGCGCTGTACGCAGTCTGTACGCACTCGGGGGGTCAGCGTGAGCTGGTTTCGACTAACCTCGTGAGACTCGCAGCAGCCTGCTCGACCGCCTCATTGACCGGCTGGGCTTGGCCGCGATTCCAGGCCGCTTCGAACGTCGAGGGGGCAAGCGCCCTGCGAGCCCCTTGCAGCACCCGATCGATCTCCGGTCGCTCGATATCCGGCCGCGGCGCGCCGATCTCCTCCCGGCGTCGGGTGGCCGCGGCGAGGAGACCAACCGCCGTGGCACTCGCCTCCAGTGACACAAGAATCTGCGCCGCAATCTCGATGCAACGTACGGTGGTGGCTGAGCCGTCGTCCCCTATGTCTTGACTGAGCTCGAGGCTGTCACGTGCCAACTCCGCGGAACGCACTATTCGGCCGCGTTCTAGAGTCACAAGCGCCAGATTCATGATCGCCGAGCGCTCCCCCATGCGCGTGCCGGTTTGACGCCACAACACGTGGCATTCTTCGAGGAGCGCCTGGGCTTGCTCGAGCTGCCCAGCTCGTCGCGCCTGCTGCCCCAGCTCGTTCAGCACGCCTGCGACTCCCCAGCGATCGGCGAGCCGTCGCTCGATCGTGAGCGCCTGTTCGAGCCAGGCGCGAGATTGCTCGATGTCGCCGGCCAAGCTCGTCGCGCGACCGAGGCACATGAGCGCTTGGGCCGTCTCTTGTGCGCTGTCCGCCGCATGCGACACGTCGAGCGCCTTCTGGAACAGATCCAACGCCTCGCCGTAGTCGCCGTGATGGAGCGCGACGTCACCCAACCCGCATAAGGCGCGCGCAGAGACCGTCGCGTCGTCATGGGCGACGCTCGTCGAGAGGCTGCGTTCGAACAGCTCGCGCGCCCGATCCAATGCTCCGGCATATTCCGCCATTCGACCCCAGGCGTGGAGCCCTTCGGCCAGGGCATGAGCTGACACGTCGTCAGGACGCGCGAGAAAGCGCGCCAGCCACTCGTCGCCTTCGCGCAAGAATCCCTGGGCAAGCCAGAACCCGCTCAGCGCTTGGCACAGGCCGAGGCCCTGCTCGAGCATGCCCTCGTCCAGCAGCCAATGCAGGACGGCGTTCATATTGGCGTGCTCGAGGCGAACGCGGGCAACGTCACCCGGGTAACGGATGCCAAGCCGGGTCACCGCCGCCTCTTCGGCGATTGCGCGAAAGTAGCTCGCATGGCGAGCGCGCGTCTGTTCGCTGCCACCGAATGCTGTGAGCCGCTCGACTGCGTATTCGCGGATGGTCTCCAGAAACCGATAGCGCCGCTCCCCACCTGCGTCTTCGGCAACCACAAGAGACTTGTCGACCAGGCCGACGAGGCCATCCAGGACGGCAGCGGACGTGAGGCCGTCCCACCCGCACACTTCACGCGCGCCGGCGAGGTTCCAACCGCCGGCAAAGACGGATAGGCGTGCCAACAGACGTTGTTCGCTGGAATCCAACGATGTGTAACTCCAGTCGAGTGCCGCCCGCAGCGTCTGGTGCCGGGGCGAGTCAAACCGACTGCCGCCCGACAAGAAGTCGAGTCGATCCGCCAGCAGGTCGGCAACCTGCGGCACACCCAGGGCCGGCACACGCACGGCCGCCAGTTCTATCGCCAGCGGGATGCCCTCGAGTCGGTCGCAAATCTCGCCGATCGTGTCGACGTCCGAAGGAGTAAGGCCCGTTGCCGCCGCTGCAGCCTGTGCACGTTGGATGAACAGCGCAACCGACTCCTCGGCACCCAGCGGCGGCACCAGCCAGACAATCTCCCCGTGGATGTGCAGTGGTTCACGGCTGGTAACAAGAGTTGGACGCTCGCGCAGGTGCGTATCAGAACGTCCACCAACCGGGCGCAAACGCCGATGACGTATTCACAGTTGTCCAGCAGGAGCAGCATCCGTCGGGGCTGCAGGTGCCGGCGCACGCCATCGGTCACGGATTCACTTGCCATGACGCTCACGCCCAGCGTCGCCGCAACCTCGTGCGGCACTAGCGCGGCATCGATCACCGGCGCCAGGTCGATGAAGACGGCGCCGTCCGCGTACTCCGATTCGATCCGATGCGCCAGTTCCAGGGCCAGCCGAGTCTTGCCGATTCCACCAGCGCCGGTGAGCGTCAGGACTCGCGAGCCGGCAACCAGCTGGGAGATCTCGGCAAGCTCACGTTGTCGTCCGACAAGTGTCGATGGCTCGATCTGGAGCGTGTAGCGCTGGGCCGACCCAGACGGCCTTGGCCGGCAGGCGGCCATGAACGCCGCCCGCTCGGCCGCGCTCAGCTCAAGTGCCGCTGCCAAACGCGAGGCTGTGTCCGGATATGGAAAGCGCCGGGCGCCGCGTTCCAAATCGGCGATGCCGCGGCGGCTAATGCCAGCGCGCTCAGCGAGCGCTTCCTGCGAGAGCCCCGCCATCGCTCGACAACGGCGTAGCAGGCTGCCGAATGCTTCTTGCCCTTCAGCCGACCGCTGCGCGTCGAGCTGCACGAGTCGAACATAAGATGATCAGTCTGTTGATCGCTACCCATCCGTTGAGCTGAGCTTTGTTCCAGCTCGTCACACGCGGCGAGGCCGAATTGGTCTGTTTACGATGGCGGTCATGCTGAGGGGTCGCCTGCTTGCCGAAAGTATTCGAGTTGGCGCTGATCTCGAGGTTGCTGATCTGCGGGTAGTGCGGATCGGTCGGCATGACGTGTCCAGCTCGACGATTCCGTCTGGTGACTTCGACCCTGCTGACGACAGCCCGCGAGGTGCGGTCGCTGGTCAACCTCTGATCTGGACGTTCCTCGACTTCGAAGCTCCCGACGATCGAGCCGACGATCTGGCACAGGCACTCGCCGCGGCGTTGGAGACTGAGACCGGTTGGTGGGCCGACTTTGTCGTCGGCGGTGATCATGTGGTGGTCTTCGCTGGACGTGTCTTCCGTTACAGCATCGGCGACACACGCGCTCGGGCCGAAGCAGTCGCCTGGGGGCGGGCCTCAGGCACTCCAGAACATCAGCTTGACTGGGGTGACTGAAGGGAGCTAGGCCGGCCGGCTTGAGGATGGCAGCGTCACTGCGCATGTCTAGCCTTGCCCGCATGGGGTTCTCTTGGGACGACTCGCGTCGCGCCTTCAAAGACGCGGCGCACTGGTTCGTCGGCGTGACAGCGCTCGTCGGTGACCGCTGGGACCTGCCCGGTCTCGGGGAGTGGGACGTCCGCGCGTTGGTCGGCCACACCAGCCGCTCGCTGCTGACCGTCGAGATGTACCTCGCCCGTCCTGCCGCCGCTGTCGACATCCCTTCCGCCGCCGACTACTACCGAGCCACGAGGGCTGTCGCTGCTAGCCCAGCAGTGACGGATCGGGGACGCCAAGCCGGTGCGGCGCTGGGCCCCGAGCCCGCGGTTGCCGTGGCGGAGATCGCCACCCGGGTCCTCCCGCTCTTGGACGGCCGGGACGGCACTGAGCTCGTCACCACCATTGCCGGTGGCATGCGCCTTGCCGAATATCTGCCCACGCGCACCTTCGAGCTGACCGTCCACACCGCCGACCTTGCCACCGCGCTCGAGGTGGCTCCCGAGCTCCCGGAGACCGCTGGCGCGCAGGCGCTCCACCTGGTGACCAACCTCGCTGTAGGTGACGGCCTGGCCGGTTTACTGCTCCTTGCCGCCACCGGTCGGCGAGGTCTCCCTTCAGGCTTCTCGGTGCTCTGAAACCCGGTCGCGCGGATCCAGCCTCCGGTCTGGGGCCGACCGCGTGGTAGCCGTCGGCCCGACGCCGGGTTGGTTGGTGAAGCTCAGGCGGTCTTGATCGCGGAGACCTCGAACTCGAGGATGATCTTGTCGCTGACCAGAACGCCGCCGGTCTCGAGCGCTGCGTTCCAGGTGATGCCGTAGTCCTTGCGGTTGATGACTGCGGAGCCTTCGAACCCGACCCGCAGGTTGCCGAACGGGTCGGTCGCTGCGCCCTCGAACTCGAACGGGATCTTGACTGAGTTGGTGACGCCCCTAATGGTCAGGTCACCAGTGAGCTCCAAGGTGGTCGTGCCGGCCTGTCGAACGTCGGTGGCGATGAATGTGATCTGCGGGTACTCCTCCATGGCGAGGAAGTCGTTGCTGCGAAGGTGGGCATCACGCTGCTCGTTGCGGGTGTCGATGCTGGCCGCCTGAATCGTCAGCTTGCCGGTCGACTTGGTGAAGTCGGTGCCATCGACAACCGCGCTGCCCTCGAACTCGTTGAACGCGCCGCGGACCTTGGTGACCATCGCATGCCGGGCTACGAACCCGATACGAGTGTGGCCCGGGTCGATGACGTAGCTGCCGGACAGGTCTGACAGGGTGGCGGGGACGGTGCTGGTAGTCATTCCTTGCTCCTAGGTCTTGGGATCACGCCTGATGGGTGACGTGTCACGTATATTCAACTCCAACTTAGGTGACATGTCAACTATTCCGGCGTACCATTGATCGCATGAGCTCGGATGTCCGGTGGCTGACCGCGGAGGAGGAACGCGTATGGCGGCGCTGGCTAACGCTGAACGCCCGGCTGTCGGCAACGCTGCACAAAGAGCTACAAGATGACGCCGGCCTGTCGATGTCGGACTTCGAGGTCCTCGTCCACCTCACTGACAGCCCCGAAGGCCGGATCCGGGTCACCGATCTGGCCCGGCTGCTGCAATGGGAGCGCAGCCGTGTCTCCCATCATGTGACTCGGATGGAGCGGCGGCGCCTGGTGCAACGCGTCGAGTGCGCCGAGGACGGCCGCGGTGCCTTCATTGTGATCACACCGCAGGGCCGCGCAGCTATCGAGCAGGCAGCCCCGGGTCATGTCGAAGCCGTCCGCCGCCTGGTCTTCGACGCATTGAGCCCCCAGGAAGTCGACGCTTTCGGAAAGATCATCGACAGGGCGCTGACCCAACTGGACAACCAGCCGGAAGGCCTCGCCAATACGCTGAATCCACGTTGACTCAGCCAGAGTGGATCAAGTGAGAACGCTCATTCCTACCCTTCGCTGGATACTGCGATCTGGGGGCCTGTAACCGAGTCCGCCTGACCGTAGTTCAGGGTCAGCCCGCATTGTGCTACCCAGAGCTTGGCGCGGCACTTAGTACGAGTCGGCCGATTGGGTTTAGGCGACCGGTTCCGACCAAGGGGCTCTCCAGCGTCAGGTCGACGCCCGGAGCCGAGGCGGTCCGGGCGGGTCCGCGAAGAGCGAGGCGGAAGTCGTAGATCCAGGCACGCCCGGCCGGGGCCAGGACGCGAGCGATCTCGCTGAGCCCTGCGTTCGGATCGTCCCAGTGGTGAAGGCTGATGGTGGAGACGACGAGATTTACCGAGCCGTCGGCGAAGGGCAGGCTCGTCACATCGGCGACCTGAAAACGTACGTTCTTCAGGCCCTCGAGCCGCGTCGTGGAGGTGGCGCTGTTGATCATCTCCTGAGACAGGTCAATGCCTTCGACGGTGACAATCGGGCAGCTGCCAGCGATCTGCCGGGCCAGGCGGCCCGGCCCGGTGCCGACGTCCAGTACGACGGAGCCCGCCGCGGGTGCTGCGGCCGTCACGTCGGCGAGCACTCTGCGGTACAGCGGTCGCGCCAGGACGCCCGCAACCCGGTCGTAGTGCCCTGGGTGCCGCGCGAGCCCGTACAGGTTGGCGAGGCTGTGAGGGTGTGGGGCGGTGGTGGACACGGCATGTCTCCTACAGTTGTATGGAACAACCTTCCAACCAGAGTGTAGGTCCCACAGTTGCATGATACAACTGTCAATCCGTCGTTCTTCCCGGACGACGAGCTGCGTGGAGCTCTACGGCAGCTGTTCCGCTTCGGCCGGGTCCTGGAGCCGCAGCGCGGGAACGCCGTTCAGGCGTCGCTTTCGGAGGTGATGGCGTTGGGGGAGCTCGCCGAGGTGGATGCGATGTCGCAACACGAATTGGCCGCTCGGCTGGGGCTGGAGAAGAGCACGGTCAGCCGACTCGTAGCAGGCCTGGTGGAGCGCGGCTGGGTCACCCGCTCCCAGAATTCTGACAACCGGCGCGTGAACCGGCTCGCCCTTACCGAGGACGGCCGGACGGTCGCCGGAGGCGTCGGGGAGGAGCTTCGAGCTCAGCACGAGCAGTTGCTGGGCGAGCTGACGCCGGACGAGCGCCGAGCCCTGGCCGTTGGGCTAGCCGCTCTCATCCGTGTGCTCAAGAGTCATCCGCGGGCAACGCGCGGCCATGGTTGGGGCGGGCCGGGGTGATCAACTGAGCTCGTGTGAGATCTGCTTAGCTGAGCACGACCACCTCAGGCCAGATTTGAGACCAAGGTTGGAGCCGGTTTCGGCAGACCCGGATCGGCGCACCATTCTCCTCGTTGTCCACGCCGGGTGGACTGGAGTACCGGCCAGTTTCCAAACACTCATCGAACCATCGGTCAAGTCCGGCCACCGGGAACCGTCCGACCAGCACGGCGTCGGTCGCTGAGTCCGGTGGGAGTCCCCAACGCCCGTAAGCGTTGTGGCCAGAGAAGACTGGCAGGACGGTTCCTCGATCCTGCCGTCGCACTCGACTCAGGGCACCCGCCTCCCCGTAGTTGCGAGCCAGCACGACCGCAGTCGCCGGATGGACGGCGGCGCTCGTCCGCTCGACCTGAGCCACGAGGTCGTCCCAGCCCACAGTCTCGGCCTGGTCCGGATTCACGCCGACTGCCATCTGGAAGATCGGTGAGCCGACCGGCGCGACGGGCAGCGCGAACAAGACCGTCGGAGTTATCAGCACCACGGCGACCGCACCCGCGATGACGGCGCCTCCAGGGATCCGCGAGATCAGGGAGACCAGCGGAACGACCCCGAGGGCGAAGACCACGGCGAAGAAGCCGGTGAGGTAGTACGCCTTCCCGCCGGTGGCGACCACCAAGATCAGCATCACGAGATACGCCAAGGGCACCCAGCGGTACGCGCGCAAGGTTGCGATGCCGAACGGAGCGACTAGTCCGACGACGAGGACGACGGCTCCCAGCGGACTTGCCAGGAGCAGATGCATCGGCACGACCAAGACGCGATCTGACGATGACGTCGAACCGCCGGCCGCGATATTGGCAGCGATATCCATCATGGGCCAGCCGTTTCTCGCCTGCCAGATCAAGTTGGGCGCGGCTAGAACGAAGGCGATGATCACGGCGAGCCAGGGCCCGGAACGACGCAGCACAGCCCGCGGTCCGAGCACCAGGATCCCAACAAAGCAGCTGAACAGCACCAAGCCCGGTAGGACCTTCACTTCCAGTGCGATCCCGGCAACCGCACCTGCCCAGAGCCACCGGCGGAGCTCCTCGGGTCGCTGGAGCGCGCGGAGCAATAGCATGATCGTGGCTGAGGTGAGCGCAAGATCGAACGTCGTGGTCGAAAACAGGTGCCCGGTCGCCAAGAGGATCGAGCTGCTCGCCATCACGGCCGCCGTGAGCGTCTGGTGCAGGGGACTGCCACCGATCATCCGCGACGTCGCCGCGGCGATCAGGACTGTGACTGCCGCCGCGAGCGACGGCAGGATCCGAAATAGGACCAGGCTTCCGCCGGTGAGGTCATGCCACGCCGCCGCCAGGAAAGGGACGAGCATCGGGTTATCCGGCTGCGCCCACGCCGGATGATGGCCGCCCTCGATGAAGTACAGCTCGTCGCGATGGAAACCGTACCGGCCCGCGAATCCCATCAACAGGACGACGACGACCCCCGCGATCGCATAGGAGCCGCGACTCAGTGCCCGCATCTGGCGTGACGAGCTCTCAGTTCCATGGACGGCAGTGCCCACCCTGCTAATGATCGAGCCCTCCGCTGTCTCGGTTGACGGCTGTTGTGCTGGTGGCCCGCTGGTAGCGCTGGGCCAGAGCTGCCGCGCGCTGGATAGCGCCGGGTGGATCGAGCACGGTGAAGTCGCAGTCGTAAATGCCGACGAAGACGAACAGCATGGCTTCGCTGTCAGCCCCGACGGTAAGGATGCAGTGGTGATCGTCGACCGGAGCGAGCATTCCCTCAGTCAGATGGGATTTGCCGCGCAGCTGATCGATGGGGGCGTGCATCAAGAACCGGCCGACGACCGGCCAGGTTTGAACAGACAATCCATCGGTGAGGTAAGCCTCGAAGCCGCCTGAAGGTGGTTGGCGGGGCTCGAAGCGCCGTCCATTTGGCACCTTGATCGCCATCCGGTCGACCCGGTAGGTACGCCAGGTCTGAGCCGTCGTGTCCCAACCAACCAGGTACCACCGTCGACCGGCGTGGAGGAGCCGGTGGGGCTCTGCCTCCCGGCGGGCGACCTGACCGTCGTGGCGACGGTAGTCAAACCGCAGCAGTTCACGGTCGCGGATGGCACTCGCGGCGGCGACCAGGACGGCAGGGTCCACCAGGGGCGCGGCGGACGGCACTGTGCTGATCGCTTCGGTCAGGCTGGAGATCCGCCGGCCGAGCGCGGCGGGCAGGACGCCATCGAGCTTGGTGAGTGCTCGCAACGCCGGTTCCTGGATGCCGCCGACGGTACCCGCGGCGGCGGTCTGCAGTCCGATCGCTACCGCGATCGCCTCCTCGTCGTCGAGGAGCAGCGGCGGCAGTTTGGTCCCGGCCCCAAGTCTGTAACCGCCGGCCACGCCGGGTGCGCCGTGAATGGGATAGCCAAGGTCGCGGAGGCGTTGCACATCCTTGCGGATCGTGCGGGTCGACACCTCGAGCTGGCCCGCAAGTTCGGCGCTGGTGACATCACGGCGGGTTTGGAGGAGCGCGAGAAGTTGGAGCAGCCTGGCCGGGGTGCTTCTCACGAATACCAAGTCTCCTCCCGATTGCGGAACGGAATGTTCCTTATTAGTTGGAAGGGTGGCCGGCATGACGAATTCCGAAGGGCTGAGGCCCCATCCGTTAGAAGCGCCGCAAGCCGACCTGAACGACCTAGCTGATCGGCTGGTCCGTACCCGCTGGCCGATCGGCCCGACCGACAATGACTGGTCCCGTGGCGTCCCTCAAGACGATCTGCGTGAGCTCGCCGACCGGTGGCGCAGCGCCTTTGACTGGCGCGCAGTGGAGGCGGAGCTGAACCGCTGGAACCCGACCATGGCGACCGTCGATAACCAGGACATTCTGGTGCTTCACGCCGACTCTCCCGAGCCGGGTGCGCTGCCTCTGGTGCTCAACCACGGCTACCCAAGCTCGGTGGTGGAGTTCTTGGAGGTGATGGGTCCGCTCAGCGATCCAGCGGCGCATGGCGCCAATCCTGAGGACGCCTTTCACGTGATCGCCCCGTCGCTGCCAGGGTTCGGGCTCTCGCCGCCGGTGCAGGAGCATGGCTGGACAAGTGCCAGGATGGCCAACGCGTTCGCCGCCATCGTGCGACGGCTCGGTTATCAGCGTTACGGCGTGGCTGGCGGCGACGTGGGCGCCGGTGTCGCCCAGGACATGGCCCTTGCCGACCCGACGAGCGTGGTCGGCGTGCACGTGATAACCGACATGCTGTCCACCGCGGCAGTGCTTAGTTTCGCCGGCGTGATCGTGGACCCAGCCGGGTTCGACGACACGCAGCGCCCCCTCATCGAGCGGATGAACCACTTCGTTCAGGAAGGGCTCGGCTATATCGCGCTACAGCAGAGCCGCCCGGCTACGGTCGGCTACGGGCTGGAGGATTCCCCGATAGCCCAGCTGGCCTGGATCATGGAGAAGTTCGAGGAATGGACCGATCTGAGCAACGAAGGCCGGAGCCGCACCATTGATCGGGATCGCTTGCTAGCCACTGTCACCGCGTACTGGCTGTGCCACAACGGCGCGGCGTCGGCGCACTTTCTCTACGACGCGGGGCACGGGGAACGCGATTGGGGCGCTCAACCGAGCGCGCCACGCGGCTGGGCGGTCTTCGGTGGTGGAGGGTCGGTGGTGCGGCAACTCATGGATCCGCAGCACGAGATTCCTCACTGGAGCGAGTACTCAGAGGGCGGCCATTTTGCTGCGCTCGAGGCTCCGCAGCAATTCGTCGAGGACATCCGGACGTTCTTTCGACCGCTGCGCTGACCGCCTCCGCCTGCACGGCTACCCACGCAGGCAAAACGCCGAAAGTAACCGTCACGGCTGGACGTACCCTGACCGCATGTTCTCCGCACTCCGCAAGCTCGTGTGCTGCCTCTGTCTTGGCCTCGGGCTCGTGATCTGCACCGCCTGCGGTGGAAGCATCGTTACGACGCGTGCTCCCGAGAGCAGGTACAACCAGACCTGGACTAAGAGCTACGGCTTGACGACGTGCGGGGACTGGAACGATGTGATGACCAAAGCCCAGCAATGGGGGGCGGCGGTCGACATGTTGACGAGCGCCAGAAAGAAGTGGGACGGCGGCGAGGGTCTGCCATCAGACTCGTTGGTTACCCGTTTTCAGGGCGACATCACCGACGCATGCTCTGTGGACGACAATCACCAACTTCCTGAGATTGCAGTAGGCGTATATGTGACCGGCCGTGACCGGTACTCCCCGTAACCTCATCGTCAACGTCCCAGTTGCGCAGACCATCCACGCTCGGATGCCTCTTCAGGGCGCTGTCAGCGGGAACGTATGTTCGAAGTGCTCAGCCGGGAAAGACGTTTGGCGCTTCGAACAAGCAGAAGGGGTGGCCGTCGAGGTCGAGGAGGACACGGACGTTGTCTTGGGGTTGGACCTCGGCGACGGTGGCGCCTTGGTCGACAGCCCAGTTCACCGCTGCGTCGAGGTCGTCGACGGCGATGTCGAGATGCTGAGTGGCGTTCTGCCCGTCGGGGACGCTTGGCCACGTCGGCCGAGTGAAGTGTTGTTCGTACTCGAAGTTTAGGGTCGGCGCAGATTCAGGGGTGGGAGGTCGGATCTGAGCCCATCCGCCGCGAATCGGATCACCAGAAATCGGTGGTTCGTCGGCCGTCACCGACAAACTCAGCAGCCGGGCATAGAAATGCGCAAGATCATGCGGCTGGGAGGTGCCGATCGTGATCGAGGTGACTCGAAACCGTGGCTGCTTTTCATCCTGTTGGCTTGAACTCATGCCCAGATCGTCTCAGTAGCCGAGGCTGTGGTGATGCCTCCCCGAGCACGATCTCGGCTCACCACCAGACCGGTGCCCTCAGCCGAAGCACCTCTGATCAGCTGGCCACGCCAGAGAAGGTGGGCGTCTGTTGTTCGCCGTCCCAGTTGACGCGAAAGGTGAAGGCCTCTTGCAGCGCGGTCCGGTACTCGGCAGCCTCCTCCTGAGTGATGGCTCCAGCGGCCAGGGCGTTGTCGATCGCTGGGCTCCAGTACTCGACCAGGGCGTCGATCAGAGTCTGCGGGTCGACGCCGAGGTCGGTGGCGACGGCCGCCAGGTTCTGCCCCTGGCTCATGCGGGCGTGCAATTCATCGTGGCTGATGGTCAGGACCTCGTTTAGTACGTCCGCTACCGGCTGATGACCTCGGTGAAGGCCGAGGCTTGCGTCGCCGTACGCCTCCTGGATCAGCGCGATGAGCTGGGCCTCGGTGATCACTGAGCCGACGTCGACCCCGCCACCGGGGCCGCGGTCGCCGGCCTGGCCCTGCGTCGTCGTACTGCTGCTCGAGGTGCCGCTCGAGGTGGTATCGGCGCCGGTGGTGGTGGCACCGCAGGCGGCGGCGAGCGAGATGGCTCCGGCAGCGGCGATCGCGGCGATGGTCTTGCGGATCTTCATGGCGGGGCTTCCTTCGGATGGTGGGGATTCGGTCGGCTATCAGCGTGTCCGGCGAACCCAGGCCCGAGGTGTGCGTTGACTGTGAGGTGCCGTTGAGGCGATCGCCCGGCCATTCCCAGAGCCGTTTCACAACT
>Ga0126314_10000942_pt1 | contig 13740 bp, 18 predicted proteins | sample Plot105B_FD_92535 | JGI IMG/M metagenome (GOLD analysis project Ga0126314, IMG submission 92535) | Serpentine soil microbial communities from UC McLaughlin Reserve, CA, USA - Plot105B | ecosystem: Environmental > Terrestrial > Soil > Grasslands | place: USA: UC McLaughlin Reserve, Lake County...
CATTTATTAATAAAAGCATTGTTCATTCATTCATTTCGCAAGTTTAATTACGTGATTAGAAAATGACAAATGGTATGGCAAGTTCTTACAGCATAGGAGACTATCTAATTCATAGTCTACACGAATACAGGACTTTTGTGTCTGAGTCCACGCTATCTGCTATTGCTATTTTAGCTAAATATTCCGAGGGTTTCTAATACAGAAGTGCTTAAAGCTAGCCAAGTAGCTATAATACATGAGGACAAAAAAAGGAGCAAACAAAAATATGACTACTACTACTAAGATACAACAAAAAATAGGCAAGTTCTTCAAACAACTAGTAGAGCAAAAAGAAGACCAACGATCGCCCCCAGAGAGATATAACTCTCGTTATACACATCGTACCTACATGCCTCGGTGGTAATTTTTCCGCTTATAAGCTGACAAAACTGAGCGTGTCCGCTTGCGGACGAGCACGAATTTGTCAGCGTTCTGTAACAAGTTGATTTTCGTGCATACACGAATATTCCTATCTATAGGAAAATATAACAAAATACAGCTTGCTGCTATTGCCATTTAGCTAATAGTATATGAAAAACAATCCATAACCCTTTTTTAATTTCTTTCCTATCTTGACAACAACTTGATAAACTCAAATCTCTTCAAACTGCTAGTAATAGCAGCTTTACTGATTACGATGACAACGACGACACACCTCGCAGTCGCCGCAGCTGCTAGCGCCACATCATCATCATCACCATCATCATCGCCGTCACTGTCTTTTAGCGCTCCTCAAAATGACACCGTCATAGTAACGGAAAATGATATCAAGACCACCATTTTAGATAGCTTGTCAGGCTCTAGGCTAGTAGACTTCCAAATCTTCGAAAATGGTAGAACCGTTGCAACTTTCAAAGGTCTCAGCGTAGATGGTGATTATGCTTTCTTCAAAGTGGAATTCAATAGTACAAGTTCTACAGACAAACAAGGTTTTCACATAGAGAATGGAAGAATCTTTTCACCTGATGGACATGAACTAAAAATTGTGCTAGGAGAGTAAGAAGGGAGAGCAACCTGCGTATACGCAGCATGCTGTGGGCTCAGCGATCACCAGCCGCTTATAATGGTGCAATAGGATGACCCGCTTAAAAGGGGAAAAGCCAAAGCTGTGGGAATCCTTAGCTTGCTGCGTTTGCTATTTAGCTCATGTTATAATTCCCGCTTATATCACAACGCTTAAAGCTTACCCATTGTTACCAATATCTCAGAAACAGTATAATGAAACTAGCAGACATTGAGCCAAACCCCAAACAACCAAGGAAGGACTTTGACCAGGACAAGCTGCAAGAGTTAGCAGATAACATCAAGCAGGTGGGGTTAAAGCAGCCATTGATTGTCAGACCACTTAAAGATGGCAAGAAATACCAGCTGGTTGATGGCGAGCGGCGGTACCGAGCATGTAAGCTCATACCCTTAGAAGACGTTCCTGTAGAGGTAAGGGAGGACATCAAGACAGAGGAAGACGCTGCGCTTCAGTCATACATTATCAACGACCAGCGCCAGAACTATAGCCCACAGGACAAGGAGGCTTACATCTACCATCTCAAAGAAGTCACCAAGTTATCAACTCGTAAACTAGCAGCCAAGCTTGGAGTGCATCACTCTGCTATAGACCACTACCTCGAAGCCTACCGCTTCAGACAGAAACTACCTGCCTACCTGGTAGGCACCCTACCGCTCACCTTCTCCATGCTCAAGCAGACAGCAGGGATAAAGGACGATAACCTTAGAATAACCATGTTACAAGCCCTCCACGACAAGAGGATAAAAGCAGATGCTTACGAGATAGCATTAGTTGCTAATACATTATGGAAACTTCCAAGGGAAGCATGGGAAGCATACTTTAGGAAACTGATGACTCTAGAAGAGCTAGAAGAGTATCTTATCAAGAATCCAAAATACATGCATGACTATGAGAAGAAATTTGAAGAATCAGGACTAGATAAGAAACTCAAAGAGGGTAAGATAACAGAAGAGGAGTATTATGCTCATCCACTTAACAATCAAATCCCTGTACTAGTACCAACGGAAAAATCCAGTGAGCTACTCACTAAAGAAGAGAAGGAGCATATCGTTTCAGCTGCCGATTTGATAAAGGAGGATAGAACAGGTATCGTATACATTCAAAATCCTGACACTCTAAAGATACACAAATTCACATGGGATATAGAAAAGGAAAGACAAGCGAACTGGTGTCAGATTAAAAAGAATCGTGAAGAGATGACAGAAAAACATGGATTGTTAAAGGTTGAGGCTATGGTCGAGTGGGGTATGGCATGTGAGGATGGAGTTATACAAGCAACTGAAGATATTGAAGACTTGGACTTACGTATGCGTACTATAGAGTTAGTTATCGATTATCGTTTTGCTAAATGGGTGGATAAAGCGTTCAAAGCTAATAATGATGCTGAAGACGAAGAAGACACAATTATGGACTTGAAGACTGAGCAGATGAATAAGAAATAATGACAATTGAAATATCCGCTGAAGAATTTGCTCGTTCAAACAAAGCTCTTCTTACACTTCTAAAAGCCGTAGCCAAAGCTGGTAAAGATGGTATCTCAACTAGAGCCTTGTACGCTCAGATAAAAATGACAGGATATGGTGACAAGCTTGTAAACATAGCAGAGAGAGATGGCTACATAGTTAGAGTGAGAAGAAAACAAAAGATAGACGGTAAAGGTCCTTGGTATGTGTTTAACATCTTGACAAAGAAAGGTCAGAGACTGCTGGCTCAGCTGGGGGTGTCATGATACGGGTCGACTGATTCAAAGGTACTAGAAGGCAGTTCAGAACCGTTGGGTGAGCATGCTCACCGACTCCGTGCAGACGATGAGCATACTCAACACATGGGGCACTGCCTTGAGCATGCGCAAAGTATAAAGCTCCCACTTGAGTATGCTCAAGTGATAGTACTACTTGCCAAAGCTAACACAGTGTGTTAAACTGTTTGAAGACAAAACAGAGGAGAGGGCAAAAGAGGGATATCCTCCATACTATATTTGTGGTAGTGTTATGAATAGGGTTTACTTACGTGGTTCACGAAACGGAGAGAAACAAACCCAAGCTTACGAGCCGTTTGGTTGGTACTGTAAGCGGTGCGGTACATTTGTAACAAATGAAGAATATCCAAAACGATGGAAGGAAATGAAAGAAGTAAGTAGACAAATAAATAAAAAATTCTTTGGGCATTAGTTGCTACTTCGTGAAATTAAATATTTTTTGATATTTCTTTTTGTTATTCTTCTTTCCATCTTTTCATAAGAGTCGTGATACACCTGAATCTTTCCTGTATCGCTGTTATCTCATCATCTAGAAAGATAAGTTTCATGGTTCGACGAACACGGTTTTGGTCTAAAGTCTTGTATATCTCAAAGTTAGCCTTACACTCTGCAAGGGTACAATCAAATAGCCTAATAGCAGGAGGTCCTAATTCTTGTTCGAATAGTTTCCATTTCCTATCAAGATACTTATCAAAAAATGGGGGAATGTAAATTTCCACAACAGAGTCATGTGTCTAAAACAGAAAGTCGTTAGTCGGCTTCTCTCTATATGCTATTTTCTTTAGCTGTATGTATCTATCTCTATCTTTCCAGAATAACTCTCGCTCATAACGGTCACCAAGAACATCTAGCTTACTCTTTAACATCACCTGCAGTCTCTCTATCTCCTCCTTGGTCAAGTTGTCCAGGTCCCTTGCAGTCCAATACTCCCACACAGGCGGTAGCTCCATTAAACCACTCATTTTCTTTTCGTAAACCACTATTGGAAGGACTTAGCTAAAAACAATTCTGCGAATCGACAAGTTTAATTATTATGACGACTTGGCTATGATGTCATCATCTAATTCTAGGGTCTTCAAATTCGGCTTTGAGTCTCGCTGCTTCCTGTGCTTTATAGTCTCTTTCACGGACAGATGGTTCGTATAAACTAAGACAGCGGTGGCAGACATCTTTGTATTTTTCACAGACTGTTATGGTACCGTCTAGTCCCAAGCCCTTTCTAGCATCTTCTATCTCTTGTGAGTGGTATTGGTCATGATGTTTGTCCTGTGCTTTCATTCGCTGTTCTTCTTCCTCTGTTATTATTAGCGAGTCGTTCAACAAGTGTGCACGGCGGAAATGTATTTCTTTTAGTATATCATGACTGATATAACACCTTCTGATAGCACGACCTTGTTCTGTTGGTGTTAATTCAGTGTAAAAGCGCTTCCAAAACTCTGATTGTCGTAGAGCTTCAGGGTCGTCTATAGGTGGAAACTTGAGGGTTTCAAGCTCCTTTTGCTTTTGACCATCATCATCATCAAACACATAACTCTCTATCTTTGGTCTCCTGGCGTCTAACTCCTTCTTTACCGCAATGTTGACCAGTTCGGAAAGGTTGTTCTGAGGGTTAGCCTTGAACTCGTCTATCTCCTTGGCTAAGGTGGGAAACTTCCTTGAGTTGATGCTAGCCAGGATGTGGTCTTTCGCTACCATATTTAGTTATACTTCTATCGAAGTATATTATTAGTATGAATATATAGATATAGATTATAGATATCTATCTGATAGATATCTATCTTTCAGTCTGTACATAATCATTATATTCATTATATTCTATCTAGTACAGTACAGAAAGAAACATTCTTCTAGAACAAACTCACTCCCCAACGGGGATTCTTTCGCTCTGCGAGGCGGGGCTAGGCTAGGCTCGCCCCTTGGGCGTAGCCAAGCACACACCCGCCAGTGTTGTGGTCGGAACACTTTCGGTATACCGAATCCATAACCAAGCTTCATAAAGTGAACCGACCATAGCAATAAAAATAAATACTATAACAGTCTAGTAGCAATTGGTTTGTTCTGGGACTTTCCTGCCCCAGACAGACCTTCCTACGAAGTGTTGAAAGCAAAAGAATAAGCAAACAAGCACCAAACAAACAAGCAGTGTCCCTGACGTGTCATAGTTAAGCAGTTGGCGTGTTTTCTGTACTGCGCCTGACAAGAACGCCTCTTCTTGGAAGGAACCTGAGCGTTCTAGTCTGGTAGGGCGCCACCTGCTATTATTCATACAACTTTTTATACCAAAGACGGATAGCAATTACCATAAATTGACGGATTCCGAAGGTGTTTCACCGCAAACAGGAGCTAAACGTCGATATTTTAAACCTAAACGAGAGTTATTAAAGAAACAACTAGGGTATTTTATTATAACAGAGTGTTTATCGAATAGGCAGATAGCAGAAAGATGTGGTACAAGTATCAACAATGTAGAGCGCTGGGTAGCGGAATATTATGCTGAGCGAAACAAAGAGCTGATAGACGCTACATCTACAGAGTCTGTACTTACAGCGATGAATCGAAGTAGAGACCGATTGGAGCGACATCGAAGGAGAATGATAGAAGACTTGGAAAGCGAACAGTATCGAGATGCACCCTTAGCAGACAAGGCTGCCCTCTGGGGGCTGGTATGCGAGCTTGAGTTAATCGATGCCAAGATAGTCGAATCTGCTCCTGAAATTTTGGCGAGAAGGCAAGGACTACCTAACGGTTATTCGCTACCTTCTTTGATGGCTACAGAACCAACACAAACGAGAGAATACACTCCTGTCGTGCCTTTTATGTTCGCTAAAGAAAAGAAAGAAGAAGAGGATAAAGTGAATGAAGAGTAATGACGACGACGACGACGACGACGACAACATACCACTGCAGATTATGTTTGGAACGGTTCAAAAATGACGATGAGTTCAAGCTTCACTTACCTTCGTGTATAGACCGACATTCTTCTTGGTTTGATGGCATATTTTATCTCCATGTGCCAGTTGGGGTAGGGTTAGAAAAAGAAGAACAACAACCCAATGAATAGATAGATGGATGATGGTTGTTGGTCCTCTCCATAAATCAAATGATACTACGATTTTGGTACGCTGTCATTATTGCTGTCCCCGTTATCATAAGTCGACAGACCGCTACCTGATGACTTGGCAGCAGTGGGTTCAACATCTCTCCGAAAAGCATAAGCTTGTGCAGGTGGTAAACGAGTCCGTGACTATTTCAACACAACAAGAACAATATAGAGACATACAAAGGGAAGCAGAATATGCTAGAATCGAATGGCAGTATGCTCATGGATATAGGAAACGAACACCCCCCAAAGAGGCTATTCTAAAGAAGGAGGGGCATTTACGAGCCATTTCCTAGATAGATATAGTTGCTTGTTGCCCTGAGCCAGAGATCCGAATGCCTGTTGTTTCAAACTCTACGGTTTCATACGAACCAACTAAGCTACCATCACAAACATCATTTATTGTATCAAGATCAAATGGGTCTGTTTCGTCTTCATAGCCTTTAAGCTCTATACCTGTTATCTGTCCTTGTGAGTTGGTCGCAAACTCATAATTTACAGCTGCTTGTCTTTCTTCTTCAAAGAATCGAACTCCTTCAGAACATTCCACCCTCAGCACAATCTGAGCAATTACTTCAATTCTAAAAGGATCTCCAGTATCAGCTAGTCTCCTAAGCTCTGATCGTGATAATTCAAACGCACCTTGTATCTGTCCTATTGGAATGAAACCTGTGCCTGTATCCTCATCAAATTCTGATACTCTGCCACCTGTTGGTGGTGTTCCTGGTGTGTTTCTATTAGTGTCTCCACTACCGCTACCTGGACTTATTTGACAGAAATTACCTTCTCCAATTTCCTCACTTCCTTCACGACACTCTGCATTTGGTGGGGTTGTTTCTTCTGTTTCAGGGTTAACACATATCTCATTTTCTTCATCTAGAACAAATCCATTTGCTTCATCACATAACAGATCTGTCGGCAAGATACACATCTGAGTATCTTGATCAAAGTCTATTGTATCATCGGGACATCCTGCTGGTATGTTCTCATTGTTGTTGTCGCCTTGACCGTTACGTCCATGGGTTTGAGGTTGCGCATAAGCTGTTGTTATTAGTATAGAGGAGAATAGGGCTCCTAAGACAGCGATTGTAGCTAGTAGATGGTAATAATGATGATGATTATTGCTCATCATTAGGAAGATAATAGATGTTGTTGGTGCTTATAGCGAGTATGCTACAAAGAATGAGAACAGCTAGCTCTATAACTGCCTCTGGAAGAAAGAAAGAAAAAAGGAATGAATGAATTGATGGTTAGTTAGCTAGTTGTTGCTGTTTATCTCACCAGTTTTTGTCTTAGCCTATCCGCAGAGGAAGCGGCTTTAGAATGTGGGGGGTAGATAGGGCTACAAGAAAGAGGGGTTAAGGAAGAAGAAGAAGGGACTGCTCCCTAAAGTAATCAGCTTCATACTCTACAAAAAATAAAAAGGGTGAGTTAGGACATTTTCTCATTTCTTTTAGTTAGTTTTTATCGTGGTCCTGGTCTACCGAATGAACATTGTCCTCCACTTGTTTCAGTACTGCCTTGTGGACATCCTAGTCGAGCTTCTCCAAAAAATTCTCCTGTCTCTGGATCTACGCAACCAATGTGAATTTTTCCATTCTCATCGAAAAATTCCTTTGTGACTTGATCTCCAAAACATTGGTAGGACTTATCTGTCACGCATTCACCTTTTTGGAGTGTGCTGCCACTTGGACAAAATCTTTCAGTTGCTCCTGGTGGTGGACCGCCTTGTGCTGCCGCCACGTTCGTCACTACTCCGAGCAGTAGTGTTGCTGTCAGCATAGACGCTGCTGTCACTGTAATTATCGTCATTCTTCTTTTCCATGTTGAGTCTACCATTTGTAATATATTAATTTGATAGGTGTATAAAAGTATACTGAGAATAAACATGATTATCTTCCTGTGAACTGGCAAACTTATACTAAATATCCCTCAGATTTGAATATTTTAGATATTAAAAGAAATTAATGTTGGCGAGGTATGCGATCAAAGAAGAGAGAGAAGAGAAGAGAAAACGAAGGAAGATTTTCTATTAGTCACCTTTGCTGCTTTTATTGGAGCTATTTTCTGCTTACCAAACACAATACCACTTTGAGCATTTCAATTTCTGTAGCCAATCTTTGTGTGTCTTCTATATGGTCAGCTTCTTCTTTTTGCCTTTGCTTTACTTTCAAAAGCCGCCTTAACTTAGCTGCATCTCTAGGCGCATTTTGAAGTGTCTTTATTTCTAATTCTAGATGTTTCTTCATAACAGGATTAAGACCCCAACCGTCTTTTGGTTCTCCTGTCACCTTGCTTTGTACATCTATTATTCTTTGACTAGCATCAATCATTTTTTGAATGGCTACTTCCGTTGAATCATGAATTGAATAGACCAAACCGATAGGAACCATAATGACGAAACGCTAGGATGATTATAAACAGGCTAGCACTGTAGGGGAGAGGGAGGTAATGTGAGATGTAACTGGACTTTCAGATATATATGAAGAAAGAGATCTTACTTTTCATGAATATAAAATCCTCGATAAAAAAAGAGAGGTTGGGAGATACCCTTTTGAGGATATCATTTGCTGTTCTCAGCCTTAGAATGGACCACGATATCTATAGCAACCGCTGCTTGCACCGATATCTTCGCTCTGGGCTTGTTGGCACTCTCCATTATTCGGGAAGCAACGATATCCAATTGCAACTGAGAAGGTGTTGTAGCAATGTTGCCACTGTTCATGCTGTGGTCCTGACCTTGCTGCTTCTGCCTGTTGTACCAAACTGATTGATGTCAGTGTAGTCACGGCACTGAGTGCTGCAGGTAGAATGGCAATGGTTGCTACTGCCAGTCCAATAAGGGCTACTCTTGAAGTTGTTGTTGTTTTCATTGTGAAGTGTTGACGACAGGTGAGGCTTAGCCTTTGCGACTACAAGGTGGGGCTTTGTGGAACAATGCGGGACAATGAGAAGATATTATCATTTTGCTATCCCACGGTAACAGTTTAAAATACCGCCGAAATAATGAGATGTTATTATTATTCCAATGATAATTCTTGTTTTATTCTTCTTATCAAGTCACTAGCATTGATTGGTTTTTTGATATAGCATCCAACATCATTTCCTATCTTTGGAAATTGTTGTTTTAGCTGTTCATAATATACTTCGTAGGCTGTTATAAAACAGATTTTAATTTCTTCTTCCTTCTGGTTTTTTTTAACTATCTTCTTAATCTCTCTGTATAGTTCAAAGCCATTCATTTTCGGCATTCTAATGTCTAAAAGCATCAAGTCGTATGGTTTCTTGGTTGCTGTTGACTAGATATTTGGAGAATCAGAGTATATTTCTTTCAGATTGGATAATGCCTCTAGCGGATCATTGAATGCATCTACCATAAATCCTGCTCCTTCTTCTAAAGCTGATTTATAAAATGAAATGATGTCTGGTTCATCATCTACAATTAATATTCTATATGAAGATAGGTTTTATTCTCTTTTATTAGAAGAAGGAGTGCCCTGAGTAGAACTAGAACTATTTCTACTATCACTATCCCCATTACTGATGATACCTATGTCTGATTGCCTTGTAGCATTGTCTCTCATTTTAGACAACTGCTAAAGTTATGGTGTATGTACATATTAAAAATAATATGTTTGGCTCAATCTTCGATGTTAAGAGATAGGTCTCAATAAAACATGTTATTTTTGTCATTGCTCTCATTATTGCCTATATTTTGGAGATTTTGTGTCTTTTTTTCCACATCGGATAAGAAATTTTTATCTATAAATAAGAGCCTCATATTTTACCTGGAGTATGGACTGTAACTACTACAAAATATGCCCCTAATCTACGATAAAAAAAAGAGTGAAAAAAACACAGTGTCAGTTGAAAAAAAAACAACAATTGCAAGAGCAATAGCAACCCCATTAGGCATTATCATAGTACCACTGATATGTTCTTTTGTAATCTTATTCGAAATAGTTCCAATGATAAGCTTAGGATCAGGCATACCTGCTTATAGCCCTAGCAATAGTAGTATTAATGACTCTGCTAGTACTATTAGAACAATTTATGCGTCTGCTAGTTCATTAAAGTCAAGAGAAGACGATAATTATCAAAATCATTATCATTCTATCACTAGTACTACTTATACTGGAACAGTACTGTCTCAAGTCAAATATTCTGATGGACATAATGTAGGTCTTGTTGGTATGGGCATTTCTATACTTGATAGTAATCGTCATGGTCGTAGAAGTAGTTTTGGAAATAATAATAACGACTTTAATCTAGATGGCAAAAAAGCAGAAGATAATATTAGTGACAGAAATAGTAGTAGCCGTAGTAATAAACGCATACATTCAAGTTTTAGAATAGAACAAAACATTCTAGAATCTCTAGAAAGAGTAGCAGCAAGTAGAGATCTGTCATTGAGTAGCCTGGTAAACAAGGTACTAAAAAACTACGTTAACTCTGAGATGTATTTTGAAGAGCTAGGGTTTATTTTAGTCAGCAAAAACTTCCTTAGGAAAATATTTGAACGATTAGAACAAAAGCATATTGAAGAACTTGGCAAAGAATATGGCATGACTATAGCGAAGGAATACATCTCTTACTTTTATCCGCTAGTAAATGCTGATACCTTAATCCAATTCTTAGAAATTTGGTTTAAAAGATTTCAATCATGGCATCATGGAATTGGCGAAGATAATAACAACAACTATAACCCACGTCATTATTTTACAGTTAACCATGACGTAAACATGAACTTCTCATTAGCTTTGCAGTCTATATTGGCAGGATTGATAGAACCAATAATTAAAAATACCGTAGAATTTACAAGTATAACTTCCGCTACAATTACATTCTCGTTTGTGGTTTTTAGAGAATAGAGAAACAGCCATGGCAGAAAAATCTCATCGATTTGCTGATATGTGTGATTAATCAAAATCATTGAATTAAAAATAAAAAGAAAATTGAAGGTATTGTTCTGCCAATTTAGTTTACACAGTCACCACCACTGCATCCCAACCCTCAGGGCTAAAGATCAGTAATTAACTTAGGTACTAATGGAACTATAAGTACAACACTAATGGTGGTAATAGTGACAGCAGCAACAACTAGCTGGCTAACCATTAATTCATTTTTCATTTCTTTTCTTTCTCTTTTCAGCTGCTGCAAATTCTGCAGCGAGCTCGTCATTCCATAAGAAGATGTCATCATTCTCATAACTTGAAGAATAATTATTATTACTACTAGTTGCAGTAGTAGCAGACGTTGTAGCAGTATTTCTAGTCCTCGCTAGCGTGTTATATTATCAGCGACTTCATTATTTAGTTTTGATAATAATTGTTTATGGCTAGTCTGCCTCTAGTCATTTCTCCTTATTCTTTTCTTCTTCTATTTTTCTCGACACACCAAAGACAAGACCACTTCTAACATTTCAATTTCTGTGACAACCTTTGTGTGCCTTCAATGTGCATTGCTTCTTCTTCCTTTCGTCTTTGCTTTACTTCCAAAAGCCGCCTTAACTTAGCTGCATCTCTAGGCGCATTTTGAAGCGTCTTTATTTCTAGTTCTAAATGTCTCTTCATAGCTGGATTAATGCCCCATTCTTCTCTTGCTTCTCCTCCTTGACTGTTTACCTTTAATATTCTTTGACTTGATTCAATCATTTTGTTTATGGCTACTTCTGTTGAATCGTGGATTGAATAGACCAAACCGATGGAAGACCATAACAAGGAAATAGTCTGATGATTATAAACAAGCTAGCACCGAGAGGGGAGAGAAGGAGGGAGAACTGAAAGAAATATGAAGAGATTAAGAGTCACATATGAGGATTGTAGGTTTGAACTAGATTTCGACGCACCAGCAGAGAGGGAGATCAGATGATGATTATTACGACTCTATAGAGATACAATGCTCTAACTGTCATGGTATTTTCTGGATAGCGGCAGTTGAGCCAGTAGAAGCTACAACAACAAGGAACTAGGTTGAAAAAGTTGTGACCACAACTGCAAAACGAAGATATAGAAGAAAGTAAGAAAAGGCGAAAAGAAAAAAGGAGTTAAGCAAGCAAAAAAACTTCTAATTGCTTGCTCAGCTATCTTTTTTTTCTATTATTATTCAAACAGCGGGTTCGGTGCTGGCGGTATTGTTGGACTTGTTTGTTGTTGCTGTTCTTCTCCTCCTCCTTCCGCTTCTTCCTCAGGCGCTGCTGCCGTTGCGTTGGTCTCAGCAGTAGTAACATTTGTCGTCGTCGTAGTTGTATTCATTAGAGGAGGTTCTTCAGTAGGAGTAGTAGTGGTAGTGGCAGCGGTCGGTAATGGTATCCCACTTTCCCATCTCCACAATGTTACACGGCTCTCCCCAGTTGGAGACACGTCATCAATTCCTGCTGCTATTACACCGTTTAATGGTGCAAGCATACCAGTAGAGTTGGTCTGGAACACTGCTGTTACAATGCCTTTAACGCCGCCTCCTTCAGGAGTTGCTGCTGCAGGGTTGTTGAACTGTACAATTTCATAAACTGTGGCGGTCACAGTCTCCCCAGCTTGTGTTCTGATAGTCTCCCTTCCATAAGCAGATGATGTAGTAAAAGAGATAATGGCTGTACCATTGTGAGTCGTATTGATAGTCTGTGTTGTGTTAGGAAGAGTTAGCATGCCATTTCCAGTGAAAGTAAAGAAACCATGCGTCTGGTTTATTGGAGTTATGTTTCCCGGTGATGAGCGTTCTTGGTAGATAGGTTGTGGCGACAATTCTATTCCTGGTTCTGATGATGTAGTTGTTGCTGTCGTGGTGGTGGCTGCTGCTGGGGCAGTAGCCATAATTGATGCAGTCATTATTGCTAGAGTGAAGATAATAGTCGCAGTTGCTGTTATGACGTATCTGTTATTTTTCTTATTGAGATCATGTATCATCTCAATGCGAAGCACCAATACAATGTATTAATGCATTCGTCAAGTAAAGAGAGGAAGATAAATCTGGGGATAGTAGCTATGTTATACGAATTATTATTATTATATTATTATCTTTCAGCGATCTTGTTGTTAACAAAATATCTATCTAAGGTAGTTGCAGGCACTTCTTCCTTTCTTCTTTCTTTGTCCACCCATTATTCTTGCTGTTGACTTTGTTCTCTATTCTCTCAACTTCAGAAATGCATTCAGTTAGCTGTTTGTAGTCATAAAGGAGTATAGACATCAGTGTTGGATGGAGTCTTACATACTGTACAGAATTAGAGCAATCTGAAATATACCATTTGGGAGTGTCCCACATTTCATCAAACTTCTTTCTATCTGACTTGTGTGAAGTGTTGCGAAATGGCTTCCATTCTTCCTTTTCCATTGCAAGTGCAATTCGAATTTAAGGTATTGTTCTGCCCATTAGTTTTCAGCCACCACCGCCACCATCATCATTATGATTTGATGGTCTCTGCCAATATTCTTTCAATCTTATTAGCGAGGCTATAATCTTCAGTAACAACTGAACGCTCAACTGCAAGTCCTACAATTACCTCATATGATGGCATAGGTAACAACATCAATTTACAACCTTCATAAATGGTTATAATAGCTTGAGCTTCTCCAAAAATATCTTTTACTTCATTTACCATACTAAGAGTTGCAATAGTAAGGCTTCCACTATAACTAGTCCCAATCAGCTCACTTATTCCAAAAAATCTTTCTCTAAAAGAATCTCTAGCTTTAACGGCAAGAATATTTCCGCTCCAACCTCTTATGGATACTAACAGTATCTTGTCATTTGAGAATAAAATAGAGTCTACCATTTTTTCAGCTTTGCTAGAGACGATCACCATTTTATATATATGCAAAA
>Ga0126314_10000944_pt1 | contig 13733 bp, 11 predicted proteins | sample Plot105B_FD_92535 | JGI IMG/M metagenome (GOLD analysis project Ga0126314, IMG submission 92535) | Serpentine soil microbial communities from UC McLaughlin Reserve, CA, USA - Plot105B | ecosystem: Environmental > Terrestrial > Soil > Grasslands | place: USA: UC McLaughlin Reserve, Lake County...
CGACGACGATCACACCCGCTGTCAGGAATGGGCGGCTGACCTCGATCGTCCGGCGATCGTTGTGCCCTCGGCGGCGCTGCCAGGCACGAAGAACATCGTCCTGTTCGGGCCCCGTGTCCGCTCCCGGTACGGGCTGACACCGATCGACGACGCGCTCGACGTTCCGTGCGATCCGGTCGCCCATCTGTCGGTCGTGGTCGAGGATCTGTTGGCGCACATCCGGTGGCGTGGGACGACGCATGCGGGGTTCGAGACCTGGCGCACCGGTGGCGATCCGGCACTTCCTCCTGCCGTCGCGGTCTCGCGTCTGCCCTGACCTGGCCGCCCCCACGCCGTCGTGGGTTGAGCATTCTCAGAACTCGGCGCCGCGCTGGGCGATCTTGTCGGTGACTGTGCGCACCGACTCCGGCAGGGCATGGGCGTAGGTGCGCATGAGCATGTCGGGGCTGTGGCCGAGCAGGTCGGCGGCGGCGCGGATCTCGCCGATGTCGCTGGCGTGGCGGACCATGTGCGTCGCCGCCGTGTGGCGCAGGCCGTGCGACGTCAGCCGGGGCACGCCGGCCCGGAGTACGAGCCGCTCGAGGGTCTGGTCGAAGTTGCCGGGCGAGACGACGGTGCCGGTGCGGCTGGCCACCAGGAGGTCGTTGTCGACCCACGTGCTGCCGGCGGCCAGCCGTTCCTCGGCCTGGCGGCGCCGGTGAGCGCCGAGGTGCTGGGCGGTGGTCGGGTCGATCGGGATCGTGCGGCGGGAGCGGGCGTTCTTGCCGTCGGTCCACGTCGGCACGCCGCCGACCTCGGTCAGACCGCGCTCGACGCGGACCGTGCCGGCCTTGAGGTCGATGTCGCCCCACTTCAGGCCGAGCAGCTCGGAGCGGCGCAGGCCGTAGAGGACGTCGAGGCGGATCGGGCCGTACCAGCGGTGGTCCTTGGTGGCGGCCAGGAACTTGCGGACGTCGTCCTCCGTCCACGCCGGGACCTCGCGCACCCGGTCACCCTTCACCACGACCCGGGGCATGCCGACCCGAGCCGCCGGCGAGCGCCGCAGCCGACCCTCCGCCACGGCCTCGTCGAGGGCGGCCCGGAGCACCATCCGGAAGATCTGGATCGACCGGCGGGCGAAGACGCCGCCGGCGGCCATGCCGTCGATCCAGGTGGCGACGTCCTCGCGCGACAGCCGGTCGAGCGGGATGCCGCCGAGGCCCTTGCGGATGTGCTTCGCGGTCCACTCGTACTGCTGGCGGCTCTTGGGCGACACGTCGACCTTGGCTGCGGCCCAGGCGTCGACGTACTCGCCGACGGTCCCCTTGTCCGCCCGGACGGCCGACTCCGCGTCGCCGCGCTCGAGCAGCTCGGCGAGCGCACGGCGGGCGGCGCGCTGCGACGGGTACGTGCCGAGCTGGCGGGGACGGTCCTTGCCGGTCTCGGTGTCGATGCCGTCGACCCGCACGACCCACTTGTCACGCTGCTGCCGGACCGTCGGCCGGCCGGTGGACTTCCACGCCATGTGACCCTCGATTCCGATACCGATCTGATACATCGGGCCGAAAACGGCCGGAGGCCCCGCCGATCTGGCGGGGCCTCCGGACTGTATCACACCTGGTAGATCGCCATTTCTGGCTGGCGCGCTCGGAGGGAGTCGAACCCCCAACCTTCTGATCCGTAGTCAGATGCTCTATCCATTGAGCTACGAGCGCAGTCGATTGCGAACCGGGAGTCTACGGACGCCCGTTGCCGAACGGCACCCCCGGTTCCGAGGGGGCATGGCCGCCGAGATCAGAGTGCCCAGGGGCCCCAGCCGGCAAGCGTGTAGAGCTTGTACGCCGCCGTGATGTTCGTCCGTGCGTCGAGGAGCTGCTCGGCCGACGTGATGCCCATCTGGGGCAGGAAGTTCTTGCCCATGTCGAAGTAGATGGCGAACACGCCGTAGCAGCACCAGTTGTGCACGCTCGGGTTGAGCTTGCTCTCGCGGGTGGCGATGGCGATGGCGTGGTCCTCGAGGTCGTCGGGCCAGACCTCCCGGATGATCGCCTCGACGGACGCCGCGTCGAGCGCCGGGGCTGGCACTACGGCGCCACGCGTCGGGGGCGGAGCGATCGTCACGACGGGTGCGGCGGTCGTCGCCGGCGGCTGCGTGGTTGCCGGCGGCTTCGTGGTCGCAGGAGCTTGCGTGATGGGCGGAGGCGGCGGCGGCGCAGTCGTCACGACCGGCGCTTGGGTGGTCGCGGGCGCGGCGGTCGTCGCCGGTGGCTGCGTGGTCGTCGGCGGCGGCGCCGGGGCCTTGGCGCCCGCCGGGATGCAGAGCTCGTCGCCGACGTACAGCGGCGTGCTGGCCGTGGCGTTGTTGGCGGCCAGCCACTGGGCGACGGAGGCGCCCGACGTCTTCGGGAACCGGTTCCAGAAGTCGTTGGCGATCACGGTGTACTTGCCAGCGCACGCCGGCTTGGCCGGCTTGGCCGCCGCCGGCTTGGCCGCGGTCGCCGGCGCCGCCTGCACGGCCCGCACCGGAGCCCGGGCCGCCGTCACCGGGGTCGTGGCGACCGTCACGGCCGGCTCGGCGACGGTCGTCGGGGACGCCACCACGACCTGAGGGGTGGCGATCGCCACGGTCGTCGTCGGAGCGGCAGCCTCGGTGCGCAGGTCGTCCGCGGGCTCGCCTCGCAGTGCGAGCGCGATCGGGATCATCAGCACACCCGCCGCGGCGACAGCACCGATGCGGATCAGCCGGGGGTCGACGCCGCCGAGTCGACGCCGTGGGGCCCGCGCCTCGGTCTCGACCCAGTGGTCGACCGGTGTCCAATCGCCGTACAGATCCTCGTAGGCGTCGTCATCGACGGCGCGGGTGGTGACGACATGATGGCTGCGGGTCCGCTCGAGCCGGGGGCGTCCGGTGCCGATGATCCGGTGGGTGCCGGTAGTCGACGCGTCGGTCGGGATCTCTCCCGAGTCCTCCCACGGCGGACCATCCCAGTACTGGCTGTCGTCGAAGTCGCTCATGACGGGTGCCGGGAGGCCGCCCAACGAGCCGCCCCAAGGGCACTGGTCTACACCCCTCGTCATGGAACCGCAACATCGAGGTCACGAGACCGTCATGCCGATCAGCCGGCGGAGAGGGTGGGATTTGAACCCACGGACCACCTTGCGATGGTCAACGCCTTAGCAGGGCGCCCCGTTCGGCCACTCCGGCACCTCTCCTGGGAAGTCCTGCAGTGTAGCGGCGCCCTCGACACCGGCCCGAGGGACTCGGGCGCGATCGGTCCTCGGTAGCCTCGCCGGCGGGAACGGTGGCAGAGCGGACAAATGCACCCGCCTTGAAAGCGGGAGGCCCACAAGGCCCGGGGGTTCGAATCCCTCCCGTTCCGCCACCTGGTCTGTCTCGTGTCGTGTCGTGCCGTCTTGTACTTCTTGGTACAGCTCTGACCTGGTGAAACGTGCAACTGGTGTCGTCCGGTGCGTCCTGTGCTGTGGAGCGTTACTCCCACGGTTACTCCCGGAGCTCTTCCGGTTACTCCCGGTGCGGATTAAGCTGTGCGGTGTGCGACGGGTTGCCAAGGGCAAGCGTGTGGCGGCCGCCGAGGGGGCGTTCACGGTCAACGGCAAGGCAGCCAATGGCGAAGGGTCGATCTACCGCGAGCGCGATGGCACCTGGCGGGCGACCTATCGGGTGCCTGGCGTCGCCCGTCCGCGCCGAGTTCGTGGCCGCACGCGTGAGGAGACGTTGCGCCGGCGCGACGAGGCGTTCGCCGATGCGTTGGCCACCGCGGCGGCGCCGACACCGGCTGGTACCACGCTCAGCCGGGCGACGACCGTCGGCGAGTTCGCACTGTGGTGGCTGCGCAACGTCGCTGCCAACCGGGTGCGCGCGTCGTCTTTGGGCAAGTACGAGGATCGCGTCGAGCGGATCACAGCGCGGCTTGGCGACATCGAGCTCGGCGCCTTGCGCGCCGAGCAGGTGGCCATGTGGCAGACCGAGCTGTTGGGCACGTTGTCGGCGCAGACCGTCACCGCCACGCGCTCGACGCTGCGTTCGATCATCGAGGAGGCGGTGAATCTCGAGTTGATCGCCACCAACCCGGTCTCGAGGGTGCGCCCGCCGCGGGTGGCGCGGCCGCAGCGCAGGGCGCTCACCGCCGAGCAGGGTCGGGCGCTGGTGTCCGCCGCAGCTTCGGAGCGGTTGGGTGCGGCGGTAGCGCTGCTGTTCGTCCAAGGCTGGCGGGTGTCGGAGGTGCTTGGGCTGGCGTGGGGTGATCTCGACCTTGATGCCGGCGTGGCCGAGGTTCGCCGGGCGTGCTCGTATGCCGACAGCATCGGCATGGTGCTCGGGCCACCGAAGACGGAGGGGGCGATCGGCCGCCACCACCTCACGCCTGTCGTGGTCGAACTTCTTCGACGCCGCCGCCAGGCGCAGCTCCAGGATCGCCTCCGTGTCGGTCAGGCGTGGGAGCGTCAGACCTACGAGGGCCACGCGATCGACCTGGTCTTCACCACGGCCACCGGCGGGCTGCTGCTACGCCAGACCGTGGCCAAGGCAGTCAGCGCTGCTGCGGAGCGGGCGGGCATCGACGCAACAGGCCTCGGGACCCACGCCGGTCGTTCGACGGCGATCACCGCGCTGTACGCCGAGGAAGGCCTCGACCTCGCGGACATCGCCCGGCACGTCGGACACGCCAACCCGACGACGACGGCCGGCTACGTCCGCCACCTCGGCCTCCGCCCGATCACCACCGCTCAAGCCGCCAGCCGCCTGCTCGATCCGTTGTTGGACGAGTAGTTCGCGCACGGATCGGCCGTCGTGTTCCGCTGAGGTGCGAGGAGGCGACCCCGGACGGTGACCCCTCGTCACGGCGTGCTATCGGCCGTCGGGAACGGCGGGGCGGAGCTTCGGGAGAGGCTGCGTTGAGGAGGTCGGTGAAGCGTTGGCCGTGGCCGTTCACGAGAAGGCCAGAGTCCCGCTTACCGTTGGTGACGTTCGTCACTGGTCGGAGCAGACCCACCCGTGGTCAACACGACCGTCGACGCTGACGCCAAGCTTTGGCTTGGTTGCCCCGACGGCGATCCACCTCCACAGCCGACCACCACAACGCCGACCATCAGCGACGAAATCAAACGCACGACGATCGCCATCACTGTACGACGTCGGTAGAGACCGCGTTGTTCCGGTGTGGCTCCGCTCACGACGAGAGGGGTCACACACCAGCGGTAGAGGACGCCTTGGTAGGAGCGTGGTGGTCGTGCTACGGCCACGAAGCCGGCCGGCTGGAGCAGAGCCGCGTGACCGGCCATGCTGTCGCCGTGCACAGGGCCGCGGCCGAGTCCGACGAACAATCGTTCCCTGGACTGGTGCAGATCATGTTCGCGCCCGTCCTCGCCTTCGTCGTAGCTGGTGTAACGACGACGCTGTTGTGGGACGACCCGGTCAGCGTCCCGCTGGTCGTCTGGCAAGCCTTCATCGGGTGGCCCATTGGTGGGCATCCCCCGCTGGGGCGGACACCTGACACAGGATGAGAGGTCTGGGAAGGAGTCCATCCATCATGGGAGATTCACGCCGGCGGTGGTCGCCGGAGTTCAAGCGGGACGCGGTGGCGCTGGTGCGCTCGTCGGGCCGTCCGATCAGTGAGATCGCTCGCGAGCTGGGCTGTGGTGAGTCGTCGCTGGGCTATTGGCTGTCGAAGGACCGCCAGTCGCGGGCGGCGGCCGATCCGGAGCGGTTCGCCGCGGAGCAGGCCGAGTCCGACGAGATCAAGCGTCTGCGTCGCCGGGTGGCGGAACTGGAGGTGGAACGCGAGATCCTGAAACGATCGGCGGCCTGGTGGGTGAAGGAGTCGATGCCGTGAGCAAGTACGCGTTCATCGACGCCCACCGGGCCGAGTTCCACGTCGTCGATCTGTGCCGGGTCGGTGGGGTGTCGACGTCAGGGTTCTATGACTGGCAGGCCCGCCAGGCGGCCGGCCCGAGCGACGCCGAGCGGCTCGAGACTGAGCTGGTGGCGGAGATCCGAGCCATCCATGCCCGCTCCCGCAGCGCCTACGGCTGCCCGCGAGTGATCGGCGCCCTGCACCAGCAGGGCCGTCGGGTGAACCACAAGCATGTCGAGCGGCTGATGGCGAAACACGCCATCAAGGGTCGCTGCGGGCGGCGCCGAATGCGCACCACGATCCGTGACCCGCATGCACGGCCGGCGAGCGACCTCGTGCACCGCTGCTTCGACCGGGAGCAGCTCAATGAGTTGTGGGTGGGTGACATCACCTATATCCCGACCGGGGAGGGCTGGCTGTACATGTCGAGCGTGCTCGACGCCTGCTCACGTCGACTGCTCGGCTGGTCACTGGCCGGGCACATGCGCACCGAGCTCGTCGCCGATGCCCTCCAAGCCGCGGTCGGCCAACGCGGTGGCCGACGCCGGATCCGCGGTGTCGTGTTCCACGGCGACCACGGCAGCCAGGGCGGAATCAACCGGTCGTCGCAACACCTCGAGTCAGGAGGTGGTCGAAGACGATGTTCAAGCATCAGCAGGTGGCGGCGATCAGGGCGATGCGCGGCAGGATGTGGTTGCCGGGTCGGCCCTCGACGTTTCGGCGTGAGGACCGTGTGCGGTTCTGGGCGGCGATCGCTCGTGGGGTGTCTACGGAGGGGGCCGCTCGCGAGGTGGGGGCCTCATCCGCGGTCGGCGCGAGGTGGTTCCGGGAAGCTGGCGGCGTGTCGCCATGTCTGTCGCCGACGGTGTCGGGTCGCTACCTGTCCTTCGCCGAGCGCGAGGAGATCGCGATCTTGCGATCTCAGCAGTGCGGGGTGCGGGACATTGCTCGTCGGCTCGGTCGGGCGCCGTCGACGATCTCCCGGGAGCTGCGCCGCAACGCGGCCACCCACAGCAACGAGCTGACCTATCGAGCAACGACGGCGCAGTGGCATGCCGAGCGACGAGCGAGCCGCCCGAAGGTCGCCAAACTGGCCGCCAACGACCGGCTGCGGGCTTACGTGCAGGAGCGACTCGCCGGCGGAATCGAACGACCATCCGGCGAACGCCTGGCTGGTCCCGAGGTGCGGTTCATCGGGCGGCGTCACGGCCGGCGGGTGGATCGGCGGTGGGCGAAGTCGTGGAGCCCGGAGCAGATCTCGAACCGGTTGAAGGTCGACTTCGCCGATGATGAGACCATGCGCATCAGCCCCGAGGCGATCTACCAGGCGCTGTTCATCCAGGGCCGTGGAGCGCTCAAGCGAGAACTCGTGGCCTGCCTGCGCACCGGGCGAGCACTCCGTGTGCCGAGAGCCCGGACCCAGGCCCGCGGCAAGAAGTTCATCACCCCGCTCGTCATGATCACCGAACGCCCCGCCGAAGCCGACGACCGCGCCGTGCCCGGCCACTGGGAGGGCGATCTGATCATCGGCCTGAACAAGTCAGCGATCGGCACCCTCGTCGAGCGCACCACCCGCTTCACGATGCTGCTGCACCTGCCGCCGATGGACGGCCACGGCGTCGAGCCCGGCGTGAAGAACGGGCCACCGCTGGCTGGTCATGGCGCCGAGGCCGTGCGCGACGAGATCGCCCGCGTCATCGACACCCTGCCCGCACAGCTGCGCAGGACACTGACCTGGGACCAAGGCGCCGAGATGGCCCAACACGCCCAGCTGCACATCGACACCGGACTGAAGATCTACTTCTGCGACCCGCACAGCCCGTGGCAGCGCGGCACCAACGAGAACACCAACGGGCTACTGCGCCAGTACTTCCCGAAGGGCACCGATCTCCATCGCCACGGCCGAGACAACCTCGGCGCCGTCGCCCTCGCGTTGAACACACGGCCCCGCAAGACGCTCAGCTGGAAGACACCGGCCGAAGCCCTCGACGAGCATCTACGCTCCATCCAGCAAGCCGGTGTTGCGACCACCAGTTGAGCCTGAGCAGTACACGTCTGACGACTATCGGAAGCTGTGCCGCCGGTTCGGGATCACCCAGTCGATGGGCACTCTCGGCGATTCGTATGACAACGCGATGGCCGAGTCGTTCTGGGCCAGCCTGAAGCGCGAGCTGGTCGACTGGTCGAACTTCGCCACCCACGCCGAGGCCCGCGCCGCCGTGTTCGAGTGGATCAACTGGTACAACCACGACCGGCTGCACACCTCGCTGCAGATGCAGTCACCACACGACTTCGAGCAGACCCTCAACGCCGGACTGCTCGTGGCATGACCCGTGTCCGCCACGGCGGGGGATGTTCATGGAGCACTGCTGCTCATAGGCCCGGCTGCGATCATCGCTACGGTTCGTAGACCCGCCTTGCGGAGGCTCGGGCAGGTTATCATCGCCGCAGCAGGCGTCATCTCGATGCTCCTGGTCGCCTCGACGGACGACGCTCAAGCGGGCATCGCCTTCCTCTACGCACCGATCCTTGGAGCACTGGCTGCCGGCGTCGTCCGGGTCGTCGATCACCTCAACCGCACCTAATACCCGGCGATCGAGGCGCGGTGCAGCGCGATAATCGGACGCCGTTCCCGGATACTGCTCCGACGACCGTTCGGTGCTCGACGTCGACTCGATCACCCGTATGCCGGCGTTCCCGGGCACTCGGCGACGCGATTACAGGACGCGGATATCGGACAGTCCCGCTATGCCACTGCGGCATCTGGCGTGTGCTCCTCGCGCCATACCGGGCGCGGTAGTTCATCGGACCGCCGTCGTGGGGATGTGCCGGGTCGGCGGTCTATGTCGTCGGGGACGACGCCTCGCTCGTCCGTGGTGTTGCGCTGCTCGCGGAATGCGGATTCGTGGTAGGGCGTCCAACGCTCCGGCCGAGCGCCTCGTCGATTGCCTCGAGGGCGCGTTGGGCCAGCGCGTCACGGTCGAGCTGACGACCGCGTGCGATGAGGCGGGCGCAGTTGGAGGCGAGCGCAGCGTCGAGCCGAGGGATGAGTTCGGCGGCCAGTTGTTCGGTTGCTGGCGACGCGAAGTAGAGGTGACCGAGCCCGCCGAGGAGTTCGGCGGCGGCTTCGTGGCGCCCGAGCTCGGCGAGGGCCTTGACGACCGGTTGGAGCGCCGCCCTGATGCCGAGCCAGTGTGCTGCGTCATAGTGGTCCGCGATGCAGCTGCGGGCGAAGGCGAGCGTCTCGACCGGGTCGTCCGGTCGTGCATTGATGGCCATGAGAAGTGCGGCGTTGGCCGGGAGCGAGCGGCTCCCGGCCAGCGCAGCCCAGCGCTGGACCCTGTCGAAGAGCTCAAGGGCGGGTGTGCGATCGGTGGCGAGGGCATAGGCAAGCTGACCGCTGTAGGCGCACGCGAGTTCGAGAGGGTTGCCGCGGGCCTCCGTAGCGGCGACGTGGTCCATGACGACGGCGTCGAGGCCGCCAAGGCCCTGCGGTCCGAGGGCGAGCTGGCTCAAGACCCGGAAGTACCAGCTGAGCTCGACTTCGAGCGGGTCACCATTCGTGGCAGCGGCGCCCTCGACCTCGAGGGATAGCTGGTACGCCCGCGGTCGATCACCAGCCGCCGACGCGCAGCCCCACAAGGACGCCGCCGTGTCGAACCCCCGTGGCCGCCCCGACCGATGCTCCACGTCGGCCGCCCGCTCGGCGAGCGCCGTGCCACCGAGTAGGTCGCCTGCACCGATCCGAAACCCCGATGAGATCGCCGCCACCGATGGCCACAACTGATGCTCGACTGCCCCCTCCAGAGCGATCGCCCGCTCCGCCCAGCCGGACAGCTCGAGACGGAGGTTCTGCGCGGCGTACGGGTTGACGGCGATGATCAGCCGGAGCGAGGCGTCGATGTCGAGGGTGGACGCGACCCATTCGAAGGCGCTGCGGAGGTTGTCCCACTCGCGTCCGAGGGTGGCCATGGCCGAGCCGGCCTCGACCGTGGCGAGTTGCCGCCTGGCCTGCTCGGCGAGGTCAAGGTAGTGGTGGGCGTGTTGCTTCCGGCACTGCTCGAGGTCGCCCGTCGCCGCCAATTGCTCGGCGCCGTACTCGCGCATCGTGTCGAGCACGGCGTAGCGGGTGACGGGCAACGAGCGGTCGGCCACGACCATCGATCGCAGGACCAGGGCGTCGAGGACGTCGACGGCGTCGAGGTCGCCGACGTCGTTGACGCCCTCCATGTCGTTGACGCCGCAGACCGTAGCTGCGGCGTCGCTCATGAATCCGCCACGGAACACGCTCAGTCGGTTGAACGCGTCCCGCAATTCGGGATCGAGGAGGTCGGTGGACCATTGCACCGCGGCTCGCAGCGTCTGGTGACGCTCGATCGTGTCCCTCGTGCGTCCGCGCAGCAGGCGGAACCGGCTGTCCAACCGGTCACGAATCTCCGACACCGACATCGACGACACACGCGCCGCCGCGAGCTCAATGGCGAGCGGCAACCGGTCCAGGCGGGCGCAAATCTCTTTCACGGTCTCGGAGTCGAGGTGCCCGTCGACATCTGCCGACCAGCTCGCGTCGGCGGCGCGTGCGCGGTCGACGAACAGCTTGAGCGAGGCGTCGGCGGACAAGCCGATCAGCGCGATGACGTGTTCGCCGGCCACGCCGAGCGGCTGGCGACTGGTTGCGAGGACCACGCTGTCGCTGCTGGCAACGATCGCCTCCACACACGCGGCTGCGGCGTCGAGCACGTGCTCGCAGTTGTCGAGCACGATGAGCAAGCGGCGTCCGGCGATCAGCTCGGCGACGGCGTCAAGGGTCGGCGCCCCGGGCTGACGGGCGCCCCCGAGCGTCTCGAGAACCACGTCGGTCACGGCGTCACCGGAAGTAATGCCGCCTAGCGAAACGACCCACGCTCCGCCGTGGAAGTGGGCTCGGCCCTCCAGCGCGGCGCGCAGGGCCAACCTGCTCTTGCCGACGCCACCCGGTCCTGTCACCGTCACGACGCGCACACCTGACGTCGGCGCAAGCAACGTGCTTGCCTGGGCCAGCTCAGCGTCGCGCCCGACGAACGAGGTCGTCGCCGCGGGCTGCCGTGAGACGGCAACGACGTCGTTGGCAGCGAGACGCCCACGTCCTGCGGTGTCGAAGCCGTCCAAGTCGGGTTCCTGCGCGAGGACCGCCGCTTCGAGGTTGCGGAGCCGTCGACCAGGCTCGATCCCGAGATCCTCGGCAAGGATTCGCCGCACCCTCCGGAAGGCCCGCAACGCATCGGCCTGACGTCCCGACCGGTACAACGCCAGGACCAGCTGCGCCCACAACCGTTCCCGATAGCGGTGTACGGCGACCAGGCTCTCCAACTCGCCGCAGACGTCGTTGTGCCGGCCCATCGCAAGATCCGCGTCGAGCCGATCCTCGATCGCCGCGAGCCGCAGTTCATCCAGTTCGGCGGCCACGGCGCGCAAGTGGTCCTCGCTCGCCAGGGGCCCGAACGACGGTCCCGACCATAGGTCGACCGCGGCCGCCAACAGCTCCCGCGCCCGTCCCGGGTCCTCCACCGCCAGCGCCGATCGACCCGATTCGATCAGCCGCCGCGCCCGCCACACGTCCAACTCGTCAGGCTCGACGTGCAGCACGTAGCCCGGCCGACGCGCCGCCAGCACCTCACTGCGCACGCCGACCTGGCGATCGGGTTCCAGCAACCGGCGCAGGTCGCGAACATATGTGTGCAACGTGGCGACTGCACCAGGCGGTGGCGAACCGCGCCAGAGGTCATCGACCAGCCGACTCGTTGGGACTACCTCGTTGGCACGCACGAGCAGGTCAGCGAGCAGCGAAGCCTCCCGCGTCGCCCCCAACACCACCTCCTGGCCCGCGACGACCAGCGCCACCGACCCGAGGAGACGGAACTCCAGTGGACGTCCGCTCATCAATCACGATTGTCGGCCACTTCCAGGCATCGATCAACCGACGCATCAGGCCCGCGACCTGGGCATCCAGCCCGACCCCAGGTCCGAGCCAGCTCTGAGCGCGACGTTGACGCCCACCGCCGAACGATCGAACGGGAGCTCACCGCCATGACGAACCACCAACGAAGAAGTCGTCGCCCCGTAATCCGCACCACTCTCGCCAGCACCACCATCGCCATCTCGACGATGCTCGCCGCACCGGAACCCCCGGTGGTCGCCGCGCCCTCAGCCCCCACGACCTGCTCGATCACACCCGAGCCGGACGCCATGCCAGACCCCGTCGGGATACTCGGCAGCGTGATGATCACGGACGAAGTGCTCGCAGTGCTGCATCGAGTCGACTGCGACGGCCGCACGATCGGATGGCGGTGGCTCACCGCCAACGACATTCTCCGCACACTTTAGCCTCGATCCACCGATCTGACCGGTGGGCGGGACTGTCAGATCCGCGGTGTAACTGGTCTGGCCTGACACGGTGAGCGGTTCGCTCGCCGGGAAGGACAGACAGTGACAGACCAGGATGTGATGGTGGCGAACCCACCGCAGGATGACGGCCAGCAGCGGCCGGATCAGTCGTTGGCGGAGCAGCTCGTCGAGCAGGCGCGTGCCGACGGGGTCGATCTCGTCGGCCCGGGCGGCCTGTTGGCCGGGCTGACGAAGCAGGTTCTCGAGGCCGGCCTGGAGGTCGAGATGGATGAGCATCTCGGCTACGCGAAGCATGCCGTCGAGGGCCGCAACCACGGCAACTCCCGTAACGGCACGAGATCGAAGACGGTGCTCACCGAGATCGGCCCGGTCGAGGTGGAGGTGCCGCGAGACCGTGACAGCAGCTTCGACCCGCAGACCGTCCGCAAAGGTCAGCGCCGGCTCGACGGGGTCGACTCGATGGTCATCTCGCTCACCGCTAAGGGGTTGACGACCGGTGAGGTGGAAGCCCACCTCGATGAGGTGTACTCGACGTCGCTCTCCCGCGAGACGATCTCAAAGATCACCGACCGGGTTCTCGGAGAGATCGGCGACTGGCAGAACCGGCCCCTCGATCGCGTCTACCCGGTGATCTTCATCGACGCCATCGTGATCAAGATCCGCGACGGCCAAGTCACCAACCGCCCTGTGTATTGCGCCATCGGGGTCACCGTCGACGGCAAACGAGACATCCTCGGGCTGTGGATCGGCACCGGCGGCGAAGGCGCCAAGTACTGGCTCGGCGTGCTCACCGAGCTCCGCAACCGCGGCATCGAGGACGTCTGCATCGTCGTGTGCGACGGCCTCAAAGGTCTGCCCGAGTCGATCGAGACGACGTGGCCACTGGCCGTCATTCAGACCTGTGTGCTGCACCTCATCCGCAACACCTTCCGCCTCGCCGCCCGCACCGACTGGGACCGCCTCGCCCGCGATCTGCGTCCGGTGTACACCGCGGTGAACGAGGCCGACGCCGCCGCCCGCCTCGACGAGCTCCACACCATCTGGGGCAACCGCTACCCGGCCATCAAGAAGCTGTGGACGGCGGCGTGGTCCGAGTTCGTGCCGTTCCTCGATTACCCGCCCGAGGTCCGCCGCGTGATCTATTCGACCAACGCCATCGAGTCGCTGAACGCCCGGTTCCGGCGCGCGACCAGGACCCGCGGGCACTTCCCCAACGAGCAGGCGGCGATGAAGTGCCTCTACCTCGTCGTGCGCTCGCTCGACCCGAAGGGCACCGGCCAGGAACGCTGGATGAACCGCTGGAAGCCCGCCCTCAACGCCTTCGCCATCACCTTCGAAGGCCGCCTCTTCTAGCCACAAGTAGAATCAGGTCAAGGAACCCGCCAGATCCAGTTACACCAACGATCTGACAGACCCTCACACATCGATTGTTATCCGGGTGATCGGTGTCAAGAGCGTGTTTCGGCTCGTTGGATGAGGGTGTTGAAAAGGTCGACG
>Ga0126314_10000945_pt1 | contig 13721 bp, 10 predicted proteins | sample Plot105B_FD_92535 | JGI IMG/M metagenome (GOLD analysis project Ga0126314, IMG submission 92535) | Serpentine soil microbial communities from UC McLaughlin Reserve, CA, USA - Plot105B | ecosystem: Environmental > Terrestrial > Soil > Grasslands | place: USA: UC McLaughlin Reserve, Lake County...
TACTTCGCGTCCGACCGGTCCGAAATCAAGCGTGCCGGGCCCAGGCGACAGGAAGCTGTTCCGCACGGGTGGAAAGTCCGGGCGGGATTCCCTATGACAGGCTCGAACGAGAGAGACACGCCATGAGCGACGACGGCCGGATCCTGATCGGGAAGAGCACCAAACCGGAGTATCTCCACCTCCCGCTCGCGAATCGCCATGGCCTGATCACGGGCGCGACCGGGACGGGGAAAACCGTCTCGCTCCAGGTGCTCGCGGAGGGGTTCTGCAACGCGGGCGTCCCGGTGTTCGCGGCGGATATCAAGGGCGATCTCTCCGGAGTCGCAGCGCCGGGCCAGGGCAAGCCGCCGTTCGTGAAGCGTGCGCAGGAGATCGGGATCGAGTACGTCCCCGACCGCTTCCCGGTCGTGTTCTGGGATCTCTTCGGCGAACAGGGCCACCGCATCCGCGCGACCGTCTCCGAAATGGGGCCGCTTCTCCTGTCGCGTCTCCTCGATCTCAACGAGACCCAAGAAGGCGTGCTCAACATCGCGTTCCGTGTTGCGGACGAGCAGGGCCTGCTCCTCCTCGACCTCAAGGACCTGCGGGCGCTGCTGCAGTTGATCGCCGAGAACGCGAAGGAGCTCACGACCTCGTACGGCAACGTGTCGAAGCAGACGGTCGGCACGATCCAGCGCCAGCTTCTGGTGCTCGAGAACCAGAAGGGCGACGAATTCCTCGGCGCGCCGGCCCTCGACATCAAGGATCTCATGAAGACCGACCGCGACGGTCGCGGCATGATCAACATCCTCGCGGCCGATCGGCTGATGAACAACCCCCGTCTTTATGCCACGTTCCTCCTCTGGCTGATCTCGGAGCTCTTCGAGGAGCTCCCCGAAGTCGGCGATCTCGACAAGCCGAAGCTCGTCTTCTTCTTCGACGAGGCGCACCTCCTCTTCAACGATGCGCCGAAGGCCGTCGTGGACGCGGTGGAGCGCGTGGTCCGGCTCATCCGCTCGGAGGGCGTCGGCGTCTACTTCATTACGCAGAACCCGATCGACGTGCCCGAGCCCGTGCTCGCGCAGCTCGGGAACCGCGTTCAGCATGCGCTCCGGGCCTTCACGCCGCGCGACCAGAAAGCGGTACGCACGGCCGCCCAGACCTTTCGACAGAATCCCGCCTTCGACACCGAGAAGGCTATCATGGAGCTCGCGGTCGGCGAGGCGCTCGTCTCCACGCTGGAGGGAAAGGGTTCGCCGTCCATGGTGGAGCGGACGCTGATCGCGCCTCCTATGGGGCAAGTCGGCCCGGTCGAGACGAACGAACGCCAGCACCTGATAGCGAGCAGTCCGCTCCGGGGCAAATACGACCAGCCCCTCGATCCGGAATCTGCCTACGAGTTGCTGGCCAGGCGCGCGGAGAAAGCGGCCACGGACGCGCAGGCGGCCCAATCCGGCGGAGGCGGTCTCCTCGACATGATCGGCGGCATGTTCGGCACTTCCCGTAAACGGGGCGAGACGCTCTCGGTCGGGCAGCACGTGGCCCGCGAGGTCACTCGGACGGTGGTCAACCAGGCGATCGGCGGGCTCGCAGCCGAACTCGGCAAGGCCATCGGCGGTCGCCAGGGATCCTCGATCGGCCGCGCGGTCGTGCGCGGAACGCTCGGTGGCCTTCTCAAACGATAGGACCCGACCATGGACATCGCCCACGCTGCAACCGAGAAGGTTCTCGGCCGGATCGACGCCGATCTCGACGCCTCGCTGGAGCGCCTCTTCGCTTGGCTGAGAATCCCCTCCATCTCGACGGACCCGGCCTATGCCAAGGACTGCCGCTCCGCCGCGGAATGGCTCAGACGGGAGCTCGCGGACCTCGGCGTCGAGGCCCGCTTGAGCGAGACGGGAGGCCATCCGGTCGTGCTCGGCCGCTCCGACGCGCCGGGCAAGCCGCACGTGCTCTTCTACGGCCACTACGACGTGCAGCCGGTCGACCCGCTGGACCTCTGGGAGACGCCGCCGTTCGAGCCGAAGATCGCGACGTTGCCCGACGGACGCAAGGTGATCGGCGCCCGAGGCGCCTGCGACGACAAGGGGCAGGTGATGACCTTCGTCGAGGCCTGCCGGGCCTGGAAGGCCTCCACCGGAGAGATTCCGGTCGGGATCACGTTCCTCGTCGAGGGTGCCGAGGAGGACGGCTCCAAGTTCCTTCCCGAGTGGGTCGAGGCCAACAAGAACGAGCTCGCGGCCGATCTCATTCTTGTCTGCGACACGAGCATGTGGGACCGGAACACGCCTATGATCACCACGGGCCTGCGCGGGCTCGTGTACGAGGAAGTGATCGTCCGCTGCGCCGATCGCGACCTCCACTCGGGAGCGTTCGGCGGCGCGGCCCGCAATCCCATCCACGTGCTCGCGAAGATTATCGCCGACCTCCACGACGCGGACGGTCGAGTCACGATCCCGGGTTTCTACGACGGCGTGCCCGAGACCCCTCGTCACGTGCTGGAGAGGTGGAAGAGCCTCGACCTCACGCCTGAGAAGTTCCTCGGCCAGGTCGGCCTGAGCCTCCCGGCAGGCGAACGGGACCGGATGGTGATCGAGCAGATCCAGTCGCGCCCGACATGCGATGCGAACGGCATCGTGGGCGGCTACACGGGTGTTGGCGCAAAGACCGTGATCGCCGCCGAGGCGAGCGCCAAGATTTCGTTCCGGCTCGTCGGGGCCCAGGATCCGGACAGGATCTCAGACTCCTTCAAGGCGTTCGTGCGCGAGCGGATCCCGGCCGACTGTTCCGTGGAGTTCGTGAAGCACAAGGGATCGAGGGCGATCCAGCTCCCGTACGACATGCCGGCGCTCACGAGAGCGAAGGGCGCACTCTCGGAGGAATGGGGCAACGAGGCCGTCACCCTCGGAACCGGCGGGTCGATCCCGATCGTTGGAGACTTCCAGCGCATCCTGGGTCTCGATTCTCTGCTCGTGGGCTTTGGCCTCGACGACGACCGGCTGCATTCCCCGAACGAGAAGTATGACCTCAGGAGCTTCCACAAGGGCACGCGCTCCTGGGCGCGGATCCTTAGTCGGCTCGCGGAGTAGGCGGGCGCCGACGACCTCCGCGGAGTTCTCCGCGCGCTGCCTCTAATCCGGCAGCAGCTCGATTAGATCCCTCACGATGGCTGCGGGCTCCAGCCCGGGATACTCGTTCGGCAGCCCCAGTCGGTTGACCCAGACGGACATGAAGCCGAAGGCCGTTGCGCCGGCGATGTCCCAGCGGTTGGAGGACACGAAGAGGACGCCGCCCGGCCGAACCTGGAGGGCCGTGAGCGCCAGCTCGTAGGCGCGCGGGCTCGTCTTGAACGACTTCACCGCATCGACCGACAGAACCGCGTCGAGGCGGCCCTCGAGGCCGGCGGACGCGACAGCGTCTCGCAGCATCGGCAGGTCGCCGTTCGAGAGAATGCCGGCCTGCAGGCCTGCGCGGCGGATCGCGTCGAGGAGGGCGGGGACACCGGGATAGCAGTCGAGCTTGCGGTAGGCGTCGAGCAGGAGGGGCCTAACGCTTCCGTCGACGGTTGGACAGCGCGCGAAGGCATAGTCGAGCGCGCGCTCGGTCAGGTCCCAGAACGGTTCGTAGCGCTGGGCGAGCGACAGGACCCACGAATATTCGAGCTGCTTCGCTCGCCAGATCTCGGAGAGCCGGGCCGCCTCCGGCCCGACGGTCTCTGTGTGCCGCCCCACCGCAGAATGCACGTCGAAAAGGGTCCCGTAAGCGTCGAAAACGACGGCCTCGGCGTCGGGCGCGATCGGGAGGGGCATCGAGTTTCACCAAGGTTGGTCGCGGCACTGGAGCGGGCGGTCGTGGCGAACGAATCTCCCTCGCGACGGCAGATCCGACGCGCCGCAGTCCTTGGGATTGCACTTGCTTTGCCGCACATCACGGTTCTTCGCATCTGATATCACAAGCCTTGATCGTTCCGCGCCACCGTTCCCATTGACGCATGGTCGTCCAAGGGCTTCGATGCGGCAGCAACATTGACCCAAGAGGACCAACGGTGGCCTGGTATTCGCGCACATGGAACTGGCTCGACGGCGCTTGGCAGGAGGGCAATCCACCTCTCCTCGGGCCGCGCTCGCATGCGTCCTGGCTCGCCTCGACGGTGTTCGACGGCGCGCGCGTCTTCGAGGGCGTCATGCCCGACATGGACAAACATTGCGCGCGCGTGAACCGCTCCGCCCGGACCCTCGGACTCGAACCCACGATGGACGCGGGACACATCCACGAGCTGGTGCGCGAGGGCGCCAGGAAATTCGCGCCGGAGGCGGCACTCTATGTCAAGCCCATGTACTGGGCGGAGGCCGACGGTCCGGGGACGATCCTGCCGGACCCGGCTTCCACTCAGTTCTGCCTGTGCCTCTACGAGGCCCCGATGCCAATGCCCGGCGGAATGTCGCTCATGAAATCGAGCTATCGCCGCCCGACGCTCGAGTCCATGCCCACGGATTCCAAGGCCGGCTGCCTCTATCCCAATAACGCGCGGGTGATCCGGGAGGCTATGGCGAAAGGTTTCGACAACGCGCTCGTTTGCGACGCTCTCGGCAACGTGGCCGAGACCGGCACGGCGAACGTGTTCATGGCCAAGGACGGAGTGGTCTACACCCCGGTGCCGAACGGCACCTTTCTCAACGGGATTACCCGCCAGCGCGTCATCCAGCTCCTGCGCGAGGACGGCGTGCCAGTAGTGGAGGGCACGCTCCGTTTCGAGGACTTCGCCGGCGCGGACGAGATCTTCACGTCCGGCAACTACTCGAAGGTCATGCCGGTCCTGCGGATCGACGACAGGGATCTGCAGCCCGGTCCGTTCTACCACAAGGCCCGCCAACTCTATTGGGACTTCGCCCACAGCAAGGCGGCCTGAGGCGCGCTGGGGCTCGGCGCTGCCTCTCCCAACGCGGGGCGACTTCGTGAACGTCGCGGACGAGACCCGCACTTTTGCGGTCGTGAGCCGGCGCCAGCTCCTGACGGAAATCCCCGGCCGGCCGGTGCGCCAGCAGGTTGCGGGGTCGAGGGCGCGCGACGGATCGGAGATTTCGATCCGCTCGGGGAACTCGCTGCGAAGCGCCTCGTCACCGCCGCGACAGTCGAACCTTCGTGAGCTTCAATCCGAGGAGCAGCGTCGCCCCGTAGAGCATCGCCCCGCCCGTCCCGAGCAGCACCAGCAGGCTCTCGCTGCGCCACATCGGCATCTTCTCCGAGACTCGTGCGAGCGGCGCGTCCGCGAACACCGCATAAAGCGCGAGAAGAATGCTCGCGCCAGCGACCGCGAGCGTCGTGCGCCCGAGCGTCCCGCTTGGGGCCGTCCAGTCTCGCCGATAGGCCAGCAGGACGAGAAGGCCGAGGTTGACCCAGGCGCCGATCACGGTTCCGAGCGCCAGGCCCACGACGCCGTACGGTGTCGTGAGCACGAGTTTGGCGGCGATATTGATGGCGACCGCCGTCAGCGACGCAATGAGCGGCGTCTTGGTGTCCTCGCGGGCATAGAAGCTCGCCACCGCCGAGCGGATGAGAACGATCGCGGGCAGGCCCAGGGAATAGGCCATGAGCACCGCGCTGGCCTGCCGAACCGCGCCGACATCGAAAGCGCCGCGCTGGAAAAGCGCGGCCATGATGAGATCCGGCATGGCGAGAAATGCGACGAAAAAGGGCGCGGCGAGCGCCAGAGTCAAGCCGACCGCGCGGTTCTGAGCCCCGTGCGCTCCCGCGACGTCGCCCGCGGCGATGCGCCGGCTCATCTCCGGCAGGAGCACGGTTCCGGCGGCAATGCCGATCACGCCGACGGGAAGCTGGTAGAGGCGGTCGGCATAGTAGAGGGACGATACCGCCCCGGTCGGCAGGAAGGAGGCGATGATCGTGTCGGCGAACATGGCGAGCTGGACGCCGGCCGAACCGACGACCGCCGGGCCGAGAATCCTGAAGAAGCTTCTCATGGCGGGATCGAGGCGCGGGCGTTCCAGCCCCGGCGCGACGCCGGCCCGCCGTGCGGCGACCCAGACGACGAGGAGTTCGAGCACGCCCGCCGCCGCGACCCCCCAGGCCGCGGCGTGGCCCGCGCTCGAAAACAGGAACGCGAGGGCGAGCGCCCCGACGAGGGCGACATTGAGGAGGATCGGCGCCGCGGCCGCCGCGGCGAAGCGCTCGTTGGCATTGAGCACGCCCGAGAGGATCGTCACCAACGTCACGAAGAGGAGATACGGGAAGGTGATGCGCGTCAGGGTCACGGCGAGGTCGAACTTCGCGGGATCCGCCGGAAAGCCGGGGGCGAGGAGCGTCACGACCGACGGCATGGCCGCGAGCGCGGCGGCGAGCAGCACCGCCTGAACGATCAGCATGAGAGTCACGATGCGGCTGGAGAACGAAGCCGCGGCGGGCGCCCCCGTCGTCTCGAGGACACGGGAATAGGTGGGCACGAAGGCGTTGTTGAATGCCCCCTCGCCGAAGATCGATCGAAAATGGTTCGGGATGCGCAGCGCCACCACGAAGGCGTCCGCCACGGGGCCGATGCCCATCACGGCGGCGATCACCACGTCGCGAACAAATCCGGTGACGCGCGACAGCAGCGTCCAGCCGCCGACGGACAGGATCTTGCCCAGCACGTGCGTCAGACCCGCGCCAGCCGGCGTTCGTCGCGGATCAGCGTGTCGCCGCCGACTTCCGCGGCGCCGCCCAGGCGCTCGGCCACCACGTAGAGCGGACGGCGCTTCACCTCGGCGAAAATCCGTCCGACGTATTCGCCGATGATTCCGAGGGACAGGAGCTGGATTCCGGAAAAGAACATGACGGAGACGATCAAAGACGGGAAGCCGGGCAGGTCGGTACCGAAGAAGATCGTCCGGATAAAGAAGTACAACGCGGCGGCCATGGCGCAGAACGAGACCACGCCGCCCACATAGGTCCAGACCCGAAGGGGCACCGTCGAGAACGACGTGATGCCGTCGAAGGCGAAGCGGAACAGCTTGCGGAAGCTCCACTTGGTGAGCCCATGCCGGCGCTCCTCGACGGCGAAGGGTACGCCGGTCGACTTGAATCCGATCCAGGCATAGAGGCCCTTCGAGAACCGTGCGCGCTCGCCAAGGGCCCGGAGAACCTCGACGCCCTTGCGGTCGATGAGACGGAAGTCGCCCGCTCCTTCAGGCAGGCTCGTTTCCCCAAAGCGCTCGAACAATCGGTAGAACAGGCGGGCCGAGCTGCGCTTCAGGCGCGTCTCGCTGAAGCGGTCGATGCGCTGGCCGTACACCATGACGTAACCCTCCCGCCACCGTTTAACGAACTCCTCGATCATCTCGGGCGGGTGCTGGAGATCGGCGTCCATGATCACGACCGCCTCGCCCCTGGCATGGTCGAGGCCGGCGGCAACCGCGATCTCCTTGCCGAAGTTCCGCGACAGGGACACGGCCCCGACGCGGGGCTCGGCCCGGCTTTCGGCTTTGATCCGGGTCAGGGTATCGTCCCCGCTGCCGTCGTCGACGAACACGATCTCCCACAGGGAGGTGATCCGGTCGAGAACCGGCACGACCCGGGCGCAGAGCGGTCGGATGTTCGCTCCTTCGTTGTGGACGGGAATGATCAGGCTGAGTTCGGGCGACGCCACTTCGGGTCCTTGGTCTGCGGGCGCATCGTGGTCGGCTTGCTCGGGAGTGCCGAGCCAGGGCATCAAGAGCCGATTGTTTCGCTTTGCTCAAGCGCGTTACGTTGAAGCGGGCCACTTTGAGTGACCCAAGACTGTGGGCGGGTGTGGGCCGACCTCTCGCGGTCGCCGGGATGGACGGGGCGAGGACGTGAAACGACTGGTTGTCTGCGCCGACGATTACGCTCTCAGCGAGGGCGTGAGCCGCGGCATCCTGGAACTCGCTGCCGACGGGCGCATCTCCGCCACGAGCGTCATGACGAACATGCCCGCGTGGCCGCGCCTCGCCCCGGCGCTGCGCCCCCTCGCGGATCGCATCGGCATCGGCCTGCACCTCAATTTCACTACTGCGTTGCCGCTGGGGCCCCTGCCCAGCATTGCCCCTGGAGGCTCGTTCCCGGCTTTGCAGGATCTGCTCCAGCGGGCCTATACGGGAAGGCTGCCAGCCCCGGAAGTCCGGGCCGAGATCGAGCGCCAGCTCGAGGGCTTCGAGCGGGCCTTCGGCGCGCCGCCGGCCTTCGTCGACGGCCACCAGCACGTACACGTCCTCCCGGTAATCCGGCCGATGCTGCTGCGGGCGCTCCGCGACCGCGGCCTTGAGGGCCGGCTCTGGCTCCGGGACCCGTCCGACGGAATCTTGCCGATCGTCCGTCGGGAGGTCTCGGCGAGCAAAGCGCTTATCGTGAAGGCACTCGCAACCGGATTTCGCCGCGCTGCCCGGGGAGCCGGGTTCGACACCAACGAGGGATTCTCCGGGTTCAGCCCCTTGGATGTCGCGACCCCGCCCGAGCGCGTATTCCGTCAGGCGTTCGTTGACCTCGGTCCGCGGCCGGTCGTGATGGCCCATCCCGGCCATTTCGACGAGACCGCGCGCAGCATCGATCCTGCCGGCGAGAACCGGGAGCACGAGCTCGCCTACCTCGGTTCGCCGGCCTTTTCGAGCTTGCTGCAGGAGCGCGGCCTCTTCCTCTCGCCCCGTCCGAACTGAAGCGGAGCTCCGCCACGAGCCCGTCGCCGGCCAATGCAAATGTGAAGGAACTAGGCTTTCTGCGTCGCCTCGTTGAACATCTGTTCCACATGCTCCCAGTTCACGAGGTTGTCCATGAAGGCCTTGAGGTAGTCGGGCCGGCGGTTGCGATAATCGATGTAGTAGGAGTGCTCCCACACGTCGCAGCCGAGGATGGGCTGAGCACCGTGAACGAGAGGGTTCTCGCCGTTCGGCGTCTTCATCACGGTGATCCGGCCGTCTTTGACGGCGAGCCACGCCCAGCCCGAGCCGAACTGGGTCACCCCCGCCTGGATGAAGTCCTCCTTCATCTTGTCGACCGAGCCGAGATCCTCGTTGATCTTCGTTTCGAGCCGGCCCGGCAGGGCGCCGCCGCCGTTCGGCTTCATCCACATCCAGAAGTGGATATGGTTATAGTGCTGGCCGGCATTGTTGAAGAGCGCCTGGTTCTTGCCGTAGGACCCTCTCACGACCTCCTCAACGCTCTTGCCCTCGAACTCCGAGCCTTTCATGAGGGTGTTGCCGGTGTTCACGTACGCTGCGTGGTGCTTGTCGTGGTGAAACTCCAGCGTCTCGCGGGACATGTAGGGCTGCAGCGCGTCGTGGGGATAAGGCAGATCGGGCAGGGTGAACGTCATCGACGCCTCCTCGGATGTTGGGTGAATGCACCGGGGTGTTAGTTAAGGCGGCTCCGGCCGAAGGGCAACGGCCAAGCTTCCCTCTGAAGGGCAAATGCCGTATAGGAACAAATCTCTGTGAACTTTCGACAATCGGTTTCCGCGTAACGGGGTCGGCATGGCCGTCGCGCTTCTCGTTCTCAGCTTCGCGATGATCGTGGGCGGCCTCTTCGCCGTCGTTCTCGGCTGGGACATCGTCCTGGTCGAGCGCGGCTGGGCCATGGTGATCGCCGGCAGCGTCTGCGCAGGCAGCGGTGCCGTCCTCCTCGGGCTTGCAGCCGCGGTCGGACGCCTTGGGCGGATCCGGGCCGAGCTGGCGTCCTTCCAAGAGGATTTGAGCCGTTTGGCGGCTCCGGTGCCACCGGCGCCGGTCATCGATCCCCTGGCGGCGGTCTCGTCCGGTCCGCTCGGCGGTGGCGCTGCCGGCGCGTCATCCGTCGCGAGCAGCGAAGAGGCGGTTCCCGATCTTCCGGCTTTTCTGAGGCCCGGGAACACGCTCGAGGAGAGTGCCTCGGATGACGAGGAGCGTCGCCGGGAAAAGTCGTCGGGACCGTACGAGCCGGAGGGCCTGCGCGAGAACGAGGACCAAGGCCCGGCCGGCCGGGCCGCAGAGCGGTCCGAGGCTCGAGGGGAGGACAAGGCCGGGCTGGAAATCGGCTCAAGCGATCGCCCGTCCCGGGGCGACGACGCTCTGCCACCCTTCCAACCGGAGGATCAAGCGGACCGCGTCGCTTCCTCGACCGCGGAGGCGGAGCCGAGCGTCGGCGGAGAACCGCTGAGGAGTCCCGAGCCCGCCAAGGAACCCCAATCAGAGCCCGAGACCGAGCCGGGGCCGGAGCGGTCATCGACGGTCATCGGCACCTACAATTCCGGCGACAATCGCTACGTGATGTTCTCGGATGGCTCCATCGAGGCCGAGACCCCCGACGGAGTTTTCCGGTTCAACTCACTCGACGAACTGAAGGAGTTCATCGCGTCGGGCGGCGAAGGCGGATCCGGTGCTCATGGACGATAGCCGTTGGTGAACCCGCCAATCCTCACGACAGCGAACCGAGTGGAGCCGCCGAGTCTTCGGGAAGCGGCATCACCATGGTAAAGAGGAGCCCCTGCGGGTTGAAGTCCATGTGGACGTCGGCTTGAAGCTGCGTGGTGAGGACGCGCTGCAACAGCCGCGATCCGAAGCCCTGACGGGCAGGCGGTCGTACCGGCGGCCCGCCACGTTCGGCCCATGCGAAATGCAGCATGGGCCTCGGCCCTTCGACCGTTACCTTCCAGTTGACGGCAACTCGGCCGCGCGGATCCGACAAGGCACCGTGCTTCACCGCGTTCGTGGTCAGTTCATGGATCGCCATGCCGACAGGAACTGCGACCTCCGACGGCAGTTCGAGATCAACTCCCTCGAAGCCAACCCTCGTGCCGTCGCCCTCCTCGTAGGGGCCGAGCTCGTTGCGCAGCAATTGCTCGAGGGATGCCTTCTGCCAAAAATGTTCCGTGAGCAGGTTGTGCGTGTGGGCGAGCGACACGATACGGCCGACGAATCCCTGGTAGAATTCGTCAATGTTCGATGCCGTGCGCGCCGTCGACCCGACAATTGCCTGCACAGTGGCCAGCGTGTTCTTCACCCGGTGGTGCAGCTCGCGGATGAGCAGGTTCTGGCGGGTCTCCGCCATAACCCTTTCCGTCGTATCGATGTTGACGCCGACCATCCGAAGCGGCGAGCCGTCCGGCGCATACAGGAAGGCTCCGCTCCCGCCGATGTGACGGATGCTGCCGTCGGGGAGGAGAACCCGGAAGCTGAAGTCCATCTCGCGCTCGCGCTTCCTGATCGCGGCCGCGATGGCTTGCTCGACCTGTTCCCGATCTTCCGGATGAACCCTCGATCTCCATCCCTCGATGGTGCCCTCGAAAGTGCCGGGTTCGAGTCCGAACAACCGCTCCTCCTCTGGAGTCCAGGTGAGGCGATTGGTCGGCATGTGCCAGTCGAAGGTTCCGATCCGCGCCGCGCGCTGTGCGAGTCGAAGGCGCTCCTCGCCCTCCCGCAGCGCCTGTTCGGCTTCACGGCGCGCCGTGATGTCGAAGTTCACGCCGACGAGGCGCTCGGGCGCGCCGTCGGAGCCCCGGACGACCTCGCCACGGCTCGCAAGCCAGACCACCCGGCCGTCGCGGGGGCGAACGACCCGGAACTCGGTGTCGAGAGGGCGCTCGCCCGCGATCGCCTGCTCGGCCGCCTCTTGGGCAAGCACGCGGTCGTCGGCATGGACCAGGTTCATCCAGGTTCGAAGGTTGCCCGGTTCGTCTCCGGTCAATCCGACGATCTCCATGAGTTTACCCGACCAGTGAATCTCCCCGGAAGCGAGATGCCAGTCCCACAGACCGACGCCTCCGGCCTCCTGCGAGAGGCGCAGGCGTTGCTCGCTCCGGCGTAGATCGCTTTCCGCCCGGGCGCGTTCGACCGCGGACCAGGTCCGCTCGGCCGCATCCTCCAGGAGCGCGGCCTCGTCGTCGGTCCAGGTCCGCGGTCGGGAATGGTGAACATAGAGCACCGCCGCGAGCCGATCGTTTCGGATCAGCGGCGCGGCGAGCACGGCCCTCACGTGGATGGCGGCATAGGCGGCCGCTATTGCGGGATCGGTCGTGCCGGGATCGGTCTGGGTGTCGCCGAGGCGGAGCGCGTGGCCCCGTTCGAGTTCGTCGAGAGCCGATCGGCCGAATGCGTCGAGCCGGGTGCGGTCCGCGAAGCTCGCGCCGGTTCCGTCGGTCCATTGATGCTCCACCGCAAGGGTGTGCTGCACCGGATCGACCTCCGCATAACCGACGCGGCTCACCCCCAGGTGATGCCCGATCATCTCGGATGCGGCTGCCAGCACGACGGCGGGGTCGTTCGCCGTGCGCAGGCGGTCGTTGAACGCCAGGAGGAATGTCTGCCGCCGGTCGCTGCGCTCCAGCGCCTCGCGCGCCCGCTCCCGCTCCGTAATGTCCAGGGTCACGCCCACCATCCGGACCGGGCGCCCGTCCTCATAGATCGCGTGTCCTCGAGCGAGCACGCGCCCGATGCCGCCGTCGGGGCGCAGGACGCGGTATTCCACGTCATAGTCCGTGCCGGTCGCGACGGCAGTCTGGATCGCGTTGGTGACCCGCTCCGCGTCTTCGGGATGGCGCATGGCCTGAAGCTGCTCGAAGGTGAGTGGCGCTTCCGGGGCCAGCCCCAGGTTCATCTTGCAAACTTCGGATGCCGTCAGTTCGCCCGTGCGGAGATCCCGCTCCCAGGTGCCTAGTCGTGCCGCTTCGAGGGCGACCCGAAGCTTCTCCTCGCTGCGTCGCAGAGCCTCCTCGGTCTCGCGCAGACGGGCCTCGTCACCGGGCTGCTCGCCCTCGCGGAGCGTCTCCGCCTCGCCGAGACCGGCTCGCTTCGTGAGATGGGTCATCGGCGTAAGCTCCTGATGATCCCACAAGTAGCCGGACTTCCATCCGGCGTCCAACGAAGGCCTTGCGGCAGGAGACGGCAGTCGGGTCGCACCCCGCTACTCCGGCGCCCGCGCGAACCCGTCCGCGGCCTGGATCGCGAAGGCGTAGCCGAGGGCCACTTCCTCGAGCCGGTCGAACCGGCCCGCGGCACCGCCGTGCCCCGCTTCCATGTTGATTTTCAGGATCACCGGCCCGCCGCCCGTCATCGTCGCCCTGAGGCGCGCCACCCACTTGGCGGGCTCCCAGTAGGTGACCCTTGGGTCCGTGAGGCCGCCCAGCGCAAGGATCGCGGGATAGTCCTGCGCACGGACGTTGTCGTAAGGTGAATACGAGAGGATGGTGCGGAACGCGGCCGCGTCCTCGCGGGGATTGCCCCATTCGGGCCATTCCGGTGGCGTCAGGGGGAGATCCGCGTCGAGCATCGTGTTGAGCACGTCGACGAAAGGAACCTCGGCGACGATGCCGGCGAAGAGCTTTGGCGCCAGGTTCGCGACGGCTCCCATGAGCATGCCGCCCGCGCTGCCCCCATGAGCCACCATCCGCCCCCGGGCGGTGTACCCCGCTTCGACCAGCGCCTCCCCGCACGCGATAAAATCGGTGAAGGTGTTGGTCTTCCTGTCGCGCTTTCCTTGCGTGTACCAGCGCCAACCCTTCTCGGTCCCGCCGCGGACATGGGCGATGGCGTAAACGAAGCCCCGATCGACGAGAGACAGGATGTTGGTACGGAAGGACGCCGGCATGGACGTGCCGTACGATCCGTACCCATAAAGGAGGCACGGGGCCGAGCCGTCGAGGGCCACCGTGCGCCGGTGCACGATCGAGATCGGCACCTGCTCGCCGTCCGGAGCCGTCGTGAACATACGGCGAGTGACATAGCGCGCCGGATCATGGCCGCTGGGCACCTCCTGGCGCTTGCGCA
>Ga0126314_10000946_pt1 | contig 13718 bp, 12 predicted proteins | sample Plot105B_FD_92535 | JGI IMG/M metagenome (GOLD analysis project Ga0126314, IMG submission 92535) | Serpentine soil microbial communities from UC McLaughlin Reserve, CA, USA - Plot105B | ecosystem: Environmental > Terrestrial > Soil > Grasslands | place: USA: UC McLaughlin Reserve, Lake County...
AAAGGCAGAAGTTTAAGAAAAAGGAAATTCCAGGCACATTTTAAAAGTTTTATACAGCATGTTTCGTCTGTGACACAATAAAGTATGTTAAAATATGTTAAATACATATAAAACTAATTAATCATGAAAGCCGTTAAAGTGTTTGATTTCACCAACACCATCTTAAGGAAACTTGGGCTCACCAAGATCTACTACTGGTTCAACAAGTAATATTTTTATTAGACTTTGCATTTCCCGATGCACTTTTATTACTTTTAGCAACATCAGCTAACTTATATTTATGAATAAAAAAACACTGAAAGGCAGTCTTGCCTTTATTGTAATGGCAATCTCCGGCTATTCAGCCAGCGCACAAGCCCCGGCAAAACTCATTGATCCTGCAAACATGGACCTCAGTGTCAAACCTGGAAACGATTTCTATCAGTATGCCAGTGGTACATGGATCAAAAACAATCCGGTTCCCGCCAAGGAAACCCGCTGGGGAAGTTTTAATGTATTGCGCGATTTCAACATCAATGCGGTAAAGGGATTGGTAGAAGAAGCTGCCGCCGATAAATCTGCTGCGGCGGGATCAGTAAAAAAAAGAGTAGGCGATTTCTATGCTTCAGCGATGGACAGCACCGCGATCGAAAAGCTGGGATACACGCCCATTAAAACCGACTTGGAACAGGTTAAACAAATCAAAGACATACAGGGAGTTCTGGACCATGCCGCTTTCCTCCGCACATCTGGGCTTGCAGTCCCTATGTTTGGATTTGGCGTCGGTCAGGACAGGAAGAATGTAACGAAATATGCTTTACAATTGGGTCAGGGAGGAACTACACTACCAGATCGCGATTATTACCTGAAAGATGACAGCCGGAGTGTTCAGATTCGCGACGCTTATTCCCGATACATGATCAGTCTTTTTACGTTGACGGGCAGTAATGCAGCCACCGCAAAAAAGAATGCCGGTGTGATCATGTCCATAGAAAAAAAACTTGCCGAAGCACAGATGTCTCGTGTAGAAATGCGCGATCCTTATAAAACATATAACAAATTTACGATAGGTGAATTCAGTGCCACTACCCCTTCGATCAACTGGAAGGATATGCTGGCCAAATTCAAGATAAGCGGACAAGATACCGTTCTTGTTTCGCAGCCGCAATTTTTCAAAAGCCTGGATAGCTTGTTGAAAAATGTAACTGTAGCAGACTGGAAAACCTATCTGGAATGGAACATTCTTAAAGGCGCTGCACCCAACCTGAGCTCAGCATTTGTGCAGGCTACATTTGTTTTCAATCAGGCATTAAGCGGGCAAAAGGTACAGACACCGAGATGGCAGCGCATGTCGCAACTTACCGACGGCACCATTGGTGAACTGCTTGGACAACTGTATGTGGCCAAATACTTCAAGCCCGAGGCTAAAGTCCGTATGACTGAACTGATCAGTAACCTGAGAAAAGCTTTTGAGATCAGGATCAAAAACCTCGACTGGATGAGTAGTGCCACCAAAGAAAAGGCCTTGGCAAAATTACATGCTTTTGTGCCCAAGATTGGTTATCCTGATAAATGGAAAAACTACGACGGTCTCAGTATCAGCCGTACAGCATACCTTCAAAACCTGAGAAACGCAAGCAAGTGGGGTTATAATGAAATGATCGGACAGCTGGGCAAACCAGTAGACCGCAGCCGTTTCGGAATGACACCCCCCACAGTAAACGCCTATTACAGCCCAACGATGAATGAGATCGTCTTCCCCGCCGGGATACTTCAGTTTCCTTTTTTTGATCCAAACGCAGACGACGCAGTAAATTACGGCGGAATCGGTGCGGTAATCGGCCATGAAATGTCACATGGTTTTGATGACAGCGGCAGCAAATACGACAAGGATGGCAACCTGAAAAACTGGTGGACAGATGAAGACCGCGCCAGGTTTGATGCCAAAGCAAAAGCCCTGGGCGAACAGTTTGATGCTTATACCGTATTGGACACCATACATGTAATCGGCAAACTGACCATGGGTGAAAATATAGGCGACCTTGGTGGTTTAAATGCAGCTTACACAGCATTCAAATTAACTAAACAAGGTCAGTCTACTGAAAAGATCGATGGTTTTACACCGGATCAGCGTTTTTTCCTTGCCTGGGCGCAGGTATGGCGCGGAAATATCCTGCCAGAAACCGCTGCACAATTTATCAAGACAGATCCGCATTCGCCTGGCCCCTACAGAACCATCGGTGCACCGGTAAATATGGATGCATGGTATGAAGCTTTTGATGTGAAACCTGGCGATAAACTGTATAAGAAACCAGAGGATAGGATCAGAATGTGGTAAATAAATTGAGTGATCTGTTTTCGGACTGCATTTCCTGTCGCTGAAGAAGCTCCAGGAACGCTATGTCCTCTCCCAGACACTAAATTTGATGGGAGCAAAAAGGGGAAAGAGCAGAAAAGTTTGTTTTCGGACTGCATTTCCTGTCGCTGAAGAAGCTCCAGGAACGCTATGTCCTCTCCCTGACACTAAATTTGATGGGAGCAAAAAGGGGAAAGAGCAGAAACCTTAAACGCCTTCAATAAGCACCCAGAAGCCCCAAACAGGAATGTGATTTTCAGACTGCATCTTTTTAGGCTCCCTGAAGGGGGAGCAAAAAAGCGCTAATGTCTGAAAATCACATTCCTGTTTGGGGCTCTTTTTATCAACTATTTTTTCCCTAGCATCACGGTCTTACCTGTTTTTACAGACTCCCGTGCGGCCTCAAGAATACGGACCACAATAACGTTATTTTCCAGCGAATACAATCCATTTTCTTCTACTTTGATCTTCCCGCTCACCACATCGGCCAGGTAAGCAAAAGGATCTTCATAAACAGGAATCTCCTTTGAAGTCACAACACGGCTGTGTTCTTTTTTATCATTTTTTGCCCTCAAACGCATGTTGGTAGGGTCAAGCGCAACAACATATCCCGTTTCGCCATAGATCTCCATATCCTTGCGGTTAAACGGCCAATTCCAGGATGCCTGGATCACACACTGAGCAGTAGGATAATTTACAATGATTGTTGCATCATCGTCTACCTTAGGATAGATGCCCGGTTTATACTGTCTGGCAACCGCCGTTACAGAAAGCGGCTGCTGCCCATGCATCAGATAGGTCATTAGATTAGCTCCGTAGCAACCAAAATCCATCAAGGCACCGCCACCATTTAATACCGGATCTGTCAGAAAATCAAAGAATTCTTTACCCACACCGATTTCCCTGGGTCCCTGGTGACCATCATGGATCACCACCTTCCTTACCGTTCCGACATAATTGCTATCGTTCACCAGTTGAAAAGCCTTTGCATTACTGGCATACCACGAAGTTTCAAAATTGGTAAGCAAATGAATCTTATACTGTTTGGCCAATGCTTCCATTCTTTTAGCCTGGGCAAGAGTAGTAGCCAGAGGCTTCTCTACCATTACATGAATACCTCTGGGCGCACAAGCCTCTACCACCATAGCATGATCATAAACAGACCCGAAAGCCACAACGGCCTCAGGTTTCACTTCGTCAAGCATTTTATTAAGATCTGTATAAAACAGTTTGCTGTCCAGACCATAATTTTTAATGCGCTCCCCTGCCAGTTTCTTATCCGGCTCATAAACACCTGTCAACACTACATCAGCTTTATCCTTTCTACCCAATATCCAGGGAACATGACCATGGCTTGTACCTGCCACGGCTATCCGTAAAGGGCCTTTTCCTGTAGTCTGAGCTGGGCTCTGTAACGCTGAAATGGTCAGCAGGCAAACCATCAATAGCTTAAAGATCTGATGTAATTTCATAACAGTGAATAACTAATACAGTTGTTTTTATTTGGTGTTATAAGATTAAATAAAAAAATCTTAATGTATATCCCCACTTCCGCATTCACGCAGAGAAGTTACAATGGACAGAATTAGTCCGCGTACTTTTGCTGAAGCTTCTTACTCAGTTTACTCAGCACAAGTTTTCTCGATTCGGCAACCCTTTCCTTCAGTTCGCGATCGGGCAGCACATCAAACCCCTCCAGCGAAACCCATTGTCTCCGGGCAAAATGAGGAGCCTGTTTAATTCCCGGTCTCGCCACAAGCTCATCAAAGTTTTCGGGGTCACATTTCAACGCCATATGATGATCCTCAAGTGAAACCAACATAAAGATCTTCTCTTCTATCATAAAACACAAGTGTTCCCATTTCATTCCTTCGGTGGCACCCTTCAGGCTCAAACAGTATGCTCTAAAATTCTCGATGTCCATAAACAGATAATTTATCAACTAAAGTTAAAAGTAATTCATCAACCATAACTCACATTTTTTAAGTTTGTACCGATGAACAAGATCACCCACACAGCCGATGGCTCCAACACGCTCTACAATGAAAACATTGGCGAACACTACCATTCCAAACACGGCGCCCTGCAGGAAAGCAAACATGTTTTCATTGCGGCAGGTCTGGAGCATGCCGTCAGTCTGTTTCCCAAACAGGAGATCAGCATACTTGAAGTCGGTTTTGGAACCGGGCTAAACTTTCTGCTCAGTGCAGCATACTGTTCCTGGCACCAGGTCAGGCTAAAATATACCTCACTGGAAGCTTTTCCGTTAAGACACGAAGAACTGGAATCTACAGGCTACAATAATTATGTACCTGCCGAAATCTGGAGTGGCATGATCGACAACTACGGTAAGGCCATGCAACAGGACGTCAACATCCTTCCCGATCAGCAATTGAGAATTGTACATACCTATTTGCACAGATACCATACCGAACAACAGTTTGATGTACTGTATTATGATGCCTTTTCAGTTCAGCATCAACCAGAGATGTGGACAGAAGAAATCATCGCTCATGCCTGCGAATCCATCAAACCCGGAGGCATATTTGTCACCTACGCGATCACCGGAAATCTTAAACGGGCGCTCAAAAACATAGGATTCAGCATTGAGAAGCTACCAGGCGCACCCGGAAAGAGAGAAATGTTAAGGGCTATAAAACTAGTCAGCTGATCTTTACAAAAGCAGGACAGAATGGCTAAACATCTTCGTGCGTTATTTTGTTAATCTCCGGTAATACTTAAATACTCATGAACAAAAGACAACTGGGCAACTCGAACCTGCAGGTATATCCTGTAGCCTTTGGCGGCAATGTATTTGGCTGGACAGCCGATGAAGCAACCTCCTTTGAAATATTAGACGGTTTTACCGATGCAGACTTCAATCTGATCGATACAGCTGATGCCTACTCTACATGGGTACCCGGCAACAAGGGCGGTGAATCAGAAACCATCATTGGCACCTGGATGCAGCAAAAGAAGAACCGCAGCCAGGTGATCATTGCCACTAAAGTGGGTTCTCCAATGGGTGCTGATAAAAAAGGCCTCTCCAAGAAATATATCCTGCAGGCAGCAGAAGATTCTCTTAAAAGACTAAAAACAGACTATATAGACCTCTATCAGTCGCACTATGACGATCCGGACACTCCCATATTGGAAACACTGGAAGCCTACGACCAGTTGATCAGGGAAGGGAAAGTGCGTTACATTGGTGCATCGAATATGTCTGCAGAAAGGCTACAGGAATCTTTGGATCTGGCAGATCAGCACAACCTTCCCCGATACCAGACCTTGCAGCCAGAATATAACCTATACAGTCGTGAAGGTTATGAAAAAGACTTTGAGCAAATCGTACTCGACAATCAGCTCGGTGTGGTCAGCTACTATTCATTAGCCAGCGGTTTTCTGAGCGGGAAATACAGAACTGAAGCCGACCTGGGCAAAAGCCAGCGTGGCGGTGGCGTAAAAAATTACCTGAACGAGCGGGGATTCAGAATCCTGAAAGCACTTGATAATGTTTCCGAACAATACAGTGCAAATCAGGCCAGTGTAGCCCTTGCCTGGCTCATCGCCCGTCCTTCTGTTACTGCGCCCATTGCCAGTGTAACCAGCTTAAGCCAGCTTAGTGATTTAACCAGAGCCGCCGAACTGACACTAAATACAGAAGATATTGCTATCTTAGATGATGCCAGCGCATGGAAATAATCCCTGCGCAACCTATTCTATGAACCAAACCCCTTTCTATACCAGGCTCGCTATGGTGCTGTTTTCTATCATATGCCTGGGATACCTGGCCATTTTAGGCCAGACCCTGCTCGCACCATTACTTACCTCCTTCCTGCTGGCACTATTGCTGCTCCCTCTGGCCAATTACCTAGAAAGAAAGTTCCGCCTAAAAAGAAGCGCCGCATCAATCATCTCGGTGGTCCTGATGATCGCCCTGATTTCCGGCATTATGTATTTCCTTGCCAATCAGCTTACCGACCTTTGGCAGGACTGGCCTTTATTGCGTAAACAGGCAGAGACTTCCTTCCACGACGTACAAAGCTGGATTTCCAGTACCTTTCATATCAATACAAAAAAGCAAATAGATTATCTAAAAAACAGCGCCACAAGTGCCCTCGCAACAAGCGCTACGGTACTTGGTGCCACATTGCTTACACTTTCGTCCACCCTGCTGTTTCTGTCGTTCCTGCTGCTGTTTACCTTTTTTATTCTCAATTACAGAAAGATACTTTTCCAGTTTCTGACCTCAGTATTTGAAGAACAACACACCCAAAAGGTCAGCGAGATCGTAAGACATATTCAATACATCATCAAGCGCTACATCACCGGGCTGTTCATACAAATGATCATCGTAACGGCGCTGATGATCTTTGTACTCTGGATACTGAATGTAAAGTACGCGGTCCTACTTGGTCTCATAGCAGGAATCTTCAACATCATTCCATACATAGGAATTTTCACCGCATTGCTGATCAGCATCCTGATTACTTTTGCAACAGCAGGCGCCGCAAAGATGTTGCTGGTTATTGTCGCCTTCGTAGCGATTCATACCATAGACGGTAATGTCCTGATGCCCCTGATTGTAGGATCTAAAGTAAAGATCAATGCACTCTTTGCGTTTATAGGCATCATAATAGGTGAAATGATCTGGGGCATTTCGGGTATGTTCCTTTGTATCCCTTATCTTGCCATGCTCAAGATCATCTTCGACCGTGTTGATCCGCTGAAACCCTGGGGTATATTGCTCGGTGGAGAAGAAAAGCCACACAAAAAGCGCAAGATCTACCGCATCACAAAAAAGATCAAACTCGAAGAGCAGGAATAATGGCAGATAAAAGATCCCCGCACATACTCAACACCTCTGCCAACCTCCTGGGGCTTTGCTTTGTTGTACTCACCTCGATCAAGGTATCAAAAATGGGTGATGTGAGTATCATTGATGAAACCACCGCAGTAGCCATTTTGCTCTTCATGACCAGCTGTATCTTTTCCTTTCTTGCCATGCGAAAAGAAGCAGATTCTGCCAATAACCGTTTAGAAAAACTAGCAGATGTATTATTTTTGTCCGGACTGATTGTACTTTTTTTAACCACAATGATCGTTACCTTTAACATTATCAAATAAAATAAAATGCCCAACAACATACCTCCAGATACCGCGTCCGACCCATCAGCAGCTTTCCAAAGATTACTCACCGTTCTGGATACCCTGCGCACAGAATGCCCCTGGGACAAAAAACAGACCATGGAAACACTTCGACATCTGACAATTGAAGAAACCTATGAGCTGTCTGACGCCATACTGGAAGGCGACCTTCATGAGGTGAAGAAAGAGCTGGGCGATGTGATGATGCACCTGGTATTTTATGCACGCATCGCTTCTGAGACCAACGATTTTACCATTGTAGACGTATTGAACGGCGTATGTGATAAGCTGATCAACCGCCACCCGCACATTTATGGCGACGTAGAGGTGCAGGATGAGCACGATGTAAAGCGCAACTGGGAAAAGCTGAAGCTGAAAGAAGGAAATAAATCTGTACTTGCAGGTGTACCCGCCGGGCTGCCCTCACTGGTCAAAGCCAGCCGTATTCAGGAAAAGGCACGTGGTGTAGGCTTCGACTGGGACAATAAAGAGCAGGTCTGGGAGAAAGTAGAAGAAGAACTGCAGGAATTTAAGGAAGAATACAACCAGGCAGAAAACCAGGAGATAGACCTTGAAAAGGCCGAAGGAGAATTTGGGGATCTGTTATTTTCACTGATTAACTATGCGCGTTTCATCAACATCAATCCTGAAAACGCGCTGGAAAAGACCAATAAGAAGTTCATCAAAAGATTTCAGTACCTGGAAGGCAAGGCTAAAGAAAACGGTAAGGCACTACAGGATATGACACTGGCTGAAATGGATATCTACTGGAACGAAGCCAAGAAATTATAGCCCTTATCCGTGTTTCTTTTTCATCGTCATTTTAGCCTTCTGGCCAATCCCATAATTGTAATTCTTTGAATTACTTTCCTTCTTATCGTGAAATGCTCCACCACCTGCGGGGGCATTCGTATCATCTTCCCTTACAGTTTTGACCTTCGCAGGCTTCACCGTTTTTTCGATAACCAAACCTTCAGGCAGGTCCATCACCGGAATCTTAAAACCTATAGACTGTTCTATCTTACGCAAATCGGCCAGTTCCATATCAGTAGCAAATGTGATCACAACGACTGCTTCATCACCAGACTTTACCACACGGTTCAGGAAAAGATCCTTTGATTCCGGAAGCTCAAAATGAAATATAAACGGAATCTCCGAGAGGTCCACCGGCGACGCCGAAGCAACAAGCCCTTCATTGGCAACAATCAATATCCGGGCCTCAGGTGTGTCTTTAAAATCCTCAATCCGGTCAAAACCCTCTTCATCAAAAAACAATGGATTCAATACAGAAACCTCACCCTGTTTATACGCTACAAGGCTCTTACCGAGCTTCTGTGCGGTCAGCCTGCTGTTAACAAATACAACCACCTTATCAAACACCTCATCATCCCGCAGCAAATTATCCAGTAAACTGATCTTGCTTTTGAAGTTAGGCACCTGATACAGCAGCAATTCGTGTGTAACCGCCTTGCTTTCGCCAAGTTCTTCGACTTCCAGTGTGACCGGAAAATTCAGGAACTGGTCGGTCTTATGGTTAAGTTTATCGTGCACCACTGTTGTAAAGATCAGGTGTTGTACCTTGCCTGCACTTCTGGCCAGTTCACAAACCGGCAGTTGCATTCCCTGCTTCACAATCACTTCTGCATCGTCGACAATAAGCATCTGCAACCTGTTGAGATTCAGGCCAAGCTTTAAGTAAACCGCACGGGCCCTGGTAGGTGTAGCCACCACAATATCCACTCCTTCCAGCAGTTCAAGGACAGTCTCTTCCATGCCTCCTGTACCGTATAAGCCCATAATCCGCAGGTTTCTGTTACCACTCAGCATCTTAAATTCGGCAATCACTTCCTCCACGCGCTCCTGATCGGGCACCAGGATCAGTACCTTTGGCGCTTCGTCCGTACTATATTTAAGCTTCATCAATACACCCAGCACATAAGTTGTGGTCTTACCGCTGCCTTCCGGACCCACAGCAACAATATCCTGTCCGCCAATAATCCTTGACATTGTTTTCGCCTGGATCTCTTTTGCAGAGATGTATCCGGCATCCGTCATGGCCGATATTAATGATTTGCTGAGCTTAAGTTTATCTAATGACACAATGATATGGTATTGATTTTTGCAAAAATAAGCAAATTAACCGGGTGTATGGCTAATTCGCATCTTTCTTTACAAGACCGGGCCGTATTATTAACAGAATGATAACCTCGGCCCGGCAACAATTTATACAAATGATTGCTTAGTTTAGGCCCATTAATCCGTTGGATACCGATCTTAAACTAAATGGAAAACAGAAGAGATTTTATCAAAAAGGCATCTTTGCTGACAGGTGCATTAGGGCTTGCGGGAGTGCTGCCTCCCGCTATACAGCGGGCGCTTGCCATCAACCCTGCAGCAGGCACCACTTATCTTGATGCCGAGCACGTTGTTTTCCTGATGCAGGAAAACAGGTCATTTGATCACGCATTTGGCACCTTGAAAGGCGTACGCGGCTTCAACAATCCTAGGGCCATTACATTAGCAGACAATTACCCCGTATGGCTTCAGCGCAATAAAAAAGGCGAAACTTACGCTCCGTTTCGCTTAAACATAAAAGACACCAGGGCCACATGGATGAGCGCCCTGCCCCATTCCTGGGAAAATCAGGTTGCAGCACGTAACGACGGTAAAAACGATGGATGGCTGGATGCCAAAAGATCAGGTAATAAAGAATATGCAGACATGCCCCTGACTATGGGCTATTACAACCGTGAGGATATCCCATTTTACTACGCGCTTGCAGATGCCTTTACCGTCTGCGATCATAACTTTTGTTCCTCACTGACAGGCACAAGCCCCAACCGCTGCTTTTTCTGGACAGGAAAAATCAGGGAGCAGCAAAATGCAGCATCTAAACCACATCTATCCAACGGTGACATAGATGGCTCAGAGCGTCTTTCCTGGAGCACCTTTCCCGAACGCCTGTCCGAAAATGGCATCGACTGGAGAATCTATCAGAATGAACTGAGCGTAGGTGTAGATCTTAAAGGAGAAGAAGAAGACTGGCTGGCAAACTTTACCGACAACGACATGGAATTCTTTAGTCAGTACCATGTGAAACGGCACCCTGAACACCTGGTATATTTGAAGAAATTAAAAACCGAAATAGCACAAAAACTGAAGGAAAATCCCGATGCGAAACTGCAAAACGAACTCAATAAGGTCACTGCAGATATCGATTTCCTGGAGAAAAACCCATTGGAGTCATTAACGCCTGCGCAGCAGGATTTGCACAAAAGAGCATTTATAACCAACCGCAATGATCCCGACTACCATTCACTGGAAACCGTCACCTACAACGACAATGGCACTGAAAGAACAGTACAGATACCCAAAGGCGATGTCCTGCACCAGTTCAGGACAGACGTAGACAACGGGAAATTACCTGCAGTATCCTGGCTTGTAGCACCTTCCAATTTCTCAGACCACCCTGGTTCTCCATGGTATGGCGCATGGTATTTATCCGAAACCATAGATATTCTTACGAAAAATCCGGAAGTATGGAAAAAAACCATTTTTGTTCTCACTTACGACGAAAATGACGGATACTTTGATCACATGACCCCATTTGGGGCACCAAACCCTCAGGATCCGGCTACGGGAATCGTTTCAAAATCATTAGACATCAGTTCCGAATTTGCAGCAAAAACACACAGTGAAAGAGAAAGTCCCGTTGGTCTGGGATTCAGGGTTCCAATGGTGATTGTATCGCCCTGGAGCCGTGGCGGCTATGTGAACTCACAAGTTTTTGCCCATACCTCATCCATTCGTTTTCTGGAGACATTTCTCAACCATAAGCATGGTAAGAAGATCAGAGAAGACAACATTTCGTCCTGGAGAAGAAGCCTTTGCGGCGACCTGACCTCGGCATTCAGACCATACAACGGTGAAAAAATAGCCTTACCGGCAGGTATAGAAAGAAAACCTTTTCTGAAAAGCATCCATAAGGCGAAGTTCGCTAAACTACCCGACGGTTTTAAAGCCCTGGACCAGGCAGCGATTGCCAGAATCAGCAACGATCCCATCAACAGCAACGAACTGCCAAAACAGGAAAAAGGCATCAAACCCGCCAATGCGATCCCCTATGAAATTTATACAGAAGCTGCGCTAACGCAATCGCACGAAGCCGTTAACATTTCCTTCAAAGCAGGCAACAATTTCTTCGGAAAAAACACCCCGGCTGCCGGCTTCAACGTATATGCCAACGGCAGAAACTGGTCATTCACCGCTGACGCAGGCGACACCATTGATTACCAATGGCCGCTCACAGATTTTAAAGACCAACAATACGACCTTAAAATATATAGTGTAAACGGATTCTACAGACAATATAAAGGCAACGCTAATGATCCTGAAATAAACATCTCGTTGATCTATCAGCAGGAAAAGGACACAGGAAAACCAAGTGGAAATGTAAGTATCCGGATAAAACGCAAAGCTCCGGGAAAAGTGGTCAAATTGCAGATAACAGATCAAGCCTACGCGACCGGAAAAAAAGCCATTACCTTAGGCGAAAACCAGGAAGCACTGGAAATAGCTTTTGACCTTCAAAAGTCTCATAGCTGGTATGACTTCAAAGTTTCGGCAGAACATTATCCTCTGTTTACCAGGCATTTTGCCGGCCACGCAGAACAGCTCAAAGAAAGTTTCACAGACCCGCTTATGGGCAGCCTCTAAGCAAGGCCTTAAAGTCATGGTAACGTAATAGGTTCATTTAAAGCAGGTTCATTTGCGCAGAAGTTTTATCTTTGTATAAGATTTAAATTAAACACTTAAACAAATACTATTATTCAGAGATAATAAACCTACTAAATTAACGTACTATTCATAGCTAACGCTTAACCAAATACTATGAGAAAATACATTTTAGGAGCCGCAGGATTAACTTTAATTTCATTTGCCCTCATCTTTATCAGCTGGACACCCAATTCTTTGGGTTGGATCCACAGCACAAAAAACACTGCACAAGCAAAGGCTATTTTATCAGGTGATACGCTTTACAACGCTTACTTGAAGCGCCTTTACGACAGCGCACATCTTGCGCAAAGCGGATTGAACATGTCCGTATTTGAAAAAGCAGTAACCGGATTTTACAACCTTAAAAATTCCGGCAAGATCAACAGCGATAAATCTGTGCTTACGATTGCCGACATGGATCTAAATAGTACCCAAAAGCGGCTGTGGATCGTAGATTTGAACAAAGGGCAATTGCTGCTAAACACCTGGGTCGCTCACGGTCAGCGTAGCGGGGCCGATAAAGCTGTAAAATTCTCAAATACCAACGATTCCTTTCAGAGCAGCATAGGTTTTTATGTAACGGGTGAAACCTACAATGGTCAGCACGGGCGCTCTTTAAGGCTGGATGGGATGGACGACGGCTTCAATTCCAACGCACGTAAACGCGCTATCGTAGTACACGGGGCAAATTATGTAAGTCAGGGAACCATTAACGCGCTCGGGCGCTTAGGCCGAAGCCAGGGATGCCCGGCAGTAGCACCCGAACTGGCAAATGAAGTGATCAACACCATCGCCGGTAAAACAGTGCTATTTATCAATTCCAGTACACCCGATTATACCTCTAAGTACCTGGATGAGCACCAGGCGGCAATGCTGGCCAGTTCTGGTGAAGAACAACAGGCAGTTCAGCAAGCCGGAGAAAATATAGATTCCCTGGACATCTAAATCTTCTGCAGATAAGAATATAATACAACATCCTGCCCGTAAATATCTTTCCTGAACTGAAGCGCACCTAAATCATCTGCCCAGCACGTAAAATAGGTGAGATTAACGGCTACTTTTTCTGGCAGCGCAATGTCCCTCGCCGTTTGATTCTCGGTTTCGGCCATCTCCTTCTTGATCAGTTCAAGTTTTGCGCCCTCGCCAAACAGTGCCTTGGCCAGCTCAAGCGGCTCCTCAACACGTACACATCCATGACTTACAGCACGCATTGGCTGTTTAAAAGCAGCCTTAGCAGGCGTATCGTGAAGGTATACCGAACTTTCATTTGCAAACATAAACTTGATCTTTCCCAATGAATTGTCTTCACCCGGGCGCTGCTTGAACGTATACACCTTACCCACATCACCAGCATTCCAGTCTATGGTTTCAGGATCTTCTATTAGCTTTCCATTTTTATAAACATCAATATTGTTGTTGGACAGGTAATACCTGTCGGCAGCCGCATATTTACTGATCT
>Ga0126314_10000947_pt1 | contig 13685 bp, 12 predicted proteins | sample Plot105B_FD_92535 | JGI IMG/M metagenome (GOLD analysis project Ga0126314, IMG submission 92535) | Serpentine soil microbial communities from UC McLaughlin Reserve, CA, USA - Plot105B | ecosystem: Environmental > Terrestrial > Soil > Grasslands | place: USA: UC McLaughlin Reserve, Lake County...
CATCCCCCTCCGTTATGGGGGTGCCATCGGCGGAGAAAAAGAGGATCGCGACGTCGTCGGGGTCGCTGCCGACACGCACGTGCGCCCCGGCCGAAGACTTGCCTGCGAGAACGTCATGGCGGACGACCCCGGCGTGGGCGGCCCTCAGGTCCCTGATATTGATCCCTGTCCCAAGCAGCGCGGCTGTCATCGCGCGTTTGGCAACCTGCGCCGAGAGCGAGGAGTCGCGTCCGAGGGTTACGACAGCCCCGGGGTCGAGCGTGGTGCCAAAAGATGAGGACAGGCGGGTGACGAACTCGGGCGTGACGTCGACGTTGAACTTGCCGCTGACGATGCCGCGTCTGAACACGGTGCGCAACCCCATAGTCTCGTAGATCAGGGACTGCGTGACGTTCGCGCCAGTCTCTATGGTCTTGTGGGGGTATACCTTTACCTCGGGGGCTATGGTCGCCCCCTCGCCGACGATTACGTCGTCACCGAGCGCGCTGCGTTCCAGGATGCGGGCCCGCGCCTGCACGTAGCAGTTGCGGCCCACTAGAGTGTCTACGAGCTCAGCGCCTTCACCTATGTAGGTCCCCTCCGCGATCACGGTGCGCTCCACTGTAGCGCCGGCCGAGACGACGACGTTGTCAGCGATGATCGAGTAGGGGCCGATCCTTGCGCCCTCGTCGACGCGGGCGTTCTCCCCGATCACAACGGGCCCTTCGAGCTCGTCGTCGTCGACCAGCGCCCTGCGCCCGACGTAGATGTTCTCCCTTAGACGCGTTCCAGGAGGCCTGATACCCTTTACGCGGCCGTCGAGCACGTCGCGCTGCGCGCTCGCGAACTGCTCCAGGGTACCTATGTCCTCCCAATAATCTTCGGTAATGTAACCGTAGAGCGGACGCCCGGCGTCGAGTAGTTTGGGGAAGAGCTCTTTGGAGAAATCGTACTCTCCCTCCTCGGGGTCCGGGATCTCAGCTGTCGCCGAGGGTTCGAGCAGATAGATGCCGGTGTTTACGGTATCGGAAAAGACCTGCCCCCAGGCCGGCTTCTCCAGAAAGCGTGAGATACGCCCGTCCTCCTCGGTTATAACGATGCCGAAATCCAGAGGGTTCTCGACGCTCTTGAGGACCATAGTGGCCTCAGAGCCTTTCTCCTCGTGAAACTCCACCAGCCGGCTCAGGTCAGCGTCAGTCAAGGCGTCGCCGCTGATGATGAGCAGGCGCTCACCCTCGAGGCCGAGTAGCTGCTCGGCCATCTTCACAGAGCCTGCGGTCCCCGCCGGCGCGTCCTCGACGGAGTAGCGCATGTTCACGTTCCACTCCGAACCGTCGCCGAAGTAGTCCCTTATCTCGTCTGGCATGAACTGCAAGGTAACGGCGATGTCCGTGAAACCGTGGCGCCCGAGGAGCTTCACGATATGCTCCATGCAAGGGACGTTGACTATGGGAATCATCGGCTTGGGCTGATTGCTGGTCAGCGGCCTCAGGCGCGTGCCCTGCCCTCCGGCCATGATGATGGCCTTCATCGAACCTCACCCCACGCCGGGACGTAACCTGCACAGTTCATGTACCCTGACCTCGGCGCCACTTCTAACATGTGCTCTCCTCTTTCTCCTCTGACCCTTGTTTTCGCTTGCGGCAAGGCCAATACCTTACTTTCCCGACCAAAGTTTATCAGCACGCTGCGCCCCTCGGGCTCCGCTAGGCATGTCAGCCAGGACTCGCGCGTGTGCGAAAGCTGAAGTGCTGACCAGCGTTCGCAAAGAGGCTCACCCGCTTTTCGAACTACTTACCGGCTGCTTTTGACACTTATCCTGACGCTGACGCCCCAGAGTCCGTACCTTTCCCGCAGCGCGTTCTCCACATAGCGCAGGTAGCTCTCAGGCAGATCTTTGGGCCTGTTCGCGAAGAGCGTGAACCTTGGTGGCGCCGTTCCTGTCTGGGTGGCGTAGCGGATCTTGACGCCCTTCGGCGGCGCGCTGCGTGCTACCACTTCACCTACGAACTCTGCTACCTCGTGTGTGGGCACCCGCAGCCGGTACGCCCTTCCCACCTTTGCCGCGAAAGGCAAAACCTCCTCAACCCCTGCGCCCGTGAGCGCGGAGATGTGGACGGCCTGCGGCTTGAGGTCGGTGAGGCGAGCAGAGACGAGCCCTTCGATCTCCCGCAGCCGTTCTGGAGGGACGAGATCTCGCTTGTTGACCACGACCCCGCATGAAGAACCAGCCTCCTCTATCTTACGGGCGATCCTGAGATCACCTGCCACTACGCCGTCCGTGGCGTCCACCAATAGCAGCGAGACGTCGGAGCGCCTTATCGCCTCGGAGGTCCGCAAGGATGAGTAGTAAGGCACGCCGCGAGCTCGCCTGGCGCCCTTACTTACCCCTGCCGTGTCAAGCAGGAGATATCGTTCGGTCTCTCCCTCTACTTCAAGTGCAATTTCGGCCGCTACGGCGTCGGTCGTCGTGCCGGCCTTCTCCGAGACGACGGCGCGGTCAGTGCCTAGAAGACGATTGAGAAGCGTACTCTTGCCGACGTTCGGCCTGCCGACGATGGCGAGCGCCGGCGGCTCCTCCTCGCCTTCCGGTTCGGAACGGGGCAGCAGGGAGACGACGACGTCGAGGAGGTCGCCGACACCCAGGCCGTGCACGGCCGAGATCGCATGCGGCTCGCCCTCACCGAGGGAGTAGAAGCGGTGGCGTTCGGTGTCGTCGGCCGGGTTGTCCAGCTTGTTGACGGCGAGCACAGCCTTGCTCGCGGCCCGCCTGAGCTCCGCGGCGATAACGGCGTCGGCCTCGGTCGGGCCGAGCTTGGCGTCTGTGAGATGCAACACCACGTCAGCCTCCTCGACCGCAACCCTCGCCTGCAACGTCACGAGGGCCTCGAGGCCTACTTTCGCACGCGGCTCCATCCCGCCCGTATCCACCAGCGTGAACTCCGTGCCCGCCCACTCCGCCCGGTTGTACGCCCTGTCGCGCGTGGTACCCGGCCTCTCCGAGATGACGGCACCGCGGCGGCGCATGATCCTGTTCACTAGCGAACTCTTTCCAACGTTGGGAGCCCCGACGACGGCGACCACAGGGAGCCGGTTCAAAGCGCCTCAGACTCTCGAGTGTATCGTTCTGGAAGAGCGTAGATAGTATGCATGATCTCATCCGCCGCCACGCGGTAGGCTGAACCTCCGCGCAGCGGCGTGTCTAGTTGTATCGGTTCGCCCACGAAGATGTGGAGCCGCTGGCCGCGCAGGCGGGAGAGGGGTCCTGGTAGTCTCCCTACGTAAACCGGCAGTACGGAAGCGCCGCTGCGGACCGCGAGTACGACGACCCCGCTCTTGGCCTCCCTGGAGGATCCAGCACTCCTATGTGTGCCTTCGGGGAAGATCCCCAACGCCCAACCTTCAGCCAGAAAGGCCAGTGCTGCGCGTATCGCGCCCCTGCCACCGCCCTCGCGATCGACAGGGAAAGACCCGATAAACTCGAAGAACTTCCTGAACGGGAAGACGAAGAGTTGCTTTTTCGCCATCCACTGCAGTCGCCTGGGCACGGCCACGCAGACCAGGACAGGGTCAGCATAGTGGCTGTGGTTGGAGGCCACTATAATGGGTCCTTCTAAAGGCACCCTGTCACCGCCGTGCACGGTGTACCCGAACAGCAGCCGGCAGAGCAGTGTCATCCCCCGGCGGAACAGGCGGTACCTACTCGACATCTCACCCGGCGTACGTCTTCCCTCGAAGAGCGCGGCGGCGCCCTTCACGTTTGCTCACACAACTCTGTTGCGAGGTCGAGGACCCTGACGATGACATCTTCGAGACTCAGCGACGTCGTGTCTAGGACGACGGCATCGGTGGCAGGTTTGAGCGGTGAGACCTCCCGCTCAGAGTCCTGGCGGTCGCGCCTGGCGATGGCGGCCCTGATGCGATCCAGCTCCCCTTCCTTGCCCGTCTGGTAAGCCCGCCTGCGCGCCCGCTCTTCGGGGGCGGCGGATAGGTAAACCTTCAGCACAGCGTCAGGAAGGACGACGGTACCGATGTCCCTTCCCTCGACGACAGCGCCCCCCTCGGCTTTCGCTTTCTCGGCCGCGCCCCGCTGGACGGGGAGCAAGACCTCCCTGAGTGGGGCGTGGGCCGAGATCTTCGATGCCGCCGCAGAGACCTCGGGGGAGCGCAGAAGTCGCTCCCCAACCCTCACGCCGTCGATTCTCGCTCCTATGGGGTCGAGCTCCACCCGGCGCGCGAGCGCCGCCAGCCCCTCCCCGTCGGCGAGGTCCACGCCCTCGCGCAGAGCCAGAAGCGCCGCTGCCCTGTAGGCGGCGCCCGTATTGAGGTTGACCACCCCGAGGCGCCCGGCAACGGCCTGCGCGACCGAGCTCTTCCCGCTCCCTGCGGGTCCGTCTATGGCTACAAGAATGCCTCCCATCGACCCCCGAAGTATAGCCGAAAGCCCCGCCGCTTCACCGTAAGGATTCCAACGCCACGAAGTAGCCAGGAAAGGTCTTGGTCACGCACCCTGGGTCCTTGATCCTGATGCCAGACGCGGCAAGCCCAGTTACCGAAAAAGCCATAGCTATCCTGTGGTCGCCATATGTCTCTATTACCGCAGGCCGTATAATTCCAGGTATTATGCGGATAGATGATGTAGTTGTTTGTGTTTTTGTGCCGAGGCGTCCTAGTTCGGTTGCGACGGCGGAGAGGCGATCGGTCTCCTGGAGGCGGGTATGGGCTACGTTTTTTATGGTGGTTGGGCTTGTAGCGAAAGGTGAGATGGCGGCCAGTGTGATCATGGTGTCAGAGAACGCGTTCATGTCGACCTCGACGCCCCTCAGCTGGTCGGGTCCTTCTACTTCGACACTTTCGGGGGTAACCTCGACCCTACAGCCCATGTCTCGGAGAACGTCTGCGAAGCGCAGGTCGCCCTGCGGCGAGGTCGAGCCGAGACCGGGGATCCTCACGCGCCCTCCCGTTACGGCCGCCGCCGCCATAAAGTAGGACGCCCCTGAGGCGTCGGGCTCGACCTCGTAGTCCCGCGCCGTGTAGAGGGCGGGTTCGACAGTGAAGCGACCACGTGCTCCGTCTACCTCCACGCCGAAAGCCCGCATCATGGTTATTGTGATGCCGACGTAGGGCCATTCTTTCCTGCCGTCGGCCAGCAGCGTGACGTGACGCTTGGCGTAGGGAGATGCCATCAGCAGTCCGCTAATGAACTGGCTGCTCTTGCTCGCCGAAACGCGCGCCTCCCCGCCGGGGATGCCGCCGCCTCTTATGGTAAGGGGAAACCTTCCGTCTTCTTTGGCGTACTCCACTGCGGCACCGAGCTGCCTCATCGCATCTACGAGATCTGCGACCGGGCGCTCACGCATCCTGGGAACCCCGTCCACGGTGTAGGGCCCCCTGCCGAGGGCGAGCACGGGAGGCAGGAAACGGGCTACCGTGCCCGCGTTGCCGACGAAGAGGTCCACGCCAGAGGCACCGATCACACCGCTCTGTCCGTTTACTTGCAGTTCTCCCCGCCCGCTGTCGGCGCTCACATCGATGCCGAGCCTGACGAGGGCGTCCATAAGCCAGTATGAGTCATCTGAGAAGAGCGGGTTCGTGATCCTCGAAGGTCCATCCGCAAGAGCGGCGATGATGAGGGCGCGGTTGGTGACGCTCTTAGAGCCGGGGACTCGTATCGTCGCGTCGGGAGGCTTCTCCAACGGCGTTATTTCAAGCTCTTCAGGGAACGCAAGGCGTACGTCTTCGAGGGTGAAATCCACGCCAGGCACACCCGCGACGCCGTTCACCGCAAGGCCTCGAGCTCAGAAGGCGTGAGGGCGCGGTAGTCGCCCTCAGGTAGGTCGCCGAGGGACACCGGACCAACGCGCATCCTGTGCAAGGAGATCAAAGTCAGCCCCACAGCCAAACAGGCTCTACGTATTATGCGGTTACGGCCTTCGTGGATGGTCAGGTCGAGGGTCGTCGTGCCCTTTGCGCGGCTTAGGTTGGTGAGTTCGGGGGCGTGCATCTTGCCGTCTTCGAGGGTAGGGCCCGCTGCTAATGCTGCCAGGGCGGCTCTGGGGACGGGGTTTTCTAGGGTTAGGCGGTACTGTTTGTCGATCTGCGAAGAAGGGTGGGTGATGCGGTGGGCGAGCCTGCCGTCGTTTGTGAGGACGAGCAGGCCCGTTGTGGTCGCGTCGAGGCGGCCTGCAGGTACGAGTCCCGGAACTTCAGGCATCAGGTCGGCGACGGTTCTCCGGCCACGCTCATCGTTCATGGTGGTCAGATATCCCGCCGGCTTATTGAGGGCGAGGTATATGTTGGGTTCGGGGAGACGGACGGGGCGGCCGTCGAGTTCGATCTCATCCTCAGGCATTACGGTCATGCCAAGAGTCGCCGTCTCACCGTTCACCTTCACGCGGCCGGCCAGTATCGGCGTCTCGGCCTTGCGACGCGAGGGGGCTGCGCCGGCACGGGCGAGGAATGCCTGAAGACGCACTACGAAGGCTCGCTGCTGGCCTCTGCCGAGATGGTACCAGAGGATGCCAGACGTTCGCGCACCCTTGAGAGCTCTTCCTGCGTCACCAGCGAATCGACAGGCGGGAAGTCATCTCGGGAGGAGGCGCCCGTGGCCGCGAGAAATTCGTCGGTCACCCCGAGGAGTGCGGGTGAGCCTGGGGCGTCGCGGTCCGAGCCAACTTCGACTAGGAGGCCGCGTTCGATCAGGCTGCGTACTACCGAGTCCGAGTTTACGCCGCGCACGCGGGAGACGGCACCGCGGGTAAGCGGTCCGAGGTACAGCGCGCAGGCAAGGACCTCATGGGCTGCGCCCGAGAGCGGCGCGGGACGGGCCTCCTGGCGGAAGCGCTCGACGGCGGCGGAGCAGGCCGGATTCGTCGAGAGCAGATAGCCACCGGCTACTTTTCGCAGCACGATCCCGGAGGTCTCGGGGGCGTAACGCTCCCGCATGCCGGCAAGGGCTCTTTCGAGCTCCTGCTCAGAGAGGCCGGTCGCCGAGCGAAGGTCTGAGGAACCAATAGGGCTGGCACTGACCAGGAGAACGGCTTCGACCAGGTGTGCGGGCCGTGGCGACGGGGGCTTCTGTTCCTGATGTCTCAACCCGACGGCTCCAGGGTGAGCGGTCCAAGGGGCTTGGCCTGGGCGAGCGTGAGGCTTCCCTGCTGGGCGAGCGAGAGTGCAGCCGCGAATGTAACGGCCCTGTTCATGCGGTCCATATCGCTTGTGAGGCTCTCGTAGGAGACTGGTCCGCCGGCGAGGGCTGTGAGGATGATCCGGGCCAGTTCCTGGAGGGTGACCGTGATCGGGCCGAGATGCCTCACCGGCGGCTCGAGAACGCGGGCGAACACCTGTCGCGCGGCCAGGGAGACGCGGTCGGGCTTCATTGTGAGGCTTCCCTGTCTTGGAGCGATGGTGTGGGCCGAAACGTAATGGCCTGCGTTCGAGGCGAAGCGTTCCTTGAGGTGTTCGGCTGCGCGCCGGATCTTGAGGTATTCCGAGAGCCTCTCGGCGAGCTCCTCTGGAGAAAGCGACTCGTCCTCGAGGCCTTCCTCCTCGGCGTCGATCGCCGGTGTGAGCGTGCGGCTCTTGAGGAGGATGAGGGCTGCGGCGGAGCCCACGAAGTCCGTATCGCGCTCCAGGCCGTTCGCCGCGTCGGGCTGACGCGCGAGCAGGTACGATTCGACCAGCTCGCGCAGTGGGACCTCGAAGATCTCCAGTTCGTCCTTGAGGATCAGGGCAAGCAGCCACTCGTACGGCCCCGAGTACACGTCGAGCTCGACGGTAAAGTCCGAGAGCGAGCGCCCGAGGGGTTCTGGAGTCATCTTGCCTCCGAATGGAGCGGCAAGACGGAGGACAGTTGGTTGTGCTCCATGCCCGTGTCGCGGGCCAGGACGGAGTCGACAACACGCCCTTCGGCTATGACTACGCCCCTCGCGAGACCCTCGTCGGCCCTGAGCGCGTCGGAGAGGCCAACACCGGCCAGCCTGCGCATGTAAGGCAGGAGGGCGTTGCTGAGGGCCCGCGTGGCCGTGACGGGCACTGATGCCGGTACGTTCTTCACGCAGTAATGGGTAACCCCATACTCGACAAAGGTAGGCTCGGCTAGGGTGGTCGGACGGGAGGTAGCGACACACCCCCCGTAGTCCACGTCCACGTCGACTATCACGCTTCCCTGCTTCATCTGCGAGACTGTCTCGCGGTCCACGAGCGCCGGCGTGCGGGCGCCCACGACTAGTACCGCCCCTATAAGGAGGTCCGAGCGGAGCACGGCGTCCCTGATACCGAGGCTACTTGCCGCCAGGGTCGATGTGTTGGGAAGACGGGCATCTTCGATGTGCCTGAGACGGTTCAGATCCCTGTCAATGATGACTACCTCAGCCCCGAGGCCGCTGGCCACCCTCGCAGCCCAGGCTCCGACGATCCCTGCGCCGAGGATGACCACGCGTCCTGGCCTCACGCCCGTCGAGCCGCCGAGCAGTATCCCGCGTCCCCCGAAAGGGCGCTGCAGGTAGTGGGCGCCAATCTGGGGGGTGAGGCGGCCCGCGATCTCGCTCATCGGCGTGAGCACGGGCAGGCGGCCACTGGAGTCCCGGATCGTCTCCATGGCGAAGGCGATGCACCTGGAGTCGATGAGGGCGTGCATCAACTCCAGGTTGACCGGCAGGGAGAGGAAAGAGATAAGAATCAAATCCTCCCTCAGGTACTCATACTCCTCCTCTACCGGCCCGTAGACTTTGACGACGATCTCGGAGTCGCTGTAGACCCGGGCGGCTTCCTCGACGAGGCGTGCGCCTGCTTCCTCGTACCCCTCATCGGCGATGCTCGAGGCCTCGCCCGCCCCGGCCTCGACAAAGACCCTGTGTCCAGCGCGGGTCAACTCGTACACGGCGTGCGGGGCGAGCGCGACCCTGCTCTCCCCCGGGGTCCTCTCTTTTGGCACCCCGATCCTCATATTCCGCCCCCGAGGAGATCGGGCGCCGGTACCATGAGGAAGGCTCTGTGCCAATAGTGCGGTCTCATGCTCTCGAAGGGTACCCCGTATCTGGCTTGCGATCCAGCCGGGGTCCTCAGACTAGCGTCCACGATGGATGCGCCCGCAAAAAGCTCTCCAGCTCCTTCTCGGCTCCTAGGACTCCGAGGCCTATCGCATCCTCTGGCACCGGTGTCCACGATGGGGCGAACCTGACTTCGAAGCCTGCCTCCCAGAGGTCGAGTGCCAGGGCCTGCAAGGTAGCAGAAGGGGCTGTGGCAGGGGGGGTCACACGGGCCGCCCTGGTCTCGAGGACGGCATCGGAGAGCGCTGCTGTGGTGGTCAGGGAGCGCAAGACCGTCTCGAGGGCCAAGCCGAGGTCGCGTTCGGAGAGGGCCAGGATCTCACCCAGGATCCCACGCCTGCCCGTAGTAGGGTCGTCTGTCTCGACGACGGAACACCGCGCGGCCTCCGGCAGGGCGGGGAGCGTGGGCGAGGGCGGTACGTCTTCGACCCTTTCCCAGGAGAGCGTCGCCGAGAACTCGAGTAGGCCTGCCGTGGTCGTAGCGACGGTGCCGGCGGGGTCGCCGGTGGGGAGCACGGCATCGACCGGCCTTGCGGCCCCGAGGAGGCCCCGCGTACGGCCGGCCTCCCTCAGCGGGCCGCCTTCTGTTCAGGCCCGAGGGCCTCCGTTTGCAGGTCGGTCGTGTGATCCAGGGCCTCTACACAGGCGCCCACAAAGCCGTAGAATAGCGGGTGGGGCCTAAGGGGACGGCTCTTGAACTCAGGATGGAACTGGCTCCCGATATAGAAGGGGTGGTCTTTGATCTCTGCTATTTCGACCAGCCTGCCGTCGGGTGAGATGCCGGAGAAAACCATGCCTGCGTCGGTGAGCGCGTCCCTGTATGCGTTATTCACCTCGTAACGGTGGCGGTGGCGTTCGTGGACGAGGCCTGAGCCGTAGACCTCCTCGGCCAGGGTGCCAGGTGCGATCTGGCAGGGCCAGTGCCCGAGGCGCATCGTGCCGCCCATGTCGACGCCGACCTGGTCGGGCATGATGTCTATGACAGGGTGCGGCGTATCTTGCTCGAACTCGGTCGAGTTCGCCATCTCGAGGCCCGCGACGTTACGGGCAAACTCGATGACCTCAATCTGCATCCCGAGGCAGAGCCCGAGGTAAGGCGTCCCGCCCTCCCGCGCGTAGCGCGCCGCCTCCATCTTGCCCTCTGCGCCTCTGTGGCCGAAGCCTGGCAGCACGAGGACACCATCGACGCCAGCGAGCCGCTCCTGTGTAGAAACCCTGTCCACTAACTGCTCGGAGTCGACCCAGTCGAGCTCGACCTTCAGGCCGTGGGCGCCGCCGGCGTGGGCCAGGGCCTCTACTACCGAGAGGTAGGCGTCCTGGAGCTTTATGTACTTACCGATGATCGCCACCCTGACCGTCCGCCTGGCCTCGAGCATGCGGGCGACGAGGTGCCGCCACTTCCCGAGGTCGGCGTGGGGCGCACTCAAGCCAAGCTTTTCGAGCACCAGGTCGTCGAGGCCTTCCTCGTGCAGGTTCAAAGGTATCGCGTAGAGGTTGGGGGCGTTCTCGGCCGCGATTACAGAGTCGAGCTCCGTATCTGCGAAGAGCGCAATCTTGCTCCTAATATCGTCGCTAATGGGCCTGTCAGCGCGGCAGATGAGCACATCGGGGCTTATGCCGATCTCACGGAGGCGCTGCGCCGAGTGCTGAGTTGGCTTCGTCTTCAGCTCGCCGGCCGCCTCGATGTAGGGTACGTAGGAGACATGGACGTAGAGCACGTTCTTGCGCCCCACGTCGTTCCGGAACTGCCTTATGGCTTCCAGGAAGGGCAGGCTCTCGATGTCGCCTACGGTACCCCCGATCTCGGTTATGACGATGTCCTTGTCCTGCCCGAGACGCCCTATCCTGTTCTTGATCTCGTTCGTTATGTGCGGAATGACCTGCACGGTCGCCCCGAGGTAGTCGCCCCGCCTCTCGCGGGTTATGACTTCCCAGTAGACGCTCCCAGTGGTCACGTTGGAGAGCCTGCCGAGGTTCTCGTCCAGAAAGCGCTCGTAGTGGCCGAGGTCCAGATCCGTCTCCGCCCCGTCCTCGGTGACGAAGACCTCGCCGTGCTGGTAAGGGTTCATGGTCCCAGGATCCACATTGATGTAAGGGTCGAACTTCTGGAGCACGACCCTGTAGCCCCGGCTCTTCAGCAGCATTCCTAAGGATGCTGCGCTCGTCCCCTTGCCTATGGACGACACCACGCCGCCCGTAACGAAAACATACTTGGTCTCGCTCATCTACACCCCCATAGAAATAACCAACGCGACGCCCCACCTTCTCTACGAGTCGGAATCGGGGAAGAGGATCCGGCGGTGGTGAGGCGCGGGATCATCCCTTCCCGCAAACCTCTACTCTGGCACACTTGCATGGATCTCTATCATACGACTTCTTGCGCTAGAATGAAACAGCGTAATCGTCGAGCCGCACGACCCGGATCTGGCCCAGGCTAGTCTACCTTCGGGGCGGATCGGAGCGCAGCCACAGGGTGACGTGCGTCGGTTGCATGGACCCTCTTGAGTTCGCGGTTCAGCGCTTGCAGATCCGTCTCGTTGCGCAGCACGCTCGAGAAGGCTTCCAGCGTGCTTCTGCAACGTTGTCATCCAGCATCTTGCATATATCATGCCCATCTGACCGGGCTTTGTTACCCTTATCCGATCCGGTTCATAGAACTCGCCACAACATGTTGTGGCGCTGGATGGATATGCGCTCGGGTGAATAGTAAGGGTTCTCATAGGGGCGCCTTTTCTGCAGCATGTAGCCGGCGCATAGAGCCGCAGCGCCCAGCATCAAGAAGACGGAGCCAACGGCACGAGGCGGATGTGCGAGGAACGCTACCATGAGTGGCGTCACGCCGCCTAACCCCTTTGTCGTCTAGCAGCCGATGATCCGGGACCACAAGGACCGGGGCCCGATTGCACAGCGGAACATCGATGGGCGGATGGTGGCTTGTCCCTCTGCTGTGCGGACTGCGAAGAGACTCCTGCTTGACGCTTGAAATCGTTAAGATCATCATGATATGGGCGGTACGAAGGAGGAGTACTTATGCACATCAACGTCGAGACCCGGAACATTGACGGACAGGTACCAACTCAAGGCGGTGACCTTTCCGGCGTCTGGTAGTCATCTCCGTGCTTCGATCCCTGGGCCAGCTGCTCCCGGGGTGCGGTCCGTACTCCTACGCCGCGGGCTCATGCTCGGGACAGTCGACCCTAAGGTCGGCCCCCGAGAGTGGCTGGCCCAACAGCGCGCAGTTGTGCAACGAGACGCTCCCAGGGTGGACGTCAGGCCTGAAGAAACGGCAGGTCACGCACATCCTCGCCACGGTGATCACACCTGCCCCCTGCAGCGCGGAGATGAGCCGCATGAGGAAGCGCATCGTGGCCTCTTTTTCCTCGGACGCGAACGATATCAACTGCTCTTCGACGACGTCCGCCCAGCCAGAGAGAACGATGGCAGCCTCCTCCCCTGCGGGCGTAAGCCTCAGGTTCGCCACCCGCCCGTCGCGGGGCCACAGCTCCCGGCGCACGAGGCCCTTGGACTCGAGGGTCCTCACCGCGTCGCTCACGGTTGCCCGGCTTAGACCGAACTCTTCGGCCAGGCGTCCGACTCTCCCTAGCTCGTCGCGGTGGTGGAAGAGGTGCACCAGGAAGCGGGCCTGTATGGGGCTCAGGTTTCGCCCCTGCGCCTCTTCCTGCAAGAGCACGCGGTAGGCCTGCGAGATGCGGTCGAGGGCTGCGACGATCTTCTTGTCCACGTCCCCGTGCTGGGAGGAAGGGTCAAAGGCGCCGCCCTCCCAATCACCCCTCGCCGCGCTATCGTCCAAGGCTAAAAATCCCCCTCCTTCACATACGGTTGGCTCCATAAGGTGACCTGCAAGACGACCGACTTGAACCACGCATCGTGCATCTTGTCGACCTCATCGGGGTCGTGCCCCCCATTCGCCAGAAATGGCTTTATGGTAGCCGTGATCGGGTAGATGAACGCCACCAGGTACCTCAAAGGGATGTGCTCTGGCGTATCGTAGGCACCGTCGGTTTCGTTCTTCTTGGCGCGGGTGTGACGGAGGGCAATCTCGCGTTGGTAGTCGAGCCACTCCTCATCGTACGGGCGCCTGCAAGTGTCGAGTATCCACTGGCTGAACCGCTCGCGCACGCGCGCTAGGTATCCGGAGTTCGGCTCCTCGGTTTCGACATCGGAGAAGTAGTAGAGAAGGTGCGGGTTGTCCCCCACGAAGCCGTACCACAGGTCCAGAATCTGCTCGACCTGGCCTTCGAGGACGTCGCCCGCCATTCGTAGGTACCTCTTGTCCTCCTCGGTGAACAAGACCGTCCGCTCGAGAAGGTCCAAGTCTTCCAGAGAGAGCAGTGAACGCGCCGCCTCCCCCATCCCGTAGGTGTAGCCCGGCACGCCGGACTGTCCTTCGCCCATCTACGCCCCTTTCCTCGTCGGTCCAAAACGCCACTGGTCCAGCTATCGTCAGGAGTCCTAACTTTAAGGGAGCATGGAGCGTCTCGTCAAGAGGACATCCGTAAGGTGGAATGGACCCGCGAGAACCAAAGCGGCAGCAGATTGTCGCGGCTCATGGCGAAGGCCACCCGGCTCTGGCCGAGCACCAGGATCATCACCACCACCGTAAGCCCGATGAGGATCGCCAAAGAGACGATCAGC
>Ga0126314_10000948_pt1 | contig 13683 bp, 15 predicted proteins | sample Plot105B_FD_92535 | JGI IMG/M metagenome (GOLD analysis project Ga0126314, IMG submission 92535) | Serpentine soil microbial communities from UC McLaughlin Reserve, CA, USA - Plot105B | ecosystem: Environmental > Terrestrial > Soil > Grasslands | place: USA: UC McLaughlin Reserve, Lake County...
AGAACGGGCTCCGGCACGGCTTCTTCGTCGGGATGGCGGGCAAACTGGCGAAGCTCGCCGCGGGCGTCATGATGACCCACTGGACCCGCTCGAAGGTGGACAACGGGCTCCTCGCGGAGATCACAGCTGAGGCCGGCGGGTCTTCGGAGCTAATAGAAGAGGTAATAGGCGCCAACACCGCCCGTCACGCCTACGAGCTGTGGTGGGCGGCGAACCTGGAGCGCGCCCCCCACCTGCTCTGCGGTCGGGTGGCAGGGAACCTGAGGGAGTACGCAGGCGGCAAACTCGAGATGCACGCCATCATGGTGGACTTCGACACCCTGGAGCCGGTCGGTGCGAGCCCCGGCGCTCTGGAGCTGACGACATGGAGCCAGCGATGAGCCGCGTAACCGTCATCGGGATCGACGGCGGTCCCTCAGGTAAGGGGGCCAGCTCCCTGCTAGAGGCGGCTGCGCTCGTGGTTGGGGGGAGGTGGCACCTGGCGGCGCTTGGCGTCGAACCCGAGCGGTCCGCCGTCCTTGAGGGCGACCTCTCGGAGGCGCTCTCGAGGATAGAGCAGGCCGCGGGGCCGGTCGTCGTGCTCGCCTCCGGAGACCCCGGTTTCTTCGGCATTGTGCGCTTGCTCGGGGAGCGGTTAGGCGCCGAGAATTTGCGTGTCCTGCCGAGCGTCTCCTCCGTGGCGCTCGCCTTCGCCCGCGCCGGCCTCTCTTGGGACGACGCTGTGACGGTCAGCGCCCACGGCCGCGACCCGCGCCGCGCGGTCAACGTCTGCCGGGCCTACCCAAAGGTGGCGGTCCTCACCTCGCCGCGGTTCGGCCCGGCCGGGCTCGGGCGGGAACTCGAGGGGTGGGGGCGGACCTTCTTCGTCGCCGAGAGGCTCGGCGAGCCGGACGAGCGCACCTTCCGCGGCGACGTGGCAGCGGTCGTGGGGGAGGAGTGGAGGGATCCCAACGTGGTCCTGGTTCTGGATGAGGCGCGGGTGGTCGGTACGAAAGGTTGGATCTCCTCGAACCTCGAAGGTCCTAGCCGCTGGGCGCTTCCCGAGGACGACTTCGAGCATCGGGCCGATATGATCAGCAAATCCGAGACCCGGGCCCTCGTCCTCGCCCGCCTCGGCCCTGGTCCAGGCGACCTGATCTGGGACGTCGGCGCGGGCAGCGGGTCCGTGGCCGTCGAATCCGCCCGCCTCGGGGCAGCCGCAATAGCCATCGAACGAGACCTGGAGAGCTGCGTCCGCATCCGCGGCAACGCCGTCCGACACGGCGCCCGCGTGCAGGTAGTCGAGGGTGAGGCCCCAGACGTGCTCCACGACCTGCCGGAGCCGGACGTGGTGTTCATCGGGGGCTCTGGAGGTGGTTTCGAGGAGATCGTTGAGCTCTGCGCCATCAGGGCACGTCGCGCTGTGGTCCTGACCCTCATCACCCTTGAGAGATTAGTCCCAGCGGGGAAGATACTTGAGGGCTGCGGCCTGGAGGTCGAGACTACCTTTATGCAGACCTCCCGAGTAAAGGACATCGGGGAAATGCACCGTCTCGCCGCCGAAACACCCGTCTTCGTCGTCTCGGGGAGGAAGCTGTGATCGGGCTCGTCGCCACGACCGCCAATGGCCGCAGGAACGCCACCCACCTCGCACGCACGTGGCCCGATGCCCGCCTCTACGAAGGGAAACCGGGGGAGGTGCTGCGGCGAGCTTGGAAGGAGTGCGACGAGATCTTGCTCTTCCTCGCGGTGGGCGCCGCCGTGCGCCTCGTCGCGCCCCTGATCGAAGGCAAGCGACGCGACCCCGGCGTGGTCTGCGTAGACGACGCCACGCGGTTCGCCGTCTCACTGGTTGGGGGACACGAGGGCGGCGCGAACGCTTTGGCCGAGCGTGTTGCAGACACTCTGGGGGCCACGCCTGTCGCTACCACGGCGAGTGACGTCATGGGCGTGCCGGCTCTCGACTCGCTCGGCGCGGGGCTGGGCTTTAAGGTCGAAGACGATTCGGATCTGGCGCCGGTGGGGGCGAGGCTCGTCTCGGGCGAGCGGGTCAACTTGGTCTCGGATGCTCGCTGGCCCCTCGGGCCGCTACCTGAGAACGTGGTGCGCGCGGGGAGCGCGGAGCCGCCCCTAATCTTCGTCTCCGACCAGATGGTAGGGGTGCCGCGTCCCGCCGTCGTCTACCGTCCGTCCTCGCTCGTCGTCGGCGTCGGGTGCACCCGGGGCGCGAAGGCAGGAGAGATCCTGGATCTCCTCGACAGATCCTTCGCGGAGGCCGGCCTTGCGAAAAAGAGCGTCGCGTCATTGGCGAGCATAGAGGCGAAGTCGAACGAGGCTGGGCTACTCGAGGCAGCGGAAGAGCTCGGCGTGCCGCTCCGGTTCCACGCCGCCGCAGTGCTCTCGGCGATGGGGGTACCCAACCCCTCACCGGTCGTAAAAAATGCTGTCAGGACGCCGAGTGTCGCGGAGGCATCGGTGCTCGCGAGCGGTGCGAAACTCATAGTGGAGAAGCGGAAGTCGGGGATGGCGACCGTCGCGGTGGGAGGCTGCCGGTGCGGGGCAGGCTATTTATGGTCGGGCTCGGACCGGGGGACGACGCCCTGATCCCGCCTCTAGCCCGCGAGGCGCTCGCCGCCTCCGAGCTGGTGGTCGGGCTCGAACAGTACGTGGAGCGCATAAGACACTTGCTGCGTTCGGGGACGCGCCTCTCGGTGCCGCCACTCGGGAGCGAGGTCGAGCGCGCGAAGGAGGCGCTCGCCGAGGCCCGCTCCGGAGGGAGCGTTGCGCTGGTCTCGAGCGGGGACGCGGGTGTGTACGCGATGGCCTCCCCGGCGCTGGAGCTCGCGGGAGAGGATGTTGACGTTGTGATCGTTCCGGGCATCACGGCGGCGCAGGCGGCGGCTTCGCTTCTCGGGTCGCCGTTGGGGCACGATCACTGCTCGATCAGCCTCTCTGACCTCCTTACCCCATGGGTAGTTATCCGGGAGCGGGTGCGGGCCGCGGCGGAGGCCGACTTTGTACTCTCGCTCTACAACCCGCGCTCGAAGGGCCGCGACTGGCAGCTCGGGAAGGCGCGCGAGATCCTGCTCGATCACCGCTCTCCCGACACCCCAGTCGGAGTCGTCAGGGACGCCTATCGCGCAGGGCAGAGGGTCGCCCTGACGGATCTCGGCTCCCTGCGGCCCGAAGACGTGGACATGCTCACCGTGGTGATCGTCGGCAGCTCGCAAACGGAGGTTCGGGCCGGGAGGATGGTAACGCCTCGGGGGTACGGGGTATAAAAGTCTTCGCCGTGACGGACCTGTGCGCGGGTTGTGGGGCCTGCATAAAGACCTGCCCCGAGCAGGCGATCCAACCCGCCCCGAGGGATTACCTCTCGCCCCTCGTCGTCCTGGAGGAACGCTGCACGGGCTGCGCCGAGTGCGCGGAGGTTTGCCCGGTTGCCGCGTGCGTCGAGGTCGTCAGACCGGAGAGAGGATGAGAAGCGTACATCGCATAGAGACAGAGAGCTACCGCCGTCTGCGGAAGCTGGTGGACCTCTCGCACCTCGGGCCGCTCTCGCGCGCGGTAGCGGAGCGCGTGATCCACGCCTCCGCCGATCTCGAGTACGCTAAGACCCTCGTCCTGGACGAGGTTGCCCTGGAACGCGGTCTGAAAGCCCTGCGGCGGGGTGCCCCCATCGTCGCTGACGTGGGGATGGTCGCTGCGGGCGTCACGGCGCGCGAGCTCCTCTGCTTCGTCTCCGACGAGCGCGCGGAGCTGCTCTCCGAGCACCTGCACATAACGCGCTCCGCGGCGGGGTTCAGGCTCGCGGGGAAAGAGGCGGGCTTCGGCGCCGTCTGGGTCGTCGGGAACGCGCCGACGGCGCTCTTCGAGCTGCTGGAGCTGGACGCAAGGCCGGCGCTCATCGTCGGGCTGCCGGTCGGGTTCGTGGGCGCCGCAGAGTCGAAGGAGAGGCTGGCCGAGAGCGGGCTACCAGCCGCGACGAACCGCGGGCCCAAGGGCGGATCCGCGGTGGCGGCGGCGGCGCTGAACGCGCTCCTGTACTTCGAGGAGGGATGATTTGAGGGACCTGCCGCTAACAGCCAGAGGGAAAAAAGTTAGGGACGCCGGGGATCCCGCGCTGCTCATCGTGGGCCACGGGAGCCGCGACCCGCGCGGCGCGAGGGAGTTTCATGAGCTCGTCTCCCTGGTACGAGATCGCGCGCCGATTCCCGTGGAGGGCGGTTTCATAGAGATCTCGCGGCCCCCGATCTCCGAGTGCGTGAACCGTTTGGCGGCCGGTGGCGCACGCGAGATCTCCGCCGTCCCCCTCATGCTCCTCGCCGCAGGCCACGCCAAGGATGATATCCCCGCGACCCTGGTGCGTGAGCGAATGATCCACCCCGGCCTCGACTTCCACTACGGCCGCGCCCTGGGCCTCCGCCCCGAGCTCTTAGAGCTGATAGACGAACGTATCTCCGCCGTCGTCCTCGAAGAGGAGAGAGAAGAGACCGCCGTCCTCCTGGTGGGACGCGGCTCCTCTGACCCGGACGCGAACAGCGACCTCGCGAAGATGGCCCACCTCTTCTTCGAGGGCCGGCCGTACCCGCTCGTCGAGACCGCCTTCGTGAGCCTCGCGCCACCGAGCGTGCCCGACGCTTTAGAGCGTTGCAGGAGGCTCGGCGTCCGGCGCGTCGCCATCTTCTCCTACTTCCTCTTCACCGGTGTCCTGGAGGTGCGCATCCGGGAGCAGACCGAGCGGTTCGCCGCAGAGCATCCCGGCCTCGAGGCTCGCTACCCTGGCTACTTCGGTCCCGACGCGAGGGTTGCGGATCTCATACTCGAGCGGTACCGCGAGTCGTTCGAGGGCGACATCCGCATGAACTGCGACGTCTGCGTCCACCGCGTCGCTCTCCCCGGATTCGAGGAGAAGGTCGGCGCCCCCGCGACTCCTCACTACCACCCCGACGAAGCCGGTCATCTCCACGACCACGGCTGCCGTCACAACCACTAGCCGTGGCGCTGGAGGACCGAGTAAATGAGCTAGCCGAGCAGGTCGAACCCGCCGACGCGTCAGCGACGCAGGCGGCATGGGAGCTGCACCGGCGTCTCCTCAAGCCGCCAGGGAGCCTGGGGCGGCTGGAAGATCTCGGAGCTCGACTTGCGGGGATGGCTGGGGAGTCACCGCCGCCCGTGCCGGAGAACCCGGCGGTCGTGATCTGCGCCGGAGACCACGGCGTTCTCACCCAGGGCGTCTCGCCTTGGCCACAAGAGGTGACGGCGGCGATGGTTGAGAACTTCTGCGCTGGCGGCGCGGCCGTCAACGCCCTAGCGAAGACCGTGGGCGCGCGGGTCAGCGTGCTCGACGTCGGCGTCGCCTCTGAGCTGGAGCACCACCCACTCCTCCGCGGCGCGAAGGTGAGGCCCGGGGCTGCCGACCTAAGCGAGGGACCGGCGATAAGCCGGGAGGAGGCAGCGCGGGCCATATTAGCCGGGGCAGGCGTCGCCGAGGAGCTTATGGAGAGCGGCGTGGACCTGCTCGTCACCGGGGACATGGGGATCGGGAACACCACCCCAGCCGCCTGTCTCGTCGCCGCCTTCACCGGACGTTCCGCGGGGGAGGTGACCGGTCGCGGCACCGGTATAGACGACGCGACACTCGAACTGAAGACGAGGGTGGTGGAGAGGGCGCTGGATCTCCACAGCCCTGACCCCGACGACCCGGTTGGCACGCTCGCTGCGCTCGGCGGTCTGGAGCATGCGGCGTTGGTCGGTATGATCCTCATGGGCGCCGTAGACGGAGCCCCGATCGTCCTCGATGGCGTGGTCTCGAACTCGGCGGCGCTCGCCGCCCGCTCACTCGCGTCCTGTTCTGTGAACTACCTCGTAGCCGGGCATCTCTCGGTCGAGCCAGGTGCCAGGGTCGCACTGAAGAAGCTCGGCCTCGAGCCGCTCCTTGACCTGGAGATGCGCCTCGGTGAGGGGACCGGTGGGCTGCTCGCCGTGCCGCTCGTCCAGGCCGCAGCACGGGTGCTAGGCGAGATGACGACCCTGGAGGAGGCTGGTATAGCCTGATCGAGCTAAGCCAGGAAGCCATCGAGGGCCTGGGGAGCCCGCTGGCGACGAATGTCGAGCTGCACGAGGAGCTCGGCTCGACCCAACAGCGTGCCCGCGAGCTCGTCCACGCTGGCGCCCCGCACGGGACGTGTGTCGTCTCGAAGGTGCAGACCGGTGGGAGGGGCCGTCTCGGGCGCAGATGGGGCTCGCCGGCGGGTGGATTGTGGATGTCGCTCGTACTGCGGCCCGGGATCTCGAGCGAAGTAGCGGCTCGCATCACGCAAACCGCGGCGGTAGGGGTGGCGAAGACCTTGCGAGAGCTTGGGGTGGAGGCGCGCATCAAGTGGCCCAACGACCTACTGGTAAACGGACGTAAGATCTGCGGTATCCTCGCCGAGACGATCGTCAAGAGCCTCCCCGTGGCGGCGGCGAAGGTCGGAGCGGGGGAGGGGCGCCGGGTTGACTTCGTCGTACTCGGGATTGGCCTGAACGCCAATTTGGATCCGGAAGATCTCGGGGTGCCCGAAGGTGATGTCGCCACTCTGCGCTGCGAGCTCGGGCGCGACGCAGACCTGCTCGCGCTCCTCGGCTCTCTGCTCTCCCACCTCGACATCGAGCTTGGGAGGATAGAGGACTTCGGGGCCATCCTCGACGACTGGCGGGCGCTCGACTGCACCCTGGGCGAGCAGGTGCGCGTCAGCAGGTTTGGCGAGGCGATGGAAGGGGTGGCTCTGGATCTCGGTCCCGAAGGGGCGCTGCTCCTTAAAACGCGCGATGGCGTGGTCGAGCTCTTCGAAGGCGAGATCGAACAGCTCCGCCGCCAACGAGCTCCATAATGCGCGTAGCTTGCGCCCAGTACGCCGTTCGCGACGGGGACCCCGACCACGACCTCGAACGCTCCCTCCAATTCATCCGCCAGGCAGCAGCGGAGAGCGCGGACCTCGTGGTATTGCCGGAGTTGGCAAACTCGGGGTGTATCCTCAGCTCCCGTCCCTGGGCCCTGGATCTCGCGGAGGAGATTCCCGGCGGCCCGACCGTCGAAGCGTGGAGAAAAGAGGCGGAAGAGACTAGCGTCTACGTCGCCAGCGGGCTGCTGGAGAGAGATGGAGACACCCTGCACAACTCCGCTGTCATGCTGGGACCCGGGACGTTCGGACGTTACCGCAAGACGCACCTCTGGGACAGGGAGAAGCTCCTGTACGAGCCGGGTCAGGAGCTTCCGGTCTTCAACACACCGCTTGGGAGGATCGGGCTCCTCGTTTGCTATGACGCTTGGTTCTCCGAGGCCGCCCGCACCCTCGCCGTGAACGGCGCCCAGATCCTCTGCGTCCCGTCCAACGCCCCCGACGACTGGATCCCCGAGCACCAGCGTCGGGGAGACCTCACGATGCTCAACGTCCACTGCATAGCCGCCGCCAACGCCAACCGTGTCTTCGTAGCCACCGCCAACCGGGTCGGTGACGGCTACCTCGGACGTAGCTGCATAGTAGACGCCACGGGCGGCATTCTGGCGCTCGCGGGAGCATCGGAAGAGGGTCTGGTCACCGCCGAGGTGGACCTAAACAGAGCCCAACGCGAGAAGCGGCTTACGAACCTCTCCCACTCTTTCGAGGACCGGAATCCGACGGTTTATGAAGGTCGAAGCCAGCAAAACCGCTGACCTAGACGGCTGCGGTTACTCCGCCTCTTTCGTCTCTTCTTCTACCTCTTCCTCTATCGCTGCCGCCGAGGTCGCCCTGAAGATCAAGACCTTGCCCCTCTCGGGATAGTCCATGATCTCGACCTCTCCAGTCACGGCTACCTGCTCGCCCTCGATTTCCTGCGCGTTCGAGACCGTCGCCATATCAATCTCTACTTCCAACACGTAGCCAGTATGCTCGCCCCCGGCTCCCACGACATCCCCTCGAAGTTGTCCTTCAAGATATGCCATGCTTCACCTCCTTTCCGAGTCGTCCGTACAGGGGTTATGGTACCGGAACCTGTCCTCAAGCCCGGCATTGTTTGGACCAATGGAAGGGGAGAACCGAGGAAACCGTCTGGTAAATCGGTGCGATTCCCAGAATGGGAACGGAGTGCGCATGGAAGGATTCGAGCCTCCGACTCGCGGTTAGGATTGCGCCCAAACGTGTGTCCGATTGTGGCTGTGGATTGCTAATTTCCTGCAAATGCACCGTTTTTCGTAAGAGCCCCAGTGTGCAACGTTTAGCTACAGAGTCAGGTGTTAGCGGCAAACTAGTGTCAACCAGAGTCGGAGAGGAAGCGGGCAAGACCCGTACCTCAGTATCGTAAAGACCCCCTACCTGTGCGGGACAGGGGGGCGCGTGGCTATAGACCAAACTAAGATCGGTGAGGTGGCGGCCCAGCTGAGAGACCAACTGGAGGATTGGTTCGGGGAGGACGAGAGGTGTCCTTCCTCCCGGTGGGGTGACGAGGCAGACGCCCACCGCTCGCCTCTAAGGATACGGGGTTAGACGGACCACGACATGTAGGGTTACAGTGGAGGCTCAGGCCACGCATCTTGCGACCGAGTACGAACCTGCGCTCGACGGTTTATCCTGCACCCGAACGGGCGACCAGTCGGGGGTTCGGACACGACGAGCGGGGATCAACCGTCCAGAGGGAGTGCGGGTCCTGGGCACCTCGGGTGACGCGGTGAGGATACGCCTCATAAGGAGTAGCCTAAGGCCCGAGAAGGACCTTAACGGTCGAGTGTATGTTCGGGTGAACCACTCCTCAGAATCTGAACCTCGACCGAACAGCGAGTCCGCCGTGCTTATAACCGACAGGGACGAAGCGAGTTACTTCCTAGGGGGAGCACAAGGGGCCGTGGTGGAGCAGACGTTTCGGAAAAGGATGAAGCCAACCTACCGCGTCCGGCTGCGCGCCCGGTTGCTGCTGCGGGCTGCGATCCCGGACCAAGGTCCGCGCCAGACCCGTCGTTGTCCTGAGGATGCTCGTCGTCCTGCGACACCCGGACGTTGCGTGCCGCGTGAGGCTCGAGCCCGGCTCGCCTGGCCTCGCCGCCGAGCGCTTCCTCGAGCGATGGGGTACGTCAAGCCGGTTACCGTTGGCACGGAGACCGGGGCTTTCCTCGTCACGGACGCGGGAAGCACGTGGCTGGGGCAAGACCGCTGGGCTTGCCCCTGGTGGAGGAGGGTGTTCGGGAGATGAGCCCGACGAACTACCTGACCTGTTCTTTGCTCGCCGTGTTGTGCGCCGTGGTCAGCGGCAGGATGCTCGTGGTGGCCCAAAACCACGGGTCGGTGGCCCAGGCTTGGCTCTCTGCTATCGTCTACTTCCTTTGGTCCACGCTAGCCGCTCTGTGCTTCTGGAGGGGGATATGAGCGGGGAGGTCAGCTACGACGTCTACGTCAAGAAAGACGTGGACAGCATGGGCAGGGACGAGTTCGGCGAGGCGGTGGCGCACTTCGTGGAGCGGAGCAACGCCGTGGCGCTCAAGCGGCGGTTGGTAGCCCGGGGGGAGACGGTCCACGTCGAGAGAAGCGTCGTCCACGGTCTCTCCGAAGAGGAGAAAGAACGCCGGTTCGCGGACTACTCTCGGGTACCGGAGTACAACCCCCCATCGGATTACGACCCCACCCAGGAGCCTTCGGATGACTCCCAGGACGCCTCGCTGGACGTGCCCAACCCTGGGCGTCGCGACGACGCTGAGGAGACTCCAGAGGATCCCACGGAGACTTGGTGGCGGAGGTTGTTGGGGGCGTAGGATGGACGCTGCGGGTGAAGGACGACTTCGTCCAGGCCGGGGCAAGAGCCCCGGCCTTTCTCTTGCCTTATTCACTGAAGTGCCTAGAAGCAATCGGGGTTCTCAGAAGTTAGCCGCCTCGTGGGCATGCGGAGCGCATAGAGGGCCATACCTTGTGACTCGGCAAATAAGTGGCTCGGATCGCAGGTGGAGTTCACGAGAGGTGCGTAAGATAGCTTAATATGCTAAAGACTAAAGACTAATGTAAGAGGGACCGTCCTTCTATCGACTAGTGTTGGTATAGCGATGCTCCTGGTATACGCAGTTGCTCTCCTGGTCGCCCCTGCGACGGCGCCCGCTGCATCCGCTTTGTCCCGCGATCACGGCGCGAGCTTCGCCGTTAGGTGTGACTTCAGCCACTGCAACTCTGACGATCCCATAGTCTGGCCGGGCAGTCCCGGCGCAGCCCACAGCCATGACTTCTTCGGGAATCGCTCCACCCAGTTTGACTCCACCTACGACACTATGACCGTGGCCAATACGACGTGCACGCGCTTTGATGCGGACAAGGCCTCCTACTGGATGCCGACGGTCAAGTGGAACGGCAAGGACCTCGAGGCCAACCGCGCCGTCTTCTATTACCGGGCGGGCGGCAAAGACTACACGAAAGTGCAGGCTTTCCCCGCCGACCTGAGGATGGTACCCAAAACCCACGTTTCTTGGAGGTGTGGGCGCACCGACGAGGATGGAGGTGCGACGACCCCACCGACGCGATGCTCCAACGGCTTGCTGGGCTTACGGATCGCTTTCCCCGACTGCTCCAACGCCAACGGGCAGATCGACAGCGCCGACCACCGCTCGCACATGGCCTACCACACGTCGAGAAACGGCGTGTCGCGGTGCCCGAGCACCCACCCCATCCCGGTACCGGCGCTCACCATGAACGTCACCTTCCCTATCCCCACCACTTCGGGTAGGGTAACGCTCTCCTCAGGTAGTGCGTCGACCATGCACGCCGACTTCTGGAACACCTGGAACCAGCAGCAACTCGAGGGCTTGGTGCAGCGCTGCATCAACGCCGTGCCGCCCTCAGAGCCGCGACCCGAGGAGTGTCAGTCCCCACGCCTTATGTCGACGGAGCCCACAGTGCAACCCCGTCTAGCGTCTAACGAATAGCGGCGGTTAGACACATCAGAAGGGCAGGGCTGCTACGCTCCGGCCCTTCTTCTTGCCCTTATTCACCGAAGCTCCTAGAAGAGGTGTTCCCAGAAGATCAGACCACCAGTTCGACCGCAGAGGGTCTGGGTCCGGGGGCTCTAGGGCGTCCTCTCTCTAGTACTAAAAATCAGTACTACAGACAGCTATTTGGCCACAGCCTGCGGTCGGGCTCCGGCCCTACGGGCCATGCCACCGGGGGTTAGATCTCGTTTGCGCGATCAGTGTCGACTCCTTTAACTCCCATCCTCTGGCCTCTGACTTGGGCCGGATACCAGAGTGCGAGTCATGGAAGGATGAAGGTGGGCCAGCAAGTGTGCTTATCACCCAGCTCATCCAGCATGTAGCACAGGATATAGTAGGCAAAACAGCGATCGCACTGATATATAGTGAGAGAATTTCATTTTTCTTCTTGAATTCTACCAAGTTCTCAATGTAAGATAGTCGCGTCGATTATGTGCAGCCCGGAAAGGGGTATGCGTGAAAAGGATGTTGTTGTTGGTTTCGTTGTGTCTGGTGGGCGTGCTGGTAGTTTCGTCCGCCGCCTTCGCGCAGAGCGCCAGCTCTTACGCTTCTGCTGGCTCCAGCGCTTCTGCTGGCTCCAGCGCTTCCGCCAGCGCGAGTCCTAGTGCTAGTGCCACGGCTTCGGCACTTCCGGCCACTGGTGGCCCCACCGGTTCAGCCCTGCTGGGTCTTGTGGCCGGTACGATGCTGCTCGGCTCTGGTGTCGTGAGTTTGGCCCTCGTGCGTCGGAGCAGCTAGAGCAGGTTCATAAGACCTCAGAGGCGTAAACCGCTGCCGCCTAGGTCCGTCCTCTTTCCTAGGCGGCAGTACTTTGCGTAGGGGTCAGGCATGGGCCTACTGGTGGAGGATTAGAGTCAAGGAAACGGAGTAGACTAGCAGACCTGCCCATTTGTGCCTGTCCACGTAAGATATCTGTCGAACTCCTACATCGTGACCCGTCCGGGTGCACTCATCCTTACTTGCCGTCGTCTGCTCATCCGTTACACCCTACTTCCAACGTCGTGATTTTGCCGGCGGGACACCAGGACAAATAGACAGTCTGAAGGTCGGCGTTGCGCTCAGGACACCGCTCGAATCCGCCCCTCAGCTCTCGAGATTGCCTGGCCTTTACCTCCTCCAGCTCCGCCCTTTGAGCAGGCCGCTGCCGGGTCCCGAAGAGACTTTTACGCCGTGGGACGCGCACGTCTTACATGGCCGTTCATGTGAGGCTTGTTGATCGGAGATTGGCTGGTCTAGCTGCCGTGTGACGGAAGCGCTCTCCCGCTGACTACTGAGCCAATCGCCCGTAGGGCCGTGAATATACCATCTGCGGAGGCCACTGTTAAGCTTCGCTGGGGAGCGTGGAATCACCCATCAGATATAATGCCGCTCCGGCGGCACACGGGACGGGAGGGATATGTATGGCGGAACGGCTCGGCTCGGCGGAGAACCTTGACCGCGTGCTAGCTGACCTGCGGGCGCTCTCGGGGGACATTGAGTCTTGCGGCGTACTCTCGAAGGGCGGCGAGCTCCTCTCCTCCTCGCACGGTGAGGGGGTAGACCGGGAGCGGGTCTCGGCGATGGTGGCGGCGCTAGCCAACCTCACCGAGAGGGTAGCGCGCCAAGCCGGCAAGGACTACGCCTCGCAGGTCAGGGTGAAGGCCGAAGGCGGTCACGTACTCCTGATTAGGCTGCAAGGGGGCGACGTCCTTGCCGCCACGACGGGACCCGAGGCCAGGGTCGGCCTCGTGCTCTACGACATGCGCAATGCCCGCGGCGAGGTCGAGAAGGCCCTGGAGGGGACGGAGTGACGGTGAGGAAGCTGTTCGGACGCTTGCTCCTGCTAGGGGCTCTGGCCGGGGGCGTCGTGGCCGCGCGGAACTACCTGAAGGGGAGGTCGGCCGGGGAGGAGGTGGTCCAGCTCGTCTTCGATGACGGGTCGACGCACTCGCTCGCCTCGAACACCGTGGAGGCGCAGGAGTTCACCGATATAGCCCGCAAGGTCGTGGAGATCGGGATCTAACTTTACTAAGGGTCGCATTCAGGAGCTAAGTCGCCTCAAGCTTGCCGTCGGGGTAAGCATCGACGGTCAGCCCAAGCATCCCGTACACCTCGCGCCGCTCCTCAGGCGAGAGGTCAGCGAGCTCCTCGACGCAGATCCTGTCGAGGTCTTGTAGCAGGGCCCCGACGTCACACTCGAGATCCGAGGGCTTCCTCCGGCGGTCGTCGAGGAGGCGGAGTTCGTGCTCCGCCGCTTCGCGGGCCAGCTCCAGTTCTTCTAGCCTGGAGCGTGGACCTCCTCTCCATCAGCGCCCTCATCGTCGTCACGCCAAACGAGAATGCTGCGGCCACCCTCGAGGCACCATCGATGTCGCTAGAGAACCTCGCGCGCGAGGTTCTAGGCGAGGAGAGGATCGCCCACCCTGTAACGGTGCAGCATCTCCTGCGAGAAGCAGTAGATGAGGTGCTTGGCAGTGCTCGCGTGGCATCTCCTCGCCCGGTCTTGCGTCGCGCGTTGGATCATACCGGGCCGGCGTCATTGCCCCTGGGCAGCCGGAGCAGCGTGGCGACGATGAGGGCGCCGAGGACGACGCAGCCCGTGCCCACGAGGAAGGCTGCGTGGTAGCCGGAGTTGAGGGCGGCGACCTCTCCGGGCTGGGAGCCGGCGACGCTCGCCGTGTAGGCGGCCGCGACGGCGGCGAGCACCGCGAGCCCCAAAGCGCCGCCCATCTGCTGGGAGG
>Ga0126314_10000949_pt1 | contig 13676 bp, 11 predicted proteins | sample Plot105B_FD_92535 | JGI IMG/M metagenome (GOLD analysis project Ga0126314, IMG submission 92535) | Serpentine soil microbial communities from UC McLaughlin Reserve, CA, USA - Plot105B | ecosystem: Environmental > Terrestrial > Soil > Grasslands | place: USA: UC McLaughlin Reserve, Lake County...
CCCTTCCCTGGCGTGGACCCAGGGAAGGGGAGCGCGGTCCTCAGTCCTTGCCGGCGCCCTTGGGCGGACCCTCTCCACCCATGGGCGACAGCCGCGCGGACAGCGCACCGGCCTGCTCGTGCGGCATCTGATCTCTCGGCGAGCGGTAGTACTGCATGGGCGAGTGGTGCAGGAAGTTGGAGACGCGGCTCGTGTAGAGACACGCGTACTGCTCCACCTGGTAGCCGAAGCGGCTGTTCTCGTTGCCTTCCTTGAACAGCAGGCCCCAGTACGGATTGAAGCCCTCCTCGACGTCCTCCTCCAGCGTGTCGGCGATGCCCGTCGCGTCCTTCAGCGCGCGACGCATCTTGTCCAGCTCCGCCTTCAACTGCCGGCGCTGCTCCTCCACCGACTCGCGCTCCTCCGGCGTCAGCGGCTCGCGCTCCAGCCGCCGCTCCATGAGATTGAGCAGCGTCTTGTGGTGGTTGACCTCGTCATCCAGACGCTCGCGGAGGATCTCCATCTGGGTGAGGGTGCCAATCTCCTCGCGCCGCGTGGCGGTGTAGGTGATCTCATCCTCAATCTCCTGCACCACCATGCACGTGCGCCACAGCGACGACTTCTTCGACTTCAAGATGTCGCCGTAGATGTGGTCGCCGACGTACAGGATGTTCTCACCCCGGTAGCCCGTGAGCTCCTCGAAGCGCGCCAGGTTGCCACCCGAGTACGCCTTCCCCCGGTCCAAAGACGTGGCCTCGCCCACGGAGCGACCTTCCTCCGTCGACGTGTCCAGCTCCAGGAACGGCCGCGCGTCGGTGAAGAAGCCCGGCTTGCCCGCGGCTGTCACCACGACGTCGAAGTAGTTGCGCCAGCTCGGGTACTCCGGCAACTGCCCGTCCAGCAGGTACTTCATCACCGCGTCCGTGTAGTCCCACGCGGAGTTCGTCAGCAGGAACAACCGCTTCCCACCCGAGCGCAGCTTGTGCAGCGCGGGCCCCAGCTCCGGATCCAGGAACACGTACCGGCCCAGGTCCTTGCGCACCTCGCGCTTGAGCGAGTTGTCCCGGTGCACCGCGTCGATGGCCTCGCGGATGTCGTCGTAGAGCTTGCCGTAGTCGACGCTCTGCCCCAGCGACTCCAGGAGCTCGATGATGCCCGCGAACAGGCACGTCTCCGGCAACGCGAACAGCGTGTCGTTCCACGCGAACTGCGGGTTGCGCAGCCGCACGCGCTTGTTGCGGTACAGCTCCCGCTGCACCTCTGACTTCAACGGACGCAGCCCGTGGTACGCGCGGCCCACGTGGCCGAAGCGGTCCATCTTGAGGATGTTTCCGTTGAGGCGGTCCACCGCGAGCCCGCGCATCACGAAATGGTGGTCGTAGAGCAGGTTCCCCACCAGCGGAGGGTAGTGGTACTCGCTGATGAGCTTGGCCAGCGTCATGTCGAACGACAGCTGCTCCAGCCGGCGCATGTGGTAGATGGCCAGCGTGTAGTCCATGTCGAAGCCAATCAGCTCGACGCCGGACATGCGCAGGTTGCGATTGACGAAGACCTCACGCGCCCTCGGCACGGTGTCCCGGGTGGGGGCACGCGGCGTGGTGAGCAGCCGCGTCAGCGCCTCATCTTCCAGGAGCTGCTGGGCATGCTGGGCCGCTGACTCCGCGCGCGCGCGGTTCAGAGGTGAACGAAAGCTCCCATGCAGCGGGTCCGGAGAGGGCCCGCCGGGGATCGGACGGAAGGGGGACAGGGTTGGAGCCACGGGACATCCACACATAACACGCGTACGTGTCCGCGGCTCGGTCCTTGAGGGCCCCCGACGGGCATGGCACGCTCTTGGACCGCGATGCGTTCGCCCGTTCGACGTCAGCCCTCGGAGACTCCCGAGGAAGTCCATGCGCGCCTGGCCACCCGGGTCGCCGCGCTTGAAGACCGGGTGCGACGCCTGGAGGCCCGGCTGCGCGCCGCGGCTCCTCGTCCTGGCGCCAGCCCTCGGAGTACCTCCTCCGGGCGGGCGGCCGAGCCCTCGACGACGGTGTCCCGGCGAGCGCGCCCGCGCTGTCCGGGCTGTACCCTGGAACTGCCACCAGGCCGACGCGGCGAGTCGTGCGTCTGGTGTGGCTTCGTCTTCTCCGCAGTGACTCGCCGCCGCCCGGCGCGAAAGAAGCGATGAGCGCCACGTATCGTCTGACGGGTCGAATCGAATCCGGAGAGCTGGCGGAGCTCTACGAAGCCGTCCAGGCCCCTTCGGCCGAAGTCGTGGTGAAGCTCTTCCACCCCAAGACGTCGGACCCCGCCTACGCGCTGGACCTGGCCGAGACGACCCGCCTGCTCCAGTCCGTGCGTCACCCCGGCATCCTCCACGTCGTCGACATGGGCGTGGCCCGTCAGCGGCTCGCCGTGGTGCGCGAGGACGTGGACGGCGCGCTCCTGGGCACCGCGCTCCAGCGCCTGCACACCAAGGAGGTCGTCCTCCCCTCGGCGGTCGCCCTCTACATCGTCATCCAGTTGTTGGACGCCGTGCAGCACGCGCACGACGCGGGCGTCCTCCACGGGGCCATCACCCCTGGCAACGTGGTGCTGGGCCGCAATGGCCTGCCCGCCATCTGTGACTTCGGCGCCATGCGCGCGCTCCTGGCGGTGCCGCAGCTGCGCAAGTCCTTCGCGGGCCGGGGTCGTGGGACGTACCGCGCGCCCGAAGTCACGCGCGGAGAGGCAGCCACCGAGTCCTCGGACGTGTACTCGCTGGGGGCCATCGCCTACGAGTTGCTCACGCAGCGCGAGCCGGTGATTCCCGGCAGCGGCGTCTCCACGCGCCGCAGCGAGGGACTGCCTCCACCCAGCCGGTTGGACCGTCGCATCAACGCCCGGTTGGATCCGCTGGTGCTCCGCGCGCTGGAGCCCAACGCGGGGCGGCGGTTCCGCTCCTGCGCGGAGTTCTCGAACGCGCTGCGCAACTTCCTCTCCGCCAGCGGCGGCATGCCGGGCGCGGACGACGTGCGCCGCTTCGTCACCGAGCTGTTCCCCAACGAAGTCAGCGTCGCGAGCCTCGCGGCCCCGCCGTTCAAGGAGCCCTTCTCCCTGGAGCCCATCTCCGGCGCGGAGATGGATGACCTGGGCCTGGGCGCCGAGGAGCCCGAGGCCTCCATCGTCCAGCGCGCCCCCTACAGCCGCGCGCTCAGCGAGACGGAGGCCCGCGCGGAGACGGTGGAGTCGGCGCCCGGCTTCGAGGAGTACCGGCCGGAGGAGTACGAGCCGGATATCGCCCCGTCCGCCGCGAGCGCCCCGGAGCCCGAGGCGCGCCTGCCCGAAGGCGACTGGACGGAGGGGACCCGGAGCGCCGGGGCCGAGCAGAGCTGGGACGCGCCTCCAGGCGCCGCTCCCGCCAAGCCGCGCCGTCCGCATGGCGCCCAAGGGGGCGGAGCGGGGCAGGGGGCCTCACGCCCCCAGGGCCGCAACCCGCGCATGCGCGTCGTGGAGGACTTCTCTTCACCGAGCCCGCTCTCCGACGACGACGAGGAGTTCTCCGTCGCCGGCCGCCGCGCCGCCGCCCGCGCCAAACGCGCGCCGCCCGTGGAGAAGGGGCCGCGCACGCTGCCGGACCCGTTCCCCGCGGTGGCCCACCCGGGACAGCGCGACGACATCGCGATGCCGCCGCCTTCCGCGCCCGCGCTCCCCGCGCAGCAACCGCCGCGGGTGAACACCCAGCAGGCGCGGAGCATCCGCGAGACGGAGCACCGTCGCGGCAGGCTGGTCGCCATCGCCGGAGTGCTGGCGCTCATCGGCCTCACCACGTTCGTCATCGCCGCGTGGCGCCTGGGCGGCAACGAGACGGCCCAGGAGCCGGCGGCGGCCGCCGACGTCCCTGTCCTCCCGCCGGACCCCACGCCGATTCCCCGCCCCGCGCCGCCGAAGGCCGCCGCCACCCGCGCGCCGGAGCCTCGGGAAGAGCTGGAGGAGACCGTTGTCTCGCTCAACAAGCCCCCCGCCAAGGTGCGCGGCTACCTGACCGTCGAGTCCAACATCCCCGCGAAGGTGTTCCTCGATGGAGACCTCATCAGCCGCACGACGCCCGTGAAGCGCTACCCCGTGCGCGTCGGCTCCTACGAGGTCTTGCTGATCGCGCTGTCGACCGGTGAGGTGAAGAAGATGCCGGTCCGCATCGTGAAGGGCAAGACTCACGAAGTGCTCATGCTGGACTTCCGCGTGCCCCCCCGACGGTGACCATGGACCGCACTCGAATCTTCGTCGTCGAGGACCAGCCGCAGCTGCTCAAGAACCTGCTCAAGGTGCTGAGCACGTTCGAGGAGCTGGAAGTCGTGGGCAGCAGCCAGGAGGGCGAGTCCGCGGTGGAGGACATCGTCCGCCTCCGTCCGCAGCTCGTGCTGCTGGATTTGGAGCTGCCGGGCATCAACGGCATCCAGGTGACGCAGAAGGTGAAGCGCCGGGCGCCGGAGGTGGAGGTCCTCATCCTCACCTCGTTCGACGACGAGCAGAAGGTCTACGAGGCCATCCAGGCCGGCGCTTCCGGCTACCTGGTGAAGCGCGTGGGCCCGGAGAAGATTCGCGCCGGCATCCACGAGGTGATGGCGGGTGGCACCGTGCTGGAGGCCATCATCGCCCGTCGCTTCTGGAACTACTTCCAGTCCATCCAGGGCAAGCCCGCCACGCCGGAGAAGAAGGCGGACAACCCCTGGAAGCTGACGCCCACCGAGTTCGAGGTGCTGGGCTACGTGGCCAAGGGACTCTCCAACGCGGAGGTCGGCCACGTGATGACGCTGGAGCGCCGCACCGTCCGGACACACCTGTCACATATCTACCGGAAGATGGGCGTCAACTCTCACGTGGACGCCGTGGTGATGGCCCTGCGTGAAGGCGTCGTGGACCTGTAGCCCCGCCCTGTATACGTTGGGGGCCTATGCGCAAGGCTTCCCCGAAGACCACCGCTCCCGCCCGCGCCGCGGACCCCGCCCTCCAGTCCCTGTTCGACGTGCACGAGGCCACGCTTCCCAATGGCCTCCAGGTGCGACTGCTGGCCAACCACCTGGCCCCCGTCGTCAGCCTCTACACCTTCTTCAACGTGGGCAGCCGCAACGAGCGCCCCGGCATCACCGGCATCAGCCACCTCTTCGAACACATGATGTTCAACGGGGCCAAGAAGTACGGCCCCAAGATGTTCGACAAGACGCTGGAGTCCAACGGCGGCAGCTCCAACGCGTACACGTCCCACGACATGACGGTGTACTACGACGACTTCGCCTCCGACGCGCTGGAGACGGTGCTGGATTTGGAGTCGGACCGGATGCGCTCGCTGCGCATCTCCCAGGACATGCTGACCAGCGAGCGCGAGGTGGTGAAGGAAGAGCGCAGCGTCCGCATGGACAACGACATCGGCGGGATGATGGGCGAGGAGCTGGACTCGCTCGTCTACAAGGCGCACGCGTACCGCTGGCCGGTGATTGGGTGGCTCGCGGATATCGAAGCCATCACCCGCGAGGACTGCCAGGCGTTCTTCCGCACCTACTACGCGCCCAACAACGCGGTGCTCTACATCGCGGGTGACATCGACCCGAAGAAGACGCTGGCGCTGGTGCGGCGCTACTACGGCGACATCCCCCGGGGCCCCGCGCCGCTGCCCGTCATCAACGCGGAGCCCCAGCAGCGCGGTGAGCGCCGCGCCACCGTGCGCCACCCCGCGCAGTCTCCGGCCGTCATGATCGGCTACCGGGGCCCGCCCGCGCGCGACGAGGACACGCTGGCCCTGGACGTGGCGCAGTACGTGCTCACGAAGGGGGAGGGCAGCCGCCTCACCCGCTCCATGGTGTACGAGCAGAAGGTGGTCGTGGGCGTGGGCCTCGACTGGGGCTGGCGCATCGACCCCGGCACCGTCCTCTTCTTCCTGGAGCTCAAGCCGGGCGCGGACCCGCAGAAGGCGGAGGCCTCGCTGTACACGGAGCTGGAGAAGCTGGCGCGTGACGGAATCACGGACCGCGAGCTGCAGAAGGCGCTCAACAACCTGCGCTCGGACCACCTGCGCGAGCTGGGCACCAACAATGGCCGCGCGCATGCCATGGGCAACTACGAGGCGCTGCTGGGGGACTGGCGTCACGTCCTCACGCTGCCTTCGGCCTATGCCGCCGTGACGAGCGAGCAGGTGAAGGCCGCCGTCGCGAAGTACCTCCTCCCCGAGCGGCGCTCCGTCGTGACGCTGCTGCCCGCGCCTTCCGCAGAAAGCTGATTGCCTCCATGGCCTCCCGCAAGAAGAGCCGAACCCCGAAGTCCTCCCCCCGCCGCGCCGCGAAGAAGCCGGCGGCCCGGGCCACGAAGTCCGCGCCTCGCAAGAGCGCGTCTCGCAAGGCCGCGCCCGTCACCAGCTCGGCCAGTCGCGCGCTGGTGTTCCCCACGTTGCACGAGAGCACCACGTCCAGCGGGCTGCGCGTGGTCGCCGCCGAGCGCGGCCCTTTGCCCATGGTCTCCATGCGGCTGGTGATTCGCGCCGGCAGCGCCACGGACCTCGCGGGCAAGCACGGCATCGCGGACTTCGCGGGCCGGCTGCTGCGCCGGGGCACGCGCCGCCTGAACGCGGAGGCCATTGACGAGGCCGTGGAGTTCGTGGGCGCCAGCCTGGGCGTGGGCGTGGGCGAGGACACCCTGTCCGTCGCCATCACCACTCCGGCCGAGCACTTCGCGCAGATGCTGGGCATCATGGGCCAGCTCGTGAAGGAGCCCAGCTTCCCGGAGTCGGAAGTGGTGGACGCGCGAGAGCGCGCGCTGGCCCAGTTCGCCAATGACTTGGACGAGCCGTCCGTCATCGCCGACCGGGCCCTGGTCCGGGCGCTGTGGGGGAATCATCCCTACGGGCATGACGTGAGCGGCTCGGCGAAGACGGTGGCGACCTTCACGCGGGACGACGTCGTCCGCTTCCACCAGGAGCGCATGGGGCCCAAGGTCGCCATGCTGGTGGTGGTGGGCGCGGTGGACCCCAAGCGGGTGGCCGCCGCGGCCGAGGAGGCCTTCGCCGGTTGGACGGGCGGCCCCGAGGCGCCCCTGGTCATTCCGCCGCTGGCCAAGGTGGCGAAGGCCGGCAAGGTCATCGTGGTGGACAAGCCGGACCAGACGCAGTCGCAGGTGCGCATGGGCGGCCCGGGCTACCGCACCGGCCATGAGGACTACTTCCCGTCCACCGCGATGAACGTGGCCCTGGGCGGCGGCTTCACGTCGCGCCTGATGAACGAGGTCCGCGTCAACCGGGGCCTCACGTACGGCATCGGCTGCTGGTTCGACGCGATGAACGCCGCGGGCATCTTCGCGCTGTCGACCTTCACCAAGACGGAGTCGACGCGGGAGATCATCGACGTGTCGCTGGCGGAGATCGCCAAGATGCGCGACTCCGGAATCAAGCCGGGCGAGCTGCGGGACGCCCAGGCGTACATGGGCGGCCTCTACCCGCTGCGCACGGAGACGAACGAGTCCATCGCCAGCAGCATCGCCGACATCCGCCTGAACGGGCTCGGTGACGACTGGGTGATGAACTTCCGCGACAGGCTGCGCGCGGTGACGCCGAAGCAGGTGGCCGCTGTCGCGAAGAAGTACTGCTTCGCCGAGCCGCCCGCCATCGTCGTGCTGGGCAAGGCGGACGCGGTGAAGAAGCAGCTTCGCGGGCTCGGCCCCATCTCCGTGGTGCAGGCCTCGGAGTACGAGTGACGGAGGTTCGCATCCTCTTCGAAGGGGGAGGACTGCTGGTGGTGGACAAGCCGCCCGGGGTGCCGGTCATCCCCGGGCGTGACGGCGGCCCCTCCCTGCGCGACGCGCTGGAGACACAGCGCGGGCAGAAAATCTTCGTGGTGCACCGGTTGGACCGAGACACGTCCGGAGCGCTCGTCTTCGCGCTGGACGCCCAGGTGCACCGCGCGCTCTCCGTGGCCTTCGAGGGCGGCAAGGTGCGCAAGCGCTATGTCGCGCTGGTGGAGGGACGCGTCGATGCTCCCGTCCTCGTCGACGCGCCGCTGGTGGCCGCTCGCAAGGGCCGCATGCGCGTGGCCCGTCCAGGAGAAGCGGACGCGAAGGCGTCCCGCACCCGCGTGCGGCCGGTGGAGAGCTTCGACGCCGCGACGCTGGTGGAAGCCGAGCCGCTCACCGGGCGCACGCACCAGATTCGCGTGCACCTGCTCTCCCTGGGGCACCCGCTGCTGGTGGACCACCAGTACGGCCGGGACACGCCCCTCCTGGAGAAGGAGCTGGGAGGGCAGGGGGACGCCGTCGTCCTCGCGCGCACGCCGCTGCATGCCGCGCGCGTGGAGTGGCCCGCGCTGCCGGGCGTGGAGGCCCGCGCGGTGGAGGCGCCCCTGCCTCAGGACATGAGCCGCGTCCGAGAGCTGCTGCGCCTCACGCTGGCCTGACGACGACGCGGACTACTTCACCTTGAAGGTGTTGGACGTGCCCTCGACGCCGAAGCGGTCCGTCACGGTCAGCGACACGTTGGCGCCTTGGACGTCCACGGAGATGGGCTGCGCGCAGACCCCCGCGACGAACATGTCCAGGGAGGTGGGGCTGACACCGCCGTTGGTCTTGCTCACGACGAGGTCCAGCTTGTCCTCGAACTCCGCCGCGCGCGGGCCCAGCGCGCGCACCGTGACGACGAAGGGCTGGCCCCGGGTCTGCTCCGGCACCACCTCGAACTCGAAGCCGGTGATGTCTCCCTCCTTCATCGGCGTGCCTGGAGTCGGACCGCCGTCCGGCTCGGAGCCTCCGTCGAACTCCGGACCGCCGTCCGCGACGAAGATGCCCCCGTCGGGCACCTCCTCGACACCTCCATCCTCGTCGAGGACCACCTCCGCGGTGAGCGTGAAGCCGTCTTCACGCAGCGCCTCGCGCCCATCCGCCAGGACGACGCGGACATCGTGCGCGCCCGGCTCCAGTCCTTGCGGAACGTCCGCGGAGAGCGTGCCCTCCGCATCCAAATCATGCAGCGGCGCCTCCACCGCACCGAACCACAGCCGCACGCCCGTCCCCGCGCTCGCCTCCTGCCGCGAGTAATCCACGCGGATGGGGAACACCACGTCGAGCGTCACGCGGACGGTGCCGGGATAACCGACATGCGCCTCCCGAGGGCTCACCGAGCGGATGGTGGGCGCGGGGAGCACCGCGCTGGAGCCGCAGGCCGACAGCAGCAGCGCGAGGAGCACGGTGACGCGCGTCATGGCTCGAACCTCATCCCCAGCAGCGCGGACACACCGCCGAGCTGCGCATCCAGCAGGGGCGTGCTCGCCGGTGCCCAGGCGCCCCGCAGCTCTCCCAGCGCGCTCCAGCGCCCGAATCGGTACGCGCCCTGGATGGCCAGAAACCCCATGCCCGAAAGCTTGCTCTCTTTCACCTCCGCCTGGAAGTCACTGCGGAGTCGATGGCGGAAAGGCGCCAGTCCTCCTCCTGCTCGGCCGTACAGGGTGAGCGCCTGGACTTGGAGCAACTCCGCGCGCGCCGACACGAGGACGGGCACCGCCAGCACCTGCGAGCGCACCGCGCCCAACGCGCCCACCGTCCCGTTGAACGTCGCGCCTCGCACGCCCACCTCAAGCTCCGCCGCGAGCCTGCCGCTCCACCACGGCAGGGCCACCGAACCGCCCAGCACCCCGAAGGGACCCGTGTTGTCGCCGCTCGCGAACGAGCCTCCCGCGAGCACGTGAAGCGCCGGACGCCACCTGAAGGGAGGCGCCACGACGACGGGCGCCACCAGCGGCACCGCGACCCCGGGCGTGCGCTTCACCTCGGCCCGGGTGCGGGCGTCGTCCGCGCCCGGCGCGTGGACCACGGCGGTGACGGTGGTGGCCTGGGGCTCGGGGATGACGCGGAAGCGCGCGACGTCGGAGCCTCCTGGCACGGGCTCGAACCGGGCGCCGTCGACGGACAGGCCCAGCGTGTCCACGTTGACGGGGCCGTCTCCAGCGACGAACAGCCAGCCTCCGTCGGAGGGGAGGGGAGACGGCGTGAGCACCACCACGCGGGGACTCGCTCGGGGCGCGTCCAGGGGCGTGGCCGCGTCTGTTTGCAGCGCTCCTCGGGTGGCGAGCACGCGCGCGGAGGCGACGCCAGGAGGCACCTCCACCGGGACGCGGGCCTTGCCCCGGGCATCCGCCTGGATGGGGCCAAAGCGCTTGTCCCCGAGGAGGACCTCGACGGTGGCGCCAGGCGCGGTGACCACGTCGAGCGTCGTCTGGCCCAGCAGCGCGAGCCGGACCCGCGTCACCTGGGGAGGCGCGTCACCGGCCTCGACCCAGAACGCGAACACCGCCACCAGGGGATATCGGACGGGGGGAGGCGTCCAGCGGAAGGTGCGTCGGGCACCTTCGTCCAGGCGCTCCTCGGAGAACCGACCCGAGGAAGCCACGGCTCGCACCGGCCCCGTGCCCGAGGGCACGCGGACCTCCAACGAGACGGCCGTGTCCCGCCCGAGGACGACACGGGCGGGGGTGACGTGCACCTCCAACCCGGAGTCCAGGGGCTCCGCCGCCATGGCCGTCGAAGCGACCAGGGCCAGCAGCACGAGGAACAGCGAGATGGGCGGCGGGCGGGTGCGCACGAGCGGTACCGCCAGACTTCACCCTCCCGGAGGACCTCGGTCAATCCCCGCTGACGGGGGATTCCCCGACAGGCGCGTCCGCAGGGGCATCCGCGGCAGCGAGCTGGGGCTTGTCCGCGGGGCCGGTGACCTGCCGGACGGGCGGGCTGAAGGCCGGCTTCTCCGAGGGGGCGCCGCCACGGCCGTGCACCAGCGTTTTGGTGTCGGTGCGGAAGGTGAGGTCCACCTTGTCGCCCCGCACCCCCGTCACCAGACCCACGCCGAACGTCGGGTGCTGGATGACCTGACCCACGCTGTACGTGTCCTTCGGGCTGTAGCGGGGCGCGTTGGCGACGTCCTTGCCCGCGAGCTGCTCCTCGAAGGAGATGATGATCTTCTCCGCCTTGGACAGACCCGAGGACCGGCGCGGAGCGGGCGCGGGGCGGTCCGTCGTGCCCGGGGCGCCTCGGTAGGCGTGGTCCCCGTTGCAGGTGTTGCAGCGCACCCGAGCGATCTTCGTTCCCACAATCGCCAGGATGATGTGCGCGAGGGTGAGCTTGCAGCGGGTGCAGTATGCGTCCACCTCGCCGCCGACCTTATGAGTTGCCATGTTCGTCTGAGTTCTCGGCCCGGGGCGCCTCGCGGGCACCGGGCTTGGAAAGAAAGGGGCGCGGAACATAAACGCATCGCTCCGAAGTGAGGTAGTCCCTTCGTCGCCCGCCCGCCTGGTGACGCCGCACTCAGGCCGGGGAGGGAACACTTCGCTTGTGCCCCCCGTCGGGTCACGTAAGAGTAGGCGCCTGAGCGCATGACCACGCAGACCCCCAGCAAGCCGGCCCCCAGCGAGCCGGGGCTCCTCGCCCAGTCGGTGGCCAGCTTCGGCAAGGGCCTCATCGACGTCGTCAGCACCATTGGCGGCGTCGTGACGCTGGCCTTCGACGTGGCCCGCTGGAGTGTCAGGCGGCCTTTTCGCCTCCAGAACCTGTTCGCCCAGTTGGACTTCGTGGGGGTGGGCTCCATCTTCATCGTCGGCCTGACGGGCCTGTTCACCGGCATGGTGTTCGCCCTCCAGACGTCGGAGGCCTTCGCGCTCTTCGACGCGGAGAGCCTCGTGGGCCCCACGGTGGCGCTGACGCTGACGCGGGAATTGGCGGCGGTGTTCTCCGCGCTGATGGTCACCATGCGCGCCGGCTCCGCCATGTGCACGGAGCTGGGCACCATGCGCGTCACCGAGCAGGTGGACGCGCTGGAGACCATGGCCGTCAACCCGGTGCAGTACCTGCTGGTGCCGCGAATCCTGGCGGGTCTGTTCATGGTCCCCATGCTGACCATCCTGTTCAGCACCGCGGGCATGACGGGCGCCTACTTCGTCGCGGTGGGCGGCCTGGGCATCTCCCCGGGCACCTTCCTGACGCGCACCCAGCAGTGGCTGGAGCCCGTGGACATCTACGAGGGCGTCATCAAGGGGGCCGTGTTCGGCGTCTCCGTGGCGCTCATCTGTTGCTACAAGGGCTTCAACGCGTCAGGCGGCGCCAAGGGCGTGGGCCAGGCGACGACCGAGGCGATGGTGGCCAGCGCGCTGTCCATCTTCATCCTCGATTTCATCGTGGGCATCGTGATGCACTGATGGCTGCCTCAGGTCCTCCGTCCAGAACAGAAGCCGGCGCGTCCACGAAGCCGATGATTGAAATCGTGGACCTGCACAAGACGTTCGGTGAGAACAAGGTCCTCACCGGCATCAACCTGAGCGTGCCCGCGGGCAGCACGTGCGTCATCCTCGGCGGCTCCGGCTCCGGGAAGACGGTGCTGATGAAGCACATGATCGGCCTGCTCCATCCCGACAGCGGCAAGGTCATCATCGACGGCGAGGACATCGTCCCCATGGGCGTCGATGACCTGCAGCGCGTGCGCAACAAGTTCGGCATGGTGTTCCAGGCCGCGGCCCTCTTCGACTCCATGACGGTGTTCGAGAACGTCGCCTTCCCCCTGCGCGAACACACCCGCCTCTCCGAGGACGAGGTGCGCGCCAAGGTCCGCTCCAAGCTGGATTTGATGGGGCTCAAACGGGAGGTGGAGTCGAAGTTCCCCGCGGACCTGTCGGGCGGCATGCGCAAGCGGGTGGGGCTGGCTCGCGCCGTGGTGCTGGACCCGAAGATCGTCCTCTACGACGAGCCGACGACGGGGTTGGACCCGATCACGACGGACTACGTGGACGAGATGATCCTGGCGGCGCAGCAGGGGCTGGGCGTCACCAGCGTGGTCATCAGCCACGACATCTCCTCGGCGTTCAACGTGGGAGACCAGATCGCCTTCCTCTCCAAGGGCGTCATCGTGGCGCACGGGACGCCGGAGGAGCTGCGCGAGTCCCAGCACCCGGCGGTGAAGGTGTTCCTGGAGACGTGGTTCGGGAAGAACTGAGGGCGGGCGCCCCCCCAGGGGTGCGCTTTCAGGAAAATGTGGCACTCCAGATGCAAAACGTTAGAGTCGCGGCCGGCCGGTAGCCCTCGGAGTCACATCAGGTGAAGAAGCTCGTTACGCCCTTCCGTGTTGGCCTGCTGGTCATCGCCGCGGGGGCCTTTTTCGTCACCTTCGTGCTGTTCGCGCGTGAGGGAGGGCTGAGCGATAGCGACTCCACCCGCGTGTGGGCCTATTTCCGGGATGCGTCGGGCCTCGCGATTCGCGGACGGGTGCAGATCGCCGGCATCCGGGTGGGCGAGATTGACGACATCATCCTGGAGGGCACGCGCGCGCGGGTCGTCCTGAAGATCCGCAACGACGTGGACCTGCGCGAGGATGCGGTCGTCACCAAGCGCTCGGAGTCGCTGCTGGGCGACTACCTGCTGGACTTGAATCCCGGCACGGAGAACGCCCCCAAGCTGGAGAACGGCGGGCAGATCCGCCGGGTCATCGACACGCAGGGCATGGAGGCCATCTTCGAGTCGCTGTCTCAAATCACCTCCGACATCCAGCAGGTGACGGGCGCGCTGCGCGAGGTGCTCGGCGGAGAGCGCGGCGCCGGCTCGCTCCAGCGCATCGTCGAGAACCTGGTGCGGCTGTCGGTCTCGGTGGACGCCACGGTGCGCCGAAAAGAGGACCGGCTGGACGTCATCCTCGCGAACTTCGAGGGCGTGTCCACAGACGTACG
>Ga0126314_10000950_pt1 | contig 13676 bp, 14 predicted proteins | sample Plot105B_FD_92535 | JGI IMG/M metagenome (GOLD analysis project Ga0126314, IMG submission 92535) | Serpentine soil microbial communities from UC McLaughlin Reserve, CA, USA - Plot105B | ecosystem: Environmental > Terrestrial > Soil > Grasslands | place: USA: UC McLaughlin Reserve, Lake County...
AAGACCTTGTCGGCGAGTTCCTTGGGATCGTGGTGCCAGTTGATCCCACCCTCGATGTAGGCGATCACCGTGTGGCCGTTCCCGGGCGTGAACGTCCGCCAGGCCTTGTCGAGCGACATTCCCGAGGCGTTCTCGGGATCGGTCGCATTCGGGGAGCACTTCGGCATGAACGAGTACAGGTAGTGCTGCTCGTCGTCGGCCGGTCGCTGCAGGCAGGTGGCCTGGGTGCCCTGCTCGGAGGGGTTGTAGTCGGGGTCGTTCGGCGCAGTCTTGGCGAACGCGGCGAACGCGCTACCACCCAAAAGACCCGCACAGCAGATCGTCGCGGCGATGAGGCCGCGCCATCTCTTCCCCACCCCAGGCTCCCCTGCGGGCATCGCGGGGACTGTACATGGGTCCCGAACGTGGACGCGCAGCTTGGAATACGGTTCGGCGGTGCCGCTTCATCCCGCTGAGAACCGCGGCTACCGCGAGCTATACGTCAGCGCCAGCGCTGCTCAGAAGCGCCTCGGCCGGCTCGCCCAGGCAATCGACGGGACGGATGCGCGGGAGCCCGTCGACAAGGCGGCGGAGTCGCTGGGCAAGCTGCTCGAGGAGCTCGGCCCGCTCACCGCGCGTCACGACCTGCACGGAAACCTCACGGCCCAGGGCGGCGGCGCGAACTTCGGCTTCCTGCGGGGTGCCGTGTTCGATCGCTTCCTGGAGCGAAACCAGGCGCTTCGTCTCGCGGTCGACGACCTCGAGCACGTGACCACGCTGCTGGCCTATCTCGCCACCGTGAGCGAGAGCCGCGGCGATGCGAAGCTCCCCGAGTTCTGCCGCTCGTGGGAGCGCCGCCTGCGCCGCCAGGTGAGCTCGGTGCGGAAGGCCGCGGTCAGCCTCGGCGGGCGCCCGGACGCCGCCGTCGAGCCGCTCGATCCATCTCCGGCCGGTCGCGCGGCGCACCGCGTGGCGTGGGCGGTCGGAACGTTCGGAGAGTGGACCGACCGCCAGGTCGCGCGGCGGCGCCAGCAGTAGCGTCGCGGCTCCGCCGGGCCTAATAGCTCCGGCGATATAGTCGCGGGTGGGTATGGAGCGGCCGCGCTGGATGGTCGGAGCGCTTTGGGGGGTTCTGCTTCTGCTTGTCGTTCCGAGCACGGCATTCGCAGGCGCAAAGCCCCCGCCCGTCGACACCAGCCACGCCGGCCGCTGCGACTTCCTGGACCAGGCGCGGTGCCTGATGCCGTTTCCGAACGACCACTTCACGGTCCGCGCCGACACGGCGACCGGGAGGCAGCTCAACCTCAAGACCGCGTCGATGCCGGCGAACCGCTTCGGCGTCCACATCAACGCGGCCGACTACAACTACTCCGACGGATTCTCCTCAGGCCAAGAAATAGTCACCAAGGTCCCCGGCCTTGACACGTCGAAGGCGCTGCGCCGGACTCACGCCGTGCGGCTCACGAACCTGGGCGCGTACGACCGCCCGGACGCGCCGATCGTGGTCATCGACGCGGACACGGGCAAGCGGTGGCCCATCTTCTCCGAGATCGACGTCACCCCGCCCGATCCTGCGGACCGCAGCCTGATCATCCGCCCCGCGGTCAACTTCCACGCCAAGCACCGCTACATCGTCGCCCTGCGAGACCTGCGCAGGGCGGACGGCACCCGGATCCCCGCCTCGCCGGCCTTCCGCTACTACCGCGACGACATCCACTCGAAGGACCCGGCAATCGAGTCACGCCGTCACCACTTCGACTCGATCTTCCGCACGCTGCGCCGCGCCGGTATCGGCCGCCGCCACATGTACCTCGCGTGGGATTTCACGGTCGAGAGCGACCGCAATTCGGCGGGGCGCATGCTCTCGATCCGAGACCGCGCGTTCGACACGTTGGGCGATCACGATCTCTCCGACCTGCACGTCGCCGGCAAGTCCCCGCGCTTCGCCGTCACCTCGGTCCAGAGCTTCACCCCGTGCGGGAACGACGGCTGCCAGGACGGAGAGAACGATCACCTGGCCCGGATCGTCAAGGGGACGGTCACGGTCCCGTGCTTCCTCGACCAACCCGGATGTCCGCCCGGGTCGCGCTTCCAGCTCGACGCGCAGGGCCGGCCCGAGCGCATCCCCGGCAACGTCGACCTCGCTCCGTTCGAGTGCATCGTCCCCCGCAGCGCCATCGCCGGCGGGCCGCACAAGCTGCGCCCATCGCTCTACGGGCACGGCCTGCTGGGCTCGGCCGACGAGGTCGAGGCGGACAAGCTCCAGGCGGTCGCCGACCAGCACCGGATGATGTTCTGCGCGAGCGACTGGCAGGGGATGTCCTCATCCGATGCCCCCAACGTCATCAGCACGCTCCAGGACCTGTCCCGGTTCCCCACGATCGCGGACCGCCTCCAGCAGGGGATGCTCAACTTCCTCTACCTGGGCCGAGCGATGATCCACGAGGACGGGCTGTCGACCTCGCCCGCGTTCCAATCCGCCGGACAGGGCCTGATCGAGCGGCGACGCCTGTTCTACGCCGGCGGCAGCCAGGGCGGGATCATGGGCGGCTCGCTCACCGCCGTGGCGCCCGACTTCAATCGCGCCTACCTGGGCGTTCCCGGCATGAACTACTCGACGCTGCTGCAGCGGAGCGTCGACTTCGACGACTACGCCCACGGGATCTTCGGCGGCGCGGACACTCCGCTCGGGCTGTACGACAACTATCCGGACGAGCTCGACCGCCAGCTCACGCTGTCACTGATCGAGATGATCTGGGAGCGAGGCGAGGCCAACGGATACGTGCACCGCATCACCCGCAAACCGCTCACGGACACGCCGCGCCACAAGGTGCTGATGCAGGAGGCGTTCGGAGACCACCAGGTCGCGAACATCGCCACCGAGGTCGAGGCCAGGACGCTCGGGCTGCGGGTGCGCAAGCCCATGCTCGATCCGGGCAGGAGCCTCGACCGCCGGCCGATGTGGGGGATCAAGCGGATCCGCCACTTCCCGTACCACGGGTCCGCCATCACGATGTGGGACGTGGGCCCGCTTCGCACGGTGGACGGGGAGGTCAAGGGAACTCCGCCACCGCCCCCTCGGAACGTGCCGAACCGCGAGGGCGTCGACCCGCACGGCCCGGACGCCAGCGAGACGGTCGAGGGCCAGCGGCAGATCTCCGCGTTCCTGAAGATCGGCGGCAAGGTGATCGACACCTGCGGCGACCACCCCTGCTACCTGGACGGCTACACCGGCCCCTAGCGGTCGGGGCCGCGTCATTCGAGGTCCGGCAGGCCCTCCTCCGGGGTCGATGCCTGCGCGTGGAGCTTGCGCGGAATGCGCCCGGCTCGCCGCGCGGCGTAGCCGGCCTCCACGGCCTCGCGCATCGCCCTCGCCATCAGCTTCGGATCCTTGGCCCGGGCCACGGAGCTCGACAGCAGCACGCCGCCGCACCCGAGCTCCATCGCCATCGCGGCGTCGGAGGCGGTGCCGACGCCGGCATCGAGGATCACCGGGACCGCCGCTCGCTCGACGATGATCTGGAGGTTGTACGGGTTGGCGATTCCCATGCCGGACCCGATCGGCGATCCCAGGGGCATCACCGCGGCGCAGCCCGCGTCCTCGAGGCGTCGCGCAAGGATCGGGTCGTCGTTTGTGTAGGGCAGAACGACGAAGCCCTCGTCGACGAGCGTCTCGGCGGCGTCGATCAGCTCGACCGCGTCAGGGAAGAGAGTGCGGTCGTCGCCGATCACCTCGAGCTTGATCCAGTCGGTCTCGAACGCCTCGCGCGCGAGGCGCGCGGTTCGCACCGCGTCACGTGCCGTGTAGCAACCGGCGGTGTTGGGGAGCGCGAACTTCCCGAGGCGATCGATCAGCTCGAGCGCTGACCCCTTCGCGGTTGGATCGACGCGTCGCAGCGCCACCGTCACGATCTCCGCGCCCGAGGCAACCAGCGCGCGCTCCATCGCGTCGAGCGAACGAAAGCCGCCCGTGCCGACGATGAGGCGCGAGCCCCACGTTCGGCCTCCGAGCTCGAAGCCGGCCGCCTGCTCGCCCGTCACCTCGCTGCTCGGCGCCACCTGCTGACTAGCCACCCTGCACCGCCCTGACGACCTCGACCGCCTGGCGATCCGTGAGCGGGGTGCGCTCCCAGTCGGCGGTTCGGACTACCTCGCCGTCGACGGCGACCGCGACCCCGCGGCGCTCGCCGTCGATGCCCACGACCTTCACGGCGTCGGCCACAGTCGCTCCATCGGGCAGCTCGGCCCGCTCGCCGTTCAGCTGCACGATCACTTCGTCACCTCTTGGCCTGCCAGCGCCGCGGCGAGCCCGGGTGTACCGGCGGCTCCTGACCGGCCCGGATGCGCAAGCTCGGCCTCCGGGGGAATCGGCTCGCCGGCGAGCATCGCGGCAATCGTCTCCGCCGTCACCGGTGTGAGCAGGATGCCGTTGCGGTAATGCCCGGTCGCGAGGAGCAGGCCGTCAACGGCGCCGGGCCCGATGAGCGGCGCGTTGTCGGGCGTCCCGGGACGCAGCCCGGCCCGAGTCTCCACCAGCTCGAGCTCGGCCACATCGGGGAGCGTCCGGTACGCCTCCCGGAGCAGCTCGTGAACGCCGCCCGCGGTTACCTGAAGATCGAAGCCCCGCTCCTCCACTGTCGCCCCCACGATCAACCGCCCGTCGGGCCGCGGCACCAGATAGACCCGCTCGGTGGTGATGATGCGCTCGGACACCGTCTGCTCCGCGTTGCCGCGCAGAATCAGCAGCTGCCCCTTCACGGGCCGAACGGGCGGGCGCATGGACGCCGGAAGCCAGGCGGATGCGCCCGACCACGCACCGGTGGCCAGGACAACGCGCTGGGCACGATGCTCCCGCCCATCGGCTGTCATGACACCGGCGATCCGCTCGTGCTCGAAGACCGCATCGACGACCTCGGCCGCGGTGACCACCTGACCGCCCGATGCCTCCACCGCCGCCACGAGCGCGGGAACCAGAAGATGCGGATCCACCGCGGCCTCCCCCGGCAGGTGCACTCCCGCCGCGACGCTGGGCGAAAGCCCCGGCTCCAGGCTGCGGCAACCGCGCGGGCGCAGCCATTCAACGCCAAGGTCGAGCGACGTCATGAGCTCGAAGCGCCGCCGCAGCTCCTCGGCCTCGTCGCGGTCGAGCGCGACGTGGAGCGCGCCACGCGGCTCGTACCCCGACGGCAGGCCGCCGTCGCTCTCGAGCTCCGCCGCGAACCCGGACCAGTCACGAGCCGAGGCGAGCGCGATGCGCACGAGAGCATCCTCGCCCCAATTCGCCTCGCCCACCGGCGCGAGCATTCCCGCCGCGACCAGAGTCGCGCCGGCACCGGGCGCGTCCCGCTCGAGCACCCGCACGCGCAGGCCGCGCCGCGCCGCTCGCCACGCGCACGCGAGCCCGATCGTCCCCCCGCCGACGATGACCGCATCCAGCGACTCACCGCCGTCATCGCGCGTCCGGGTTCGGCGGATCGGGACGACCACGTCGCGCTTGGTTCCAATTGGGGTGATGTCGTGAGGCACGATCGTGCTCCCGAAGGGATTGCGCCGGCCTTGTCGGGCGTTCCGCGCCACCCATCCCTGCGCCGGCATTACCCGGATCAGGTTCAGACGGTCGGCGGCCGGATGCCGCCCTCTCAGCCCGCGTCTATGGGCTCCCGTTGTGAATCCATGGTACTCGCGTGACATTCATGCGAGTGCGAGACTCAGGCCGTGGCGACGACACGCGCAGAGAGACTTGCTGTGCTCGAGGGGGCACGGCTCTATTTCGTCTGCGACGGCCGCCCGAACGGCGGCGACCCCACTCCGCTGCTCCGGGCGGCCATGCGGGGTGGGGCCGAGATCATCCAGCTTCGCGAGAAGGCCCCACGCTGCGCGGAGGAGCTCATCTCGCTGGCCGAGCCGTTTCGTCGTGTGGCCGCCGAGCATGGCGGGCTCTTCATCCTGAATGACCGCCCCGACCTGGTCGTCGATTGCGGCGCCGACGGCGCGCACGTCGGGCAGGACGACATGCCGGTGTCCGAGGCCAGGTCCGCGGCGGGTCCCGACGCGCTGATCGGGCTCTCGACTCACTCGGTCGAACAGGTGGACGCAGCCTGTTCCGCCGAAGGCGCCGAGCGGCCGGATCAGATCAGCGTCGGCCCGGTCTGGGCAACGCCGACCAAGGAGGGGCGCCCCGGGACGGGCCTCGGGCTCCTCCAGCACGCGACCCGGAGCGCGACCCTGCCGTGGTTTGCGATCGGCGGGATCGATACCGGCAACGTGGCCGAGGTGGCAGCCGCGGGCGCCCGGCGGATCGTGGTTGTCCGGACGATCCGCGATGCGCCCGACCCCGAGGCGGCGGCCGGGGCCCTTCGCTCCGCGCTCGCGTCCGAGGCCACGGCTCACTGATGGCTCGACGGGAGCGGCAGCGCGCCGAGCGGCAGAAGCGTAAGGCTCGCGCGGTCGAGCGGCGCGAGAGCATGGCCGCCAAATCCGAGGAGAGAAACCGCGAGGCCCGGGAGAAGCTCGAGCCGCTCGAGGAGGGCGAGCGCCCGGCGATCGTGACAGTCGGGGCAGTGCTCTCGGCGATCATCGCGGTCGTCTTCTGGGTCTCCACGGTTCTTGCGGCGACCGGGCACGTCACGGTTCGCGGCAGCCACCCGAGCCCGATCGCCGCGGGGCTGCTCGCGGCGGTCCTGACCGCGATGGCCTGGGGGATGTGGCGCACCCGCTACTGGGCGGTGCTGGGCTTCCAGGCGTTTCTCGCTCTGGCCCTGCTTTCGGCGACGCTCGGGCTGATCCAGGTCGAGAGCTGGCTCGAGGCGGCCGGAACCACCCTCGTCATCGTCATCGCTGGGGCACTCTTCTACCTCATGATCAAGGCCATGGCGCGCATCCAGATGCCCGAGCGAAGGCGCCGGGAATAGTCTGCGGCCATGCAGCGAGTCAACATCTTCCAGCCCGATCTCGACCACGACGAGGACGATCCGGAGGGCTACAGCTCCGGCTACCTGAAGCTCGCGCCGCCGATCGGCGGCAAGACGATGGCCGGAACGCTGTACGAGCTCCCGCCCGGCAACAGCAACTGCCCGTACCACTACGAGTCCGACGAGGAATGGCTGCTGGTCCTCGAGGGAACGCTGACAGTCCGCCAGCCCGAGGGCGAGGAGGAGCTCGGCGCCGGCGATCTCGTCTGCTTCCCGGCCGGCCCGGATGGGGCGCACAAGCTCACCAACCGGGGCGAGGAGGTCGTGAAGATGCTGATCGTCTCCACGGCCAACCTGCCGGCGGTCGCCGTCTATCCGGACAGCGACAAGATCGGCGTCTTCACCGAGGGCCGACGCGACAACGTCATGGTCCGCCGCTCCAGCGACGTGGACTACTGGGACGGCGAGACCGCCTAGTTCCGGACCGCCGGTAATGGAGTGCGGCGACCTTGTCGCCGCAGCAGCATGTGCTGTCGGGCGGCGGAGCCGCCGCTTAGATGTGAGCTTCCTTTAGAGTCGCGCACGATGGCTGACTCCTACGACGTGATCGTGATCGGCGGTGGGCCGGGCGGTTACGTGGCGGCGATCAGGGCGGCGCAGCTCGGCAAGAAGACGGCGGTCGTGGAGCGGGACAAGCCCGGCGGGCGGTGCCTGAACTACGCCTGCATTCCGGCCAAGACGGTCCTGCACAGCGCGGAGATCTACGACCGCGCCAGCAACGGCGAGGAGTTCGGCGTGGCCGCAAAGAACGTCACCGTCGACTGGAAGGCGCTGGGCGATCGCCGGGCGAAGGTCTCCGAGACCCTGTCGAGCGGCGTGAAGATGCTGTGGGACAAGAACAAGGTCACGACGATCGAGGGCGAGGGGTCGCTGACCGAGACCGGGGACGTGGCCGTCGGCGATGCCACCTACGAGGCCGCGACGGTTGTCCTCGCGACAGGGTCCGTGGCACTCGCGATTCCCGGCGTCGAGTTCTCCGATCGCGTCGTCGACACGTGGGGCGCGTGGTCGCTGCCCGAGCAGCCGAAACGGCTGGTGGTGGTGGGCGCGGGGGCGTCAGGGGCCGAGATCGCGTCGGCGTACGCCAGATTCGGGACCGAGGTCACTCTGATCGAGATGCTCGACCAGATCCTTCCCGCGGAGGACAAGGACATGGCCCGCGTGGTGGAGCGAACCTTCAAGAAGCAGGGCATCGCGATCTCGACCGGGACGCCGGTCGAGTCCGTCGACGTCGGAAAGAGCTCGGTCACGGTCAAGTACGGCGACACGGAGACCGAGGTCGACTATCTCTGCATCGCGGGCGGACGGGCGCCCGACACCGACCCGCTGAACCTCGAGGCCGCAGGAGTCAAGACCTCCGACCGCGGCAAGGTCGAGGTCAACGAGTACCTCCAGACCGCGAACCCGAAGGTCTACGCGATCGGAGACCTCGTAGGGTCCAAGGCTCTCGCCCACAAGGCGTCGGAGGAGGGCGTGGTCGCCGTGGAGCACGCCGCGGGCGTCGAAACGCATCCCGTGGACGAGAACCTCGTCGCCGGCGCCACCTTCTGCGAGCCCCAGGTGGCGAGCGTCGGCCTCACGGAGGCGCAGGCCAAGGATGCTGGCCACGACGTCAAGGTGGGGCGCCAGAAGCTTGGCGGCGAGGGCGCCGCGGCGGTCTACGACGACCGCGATGGGCTGGTCAAGCTGGTCGTCGACACCGAGTACGGCGAGATCCTCGGCGCGCACGTCGTCGGCAACCGCGCCTGCGACATGATCCCGGAGCTGGTGAACACCATGGCCCTCGAGGGCGGCTACCAGGAGCTCGCCCGCATCGTCCACCCGCACCCGACGATGTCGGAGGCGATCCTGGACGCGGCCCGCGCCGTGGACGGCTGGGCCATCCACGCCTAGCGCCAGGACCGAGATCGCGGCGCCTATCGTGGCCGTATGAGCAACGCGACGGATCCGTATGTCCTGCCGCCGGATCTTCCCGTGCCGGTCGACGACGGCGCCGCGGACCATCTCGAGGGAATGGCGCTTCCGGCCCTGCCGCTCGCCTCGACGTCCGGCGCGGACATTGACCTCGTGCGAGCTGCGCAGGACACGCTCGTCCTGTACCTGTACCCGCGCACGGGGCGCCCCGGCGAGCCGCTGCCAGCCGGCTGGGACGACATTCCCGGCGCGCGTGGCTGCACCCCGCAGTCGTGCGCCTTCCGCGATCACCACGCCGAGCTCCGCGCGCTCGGCGCCGGCGTACTAGGGCTCAGCGCTCAGTCCCTAGCGGACCAGGTGGAGTTCGCCGAGCGGGTCGGCCTTCCCTATCCGATCCTGAGCGACCCGGAGCTCGATCTCGCTCGTGCGATGGAGCTGCCCACCTTCCAGGTCGCAGACATGCGCCTGTACCGCCGTCTCACGCTGATCGCGCGGCAGGGGCGCGTCGCCAAGGTCTTCTACCCGGTCTTCCCTCCCGATCGGAACGCAGCTGATGTCGTGGCCTGGCTGGAGTCGTCGCCGTGAGCGAGCATCCCGTCTTCTACTACGACCTGGGGTCCCCCTACGCATACCTGGCCGCCGAACGGGTCAACGGACTGTTCGCCGAGGCCGGCGTCCAGCCCCCCGAGTGGCAGCCCGTGCTTCTCGGCGGGCTCTTCAAGCGCTTCGACCGCTCGTCCTGGGGCCTCGGGCCCGAGCGCGTGAACGGGATCGCCGAATGTGAGCGCCGGGCGGGCGAGTACGGCCTCCCACCGTTTCGCTGGCCCGACCCCTGGCCCCCGAACGGCCTCCTCGCCATGCGCGCCGCCACGTATGCGAAGGAGATCGGGCGCACTGTCTCGTTCTCGCTCGCGGCGTTCCGGCAGGCGTTCGCGGCGGGGCGCGACCTGAGCGAGCCGGACAACGTGCTGCTGGCCGGTGCCGCCGCCGAGATCCACCCACGCGCGATGCTCGCGGCGGTGGAGCGCGACTCGGTGAAGTGCGCCCTGCGGGAGGCGACGGATCGTGCCGGCGACCTCGGAGTCAAGGGCGTGCCCGCGGTCGTCGTCGACGGCGAGGTCTTCTGGGGCGACGATCGGCTCGAAGAGGCCGTCCACGCTGCCGCCCGGTCGTTATCGTGAGCGGCGGTGGACCACGAGCGCACGGAGACGGCTGAACCGGAGGTAGCTCAGGGACCGACCGTGACGGCGGCCGGCGATGGCAAGGGAGCGGCCGCGCACCCACTCCCGGACGCGGAGACCTGCCGCGAGCTGCTGGAGACCATGGCGCTCATCCGCCGGTTCGAGGAGGAGGCGGGACGCCAGTATCAGCAGGCAAAGGCCGGCGGATTCCTCCATCTGGCAACCGGGGAGGAGGCCACCATCGTCGGCACCACGTCGGTGATGCGCGACGACGACTACCTGATCGGAACCTACCGCACGCACGGCCATGCGATCGCCCGGGGCACGGACCCCAAGAACGTGATGGCGGAGCTCTTCGGCCGCGAGGACGGCTGCTCGCGGGGGCGCGGCGGATCGATGCACATCTTCGATCTCCAGCGGCGCTTCATGGGCGGCTACGGGATCGTCGGCGGCAACCTTCCGATCGCAGCCGGGCTGGGGCTGGCCTCGGACTACCGGGGCGAGGACTCCGTCACCGTCTGCATGTTCGGCGACGGCGCCTCCAACAGCGGCAACTTCGGCGAGACGATGAACCTTGCGGCACTGTGGAAGCTGCCGATCGTCTTCCTGGTCGAGAACAACCTGTACGGGATGGGAACCTCGATCGAGCGTCACTCGGCCGTCACCGACCTCTCGCGCAAGGCGGAGGGGCTGGGAGTACCGGGCGTTCGCGTGGACGGGATGGACGTGCTGGCGGTCCGCGAGGTCGTCTCCGAGCACATCCGACGGGCGCGCGAGGAGCGCCAGCCCACCCTGGTCGAGGCCTTCACGTACCGCTTCCGCGGCCACTCCGCGGCCGATCCCGAGGTCTACCGAACCAAGGAGGAGGTCGAGGAGTGGCGCAAGAAGGACCCGATCGCCGTCCTCCGCGACCGGATGCTGGCGGAGGACGTGATCTCCGAGGACGAGGTGGAGTCGATGCGCGAGCGGGTCGAGCAGCGCGTACTCGCCGCCGTTGAGTTCGCCGACGCCTCCCCCGAGCCCCCGCTCGAGTCGCTGTACGACCACCTGTACGTCGTCGGCGACCAGGTGCCGGGCTGGTACGCGGTCGACGAGCGGACGCCCGAGCCGCACCCGGGTGAGGAGGAGCGCGAGATCGGTACGGCTGGGGAGGCGAAGAAGCTCGCGGAGGCCGGGGCGGCCTATGCCGGCCAGCCGAGCCAGCAGGGCCGCCGGCCAGACCAGACGATGGAGGACCGCGAGGCGGCGGAGGCGCTCGAGAACCGGGACGAGGACGAGCCGTCGGAAGGAACCGATTGATGGCTCAGCTGCGCATGCGAGAGGCGCTCCGCGACGCGATGGCCGAGGAGATGCGCCGCGACGAGAGCGTCTTCGTGATGGGCGAGGACGTCGGCGTCTTCCAGGGGGCCTTCAAGGTCACCGAGGGGCTGCTCGACGAGTTCGGAGAGAAGCGGGTTCGCGACACCCCGATCTCCGAGAACACGATCGTCGGCACGGGCGTCGGCGCAGCCATGGCGGGGCTGCGGCCGGTCGTCGAGATCATGACGGTGAACTTCTCGCTGCTTGCCATGGACCAGATCGTCAACCACATGGCGGCGATCCCGTACATGTTCAACGGCCAGGTCCGCGTCCCGATCGTGGTGCGGATGCCGGGGGGCGGCGGCCATCAGCTCGGCCCGACGCACTCCCACAGCCTGGAGGCGATGTTCCTCCACATCCCGGGGTTGCTGGTCGCCTGCCCCTCCACCCCTGCGGATGGCAAGGGCCTCCTGAAGGCCGCCATCCGTGACGACAACCCGGTCATCTTCATCGAGCACGAGACCCTCTACGGTGCGCGTGGCGAGGTGCCCGATTCCGACGGGAACGGCGACGGTCTCGTCAGGTTCGGCGAGGCGGCGGTGCTCCGCGAGGGCGGCGACGTCACGATCGTCGGGATCCTGCGCATGGTGGACGTGGCGCAGCGGGCCGCGAAGACACTCGCCAACGAGCACGGCGCCGAGGCCGAGGTGATCGATCCCCGGACGCTCCGCCCGCTCGATCTCGACACGATCCTCGAGTCGGTGCGCAAGACGAACCGGTGCGTCGTCGTCGAGGAGGGTTGGCCGCACGGCGGCGTCGGCGCCAACATCGCCGCGCTCATCCAGGCGCAGGCGTTCGACGACCTGGACGCGCCCATCCAGCGCGTGACCGGCGCCGACGTGCCCATGCCGTACGCCAAGCGCATGGAGCAGGCGGCGATCCCGCACGCCGAGCACGTGGTGAGCGCGGCGCTCGCGGCGCTGGAGGGCTCCCTCTAGTGGCCACCGACATCGTTATGCCGCGGCTCTCCGACTCGATGGAGGAAGGAACGATCCTGGGCTGGATGAAGTCGCCTGGCGACTCCGTCGAGCAGGGCGATGAGCTCGTCGAGATCGAGACTGACAAGGCGAACATGGTGTACGAGGCACCAGCCGGTGGCACGCTGATCGAGGTCGTGGCCGAGGAGGGGGCCACCCTGCCAATCGGCGAGGTGATCGCCCGCGTCGGCGAGCCCGGCGAGGTCGTTTCCGACGGAGACGGAGGGGGTGGGCACCGGGAGAGCCCCTCCCCCGTCCCTGGGTCGGCCGCTTCACGGGAACCTCGCGTCTCTGCTCCGGACCCTCTCCCGGCCCCCACCCCCTCCGCCCCCGAAGCTCCGACGGCACCGGCGCAAGCTCCGGGCCCTGCCGGCGACGGCCGAGTCAAGGCCTCTCCGCTCGCGCGGCGCATGGCGAGGGAGCGTGGACTCGATCTCTCCGGGTTGGCCGGATCCGGCCCGGGCGGGCGAATCGTCAAGGCCGATGTCGAGCGGGCCGCGACGACAGCTCCCGCCGCGCCGGCGCCGGAGGCAGCCCCGGCCGCGGCGCCCGCCGGACCGACCCCCGGCGCCGGCGAGCGGCCCGAGACGGCCAAGGGGAGCGTGAGCTTCGAGGAGTTGACGAAGCTCCAGTCGACCGTCGCGCGGCGGATGGCCGAGTCCAAGGCGACGGCGCCCCATTTCTACCTCTCGGTCGAGGTCGACATGACGCGCGCCGTCGACGCCCGCGCGCGGCTCAAGGCCGCCGCCGGCGAGGGGGACCCGGTGCCGTCGTTCAACGACATGGTCGTCAAGGCGTCGGCGATCGCCCTGCGCGAGCACCCGCGCGCCAACGGCGCGTACCGCGACGGGCGCCTCGAGCTCTATTCGCGCGTCAACGTCGGCGTCGCGGTCGCGGCGCGCGACGCGCTCGTCGTGCCGACCGTGTTCGACACCGACACCAAGGGGCTCCGCCAGATCGCTACCGAGACCCGCGCGCTCGCCGAGCGTGTTCGCGAGGCCACGATCACGCCGCCCGAGCTCTCGGGCGGGACGTTCACCGTCTCGAACCTGGGCATGTTCGGGATCTCGAACTTCGCGGCGGTGATCAACCCGCCGCAGGCGGCGATCCTCGCGGTCGGAGCGATCGCCTCCAAGCCCGTCGTCCGAGACGGAGAGATCGCCGTGGGCAACGTCATGCCGATGACGCTCGCGTGCGACCACCGGATCCTCTACGGCGCCGATGGCGCCCGCTTCCTGGCCCGGATCCGCAACCTGCTCGAAGAGCCGCTCGGCCTCGCGCTGTAGCGGGAAAAC
>Ga0126314_10000951_pt1 | contig 13665 bp, 10 predicted proteins | sample Plot105B_FD_92535 | JGI IMG/M metagenome (GOLD analysis project Ga0126314, IMG submission 92535) | Serpentine soil microbial communities from UC McLaughlin Reserve, CA, USA - Plot105B | ecosystem: Environmental > Terrestrial > Soil > Grasslands | place: USA: UC McLaughlin Reserve, Lake County...
TGCCGAGCCAGTCGCCCGCGAGGGCGACGTTGTGGAGGGGACGGAGCGGCGGCTGTGCTAGCGGTCCCGCACTCTGGCGGATCGTGGCGCGTCGCTCCTTCACGAGACGGGCCTGCGGTGGACGCTGGCGATCGGCCCCGATCCCGAGAGCGGCGAGCGCCGGCGCGACCTCGCTCCAGATCAAGGCGGTGAGCCCGTCTTCCGGTTCCTCGATCGCGCGGCTCGCCGCCGAGACCGTGACGCTCACGTGATCCGAGCGCACGAGCGCCCACTGAGCCGTGGTGCCGAGCAGCCCGACGAATCGGGGTAGCCTCGGCCCGGGATGCCGAAAGTGCACGTTGAGGATCGGCCCGTAGCCCTCCGGGACGGCAAGCCCGGGCAGCAGCCGCGCGATCTCGGACGGCGGTAGAGCGAGAATCACCTGGTCCTCGGGGGCGATCGGTACCGTTCCGTCCCCGAAGACGAGCCTCGTTCCGCTGCGATCCTGCCGGACGACGGCCTTCAGGCGCCGACCGGTCCGCAGCACGGCTCCCCTCGCCCGCAAGGTCGCCAGCGCGGGTTCGATCAGATCCTCGCTCAGTCCGCTGCGAGCCACGAGGAGCCGCGCGGCCCCGGGTCTTGCAAGGCGCCGCAGGGCCATGCCGAAGCGCCGCGACGAGGCCGTTTCGATCGGAGTGTTGAGGATCGCGACGGCAAGCGGCTCGACGAGGTTCCGCCGCGTCGCGCTGCCGCGAACGCGGCTTGCCAGAGGTCGCTCGCCGAAGGGCAGGGCGAGGCGCGCGAAGCGCCCGAATTCGCGCAGAGTCATTCCGTCCGGGCGCAGCTCCGGCTTTAGCCACGACCACGGGGAGAGGCCGACCCGAGCGAGGCGATCGTTCATTGCGTCGTAGATCGGAACGCCGTCCGGCTCCGGCTCGATCCAGCCGTGCCGCGCTCCGACGTCGTCGAGAAGCCCGAGCGCCCTCCGGTTGGCGGTGAAGAGAATGTGCGTGCCGTTGTCGTGCGCGAAGCCGCCCGGCGACCGAATCGTGCGACAGCGGCCGCCGGCCTGCGGCGCCGCTTCGTAGAGGACCGCGGCGCCGCCTGCTCGCGTGACCGCGAGCGCCGCCGCGAGGCCCGCCACGCCAGCGCCCACGACGTGAGTGCGGCCCGCCATCAGGCCGTCCTCATCGCGAGGGTGAGGAGCTGCAGCCGGTCGCCGGCCGTCAGGCCGACCCGGCCCTGTCGCGCACTCCAGCCGCGGGCCACGAGACGGTCGAGAAGGCGGCGATAGCTCTCCATCATGAGGACGGCCGGCTTGAGCCGTTGCGCGTCGAGACTCGCGAGCTCCCGGTCGGCCGCTGCGAAACCCGCCCGGGCCTCCTCCGCCAGGTCCCGCCAGGCGCGGGCGAACCGGGCATCGGCGATAAGTTCGCAGGCCGGCGCGTCCCTGTAGCCGAGGCGCCCCAGCGGAACGTAGACCCGGTCCTGCACCGCATCCTCGTCCACGTCTCGCAGCACATTGACGAGCTGCAGCGTACGGCCGAGGCCAAGGGCGAAATCGCGGGCCTCCCATGCTCCGAAGGTCTCTACGCAGAGAAGGCCCACGGATCCGGCGACCCGGCGCGCGTAGAGGTTGAACGCCGCGTCGTCGGCGACTCGAACGCGCTCGTCACAGTCGGTCTCCATGCCGTCGACGAGTGCATGGCACTCCGCGACGGGCAGCCCGAACGTCCGGACCGCCCAGGCGACCTCGCGGCCGACGGGCGTCTCTGGGCTCCCTTGCCAACGGTCGATCTCGTGGCGCCAGGCGGAAAGAAATCGCCGCTTTTCGGCCGGCGGCGCCGCCCCGTCCGCAATGTCGTCCACCGCCCGACAGAACGCATAAAGCGCGTGGATGGCGCGGCGCCGCTCTGCCGTGAGGCTGCGCATGCCGAGGCGGAACGAGGAGCCGGAGCGGCGCACCGCGGTTTGCGTCACATCCTTGTCAGACCGGGACCGGCGGCGCAGCAGGCCCCGTGCGAAGGCGCGGATGGCGTCCGTCCTGCCGATCTCGACCCGCCGGAGGATCGGATCGGCGCTCCGAAGGCGCATGGCCCAGCGATCGGCGAGAACGATGGTCGCCTCGCATTGCGCCCCGAGCTGCCGGCTCGCCAGACGTCCCGGCAGGCAACGAGCCGTATCGACGAGCGCCTCCACGCGGTCCAGGGCGGCATCGAGCACGGCCCTTCGTGCGACGTTCGCGGGTTCGAAGAAGGCGGTCTCGCCCCCGCCGCGCTCGAGCCAGGGGATCGGGAGGTAGATGCGGCCGAGTTCCTCGCGGTCGCGGCGCAGGTCCTGCAGGTGATTGAGGATCTGCAGCGCCGTGCAAAGGGCGTCCGCCGGCGCGAAGGCGACATCGCTTTCTCCGTGGAGCCGGAGCAGGAACCGGCCGACCGGGTTTGCGGAGCGCCGGCAGTAATCGACGAGCTCTGACCAATCGGCGTAGCGCGCCTTGACGACATCCTGGCGGAAGGCGTCGAGGAGCATGGCGGCCTCCTCGATGCCCGTGCCGTGCCGGGCCTGGACCGCGTGCAGGGCGGCGGCCTCAGGAACCGCGGAATCTCCTGCGACGAGGGCGGCGTGAAGTTGCTCGAGGCCGGCAAGCTTTTCGTCCGCCGTGCAGTCTGGCGCGTCGGCCATGTCGTCGGCGCGGCGCACGTATCGGTAGAAGGCCAGCACCGCGCCGCGGTGCTCGCGCGCGAGCAAGAGCGAGGCGACGGGAAAATTCTCGTCCCGCGGCGTCTTCGTCGGCTGGTACCTCGGGTGGAGCACGGACCGTCATCCCACTGGATAGAGCCGGCCTTTCCAGCGGGCCAGCCGTCCCGTCCTCATACGCAGGAGCGTGCTCCACTGGATCAGGAGAGCGGTCGCGACCGTGACAGGGTGACACGCAACGGTCAGAAGCGGCTCCCGCGTCGACAGGGTGATGATCGCGCGGGTCGCCAGCGAAAGGAGCGTTGCGAGCGCCACGGGCGCCGTCGGGGCAAAGGGAAGGATGACGAAAGGCAGCACGTGGCCGCCGGCGAGGAGCGCGGTCCAGACCGGGAGGGCGATCGGCGTCGCCATACCTTCGTGGGCGTTCTTCGCGAACCCCGTCCAGGCCTCGCGCAGCCCGGCGTACATGCGGCAGGCCGCAAGGTCATGACCGAACACGAGGTCCGTACGATGCCCGTTGCGGCGGAAGACCCGAGCGAGCTGAAGTCCGTCGTGGAGCAGTCCCCGGATCGCGCCATGGCCGCCCGCCTCGCGATAGGATTCGGCCTCGACGAGCATCATCTGCCCGCAGGCGGCGCCCAGCCCAGGATCCCCGGAAACGCGCATCAGGCTCATCGGAAGATAGCCCAGCAGCACCAGGTTGATCATCGGTACGGTCAGCATCTCGCCCGGCGAAACCATGATCTGGCGCGGCACGGCGCTGACGAGGCGCGCCCCGCACGCCTGCGCGCGGCCGGCGAGACGGGAGGCGGCATCCGGAGCAAGACGCACGTCCGCGTCGACGAAAAGAAAGTGCGTGCCACGGGCGGCGAGCGAAAGGTGGTGACAGGCGTGAATCTTGCCCGTCCAACCCTCCGCAAGCGGCGGCGCAAAGAGGACGCTCACGCGGTCGTCCCGCGCCGAAAAGGACTCGGCGACCGCCGCCGTGCCGTCGATCGAACCGTCGTCCATGACGAGGACTTCGACCGGCACGCCTGTGCTCGCCAGCGCGGCCTCGAGCGCGGGGCCGATGTTCATGGCTTCGTTACGGGCCGGAATGAGAATCGACACGACGGTGCCGGGGCGCGGCGGATGAGGGTGGGTCGCGTACAGGAGTCTCAGGTTCGCGACGGCGAGCGCCGCGGGCAGAGCCGCCAGGGCGAGGAGGACGAGACCCATGACCGCGATCATGTGGCGCGCGTCCCGTGCGAGGGATCGAACGCGCGTCCGCGCACGGCAGAGACGATACGGCGCCACGCGTCGTAGACGCCGCCCACCCCGGCACGGCCCTCCAGGACCGAGCGGAAGCGGGCCGGGTCGCGGCTCTGAACGTCGGCGCCGAGGCGATCGAGGGTGGCGGTCAGGGCCGCCTCGAGGTGGGCGAGGCGCGCGTCGCGGTTGAGGGCGACGAGGTCCTGCCCTAAGAGCGGCGCCCCGAACGCAAGGCAGGCTTCGGCGCCCCGTTCGAGCCAGAAGCTGTACTCGATGGCGAGCGGCAGGAGAATGCAACCGGGCGCGAGCTCGGGCAGGCGCGCTACGCCGGGCTTCACCCCGAGCGGACGCTCGCGCACGTCGCCGAAGCGCCCCTGCGCGGCGACCCACAGCGCGCGATCCGGCCGCGACAGGATGTCGGCGCTGGCGCGCAGGAAATCCGCGGCGCCGCGGGCGGACCGGAGATCGACCCCGAAGGCGCCGATCCGGCTGAACACGCCGTAGCGCCGAAGCATGTCTGCGTCGATGGGCGCGAAGGACCGATAACCCGGCAGCAGCCGGTCCGCCGCAAGGACGTAGACCGCCGCGTCCCACCATGCTGGATGGTTCGAATACACCACGACGGGCCCGGCACCGTTCGGAACGGAGAGCTCGCCCCAGCGGGCGATCCGCAGCGCATTCATGTGCCGACGGAAGAAGCGCTCGAAGTAGGAAACCATGAGGCCGTGGACCCAGGCGGAGCGGCGGGCGACGGGAGAGCCCGGAGCTCGGCCTGCGGCTGCCAACGGCCTGGGGCTGTTCTGGGTCAGCCTCACGAGGCCTCCCTGAGATCTTCCACGGCCCGACGCCGGGGACCTGCCGCCCGTGCGGGCACGGCCCGCATGTCAGCATCGAGGGCGTCGGCGGCGATCCAGCCCGACATCATCACCATCGGCATGCCGGGGCCGGGATGGGCCGCGCCTCCGGCGAGGTACAGATTTTTCACCTGGCGCGAGCGGTTGCCCGGCTTGAACGCTCCCATGAAGCGGCCGTGCGATGCGAGCCCGTAGATCGCGCCGTTCAGCACTTTATAGCGATCGTGAATGTCCTGAGGGGTGAGATGCCGCTCGATGCGGATGCGATCTTCGATGTCCGTCAGCCCCGCCGTGCGCTTGAGCTTGTCGAGTATGATGCGGCGGTAGCCCGGGAGCATCTTCGACCAGTCGTGATGCGGGCGCAGATAGGGCGTGTGCACGAGGATGTAGAGCGCTTCGCCGCCGTCCGGCGCGACGCTCAGATCCGTGAACGAGGGCGCCGCGAGATAGCAGGTCGGATCCGGGGCCGGATCGCCGCGACGGTAGATGAAGTCGAATTCCTCGACGGGATCGCGGGAGAACACGAAGTCGTGGTGCAGGAGATGATCGTAGCGGCGCTCGAGGCCGAGATAAAGAACCACCCCGGAGCATGCCGGCTCGAAGTCCTTGCGGGCATAGGCCTCGCCGACCTCGCCGCCGACGAGCTCGCAATAGGTGCGGATCGAATCCATGTTGGAGATCACGGCGTCGTGCCGGAGGACGTCGCCGTCACCCGTCGCGAGCCCCGTCGCGGCGCCGTTTTCGATCCTGAGAGAGGTCACCTCCGTGCCGGGCCGAAGGGTGACGCCGAGCTCGCCCGCGAGCCGCGTCAGAGCCTCGGCGACTGCGCGGGTCCCGCCCATCGGGTACCAGACCCCGTCCGCGGCCTGCATATGGGCGATCGCGCAGAGCACCGCCGGAGCGCCGTAGGGCGAGGAGCCCACATACTGCACGAAATGGTCGAGCATCTGCGCCAGGCGGCGGTCCTTCACCTTCGACCGGATCGTGCCCGCCACCGAGAATCCCATGCGCAGCGACAGCACGTCCCTCAGGGTCGAGGGATTGAGGTTGGCCCGGAGGTTGATGGTGTCGAACAGATCCTCGACGGGCTTCCAGAAAAAGAAGCGGTTCGAAACGTCGTGAAGATGGGCGGAGATCCGCTGGAAGCGCTTGTAGCCCTCGCCGGACCGGGTCGACGGAGCGAAACGGTCCATTTCGGAGGCCATGCGGTCGATGTTCTCGAACAAGTCGATCTGCGTGCCGTCGTCGAAGAAACAGCGCCACTGCGGATCGAGGCGACGCAGGTCGAGGTAGTCGAGGAGGTCGCGTCCCGCCTCAGCGAAGATCCGTTCGAGGACGCGGGGGACTGTGAGGATCGTCGGGCCCATGTCGAACCGGAACCCGCCCTCGTGCAGGACGCCGGCCTTGCCGCCGAGCCAGCCGTTCTTGTCGTAGACCGTGACCCCGTGCCCGCGGGCAGCCGCGACGCAGGCGGCGGCAAGCCCGCCCAAGCCGCCGCCGACGATTGCGACCGATGATCCATGCGCGCTCACGGGCGCCTCCCCTGATCGTTCGCCTCGACCTGTGCGGGCTCGGCTGGCCGCATGGAAGCGTCGTTTGCTCGGTTATCCTTGCTCGATGTCATTGTAGGCACCTTAGGTTCCTCCTCAAGCCGCGACGCCGCGCTCGGCTGTCGGACAGCAGGGCTCATGGAATGGCCGGCTCTTCAACCGGCTCCGGCGCGCGCGAGCGGGTGTGCCGGTCCTCGCTCCGACGCTCGCGGTCTTCGACAAGCAGCCGCGCCGTGATGCGGGCGCCCTCGAAGATCACCGGAAGCCCGCTGCCCGGATGCGTGCCGCCGCCGACGAGGTAGACGTTGCGGCCGAAGCGGTTGCGCGGACGGAAATAGAGCATCTGGGAGAGCGTGTGCGCGAGGTTGAACGTGGCGCCCTCGAAGACCGCGTACTCGCTCTGCCAGTGACTCGGCGTGACCACGCGCTCGTAGCGGATGCGGCTCTCGATGTCGGAGAGGCCGAGGACTTTGAGCCGCTCGAGCACAAGGTCGCGGTAACGCGGCGCCTCGACGGCCCAATCGATCGGGCAGCGCAGGTTCGGAACCGGCACGAGGACGTAGAGGCTTGTGTGGCCCTTGGGCGCCATGGCGGGATCCGTGGCCCCGGCATGCTGGACGTAGAGCGACGGCTGCTCGGTGAGAATTCCACGGGTGATCTCGTGGATATTGCGATCGTAATCCCGGGCCAGCAGAATCGTGTGGTGGGCGAGGTCCCCGACATCGCCCTCGAGACCGAGATAGAGCATGAAGGTCGAGCAGGAGATCTGGGCGCGGTCGATCTTCCTGTCCCGCCAGGCGCCTCGCATGGCCTCGGGGATGAGGCGCCGCACCGCATGCCCGAAATCCCCGTTCACGACGACGGACCCCGCGGCGAACCTCTGGCCGCCGGCCTCGACGCCGACCGCCCTCCCGTCCTCGTAGACGATGCGGTCCACGCCGGTGCCGAGGCGGATGTCGACGCCGAGCTTGCGCGCCAGGACCGCCATGGCCTTCGTGACCGCGCCACAGCCGCCCAGCGGATGAAAGACGCCGTGTTCGTATTCGAGGAACGAGAGGATCGTGAAGAGGCTCGGGCACTGGAACGGCGACATCCCGAGATACTTGGTCTGGAACGAGAACGCGAGGCGCACCCGCGGGTCCGAGAAGAAGCGCCTCAGATCGCGGTCGACCGTGGAGAACGGGCGCAGATGCGGCAGCGCCGCGATCATCGCCGGCGAGGCGAGGTCGAGCGGGCTCGAGAAGGGCTGCGCGAGCACCGGCTTGAAGGCTTCAAGCTTGGCGCGGTTCTCGGTCAGGAACCGGCGCACGTTCCCGGCGTCCGCGGGGCACAGGCGCGCGACCTCGGTTTCGAGACGCGCCAGATCGGGGGTGGCCCGGATCTCGCCGCTGCCCTCGAAGACGAGGTGGTACTGCGGATCAAGTCGCTTCAACGCGACGTGATCCTCGAGCCGCTCGCCGCAAGCCGCGAAGATCTCCGCGAGAACCTGGGGATAAAGGAAGAAGGTCGGGCCGATATCGAATTTGTAGCCCCCCGGCGCCTCGACCGTACGGGTTCTCCCCCCGACGGCGGCGTCGCGCTCGAACAGCGTGACCGGCAGGCCTGCCCTGGCGAGGAGAAGAGCGGCGGCAAGGCCACCGGGGCCTGCGCCCACGACGGCGACCCGGGGAGATGGGGATGAAGTCGACACCTGTGGTGGCCCTCGTGCCCGGTAGGGCTAGGGACGGCTTACGCGGGTTCTGCTCGGTTGGATCACGTCGAGCGCCGACGAAAAATTCGTCGGGCGATGGAACCCGCCTCCACGTTCCAGCCAACTCGAGCGGGTCTGCGTATGCTCGGCGACGCCGTCGGATACGAGTTATGCGACGAGGCTTAGGCCCTTCTTAAAGCCTTGGCGCAATTCTGGGCCGCGATTCGGGACCAGGGGTTGCGTTGATGGAATCGAAGCAAGAGTGCGCGACGAACGTCGTCCGTTTTCCGGGGCCGCGGTCGTCCTCGTCGCCGCAGCGGGATCAGAAGAGCCTCATGGACGCGGTCTATGCCGCGGGCTCCCTGCCCATCGCGGCCGAAGACCGCGCCACGAAGGCCATGGCGACGCGCCTCACCATCTTCGGGTTCGTCGTGATCGACGAGGTCCAGTCAGATGGAACGGCCCGTCGGCTGCGCCCCTCCGAGGCTATTCACGCCTCGACCGCTCACCCGTGGCGCGTGTCGCGCCCGTCGAGCCGCTACGCCCTGGGCGACCTGCCCGCCACGGATGGGGACCTCTTTTCGGTGCACCACGCCTGAGTCTGCGACCCAGCTCTCCCGTCGAGAACACGCCGAAGCGCGCGCTAGGACTGGTCGCGCGCTTCCGGCGCGCTACCCTGGGCGTCATGTACCTCGTCCAGATCCTTTTGCCGCTCACCGACGATACGGGGAGCCGATTCGAAAGCGCCGCCTACGGACGCGTGCGCAAGGAGCTCTCGGACCGGTTCGGCGGGATCACGAGCTTCACGCGCGCTCCCGCGGAGGGCATGTGGAAGGAAGGCGGCCATGTGAGCCGGGACGACCTCGTCGTCTTCGAAGTGATGGCGCGGGACATCGATCGGCCCTGGTGGGAGCGCTACCGCGCCGACCTCGAACAGCGCTTCGTCCAGGAGACGATCGTCGTACGCGCCATTCGCGTGGAAATGCTTTGATCGAAGAGCTGCCCCGATCCCGTCGGGGCGATCGCGTCGCGGCGGCCATTCCGGCACGGCACGTTCGCGGGAACCCTGGGCGCACTGCCCCGCTTTTGCCTTCGACAGCGGAGCATATTCCATGACGAAGCCCCTCATCGTTTCGATTCCCCATTCGCTCGGCAAGGCCGAGGCCACGCGACGCCTGCAAACCGGCGTTTCGCGCATGAAGACGCAGTTCGGCGGTCAGATCGCATCGTTCGACGAGCAATGGGCGGAGGATCGGATGACCTTCCGAATCGGGGCCATGGGGCAGACGGTGGCGGGGCATCTAGATGTGCTGGAGGATGCGGTTCGTGTCGAAGTGCAACTGCCCTGGATCCTCGCCATGGTGGCCGAGAAGGCGAAGACCTTCATCCAAAAACAGGGCACGCTGATGCTGGAGAAGAAGTGAGCGTCGGTTTCTGAGTGCCCGGGGAATTCTGCAGGCTTGCGCGTCGACCGGGCGTCGAGGCACGGCACCCCGCCAGATGAATCGTTATTCATGAACATGAACGGCGCGGGGAACCAGAATGCATCGAAAGCGTTGATGGAATGATCGCGCCGGCGACCGAATCCTTTCTCCCGGCTGATCCACTACGAATAAAACCATACCCAAACGGACGCCCGCGTCCGATCGTGACAACGTGTTTGGAATTGTGAGGATCGCGCTATGCATGAGCGTTCGACAACGCAGTCGCATGTCTCCCGCTCACCCTTTTCGTCCGACCCGCGAAATCCTCTGCTGGTCTGTTTCTCGCATCTGCGCTGGGATTTCGTCTGGCAGCGGCCCCAGCACCTGTTGAGCCGCGCTGCCAAGCACTACCGCGTGCTCGTGATCGAAGAGCCGATGTTCAAGCCGGGGATCGTCCCTCACATGGATCTAAGCGCGCGGTCCCAGGGCGTGACGGTCGCCGTGCCGATGCTTCCGGAGGGGCTGGATCCCGAGGACGTGATTCTCGAGCAGCGCGATCTCGTGGAGAAACTCATAGGTCGCCAGAGCACCAGCCTGCGCCTCTTCTGGTATTACACCCCGATGGCGATGGCGTTCACAAGCCATCTGGAGTGCGATCTGTGCATTTACGACAACATGGATGAGCTGTCGCTCTTTCGCGGCGCCTCCCGCGAATTGTTGGACCTCGAGAACGCGCTGTTCGCGCGGGCGGACCTCGTCTTCACCGGCGGGATGAGCCTCTACGAGGCGAAGCGCAACCGCCACCGCAGCGTTCACGCGTTCCCGTCCTCGATCGAGTTCGACCATTTCGTCAACGCGCGTTCGATTAAGGCCGACCCGGCCGACCAGGCCGCGATCCCCGGGCCTCGCCTCGGCTTTTTCGGCGTCGTTGACGAGCGCATGGACATCGAGCTGCTCGGCGACGTCGCGCAGCTGCGGCCGCAGTGGCAGTTCATCATGATCGGCCCGGTCGTGAAGATCGATCCCGACACCCTCCCGCGTCGCGACAACATCCACTGGCTCGGGTCGAAGGATTACAAGGAGCTCCCGAACTATCTGTCCGGCTGGGATGTCGGTTTCATGAACTTCGCGCTCAACGAAGCCACCCGCTTCATCTCACCGACCAAGACCCCCGAATTCCTCGCGGCCGGCGTTCCGGTGGTTTCGACGCCGATCAGCGACGTCGTGCGGCCTTACGGTGAGAAGGGCCTCGTCGAGATCGCGAAGACCCCGCTCGAGGTCGTCCGCAAGGCCGAGGTTCTTCTCTCGCGCCCGAAGGAACCCTGGTTGCAGAGGGTCGACCGCCACCTTGCAGCCGGCTCATGGGACAAGACCTGGGCCTCCATGAACAAGCTGATGGTCGATTCCATGGGCGGCCACGCCGCGGAGCGCGCGACCGCACTTCCCGTTTATGCCACCACCCCTGCGGAGTAAGCATACATGTACGATTGGCTGATTGTCGGCGCCGGCTTTGCTGGGAGCGTCCTGGCGGAGCGCCTCGCAGGCGAGCGGAACGAGAAGGTCCTCGTCATCGACCGGCGCAATCACATCGGCGGAAACGCTTACGACCGCTACGACGACGCCGGGCTCCTGATTCACCAGTACGGCCCGCACATCTTCCACACGAACTCGAAGCAAATTCTCGATTATCTTTCGCGCTTCACGGAATGGCGCTTCTACGAGCATCGGGTGCTCGCGGAAGTGGACGGGATGCTCGTTCCGGTTCCGATCAACCTCGATACGGTCAACAAGCTCTACGGGCTCAGTCTTACCTCGGAGGAGCTCACCGGCTGGTTCGCCGAGCGCGCCGAGACCGTGGACCAGATCAGGACGTCCGAGGACGTGGTGGTCTCCGTCGTCGGTCGGGAGCTCTATGAGAAGTTCTTCCGCGGCTACACCCGCAAGCAATGGGGCCTCGATCCCTCGGAGCTCGACAAATCCGTGACCTCGCGCGTGCCGACCCGCACGAACCGGGACGATCGCTATTTCACCGACGAGTTCCAGTTCATGCCGAAACACGGCTACACGCGCATGTTCGAGAACATGCTGCGCAATCCGAACATTCACGTGATGACGCAGACCGAATACAAGGACGTGAAGGGCATCGTGCCCCACCGCCGCGTGATCTTCACGGGACCGATCGACGAGTATTTCGGCTTCCGCTTCGGCAAGTTGCCGTATCGATCCTTGAAGTTCGAGCACAAGACTCTCGACAAGGCCTGGCACCAGCCGGTGGCCGTCGTAAACTACCCGCAGACGCAGGCCTATACGCGGGTGACGGAGTACAAGCACCTCACGGGCCAGGAGCACGTTAAGACGGCGCTTACCTACGAATACCCCTCGGCGGATGGCGACCCTTACTATCCGATCCCCAAGGCCGAGAATCAGGAGCTCTTCAAGAAATACGAGCGCCTGGCGCTCGCGACCCCGGATGTGTGGTTCGTGGGCCGGCTTGCCACTTACCGCTATTACAACATGGACCAGATCGTCGGCCAGGCGCTCGCCACCTTCAGGCGGATCAACGAGGCGCTGCCGATCGAGGCGGACACATCGGCTGTAAAGGTGGTGAATTCATCGGCGGCCCTTGCGTCATAGGTTCATGCACAAAATTCGGCGGCGTTCGGCTCAAATAAGGCTGGAGGCCGTCGAACAATTTCGCGCCGAAAGTAGTTAGGACGCTACTTGTGCAAAGCTCGGAGTTGGCTGATGGATCAACCGCTTGAGCTTTGGGGCGGAATCGAGTGTACGGTCGCGCGCATCGGCGACGACTTCCGCGACCAGAGCAGAGAAACCGGCCACGGTGACCGGATCGAGGATCTCGACCGGATCGCGTCGCTTGGTATCAAGACGCTGCGCTACCCCGTGCTCTGGGAGACGATCTCTCGAAATACCCCCGACGAGGCGGATTTTTCGTGGCATGACGAACGCCTCGAGCGGCTCCGGGCCCTCGGCATTCGGGCGATCGCAGGACTTTGCCACCATGGCTCCGGGCCTCGTTACACCAACATGCTCGATCCCGACTGGCCCAACCTGCTTGCCCGGCACGCGGCCAATGTTGCGGAGCGCTATCCCCATCTCGAGCTCTACACGCCCGTCAACGAGCCGCTGACCACCGCCCGCTTCTCGGGCCTCTACGGCCATTGGTACCCGCACGGCACCAGCTATGGCGCGTTCCTCAGGTGCCTGATCGCCGAGTGCAAGGCCACCGTGCTCGCCATGCGCGCGATCCGGAGATTTCGACCGGACGCCCAGCTCGTCCAGACCGACGACATGGGCAAGACCTTTTCCACGGCGATGCTTGCCTATCAAGCGGAGCACGAGAACCAGCGGCGCTGGCTGACTTTCGATCTCCTGTGCGGCATGGTCGACCGCACTCACCCCTGGTGGAAGATATTCCGCGATCATGGGATCAGCGAGTCGGACCTGGAGTTGTTCCTCGACGCCGAAGCCGCTCCGGACATCATCGGCATCAACCATTACCTCACGAGCGAGCGCTACCTCGACCAACGCCTCGCCCGTTATCCCGAGCACCTTTGGGGCGGCAACGGCCGGCACCGCTACGCGGACGCGGAGGCCGTACGCATGCCCTTGCCCCAAGAGGATCTCGGCCCGGCCGCGCGGCTGCGCGAGACCTGGGAGCGCTACAAGCGTCCGGTCGCCGTCACCGAGGCCCACCACGGCTGCACCCGAGACGAGCAGCTGCGCTGGCTCGCGGAGGTCTGGAAAGCCGCGGAGGCGGTTCGCAGCGAGGGCGCGGACATCCGCGCCGTCACGGTCTGGACGCTCTTCGGCACTGTCGATTGGAACACTCTGCTTACGAAGCGTAACGGCTGCTACGAGCCGGGTCCCTACGACGTCCGCGGCCCCGAGCCGCGCGTGACCGCGCTGGCGCGAGCGGCCGAAGCGCTGGCCACCACGGGCACCTACGACCACCCGGTCCTCGACCGGGCCGGCTGGTGGAAGCGGGACATCCGCTTCTACCGTCCCCCGGCCCGAAACTCCACGGCCTGTCGCCTCGTCGGTTCGCCGCGCCAACTTCTCGTCACCGGCGCGACGGGCACGCTCGGTCGGGCATTCTCGCGACTCTGCGACTGCCGCGGGCTCGATCACTCGCTGGTGTCGCGCAAGGAGATTGACGACGACGATTACCAAGCGTCAAAGATGGGCGTGTTCGCAGCCAA
>Ga0126314_10000952_pt1 | contig 13660 bp, 9 predicted proteins | sample Plot105B_FD_92535 | JGI IMG/M metagenome (GOLD analysis project Ga0126314, IMG submission 92535) | Serpentine soil microbial communities from UC McLaughlin Reserve, CA, USA - Plot105B | ecosystem: Environmental > Terrestrial > Soil > Grasslands | place: USA: UC McLaughlin Reserve, Lake County...
AGACGCTGCTGGCTGACGTGTCCACCTTCAAACGGGAGCGGCTGCACCTACAAGCCGCCAACGCCATCGAGCGGCGCTACGCCGACGACCTTGAGGAGCACGCAGCAGACCTCACGCACCACTTATCCCGAGCCGGCCGATCAGCCGATCGGCCCCGGCTGGTGCGCTACCTGACCATCGCCGGGGTCCGGGCGGCCGATGCGGCCGCCTTCGACGACGCTGTCGCCCACTTCGAGCAGGCCTTGTCACTGCTCCAACGCGGCAATCGAGACACTCGCGCCGAGCTGCTGGAGCGGCTCGCTATGGCGTTGCGTAGCGTCGGGCGGTGGGACGACGCCCTGAGCACGATGAACCAGGCACTGGATCTGTACCAGGCGCTGGGCCGAACCGATGCACTTGGCCGGCTGTCCTGGGCGATGGTGTCCCAGCTGACCTGGACTGCTCGGGTTGTGGAAGCTGTCCAGGCGGGCCAGCGTGCGCTCGCTGCGCTGGGTGACACCGTGAGCGCCGACAGGGCGCGGCTGGTCAGTGCAATGGGATGGGCGGTCAGTCTCGGTGGCGACCATGCGACGGCCAAGGAGATGTTCGACCAGGCCCGCGCGCTCGCCGACCAGGTTGGCGACGAACGCGCGCTCGCTGACGTGTTGCATATGCAGACGCTCCACCACTTTGGATACGCCGAGTTCCCCGACGGCGTTTCTGCCGGTCTGCGGGCGGCGGAGGTGTTCGAGCGTGAAGGCGCATTGTGGGATCTGTGCAGCGTGCAGGCGTTCGTCATTTACCAGGACGGAGCGCTAGGCAGCAGCGAGCAGGCGATCAGGCTCGCCGACAAGACCATGGCCATTGCCCAACGGCTCGGTCACCTCGGGGCGATCTTCCTTCTGCTGCTCTACCGTGCCCGCAAAGCGGCGACGCTCGCCGACCTGGAGTCGCTCGAGGCTCTCGGGCCGCAGATGGTCGACATCTGCCAGCGGGGCAGCCTGCCCTGGCTCTATGTGGGTCATCTCAGCCTCGGGCTCGCCGCCCACTGGCGCGGCGACGCCGAACGAGCCGAGGCGGAGCTTCGCCGCGCAGTCGACTTAGAGCCGGCCGGCTCGTTTTCCGGCAGCAGTAGCTCCATCCTGTTACATCATCTTGCGCATTCCGGTCGTGCCGAGGACGTGTTTTCGATCTACCAGTCGGCACGGCCGACGTTGCCGTCTCCCGACCGAGTAAACAGCCTTGGCGCGTGGGAACGCCTGTTCGGGCTGGTCGAGGCTTTGTACCTGTGCGGGTTCAGGGACGATGCTGCCGCACTGTCGCCGCTCGTAGAGCACGCGCTTGACCAGGGGCCGGACTGGATCAACTTCGACGGGCGTCTCGTGCGCACGCGTGCCGGCGTGGCGGCTGCGGCCGGTAACTCCTGGGAGGCGGCGGAGCGCCACTTCGCGGAAGCGGAACTGCATGCGAGACGCATGAATAACCGGCTGGAACAAACTGAGCTGCGCAGGCTGCGCGCCCGGATGTTGCTCGACCGCGACGGTCCCGGTGACCGCCCCCTGGCTGCCGAACTGCTCCGAGAGGCGCTGATCGACTACCGCAAGTTCGGGATGCCCAGCTATGCAGCAGAGACGGAACGGATGCTGCGCAGTTGAGCCATCGCTCTCCTCGACGAGAAGCCACAGCATGATCAAGTCACGCAGCGAGAAGAATCCATGTCGCTGGTTCGGCTGCCGAATCGCAAAGCCCAACCACTTACCGCTAGTGATCAGGTTCGCAGGTGAAGCGCTGGCGCTAGACCGCCCGGTCGACCAGGATGGATTTCGTCCGTAAATGCGCGCGGCCCCGCGGATGCACGGCTCACATCATGAGTGAGGAAGGGACGGTGAACTATGAGTTGGAATGCCATGACGTACGAAGGCAAGGACACGGTTCTTCGCGTTGTACGGGACCAGGCCGAAGGTTTCTTCACCTTGGCGCAAGATCCGGAGACGTGGACAGCCGATACGGCATGCCCGGAGTGGGAAGTCCGCGACATCGTCGGGCACATCATCGATACGACGGAGACGTACTTCCAGGGATTCGACGCCGCCCGTAGTCAGGCCGATGTAGAGCCGGCCTATGGATTGGTCGGCATGGCCAAACGTGCCGAGGAGCAGGGAAAGTCGTTCCGGGAGCTGCCCCAGCTAGAGATGGTCGACCGGCTGCGCACCGACTTCGACAAGATGATGGGCATTTTTGCGGCCCTGACGCCTGAGGACTGGACAGGGTTGATGGTGCCGCACTTCTATATGGGCCCGGTTCCGGCGTTCTTCTACCCGGCGTTCCAGTTGATGGACTATGGGATCCACTCTTGGGACATTCGCGAAGGCACGGGACGTGAACACGGCCTGCAAAGTGATGTGGCGGACCTGCTCGTGCCATTCATGTTCGGGATTTGGGCTGGGACGATCCGCGTGCCACCGGACGTCGTGCCCTTCAACATCGGCGTACGGGTTACAACCGGACCCAACGCCGGTGACTACCGGATCGGCGTGTCACCGGACGGCATGACGTATGAACAGGGCGAGGCAACCGACCTGCCAGCAGTGATCGAATTCGATCCCGGCAGCTTTGTCCTCACCGCATTCGGTCGCTTCAACGGTGGAACGATCCGTGGCGACAAGGAGCTGGCCGACCGGTTCCTCGGCATGTTCTTCCGCATCTAGCACTCTTGCCCGGATCTGGCTGGTGCGACGCTGATCATCAACGCGGATGGAGCCACCTGCTCGAAAAGAAACAGCTGGTCGGCGACGTGCGTACCTTCTTTCGCCCTTTCCGTTGATCCTCGCTAGCGGGTGACGCAGTTTCACTGTCGTTTGGCCCATGATGTGCGCATGGGTGATCCTTCCGAATCGGACCAGAAATCAGTCGAGACGCGAGTTCGTGATCTACAGAGCGCTGGGGTTCGCCTCGTTATCGGCTCGATCGTGAACGCCTCAGGAGTGACGCTGGCCAAGTGTGTGCCGGTCGCTCGGCTGCCCGTGTTTCACCGTTCAGGTATGGGCGCGTCACCGGTCTGGGACGTGTTCACACCCGATGGGAACATCGCCTTCACCAAAGACATCACCGCAGTCGGCGACTGGCGGTTGCGGATCGATCCGGCAGCCGTCCGGGTGATCTCGGATGGTCTGGCGTGGGCGCCGGCAAACGTTTACAGCCAAGAAGGTGAGCCCGTTCCCAACTGTTCGCGCACCTTGCTGGGCAGCATCGAGCAGCGGCTGGAAACAGCCGGCCTGCAGGCGCTGGTCGGCCACGAGCTTGAGTTCGTGCTGGTCGCACCTGATCGGTCGATGCTCGACTCTCCGTCCTGGGTTCCGTACGGGGTCACGGGTTTGCTCGAACAAGGCGAGTTTCTCAGCGACCTCGTGACGTCGTCGGCCGCCGCAGGAGCCGGGATCGAACAGGTGCACGCTGAGTACGGCCGAAATCAGTTCGAGCTCTCCCTGTCGCCGGCCTCGCCGGTAGCGGCCGCTGATACGGTCGTGTTGTCCAAGATCATCGTCGGAATGGTGGCGCGCCGACACGGTGTCCGGGCATCCTTCTCGCCGGCCCCGTTCCCAGGAACGGTCGGCAACGGCGCCCACCAGCACTTCAGCCTGGCCCGGAATGGGCAGCCGCTGTTCGAGAGCGGCAGCGGCCCTCACGGAATCACCGACGATGGCGGCGCCGCGATCGCCGGCATCCTCAACGGCATAGGGGACCTTCAAGGCATGTTGACTGGTTCCGTCCTGTCCGGGGCGCGGCTGGCGCCCGGTACCTGGTCCGGCGCATTTGTCTGCTGGGGATACGAGAACCGGGAAGCGTCGGTGCGATTCCTCGCCAGCGGCGTCAGCAATCCGTACGGCGGCAACGTCGAGGTGAAACCAGTCGACCCATCCGCCAACGTGTACCTTGCCTCGTCGGCCATCCTGGCGCTCGCTTTGCACGGCATTGAAAACGGCGCCACTTTGCCGCGCGAGGTTCCGGTAGATCCGAACACTTTGTCCGAAGAGGAGCGCCGGAACAGCGGCATTCACATACTCAACGGTGATCCGGTCACGATGATCGACTCTCTCGCGGCCTCGCAACTTGCCCGTGAGCTTCTGGGCGAGGACATCGTCGATGCCACGGTGGCGGTCCGCCGCCTCGAGCAGTCCACCTTTGCCGACATCGAGATCAACGAGGTGGCTCAGCAGCTGCGGCTCGCCTGGTCGATCTGATGAGTCACGCAGGATTGGCTGAATTCGTCGACCAACTCCAGCTCATCGACCACCATGTTCATGGAGCGTTCCGCGCCGACGGTGACGAGCCGCGGTTCTCCAACGCGCTGAGTGAGCGCAACAGAGATGGGCGCTCGACCCAGGCCGACGGCTACGAGTCCCAGCTGGGATTCGCGATCCGCAGATGGTGCGCTGAAATTCTCGACCTGCCCCGGAACGTCGATCCGCAGGACTATTGGGCTCGCCGATCCAGCATCGGTGAGGCCGAGGTCGGTCGGCGTTTCACCCGTGCAGCCGGGATTTCTGACTGGCTCATCGACACCGGCTTGACGACCGATCTTGCTGATCTCGCGGACATGGCAGAGCTGAGCGGTGGGCGCACCCATGAGGTCGTACGGCTCGAGAAGGTCGCGGAATCGCTGATCTTGGAGCTCAGCAGCCCAACCGATTACGCCGACGCCTATGTTGACCGCCTTGCTGGGCTTGCTGGGAACGCAGTTGCCGTGAAGTCGGTGCTTGCGTACCGAGGAGGTTTCAATCCCGACCTCAGCCGACCAACGAATCGGGAGGTGAGTGCCGCAGCGGCACGCTGGCGCGAACAACTGGAGGCCGGCGGCAAACCGCCTCGCCTTGTCGATCGTTCCTTGATCACCTACGGAATCTATGCGGCACTGACCATCGGGCTACCACTCCAGTTCCATGTCGGCTTCGGCGACCCTGATCTGAACCTGCGGGACGTGAACCCACTGCATCTGACCGATTTCCTCCGCAGCCCGGAGGCCGCACAGGTTCCGATCATGTTGTTGCATTGCTATCCGTACGAACGTGAGGCTGGCTATCTGGCGCACGCCTTCGACAACGTTTACTTCGACATCGGGCTCGCTCTCAACTTCGTCGGGGCACGCAGCGCAGCACTGGTCGCCAGGTCTCTGGAGCTGGCTCCCTTCACCAAGATCATGTACTCGTCCGACGCGTACGGGCCGGCAGAGCTGCACTATCTTGGCGCCCGGTTATGGCGAAACGCCATCACCAATGTGTTTGAAGGCTGGGTGGCCGCTGGGGACTGGACCGAGTCCGATGCCCGCCGGGTTGTTCAGCTCATCGGCCGGGATAACGCTGGTCGGATCTATTCACTGCCGGGCTAGCGATTCAGGCGCAGTCATGTCCTGTGGTGAAGCGCGGTGAGCAGGTGCACCTGAACGGGTTCCTGGCGCCCCTTCAGTTCCATTTCACCGAGCGGCGTGGTGACCGCATACGGCAGCTGGGCTTTGGTTTCCGGGCCGATCGCCACACCGCCGACAGGCGCCCTGCCCTCTATTCGGGAGGCGGTGTTCACGGTGTCACCGACGATGGTTTGGGTGCGACCTCCCCGGGTACCGAGCGTGCTCAGGGATACCAAGCCCGAATTAATGCCGACGCGAAACCGGGGCCAATCCGGGTGTTCCGCGGCCAGCCGTGACGCGGCCTCCTGCAATGCGAGGCCGGCACCCGCTGCGCGTACGGCGTGATCGGGTTGATCACCACGCTCGTTGAACGTTACCATGAGGGCGTCTCCGATGATCCGTTCCACCTCTCCCCCGTATGGAGACTTGACTGCGGGCACGGCAACCGCGAAGTACGCGTTGAGCATCCGCGTCACCTCTTCCGGCGGGTGGCCCTCAGAGAAGGTTGTAAAGCCCTGCAGGTCGGCGAAGAGCACGCTGATCTCGCGGCTGCCGGCACTGGTCTGGGCAAGGTACAGCTCAGCGAACCGCTCCTCGCGCCAAGACAGCCGCGCGCCCACCGCCACCAGGCCGAACGCGGTGAGCATCAGCACATGCCACTCCCACCAGGAGAGGTGCCAGTTGCGAGCAAAGGCGATGGCCACCATGGACTCAGCAAGGAGGACAAACGCCGAGGCCACCAAGAACAGCATCATTGAGCGGTGGCGCCGCCACAACCGGAGATAGCGCACAGCACTGCCTGTGTAGAGCAGCACCGAGGGCACTGCAAGCCAAAGAGGTAATCCTTCGGCGGACTGTGGGGGGAAGTTCAGTGGTGGGAGCGAGGCCACGGACCACACCGCCCACAACAGCATCAACCCGACCAACACGAGCCTGAGCCGTCTGGCAATGCGCACATTACGTACGGCGCGGTCTCCGGCGAGCTCTGCGGCGGAGAGTGCCGCGAATACCGAACCGAGGCCCACGCCCACTGGTGTGGCCACGGCGAAGCCGGCATTGCTCGTCCCGAGCACGACACCGGGGGTCGCCAACGCATGCAACGCGAGAAACCCGGCTGAGGATAAGAAAGCAAGCGAAACATAGAACAGGCGGGCATCCCCGCGGCGCCCGGCCGCCTCGCCAGTGGCGTAAGCCAGGACCGCGGAAATTACCGCCGTGCCCAGTACCAGCCAGAAATGCGCTGGGTGGTTCTCCCACCTCAGGTCCAAGTCGGGCTGTTGTAGCACTAGACCGAGACCAATAAGCGGCACTGCCAGGGCTGCCGCCCCCAGACCCATGCGCGCCGCGGACGGAACGGAGTCAGCCAACTCAGACCTGCGGAGTCGCGAGGAACTGATGAATCTGGGAAACCACGACCGATCCCTCCCCCACGGCTGACGCAACCCGTTTCACCGAACCACTGCGGACATCGCCGACCGCGAACAGGCCCGGCACTGTGGTCTCGTGGGGATGGGGACGACGGGTGAGACTCCAGCGCTCTGACGAGGCCGCGTCTGCTCCGGTGAGGAGGAAGTCGTTGGTGTCCCGTTCTACCTCGGGAGGCAGCCACTGCGTCCTCGGGTAGGTGCCGATCATGACGAACAGGCTCGCCAGCGTGACGTCGGCTTCGCGGCCGTTGACCCGGTTCCGGATCGTCACCTCCTCCAGCCGTCCTTCGCCGCGACCGTCAACGACCTCGGTGTTCAAGTGCACTTGGATGATCGGCTGCGCCGCAATTGCGTCCACAAGGTAGGAGGACATGCTTTGGCCGAGATCAGATCCTCTGACGATCAAGTGGACGGACCCGCAATACCTTGCTAGGTGCAGAACAGCCTGCCCAGCCGAATTGCCTGCGCCGACAACGGCGGCCGCAAGCCCGGTCAAGGCATGGGCAGCCGTAACGCTCGAGCCGTAGTAGACGCCGTGGCCGGTGAGATCGTCCAAACCCGGCAACCCCAACCGTCGGTACGTGACTCCGCAGGAGATCACTACGGCTCGAGCGCGCACCTCACCCACGTGGCTGATGCGCGCCCAGAATCCGTCCTTCTTCAGTGTGAGCCCCTCCACCTGCCGGGTCAGCACAAATCGGGCACCAAAGACCCAGGCCTGTTGGTATCCGCGTTGCGCAAGCTCGGCGCCGCTGAGCCCCCTGGAGAATCCCAGGTAGTTTCGGATCAACGAACTGGATCCGGCCTGGCCGCCGATGGCCTCCCGTTCCACAACAAGCGTGCGGAGACCCTCGGAAGCCGCGTATACAGCGGTCCCCAGGCCCGCTGGCCCCGCACCTACCACAAGCAGATCGAACTCACGGTCGTCGTCAGGTAACGACGTCGGGATGCCCCAAGCCTCGAGGATTTCGTCGTCGGTCGGATCGATCAGGCAAGTGCCGCCGATCGCCGGCATCCAGACAACGACGTCACCCTTTGGTTGTCCGGTCCGAGCCAGCACCCGTTGGCCCATGGCGGAACCGCGGGCTCGAAACGCGTGCGGGATACCGTTTCGACTGAGCAGGTCACTGACCGCGTAGGCACGTCCGCTGTGCTGTGGGGCGACCACGACGACCTCGCGGAGGTTTGAGGGCTCGGCGCGCGCCCATTCGGTGACGAACTCAGCGATTGTCCTGTGGAAATACTCATCCCGTGCAATCCATGGTTTGAGCACGTAGTAGCTGATGTCACCTACAGCCATGCTCTTGAGAATTCGCTGCGCCGATTCGGGATGAGCCCAAGCGCCCCACGGCACGAGAAGCGCCCGGCGAGCATCGGGATGGAGGGTCCGCGCGGCGGCGAAGATCTCCGAACGCGCCTCGTCGGAAAAAGCGTCGTCTACCAAGACGACCGCGACCCGCTCCTGTCGGTCATGCGCTGCTTGCAAAGTCCGAAGCGCGTCTTCAGGCACAATCTCGCCGCGCACCCGGAAGTCGGAACCAAACGAGCGTTGCAGCTCCCCCTCGATTCGCCCGATCTGGCGCGGATTCGCATCGACTGCCAGAAGAAGCGGTCGATCGCCCCACTCCTCGCCATTCACGACACAAGGCTAAGCAAATAACGCTCGGCAGTCAGCCGCGGTCTGAGTTATCCATAGAGGAGAAGTGGTGATCAAGATCGGACTCGGTCAGGTTTGGATGCCCGAGCAGATCCAAACCGCGGGCGGAGCAGCGGCCAGTCCCCGTTCAACCCAACGTGGTACGAAGGTCCCCAGTTCGGCCTCGAGCGCGCAAGCGAAGTACTCGGCCCCGGACCACCAAGAAACCTCAGCATCAAGGGCTCCCTGCTTGCTTTAGAACGCCTGTTCGTATAGGATCATAGCATGTTCTCGGGGGAGATCCAGGCCACAGGCATTGAGCAGAGCCCTGTTGATCTTACTTTGGAGCAGCTGACTACCGGAAGTGCCCGCCAAGCGCTTGGAAATCCGATCCCCCTCCCCAAGGGTTTGAGCGGGCCTTCCGGTCTTAACGCAGGAGGAAGGCGAAGACGTCAGGATTCGGGCCTGTGCGAGGCGAGCTCGGGTACTGCGGTCATTGGGTAACGAACCCGTTTCCATTCAACCCTTGCTGCGGCGTGAAGCGGCTGTGCGACTTTTTGATCTTGCAGCAGCAGCTGGTTGCGCCTGCGGCTGCAGCGACGCCTTCGCCGCTGCCGCGCTCGCCTTGCTGGCCCTCGACTGAGCCGCGGCGCGCTCCTCAGGAGGCACCACCGAGGTGGACAGCACGACGATCGAATAGCCCTCGACGAGGTGAACCGAATCGGCATCCCACGTCGCGGCGTCCGGCGGGTCAACGAGATAGGTCGTCGCGTCCAACCTGACTCTCCATTTGTCACCGAATCTCACCGGCGGAACTGTGAACTTGATCGGGTCCCAGTGAGAGTTGAACATCAGCAGGAAATGATCATCAGTGATCCGGCGTCCCAACCGATCAGGCTCAGGTATCGCATCCCCGTTCAGGAAGACCATCAGGCTGCGTGCGAAACCAGAGTTCCAGTCGGCCTCGTCCATGTGCGAGCCATCGGGCTTGAACCACTCGATATCGCCCAGCTCGCTCTCTCCACCATGCATAGCATCTCCGGCGAAGAAGCGCCGTCGGCGAAACACGGGATGATTCAAGCGCATTGCGATCACGGCAGACATATAGGCCAGCAGATCTTCCTGATCTCGACTGAGGTCCCAGTGGACCCAGGAAATCTCATTGTCCTGGGCGTAGACGTTGTTGTTTCCTCGCTGGGTTCGATCGAGCTCGTCGCCATGTGACAGCATCGGCACACCCTGACTGAGCATCAGTTTTGCGATGAAGTCCCGTTGCCGGCGATGTCTGAGCTGATTTATCGCCTTGTCCGTCGTCTCACCCTCGATGCCGCTGTTCCATGAGCGGTTGTGGCTCTCACCGTCGCGCCCGTCCTCGCCGTTCAGCTCATTGTGCTTCTCGTTGTAGGACACAAGATCGTGCAATGTGAATCCGTCGTGGCAGGTGAGGAAGTTAACCGAGGCGGTTGGACGTCGATCCGAGTGCGCGTAGAGATCGCTCGATCCGGTGATCCGGGACGCGAATTCAGCCAGGAACGCCGGTTCCCCCCGACAGAAGTCGCGGACGGTGTCGCGGAACTTGCCGTTCCACTCCGTCCACAGCGGCGGGAAGTTGCCGACCTGATAGCCGCCGTCACCCAGGTCCCAAGGCTCAGCGATCAGCTTGACCTGCGAGATCACCGGGTCCTGCTGGATGATGTCGAAGAATGCCGACAGCTTGTCCACCTCATGGAACTGCCTGGCCAGCGTGGCAGCAAGATCAAATCGGAATCCGTCGACATGCATGTCCACTGCCCAATAGCGCAGCGAATCCATGATCAACTGCAGCACATGCGGATTGCGCATCAACAGACTGTTCCCAGTGCCGGTGGTGTCGTAGTAGTGCCGCTTGTCGCTGTCCACCAGCCGGTAGTAGGAGGCGTTGTCTAGACCGCGGAAGGCGATGGTCGGGCCTTTCTCGTTGCCCTCCGCGGTGTGGTTGTATACCACGTCCAAGATCACTTCGATGCCGGCGTCGTGCAGCGCCTTCACCATGGCCTTGAACTCAGTCGTCTGCTGTCCCCCCCCGTTGCTGGCATAGCCATTGTGGGGGGCAAGGAACCCGATCGTGTTGTAGCCCCAATAGTTGGAGAGCCCCTTTGCCACCAAGTGGGAGTCGTTGACGAACTGATGCACCGGCAACAGCTCGACCGCCGTGATGCCCAACTTGGTGAGATGCTCGATGATCACCGGGTGAGCGATGGCGGCGTAGGTTCCCCGGATCTCCTCGGGAATTGCAGGATGCAGCATCGTCATGCCCTTGACATGCATCTCGTAGATCACCGTCTCGTGGTACTCCCGACCCGGCGGCCGATCGTGGCCCCAGTCGAAGAAGGGGTTCACCACTACCGACAGCATCGTGTGCCCGAGCGAGTCTTGATCATTGAACGCATTTGGATCACTGAACCGATAGGAGAACAACGACTCATGGCCATCGATCTGACCGTCGATGGCCTTTGCGTACGGGTCGAGCAGTAGCTTCGACGGGTTGCAGCGGTGGCCGGTATGAGGCTCGTACGGACCGTGCACCCGGAAGCCGTAGCGCTGACCAGGAAGCACGCCCGGTAGGTAGGCGTGCCACACATAGCCATCCACCTCCGTTAGGTCAATTCGCTTCTCCGCGCCTTCCTCGTCGATCAGGCACAGCTCCACACGGGAGGCGACCTCAGAGAAAATCGCGAAGTTCACTCCTGCACCGTCGTAGGTGGCCCCGAGCGGATAGGGGTTACCCGGCCAGATATCCATGCACGCCCTTCTGATCCGTGCTCAAGGATGCCATTGTTGCCTACGGCGCCGACACCAGCTCGTAACAATGGCAACGTGCGTCACGAGGCCTCTGTGCTGCATCTCGACTTGGACGCCTTCTTCGCCTCGGTCGAGCAGCGCGACAAGCCGTCGCTGCGTGGAAAGCCGGTCGTGGTCGGCGGAATCGGTCAGCGCGGGGTGGTGGCGACGGCATCCTACGAAGCTCGAGTATTCGGGGTTCGCTCGGCGATGCCGATGACCGAAGCGCGGCGCCGCTGCCCTCACGCGGCGTTCCTCGCGGGCCGGTTCGGCGCTTATCGGCAGGCCAGCGAACAGGTGATGCGCATCCTTCGAGAACTGTCACCGCTGGTCGAACCGCTCTCGCTTGACGAGGCGTTTGTCGACTTGCGTGGGGCCACCCGGCCGGTCGAGCTGTCACTGCCGGGCCTGCGCGGCCTGGTTCGCGCCCTCAAGGCGCGAGTATCCCAGGAGACCGGCGGCTTGACCGCATCCGTCGGCATCGGCACCTCCAAGTTCATCGCGAAAGTGGCCAGCGAGCTGGACAAGCCCGACGGACTTCGGGTGATTGAGCCGGGGACCGAGATTGCGTTACTCCGACCGATGCCCGTCGCCGTGATTCCAGGTGTCGGCCCGGTCACGCAGGAGCGACTGCACCGGATCGGCATACGGACGGTTGCCGATCTGCAAGCGGTCGGTGTCGACGAGCTTGTTCGCCTTGTCGGGCAGGCTCATGGGCAGGCCCTGATCGAGCTTGCATTCGCACGCGACGATCGGTCGGTGGAGCCTGAGCGAGAGAGCAAGTCGATATCCGTGGAGGACACATTTGAGACTGACGTTGTCGATGCGGCCGAGCTGCGCAAGATCCTCGCCAGGGATGCGGGGCAGGTGGCTGCGCGATTGCGCGCGGCTCGATTGTTTGCCCGCACCGTCACGATCAAGATCAGGCACCACGACTTCAGCACCCACACGCGGTCCCGCACGCTGCTTGGTGCAACGGATCGGGTCCAGGTCATCAGTGACGTCGCCCAGTCATTGCTCTCCGGTGTGGACACCGCTGGCGGCGTCCGGTTGGTCGGAGTCGGCGTTGCTGGTCTTACCGATGTGCTGCAGGAAGATCTGTTCGGTGCCGAGGGCACGGTCGCCGACCAGTCGGTTGACAATGCGGACGTCGAGGACTTACAGGTCACTGACCGCCGAGCGCCACAATGGATCACAGGTGCCGATATCCATCACGATGATCATGGCCGTGGCTGGGTCTGGGGCTCCGGGGTCGGCCGGGTGACCGTTCGGTTCGAATCCCGTGACACCCCGCCGGGGCCTATTCACACGTTCCCGATGGACGATCCGAAGCTCCACCCGGTTTAGGCACGGACCTGAATGCGGGCGCGCGCCGCCTCCACCAGCCCGGCGAACAAGCCGTGATCGCCGCTGTTTTCCGGATGCCACTGAACACCGAGCCAGAATTGCCGGTCAGGGTCCTCGATCGCTTCCACTGTTCCGTCTGCTGCGCGCGCCGTAGCGACGAAGCCGGGATGAGTGGCGAGCGACTGGTGATGGTGACAGCTCACTTGAAGGTCGTTGCCAACCAGGCGCCGAACCAGCGAGTCGCTTGTGGTGGTGATCGAGATCCAGCCGTATGCGTCGGCTTCCGGCGAGTGCTCGTCGTGCCCGACAATATCCGGGGTGTGCTGATCCACGACACCTCCGGTTCGCACGGCCATCAGCTGCATGCCCCGGCAGATTCCCAACGTCGGCAGGCCATTCTCATCGGCGGCATTGAGCAGTGCCAGCTCCCAGCTGTCGCGATCGCGGCGGAAGTTCCGTGTGCATGGGTGCGGTTTCTGGCCGTAGCGTGCAGGCTCGATGTCACCGCCACCGCACATGATCAATCCGTCGAGCCGGGAAACGATGTCGTCCGCGCCGCTGCTCTGCGGCGGCAGCAGAACCGCTGCCCCTCCAGCAGCCTCCACTGATTTCACGTAGACCGCTGGAAGCAGGTCGGCCGACGTATTCCACACGCCCCAGGCGGCCGGCTCCCGATAGGTGGTCAGGCCGATCAGGGGGCGCCGCGAGCTCATGGCACAAGTTTAGGATCACGCCGGTTTGCAGATGTCGCACATATTTGCGGTCGAAAGCACCGGACTCGGCAACACCCGCTTGAGACTCGATGGCGACTCGACATCGGTACGCTCAGCGGAAATGGCAATGTGGGTGGGTGCTATCGAATTCGACTTGCGGCTTGGGGAAGTGCGGTCGGTCAAGGAAAAGCGTTCGATTGTCCGGCCGCTGATAGCTGACGTTCGTCGCAAGTTCATGATCAGCGTGGCCGAAGTTGATCATCTCGATTTGCACCGTCGGGCCGGCCTCGGGGTAGCGCTGGTCAGTCCCGACAGAGCACACCTGATCGAGGTG
>Ga0126314_10000953_pt1 | contig 13649 bp, 10 predicted proteins | sample Plot105B_FD_92535 | JGI IMG/M metagenome (GOLD analysis project Ga0126314, IMG submission 92535) | Serpentine soil microbial communities from UC McLaughlin Reserve, CA, USA - Plot105B | ecosystem: Environmental > Terrestrial > Soil > Grasslands | place: USA: UC McLaughlin Reserve, Lake County...
CACGCGCGTAACGCTCCCGTTACACGACGGGCGCCAACCTGGCGTCATGAGCCGCGAGATCCACCTAAGGCCGCGTATATCGGCCCAACGTGAATCTCGCGGAGTGGATGGCGAGATCGCCGAGCTGGCTACGCGGGAGTGGAAGGACCGTCGTCACGAGCGGCGGCTGACTCGGCACGCGCGGCGGCTGAGTCGGCGCGCGCGGCGGCTGAGTCGGCACGCGCGGCGGCTGAGTCGGCACGCGCGGCACGCTCCCGTTACACAACCGGCGCCACCCTGACGTCATGAACCGCGAGATCCACGGAAGGCCGCGTATATCGGCTCAACGTGAATCTCGCGGAGTCGATGGCGTGATCGCCGAGCTGGCTACCCGCCAGCACGGGGTCGTCGCCCGATGGCAGCTGGAGCGGGCCGGGATGTCGCGGCACGAAATCGGCCGCCGCATGCGGGCGGGTCGACTGCATCCGCTGCATCGCGCGGTCTACGCCGTAGGTCATCGTCGCCTGTCTCGTGAAGGTCGTTATCTCGCAGCGGTCTTGTCCGCCGGCGAAGGCGCCGTCCTGAGCCACTGCTCGGCAGCCGACCTGTGGGAACTGCGGGCGACGAAGGAGGCCCGGATAGACGTCACCGCGAGGACGAACCTGCGCGGTGATCGGGCCATCCGGATCCGGCGCAACGCATTGAACGCATCGGATGTGACGACCCGCCAGGGCATCCTGATCACGACCCCGCTCCGCACCCTCCTCGACCTCGCCGCCGCCGTCCCGCAACCCGAGATCGAGCGGGCAATCCGCCAAGCGGTATACCGCCGCGTCACGACAACCGCCCTGTTGGCCGAAGCAGTCCACGAACGCGCCGGCAAGCGTGGCGTGAAAGCCATGCGCAAAGCGCTGATCCACCTCGGCGAAGCCCCCGGCGTCACGAGGTCCGACCTCGAGCTCGCCTTCCTCCGCTTCCTCCGCCGCCAGCGTCTGCCGATGCCAGAGCTCAACGCGGAGATGCGCATCGGCGGACGCGCCATCGAGGCTGACTGCGTCTGGCGCCGGCAGCGCGTGATCATCGAACTTGACGGCCGCGACGCGCACGACTCGACGCCGGCGTTCGAGACGGACCGCGCGCGAGACCTCGCACTCCTCGTGGCGGGGTGGAGAACTGGACGCGTGACGGGGAGGCGCATGCGCCTAGACGCGGCAGCGCTCGCCGCCGAGCTACGGGCTCTGCTTGCGTGAGTAGCCGGGGCAGCGCTCCACCGGCAGCCGCGGGTACTTCGGGAAGCGCTCGTCGGTCTTCGAGCGTTCGCACAGCGAGAACACCGATCCGCGACGGTTCGGGACCAGTCGCTGGAAGCGACAGGAATCGCACAAACCCACAGGAATCCGTCCCACGCCGCCGAAAGACTAGGCGCCGACCCCTACGCAGGAGGTGACGCCGTGCCCGAGGGTTATTGCGTCAAGGAGAAGAAGAAGGTCGAGATCCAGAACCCGCAGCAGGTGACCATGAAGAACGGTCGCCCGGCGATTCAGGGCACGTGCCCCGACTGCGGGACAAAGATCTTCAAGATCGGGAAGCTCTCTTAGACGGGCTGCGCACAAGCCGGTTCTCCAGGAATCGGGTAGGGGCCGGGAGATGGCTTCCCGGCTCATACCGCTGTTGCTAGCCGGATGCGCGTTCGCCGCAATCGGATGCGGCGGGGCCGGCGCACATGGCTCACGCGCGGATGCCGGCGGCACCACAGCCGCCGCTGCCTTACGCGCGGATGCTGGCGGCACCACAGCCGCCGCTGGCTCACGCGCGGATGCCGGCGGCACCACAGCCGCCGCTGCCTCGCGCGCGGATGCTGGCGGCACCACAGCCGCCGCTGGCTCGCGCGCGGCGGCCACCCGCGCACACATCTGGGCCGTCGGCGACTCCGCCGGCGGCGCCCATGCCGCTGCCGTTGCCCGGCTCATCCGCCGCCACCGGCCCGACCGAGTTCTCTACCTGGGCGACATCTACAACGGTGCCAGCGGGTTTCGCGCCTTCAAGCGTCTCTACGGTCACACGCGCGTCGCCCGCACCCCCGGCAACCACGACTGGCCGCACTACTGGTCCGGAACTGAGTGGTACTCCTTCAAGGCAGGCGGCTGGCGGATCATCGAGCTCAACTCCGAGACGAGTCACGGCGGCAAACAGCTTGCGTGGCTTCGTCGACAGTTACGCGCGCGAGGGGACTGCCGGCTCGCGTTCTGGCACCGCCCGCGCTATTCGGCGGGCCTGCACGGCGACAACCGCGACATGGACCCGTATTGGCGGGCCCTCGAAGGTCACGCTCGACTCGTCGTCTCGGGCCATGACCACGACATGCAGCGCTTCGCCCCCCGCGGAACGCTCACGCAGCTCGTGGCGGGCGCCGGCGGCCGGAGCCACTACCGCGTCAACCGCCAGCGAGCGGCCCTCGCCTTCGCCGACGACCGCGACTGGGGCGCGCTCCGCGTCGACCTCTCGCGCGGCAGAGCACAAGTCCGTTTCGTCACCACCAGCGGCCGCACAGTCGACGCTCACACAGTCACCTGCCAGCCGTAAGTACCCTGTCTAGTTCGCATGCGCGACTACCTCGAAGCCATACGAAAGGGTGTTGTCGTCTACGACGGCGGCATGGGCGCCACGCTGGAGCAGTTCGACCTGACCCAGGCGGACTACGGCGGCCTGCAGGGCAAGTGCCACGAGGCGCTCGTCCTGAACCGTCCCGACGTCATCGAGGGCGTTCACACGTCGATGCTCGACGCCGGCGCCAATGTCCTCGAGACCGACACCTTCCAGGGCAGTCGGATCAAGCTCGAGGAGTGGGGACTCGCCGACCACACGCTCGAGATCAACCGCACGGCAGCCGAGATCGCGCGCAAGGCAGCCGGCGAGCACCGCTTCGTCGCCGGCTCGATCGGGCCGACCGGCCACCTGCCCGCCAGTGACGACCCCACCCTCGGGAGGATCACCTTCGGCGAGCTCCGAACCGTGTTCGCGGAGCAGGCCAGCGGTCTGCTCCAGGGCGGCGCCGACCTGATCATCGTCGAGACGGCCCAAGACATCCTCGAGGTCAAGGCGGCAGTCTTCGGCGCCCGCGACGCGATGAAGGAGACCGGACGCGTCGTCCCGATCCACACCAGCGTCAGCCTCCTGCCGAACGGCGGCAAGATGCTGTTGGGCACCGACATCCACGCGGTGCTGACGATCTTGAACGCGCTCGCCGTCGAGGTGATCGGGCTGAACTGCTCGACTGGCCCGGAGGACATGCGCGACGCGATCCGGTACCTGGGCGAGAACTCCCCGGTCCCGGTCGCCTGCATCCCGAACGCCGGGCTCCCGCTGCAAGGCCCCAACGGCGAGACGATCTTCCCGGAGCAACCCGAGCCGCTGTCCAGCACGTTGCAGGACTTCGTCGAGCGCTACGGCGTGACGATCGTCGGCGGCTGCTGCGGCACCACGCCGGCGCACATCCAGGCAGTGGTCGAGAAGGTAGGTGGCCGCGAGGCCGGTCCGCGCCCGGATCAGCCCGGCCCCTTCCTGGCGTCGATGATGACGGCCACACCGCTCGTGCAGGAGCCGCGCCCGACACTGGTGGGCGAGCGCGTCAATTCGCAGGGCAGCCGCAAGGCCAAGGAGCTGCTGCTGGCCGACGACTACGACGGCCTCGTGCAGATCGCCGAGGACCAGGTCGACGGCGGCGCCCACCTGCTCGACCTCTGCGTCGCGCTCACCGAGCGCCAAGACGAGGACGAGCAGATGCGACAGGTCGTCAAGCGCATCGCGCTCACGCAGCCGGCGCCGCTGCAGATCGATTCCACCGAGCCAGACGTGATGCGCGCCGCGCTCGAGCAGAACCCGGGTCGCGCCGTGATCAACTCGATCAACCTCGAGGCCGGCCGCGACAAGGCAGATCTCGTGGTGCCGCTCGCCAAGGAGCACGGGGCGGCATTGATCGCGCTCACGATCGACGAGATCGGCATGGCGAAGACCGCCGAGCGCAAGGTGGAGATCGCCAAGCGCATCCACGACATCTGCGTCGCCGACCATGGCTTCGACCCGGAGCTCCTGATCTTCGATCTGCTCACCTTCACCCTCACCACCGGCGACGACGAGTGGAAGCCATCGGCGATCGAGACGATCGAGGGCATCCGCGCGCTCAAGAAGGAGCTGCCGGTCGTCAAGACGTCGCTCGGAGTCTCGAACGTGTCCTTCGGCGTCAAGCCGAACGCGCGCGCGGTCCTGAACAGCGTCTTCCTCCACCACTGCGTCGAGGCCGGGCTCGACCTGGCGATGGTCAACCCGAACCACATCACGCCCTACGGCGAGATCTCCGACGACGAGCGCGAGCTGGCCGACGACCTCGTCTTCAACCGGCGCGAAGACGCGCTGCAGCGCTTCGTCGAGCACTTTGAAGGGAAGTCCGAGGAGGACGCCGACGAGGCCGACCCGACGGCTGAGATGGAGCCGGAGGAGGCACTCCACTGGCACATCCTGCGCCGCAAGAAGGACGGTGTGGAGGATTGGATCGACAAGTCGGTCGAGAAGATCGGCGCGGTCCCGACGCTGAACGACGTGCTGCTGCCGGCGATGAAGGAGGTCGGCGACAAGTTCGGCGCAGGCGAGTTGATCCTGCCGTTCGTACTTCAGTCGGCCGAGGTCATGAAGCGCTGCGTCGCACGCCTCGAGAACTACCTCGAGCGGATCGAGGGCCACACGAAGGGCACCGTTGTGATCGCGACGGTGTTCGGCGACGTGCACGACATCGGCAAGTCGCTTGTCAACACGATTCTGACCAACAACGGCTACACGGTCGTCGACCTCGGGAAGCAGGTTCCAGTCGACACGATCATCAATGCCGCTATCGAGCACAAGGCCACTGCGATCGGCCTCTCGGCCCTGCTCGTCTCGACCTCGAAGCAGATGCCGATCGCGGTCTCGGAGCTGCACGAGAAGGGTCACGAGTTCCCCGTTCTCATCGGCGGCGCTGCGATCAACCGAAACTTCGGCCGCCGCATCCTCTACCCGAAGGGCAAGGGCTCGGACGAGATCTACACGCCCGGCGTCTTCTACTGCAAGGACGCGTTCGAGGGCCTCGACACGATGGACAAGCTGATCGACGGACAGGCGCGTGACGCGTTGCTCGAGAAGATCCGCGCCGAGGCCAAGTCGTTCCGTGAGAAGCCGCAGGAGGTGGACCAAGGTCCGCCGGTGACCGACGACTCGGTGCGCTCACCCGCGCGTACCGACCTGCCGATCCCGACGCCTCCGTTCTGGGGCGTGCGTGAGATCCCCGTCGATCTCGACGAGGTCTTCCCCCACCTGGACCGCCACGTGCTGTTCAAGCTGCACTGGGGCGGGGCCGGGGTGAAGGGCGAGGCGTGGAAGAAGCTCGTCGCGGAGGACTTCCAGCCGCGCCTCGAACGGATGTGGGCGCAGCAGAAGACGGACGACGCGTTCATCAAGCCGCGTGCGCTGCTCGGCTACTTCCCCTGCAACGCCGACGGCAACGAGATCGTCATCTTCGATCCCGACGACCACGACCGGGAGATCTCTCGCCTGGTCGCTCCCCGACAGCCGAAGAACGACCGCATCTGCCTAGCCGACTTCTTCCGCCCGATCGATTCCGGCGAGCGCGACGTGGTGGCACTGCAGGCCGTGACCGTAGGGCCGGACGCGACCGAGCTCGGAGAGAAGCTCGAAGCCGAGGGCGAGTACAGCGAGCGTTACTTCGTGCACGGGTTGTCGGTGCAAGCCGCGGAGGGTACCGCCGAGTGGCTGCACCAGAAGGTGCGTGCCGACCTCGGTATCGGCGCCCATCAGGGCCGTCGCTACTCCTGGGGCTACCCGGCGATCCCGGAGCAGGCCGAGCACGAGAAGGTCCAGGATCTGCTCGACATGGAGACGGTCGGGATCTCGCTCTCGGGCGGCTACGCGCTGACGCCGGAGCAGTCGACGGCGGCGCTGATCGCGCATCATCCGCAGGCTGTCTACTTCGGCACCACCGCGGGGCGCATCCCGGACAAGGAGTCGCCGGACGAGGTGATCGCCCTCACCAACAAGGGCGGCCCGCTGCCGGACGCTGAACCCGAGGGCGAAGAAGCGCTCGCGTAATGGCGGACCAGGACGAGACGCTAGACCGCGAAGGGGCGGTCGAGAAGCTGAACGACGCGCTGCGCCTGCAGCATCGCTCGTTGATCGAGTACACCCTGGTCGGCGCCGCGATGACCGGCTTCCAGTACGTCGGCATCGCTCCACAGCTGGCCGAGTTCGCAAGGGCGGAAGCTGACGATGCGCGCCGGCTCGCCGAGAAGATCGCTTCGCTGGAAGGTGAACCGACCACCGTCGTCGCGACACCCCGCTGGTCGGCCAGCCCGACGGAGGCGTTCGAGTTCCTGATCGAGGACGAGACCGAGACGATCGAGGCGCTGCAGGCGTCAATCGAGCCGACCGGCCGCGAAGGGCGCTCCGAGGCGCTCGAGCATCGGCTCGAGCACATCATCATGCGCAAGCAGGAACAGGTCGATTTCCTGGAGCGCGCCAAGCGCACGTAACCGCGCGCGCGATCGGTTCAGGGGGGCGGATGGAAGCGTCGGTCGAGGAGCTCAAGCAGCGGGCCCGCGCGATGTGGGCCGCCGGAAACTTCGACGAGATTTCGAACAGCATCCCCGAGGTCGGCATTACCGTGGTCGACCGTTTGGCGATCGAGCCTGGGATGACCGTCCTCGACGTGGCCTGCGGCACCGGCAACGCGACGATCCCGGCGGCAGTGGCCGGTGGCCGCTGCATCGGCCTCGACCTGACGCCCGAGCTCTTCGAGCATGGGCGCCGCCACGCAGCCGAGGCCGGCGTGGAGATCGAGTGGTCCGAGGGCGACGCCGAGGCGCTGCCATTCGCCAGCGGCAGCTTCGACCGCGTGATTTCCACGTTCGGCGTGATGTTCGCGCCGCGCCATGAGGTGGCGGCCGCGGAGCTGGCGCGGGTGGTTTCGCCCGGAGGCACCATCGGCCTTTCCTGCTGGACGCCGGAGGGAACGGTTGGCCAGATGTTCAAGCTGGTTGCCTCGAGCGCGCCCCAACCGCGGTCGTCCGCACCGCCCGCGACCCTGTGGGGGGAGGAGGAATACGTTCGCGGCCTACTCGAGCCACACGGTCTGGAAGTGAGTTGCGAACGGCAGCTCGCCGGGTTCCGCGCACCGACGATCGAAGCGTTGTTCGAGCGGCTCGAGACGAACTTTGGGCCGTGGAAGATGGCCCAGGCGGCGCTCGGCGACCGCTGGTCGGAGCTGCGCGGGCCGCTTTTCGACCTATACGCGAGCGCAAGCCAGCCCGTGGAGCCTAGCGGCATCGCGTCGTTCAGCGAGTACCTGCTCGTAATCGCGCGCAAGCCCGTTTAGGAGACGCACTCTTAGGCGTCAACCTCCACGGTCTCGCCGCGGCCGAAGCCCTTCAGCTCGACGGGCGCCGCATGCAGCGCGCGCAGGCGCATGTCCTTGAACGACATGCCCTCGCCGAGCAGGGCTGGCATCCCCATCACCACCGCGGTCGCAATTTCGACCGCCTGCAGCACGATCCCGTAGGCGAGGGCGTCGGTGTGCGACACGTGGTATGCCGACAGGACTGCCACGCACGCCGCCTGGAACACGCCGAGGTTCGACGGCGTGGCCGGCAGCACGGCCGTGACGTTGACCGCGAACAGGACGGCAGCGGCAGCGCCAACGCCGGCGTGCAAGCCGAGCGCGACCATCAGCACGTAGCAGGCGAGCCACTGGATCGCCCATGCCAGCAGCTGCGCCGCGGTCGCCCAAAGGCCGAGCCGAAGCGTCTTGAAGATGGCGAGCCCCGACCGCATGCGGAGCATCGCACGGCGCACGGCGGTGGCCGCGCGCTGCACGCGCACGAACCGCGACGGCTTCCCGCGCCGGAGGAGCGCCGGCAGCACCAGGACTCCCCCCAGGAGCGTGAACGGCGCAATCGCGAACAGGAACAGGGCGTTCTCGTGACCGCGGAAAAGACCGACCGTGGCGAACATGACGGCGCCCAGCACCGTCAACGCGATCAGGTTCAGGAGCGTCTGTGACACGAGCGTGCCGACTACCACTGGCAGCCGCTCGCGCACGCGCCCCACGCGCCGCGCCACGATCAGCGCGCGCGACGGCTCGCCGAGGCGCGCCGGCAGCGTGGCGGACATGAGCACGCCGATCATCGTCGCGCGGCCGACGTCGCGGCGGCGGACGCGAACACCCGGCAACGCCGCGCGCAGAATCGCGTGCCAGGACTCGGCACGCACGAGCATCGACGCGCACATCAGCGCAAGTCCGAGGACCATCCAAGTCGGCGTGGCATTCAGCAGCGCGTGGCCAATTGCCTCGGGGCCGATGCGCTTGATGGCGAGCAGGCCAAGGCCGGCTGCGAGCAGGCCACCCCCGGCGACGGCAGCGCGGCGGAGCGTCTGGACGATCGGGCGGCGCACGCCCGGCTCAAGCGTAGGCAACCGGCGCGCGGGAGCTCGCACCTTGCCATCCGCGGGCTTGATCCCGGCGCCCACCGCGATGCGCCCGCGGCGCGAGGCTGGGGCCGGCGCCGCCAACGCGTCCGCGTAAGCCTGCTCGACCTCCTCGGCGACGTGCGGCCACGCGAAGCGCTCGGCGCGCTCGCGTGCGGCCACTGACAGCTCCGCGCGGTCGGGCGGCCGCAGAGCGAGCGCGCGTACCGCCTCGCCGAGCGCGGCAGGATCACCGGCTTTGACAAGCCGGCCTTCGACGTGGTCGCGGACGACGTCGCGATAGCCCGGGATATCCGAGCAGACGACTGGCGTCCCGGCGGCGAGCGCCTCCAGGAGGACGATTCCGAAGCTCTCGCCTCCGAGCGACGGTGCGCAGAGCAGGTCAGCCTGGTGGAGCAGGCGCCACTTCTCGTCCTCGGAGACGCGACCGGCGATGTCGACGCCCTGCGTTTCGAGCAGAAGCGGCGCGACCTCCTCGTAGCTGGCGCCGGCGACGGTCAGGTGCGCGTCGACGCCGGCGCCGCGGAGCGCCTCGAACGCGCGCATCAGCACCGGTAGACCCTTGCGCTCCTCGGCGCGTCCGACGAACAGCAACTCGAGCCGGTCGTTGCGGGGCTTCGGGCCTGGGACCGCCTCTGCGAGATCGACGCCGTTCGGGACGATCCGGTAGTGCCCGCCGTAGAAGCGCTCGCCCGTCCAGCGAGCAGCCTCGGATACTGCGATGCGCACGGTCAGCTTGTTGAACAGTCGCCGCTGCCCGGCGAGGTTGCCAACCGCCTGCGGCACCGGCTTCGTCGCGTACGCGTGGAAGGTGCCCACGACCGGAACAGGCGAGTTTTCGATCGCGTACCACGGTGCGACGCCCGCGTTCGGCTCGTGGACGTGCAGGACGTCGTACCACCCGCTGCGCAGCTCGTGGCCGAGCAGGCTCGCAGTCCGCGGGGCGTACGACAGGGTGGAGACGGCGCCGTTGGCCGGGAAGCCGAGCGTGCGCCCGAGCGGGATGAACTCGCTCGCATCCGGCAGCTCGCGCGCGGTCGGCGCGGCACCACGATGCAGCATGCCTGTGAGCCGGTCGTCGGGGTCGACCGGCGCCAGCACCCGGACCTCGTGCCCGCGCCCGCGAAGCTCCTCCGCAAGCGCCTCGATGTGGGCGAGGACACCTCCCGGGTACGTGTAGGAGTAGGGGCAGACAAGTCCTACGCGCACACTGCTCAGGCTAGCTGGCGCGCCGGTCTCGTGCCGGTTCGCGGGCGGCTTCGCGCGTAGCCGGTCGCCAAGAGGAGCAATATCACGCCGATAACGAGGATCAGCGGGCTCGAGTCGTTCGAGATAGCCCCCACGACGGTGGCGAACCACGCGCCAATCAGGCCCGCCGCGAGCGCCCGCGGGAGGCCACTGAGGAGCTGCCGCCGCCGCGCCGCGAGCCAGACGATTACGGCGAGGGCCACCGTGAACGCGATCGCCCAGCCGACGTTCGCGAGCGTAGAGAACGAACCTGTGAAACGGCGGCGCACGATGTCAGCCAGGTCGCCGGATCCATGGGCGTGGAGCACTGACCGCGTCAGGTGAGCCCCACCGCCCGTGACGACGTCGAGCAGGATGAGCGCCCCAATCGCCACAACCGGGGCGGCGACAGCAACGACGATCGCACGGCGGGACGGCTTGTTCGGAAGCGAGGCGATCACGGCCGCCGCGCCCCCGGCCGCGAGCGTTATCACCGCGCCGACGTCGGCGCCAAGCCGGCCCGCGCCCATGATCCCCGCGGCGACGACAGCCGTGACGGCGAACGCGATGGCAGCGCGTCGCGGGTGCCGATCGGGAGCGGCCGCGACCGGATCCGCGGCGGCCGCCTCCGAAGGCCAGCCAGCGAGCGCAGCGCCTGTCCCAATCAACACCGAGACGCTCAAAATCACCTCCAGCTCGTTTCCGATTCCGAAGAAGCGCGCGCCTCCGGCGGGATTGGGCCCGGCCAGCGACGCCGCGATCAGCGGCGACCCGCGCACGAGATCAACGGCATGCGCCGCAAACACCACCGCCGCCGGGACTGCCAACGCGAGCGGCCAGCGCACGAGCCGATCCGTGAGCGCGCCGAGCGCGACCGCGCCGACGCCCAGTAGCGCCGGCTCGACGATCCGGCTCGGTTCGAGCGCGGCGCTCAGCAACGCCACCCCCGGCAACCAGAGAGCGGCCAAGGCGGCGGTGCGCACGGCAGCTCGGACGCCGCGCTCGCCCGCGGCCAGCTGAAGCACCGCGAGAAGCGCAAGCCCAGCTCCGGCAAGCCAGAACAGCGCGTGCGGGCGCCGCGCCGTGACCACCGACAGGCGGCCAGCCAGCTCCTCGACCGCCTTTGCGTCCGCCACGCCGCGCCCTTCGATCGGCTCGCCCTGCATGTCGTCGGGCACGGCGATTCCCAACGCGCGCAGGACCGTCGGCGCCACGTCGATCGCGGCGATCAGGCCGTTCCGCCGCGTGGTCGCCGAGCGCAATTGCCCCTTGATCCCGGCCCCCGCGACGCCGCTGGGCAGCAAGCGCAGCTTCATCCCGTACGGCGCCCGCACCGCGTAGACGAAGTCGTCCTCGGCGCGGGCCGCCAGCAGCCGGTCGAGCTGGCGCAACCCCGCAGCACCCGGCGCAAGCGCGACCACGGCAAGGTTGTCCCCCGCCTGTAGGGGTGACACCCCTCCATTTCGGTTGGCGGCGACGATAGGCGCTATCGACCAGCGACTCCGATCGCCGCCGAAGCCGACGCGGGCGCCGGTCTGCTCGATGGTCGATGCCAGCAGTCCCGGCTTCAGGTCGCCCGGCGCCTCTTCGGCCCGCCGCAGCGCCAGCGCCCAGCCGCTCAGGTGGCCGCCGCGCAGCCGCAGCGACCCGATCGGCCCCGAGTACAGCCGCGTCGGGATCCGCGTCCCCTGACTCATGTCGAGTCCCATCTGGCGCGCCTTCAGGCCGCCGACCGTCGGGGAGGTCATCCCGATCGCCATCCCGCGCGCCGCGAGCTCCTCGAGCAGCGGCCGCGTCTCCCCGGGGCCGGGCGGGAGGAAAGCGATCACCGCCTGCGGACGAGCCTGCGCAGGGGCGGCCACGCAAGACACCGCGGGCGCACACGCGAGCGCCCCGGCGGCGGCCATTCGCATCGGGCACACTCTATGAGCGATGCCGGAGCGCACATTCGTCAAGTACACGTTCATCAAGGTCGACCCGGCGTGGCGTCGTCGCGACGCACACGATCGTGCCCAGGACAAGCGTGAGTTCGCGGCCGCCTGCAACGACTTCGCCGAGGACCACTACCTGCGCACCTACAGCCTGGTCGGCACCCGTGGCGACTCCGACCTGATGGTGCGCAGCGCAACGCCGAACCTCGAGGCGATCCACGAGTTGCACGTAGTGCTCAACCAGAGCGGACTCATGCGCCACGCCGACATCGCGTACTCGTACCTGGCCGTGACGAAGGAGTCGATCTACGCCGACGAGCCGCAGCCGCTGGCGCCGCGCTCGGCCGACCACAAGTACCTGATCGTCTACCCGATGTGGAAGAAGCGCGATTGGTACCGCCTGTCGGCCGACGAACGCATGCGGATCATGCGCGAGCACATCACCATCGCGCGGCAGTTCCCGAACATCTCGACGAACACCGCGTACAGCTTCGGCCTCGACGACCAGGAGTTCGTCGTCGCCTTTGACGCCGACGATCCAATGCAGTTCATGGACCTGGTCCAGGAGCTGCGCGCCACCGAGTCGAGCGCCTACACCGCCTCCGAGACGCCGATCTTCACGTGCCTTCACTCGTCGGTGGAGCGAGCGCTCGATGCCCTCGACGGAGAGGCAGTGCGAGCGGTCACATGAGCGACCAGGCGATCCTGAGCGACCAGCGGGACGGCATCCTCATCATCACGATCAACCGGGCCGAGGCGCGCAACGCCGTCAACGGCGACGTGGCGAGCGGGATCGCGGCCGCGCTCGACCAGCTCGACGCCGATGACGATCTGCGCGTCGGGATCGTCACCGGCGCGGGCGGCTACTTCTCAGCCGGCATGGACCTGAAGGCGTTCATGCAGGGCGAGTCGCCGTACGCGAACGACCGCGGCTTCGCTGGCATCACCCAGCGCGCTGCGCGCAAGCCGCTGATCGCGGCGGTGGAGGGGTTCGCGCTGGCCGGCGGCTTCGAGATCGCGCTCTCCTGCGACCTGATCGTCGCCTCGCGTGAGGCGCGCTTCGGCATCCCCGAGGTCAAGCGCAGCCTGGTCGCCGCCGGTGGCGCGCTGCTGCGTCTGCCGAAGCGGATCCCGTACCACTTGGCGATGGAGCTGGCGCTGACTGGCGAACCGATCAGCGCTCAACGCGCGATGGAGATCGGCATTGTCAACCGTCTTGTCGAGCCGGGGTCCGCACTCGACAGCGCAGTCGAGCTCGCGAACCAGATCGTCAAGAACGGTCCGCTTGCCTTGATGGCTTCGAAGGAGATCCTGCAGAACGCGGTCGACTGGGACGAGGCCGAGGGCTGGGCCAAGCAGGGTGAGCTCTCCGGACCTGTTTTCACCTCCGACGACGCGCGCGAGGGCGCCACTGCGTTCGCCGAGAAGCGCGAGCCGGTCTGGCGCGGGCGCTAGCGCAACGTCGTTCGAAGCGCCCGGGCGTCGGCGACTCGAGCACGAGCGCCCTCCCGCGCGCGAGCAACTCGCTCATCGTCGCGAAGCCGCTGTCGACCACGCCGTCGTCGGTCAGCACGCCCACGCCTGTCTCGCCGCCGACCTCGAACGCACAAGCTTCGTTGCGGGCGGCCACTCTAAGCGGCGCGGCGTCCTAGCATCAGTCCGATGCTTCGGGTCGCCGCGATCGTTGCCGCGCTTGCCGCAGTCGCTGCGCCGGCGGCGTCGGCCGCGCCCCCGGAGCGGCTGCCGGACGACGCGACTGTCGCCGGCGTCGCCATCGGCGGGCTCGGCCCCATCGAGGCCAAGCGCACGCTCATCGCCTCGCTCGCGCCCGTCTACGAGAAGCGCCCGATCGCGATTCGCGTGAACCACAAGGACACGCTCCTCATGCCCAAGCACGCCGGCCTCGTCATCTACTACGACTGGATGGTCAAGCGCGCCTTCGCGCTCGCCGGCGCCCATAAGCCGGTCGCGGTCCCGCTGCACCTG
>Ga0126314_10000954_pt1 | contig 13649 bp, 18 predicted proteins | sample Plot105B_FD_92535 | JGI IMG/M metagenome (GOLD analysis project Ga0126314, IMG submission 92535) | Serpentine soil microbial communities from UC McLaughlin Reserve, CA, USA - Plot105B | ecosystem: Environmental > Terrestrial > Soil > Grasslands | place: USA: UC McLaughlin Reserve, Lake County...
ATATATAACAATAATATTTTTATCCTTATTTAAATATAAATAACAAAATAAATAGATAAATTTGCAATACCTGAATAAAGGTTTTTAGAAGAATAGACTTTATGATACCTAACATTTTTAAAATAAGAATCATTATAGACTATTTTTAAAATGATTTTCTAATTTCTGTAGATATTTACATATCAAAAATACTAATCGTTTTTGACTTTAGTAGTCTATAATAATTCGCCAATTTCTCTATGCATTTTGAGAAAATTCAATCCTTTTTCAGTAGTCCTGAAGGTTCTAGCTCCTTCAATATATTCTAAGAGATTATTTTCTAATAGAATAGATATGTATTCCTTTACCTGGTTATTACTAAGATAAGCATTATACATAATTTTTGTCTTGGTTGTTTTCTTGGTAAGCTGTATCTAGTATCATTGCAGTTATTTCTGTTCTACTTCTATACCTCATGAATAATATACATGTAGTAAATTATTTGAATTTATTGTCCAAATTAAGAGTAAAAATAATTATGTAAAACATTCGGAAAATTATTTGCAAATAAAAACTATAAGAAATGGTTATATTATAACCCAATATTATATTTTAGAATAGTCATTAGTATATTTTTTTATAACTTTTTAGAGATATTTATTTATGAATATGATTCAAGTTTATTGAAGATACCAGTTGAATATAGGAAAGATACAACAACAAGAATCATAAACTTAAACCTTTTTAAAAAAAGTTTTTGCTTTCTTCGCTAGGTTTAATAAATGATACATTGATTTAAATGAATCTAAGACACAAGCCTTTAGTATCAATAATTTAATATAATAAAAAAAATAAAATAACTATTTGTTTTTGATTGTTGTAGTTTGTAATAACTCTCCAATTACATTATGCATTTTAAGAAAGTTTAATCCTTTTTCTGTAGTCTTGAATGTATTATTCCCTTCAAGACACTCTATTAGATTGTTTTCTATCAATATAGAAAGATAATCCTTTAGTTGATTATAGCTTAGGAAAGCACTATACATAATTTTTGTCTTGGTTGCTCTTCCATTTGCTGCCTCTAGCATAGTTGCTACTATTTCTGTTCTACCTCTATATTTCATATTATTAGTTAAGTGTTTTAATTATATTAGTTTAATATGACATGAAAAGATAAGATAACTATTATAAAATATTCTATTCATATATTTGTAAATATTACCATAGGATGATAATAATCCTTGCTTGAATAATAAATTTTGATTCTACTGCTACTAATTATATTTAGCTTTTATTATTATTTAGAAACTTATTTGATGTTCTTCAACAATCTTTAATTGGAGAGAGTCTAAATAATGAAATCTATTCTAGTTGATGGTATAAAAGATAGTTTGACAAAAATAAGAGATAAATTAAATTTATTGGTGAAAGATTTTAAATAATATATAATCTTTAAAATTATTAAATAAAAATTAAAGAAGAAAAAAAAGATTTATTATTTATTCTCTCCTACTTATATTATAAAGTGTAATGTCGGGTCCAAGAAAATTAGCAAAATCAATAACTACTTTCAGGTTGTTTACTTGATGAGTCTCAGAAGAGCCTTTCTCTTGCATGTAATTATAGAAATCATATATTATAACAGAATTTTCTTTATTGGGAACAACGCTAATTTTGTTATTTACTATTGTTGAAAGTTTAACTGAACATGACGATGGCATTCTATCTCTCTTTCTCCTCTGTCTTGATTACAACTAAAAAATAGCAAAAACTATTATATGAATTCGCATTGTATATGCGGTCACCGGGATTTGAATTCCCGCTTTATTTGGAGTAAAGTCCCGGGTTACGGGCTAACTTCGCATGGTATGTGCATGGAAGGCCAGTGTCCTAACCAAACTAGACGATGACCGCAATTCATTATTTAAGAAATATTATAGATATTAAATCTTCCCATCTTTAAAATGATTATTGTATTTATTTATATAATATCTATGGATATATTAAATCAAAATCAATTTCTCCTCCGAAAGCTTGAAAACTGGATGTTTGTCTATATGCAAAACTTCCATTAACTTGAAAACTAGAGGTTTCATCAGTAATTTTATTCCATACATTCTCTATTCTGTTATCTTTTTGTATTGTTTTTTCATCTTTTAGTGTTACAGTTCCATTACCAATTATAGGATAAATTCCAGCAGAAGAATCAACAAATCCTTCTGGTCTTTGTCCTATATCTCCAGATACAATACGAGTGTTTTCTAAGTTTACGTTATAATGAATATTTTCTAGAATTAAAGTTCCTTGGTTTGGATTATAAACATTAAATATTGGATTGATTTTAACATTATTATTATTAATATTTGTAATTGAAACATTTTTCAATGAAATTTCCAAATCTTTTGCTTCTGTCACTGCTTCTTGATTAAATTTAAAATTAGACCCTTGGGAAAGGATCATTATTATAACTGCTACTGCAATAATTCCAATAGCAGAATATATAATTTTTTTATTTATCGAACCTGCTTTATACATGTTAATTTTTTTTGTAATTTCTTTTATTCCATTGTTAATTTTCTGCTTAAAATCATTAGAATCTTTTGATGGTGGTGAACTAGTTGATTTACCCTTTGATGGAGAAGATCGTGTTGAACTATAATCTGTAAATCTAGAATTATCACTTTTATCGCCTTTACCGTCATTATTAGAGATATCAAAGTTAGAATCGTCTGAATCCTCATTGCTTCTGTCATTCTTTTTAGCATTGTTATCATTACTATTTTTTTTGTCGCCTTGATCTTCGTTATCCTTTTTACTATTCAATTATGTAAATTATACACTTAACATAATTTAATAATTTTCATTAAATTTAAAAAATTATTCTAATTTTTACGTTATTTTTCATTCTTAACTTCTGAAATTCTTTTTTGATAAATTATTCTTTCTCCATTTGTAATCTGAATTATTCTGGTTGCTGGGATAATTTCAAAATTATGGGAAATCTCAATAAATTCTAAAAGAGGAATCGAATTAATTGTATTAAAATCTCTATATGATATAATATACGTAGCTGGATTATCTGCATATATTGCTTTACTTAAAATTTCTTGCAGCTTCCCTTTTTTCCTTCCCATATCTTATTTACTCTTCTTTTTATATTAAATTTTCATAAATTAAGCGGATTATTCTTTTATAAGATTTAAAAGAAACAAACTACATGAATAACAAATATTATCAAAAATATGAAAATTCTATTATTTACAATGATAAATGTTAGTCAACTTGCAGATTGCTCTTTAATTCATGGGAAAAGAATAGGAGGTCATTATTTATTCTAAGAATATCTATTAATTAATAAAATACTTTTTTATCATAATAATTTAGAAAATGTTAAAGTAATAAATAAAATAGGAATATACTACACATTCTATTTTAACAACTTAAATTGTAGAGGTTATTCGTATAACAGTCAATTGCATTTTATAATTAAAAGAGAACCTACAATGGAATATTATTAGCTATAATTTTGCTTCTGATCTGTCTGTTCAAATTACTTATTCTAAGAATTTAATTCTATTTTGAATATCAGACAATTCAATTAATAATTAAAAGTATCAAACTATTCTGCTTTTTTCATATGTCTATTATAGTCATCTTCAATTCTAATTATATCATTTTCATCAAACTTTCCATAGGATATTTCTAATATTATACAGTCATCTTCTAATGCTGATATTCTATGTTTTGCACCACAAGGGATTATTATATTATCAGTTTCTTTAACTATATGTTGTGTTTCATCAATCTCTATCTTTGCTTTTCCTTTTACAATTTTCCAAAATTCACTTCTATGTTGATGGTATTGAAGACTCAGTCTAGAATTTGCATTAACATAAATTAATTTGACTGTACAATTCTGATTTTCATGGAATTTTTCAAATTTTCCCCATGGACGACTTTCAGTATAAATATTCATACTATAAAAATTATTATTCTAATCATATAATAATTACTAATAAATGTTCAATATCTACTCCATAAGTATAATTTTGTATTGGGAATGTATAAAAGAATCATTAAAATTAACTATTAATTAATTTGTCGGAAATGCATTTTACGGATGGAAATTTAATTATTCTTTATGCTATCCATAAAAATTCCTCTTTAAAATTACCGCCTCATATTCTTGAAAGAATTGAACATTGTACTAGACTATATCAGATTATTTTAAAATCAAAACCAGATTCTCATAAAACCATTATATTAGTAATTGCTGAATCACATTATTCTGAATTAATAAAAAAAGAATTGATCGATAGAGAGATAAATGAAGAAATTATAATAATTGATTCTGACTCAAAAAAAGTATCTCATACTTTTGATAGTCTTAAAGAATTGCTTAAACAAAAGATGAATCCACCGTATGTATATTTTGTAGCCTCAGTTTGGCTAAAAGACATATTTGATTCGATTGTTAAAACACAACAATTTAAAGAATACAAAATTCAATTTGAAGGAGCATTAGACCATAGACCTGTCATGGAAGTTGAACATGATAAATCTCTTGAAATTCCTAAAAAAGGAAAAGAACATTTCAATCAAGCAATAAAAAATAAAGCATTAGACGTGCTCTTGAATTATATATTTCCGGAAGACCACAAATAATTATTGCCAAAAGAATTAAAATTTGTAAATTTTTTATTAAGATGCTATTTTTCACTAATATTATTAAATTCTCGAATTATGTTTATCTAGCAGTCTTTGATTCTGTATCAAATAAACTAGATACCTGTTCTTTAGTAAAAGCATAGTCCCATACTTGAATATCATCTAATTGTCCTGTATAATTACCATTTATTTTTCCTTTTTCAGCGTAGGAGTTTGCTCCTAACCTGATAGGTTGTTTCCCTGTGGCATCAGGTGTTATTCCTATATTTGTTGAGTTGGTTGCAACCTCTAGACCATCCATATATAGCTTTAACAGATGTTGTTCATCATTAAAAGTTAGAATTGCATTATGCCATGTTCCATCATTATAGGATCCTTGGGAAGTAAGAAAATAATCATCTCCATTTGAAGCTTCAAATCCACCTGTAACTTTTTCCCTATTATTGAGCCATATTCCATAATTAAGGTTAAATGCTGGTCGGTCACTTCCAAATCCTCCTTTATTGAGCAAAATAGCATTACTTCCTGAAGTGACATTCATTGCTGTATTAAACCATACAGATACTGTAAAACTATTTAGATTGATATCACGACTATTTACAACATCTGCATAATTAATACCTGAAAACGGTATTACCTTTGAATTCTTAACAACAGGTGTGTTATTCTCTTGAGCAAATATCTCTATATGATTTAAAGAATTATCTTTGTAGTTTTCTTCTATTGTTAAGCCAAAATATAATAATAAAACAACAAAACTAGAACCTATGATAGTAGAAACTTTTCTATTCATTTATAGGTTTATAATTTTCACAATTTAAATATTTTTCTTTTTATCTCATAGAAGATAGTAATAAGAAAAAATAAAGAATTTAATATATGAATTTACCAACCAATTTTTTTCGGAGTGGTAAGTTGCTTTTCTAATTCGTCTAATCTTTGAACAGAATCAGGATTTTTACGTAATTCTGAAAAAGAATCATCATTTCTTATTCTTTGCATTACTGCAATTACCTCTTCTTCTGTTACACCATGTTTTTTATCATATTCTATTTGTTTTGTACAATTAGACATAGTACTATATTTTTTAAAATTGCGCTTCTCAAATGAGGTCGCATTTGGAGATAACCCCTTTACATACCGAACAATTACTTTTTCAACATGTTCTAAATGCCACTCTTTCATAGCAAAACTATTGGGCTTCATAAATATATCCACATCTATTTTTGCTAAAGAGGATATTTAAATTAATAATACAAATTATGATTAAATCAATATATTATATCAATATATCAAATTTTTTTCATATGTTAATATACTTTCATCAAAATTTAGAAAATTATTCTATTAAATATTCTGATAAATTAAGATTTTCTTCTCCTGGAATCTTTGCAATTTCAAATCTTTCTTTGACTTTCAATAATGTAGCTGTTGCATCAATTCCTAATTTTGTTGTAAGTAAATTGATTTGATCACTAGATGGATCAAGACTAGATCCTTTTGCATTTTGAATAATAATCATGTCTTTATCAGCCTGACATCTTGTTGATATTGCATAGTCTACTTCAACAGAATTTGTAGGGTCAATATCTTCATCCACTACTATTGCAATTTTAAGTGAAGGATGGGCTGCAAATGCTGCAAGTAGAGCATTTTTTGATTCTCCTTCTACTCTCTTTTTTATCTGTATTACTGCTGTTAGCCAATTACTTCCTCCATCTGTTAGCAACACTTGTGAAGTGCTTGAAACAACATTTTTTACTTGATCTAACATCTTTGATTCAACAGGCAAACCCATCAGTAGACGATGTTCAGAATAACCAGGTAATATATCATGGAAAATAGCGTTGTCTCTAAATCTTATTTTTTCTAATTCAAATACAGGTTGCTGTCTTCTAAAATCATATGTTTTTAACATCTCTACCATCCATTCCTCTTGGGTTTTATCAGACAAGATTTTTCCTTCTAAAACTATTTCCGACATCGCAGGAATAAGAAGTTGCGAATACTTGTTAAGACACAATTGAAGATTTCCATTTAATATTGTATTTGCTATATACATTTCATCTATGCCATATGATGCTTGATAAGCTGCTGCTATGTTAATTGCAGGATGAACTCCTATCACAATTGCAACTTTCAAATCTTCTCCATGATCTTTAGAATACATAAAACATTTATGTAAATGTCTTCCCTCTACCATTCTTATTGCCATATTTTTATCATCTAATTTTAATAATCTGTGAGTAGAAGAATTCTGATTTCCATTTTCTTGATCTTTTGCATACACAATTGATGAAGTAATATATGGTCCAGCATCCTTTTCAAAATGTGTAACAATTGGAAGAATAGATAAATTATATGATGAATTTTGATAATACGGCGGTATATTATTTACCGTTTTTACATTGATATTCTTATTATTAATATATTTGTTAATGATTTTATGAATATCGTTTTTTTCTTTTGATCCCATTGCCATGGCAAATCTTTTTCTCGTTCCAATAAGATTACTAATTACTGGAATAGTTTTATTTTCTACATTTTCAAATATTACAGCTTTATTGCCATCAAGTTTACTAACTATTCCTGGTAATTCAAATATACTATTAACATTCTTTTTAATTCTGATGATTTCATCTTCATTTTCTAGTAATTCTATAAATTCTCTAAGGTCATTATGAATATTAGTAATATTAGAATTATCTTTTTGCATCATTTTCAGTCTGTGTACTAATCATACTTAATATCTCACCCATAATTGTTTTCATATTTTTAATATCTAATTGTGTTTTAGTATGAAGGGATACTAAGCAAATTCCATTTAACATTAATGATATTCTTTGAGCAATAGAATTAATGAAAATTGAATCAAATTTACTAGGGATTACTATAGCAGACGTTACTTTATTTGATATACTCGATGATATAGTAATGGATCCTATTCTATTAGAATTTTCTGATACTATGATAAAACATCCATTCTCAAAAAAAATTAATTTTATGCGAATGGTTCTTTTATCGTCTATTTGAATATCTTTGACTAATGCATTATCTTTTTCTTCCATTTTTATACTATGATGATTAACCAATATCATTTTTTTCAAATTAAGTTAATGATAATTATTAAAATTTAAATTAATGTAAAGGTTATTTTTAACGATTCAAAATTGTTATTATAAATTGTAAAAATTAAATGAATTTTTGTATAAACATAAAACTATAATTTATCCTAATAAATTTAAACAACTATTGTTACCTCTCTAGTAGCAATTAAAGTTAATACATATAAACTCTAAAGGTTTATATCAATTACGAATGCAGCTTTTTTATTCTTTGATTACTATTGATATTAATTATGGTCTATCTATCTTTGGATCAAAGGTCTTTCCATTTCTAAAAGCAATTAGTCTAGCTGATGATTTATCCTTAAGTATTCTTCTATTACTCTCGCTATTTTGGATAGATGAAGTTCCATGTTCATTTACTATCTCAATATGAACTAAATCTTTGAAATTGGATTTTATTAGAAATGCAATACTTTTAGCCATATTGATATTCCCATTTCCTATTCTTACAATTTTTTTCTTTGCATGTATTTCTGAGAGTATTGTGATAATGAAATTCAACGCTGATTCGATTGTAGATAATACTACACTTTCTATTTCGTCATATAAATAGAAAATCGATATGCCTATTCTATTTCCTGGATCAATACCAATTGTTAATTGATCATAAGTATGAGATTTTATCAGTTTCCTTAATATTTTTGCCTTTATTATTACAGGATTCTCATTTAATTCTGAATCCATTATTATATTCCTTTTCTTGAATATTGAAGATTCTTCCTTGGATGTAATTATTATTTTTGAATAAGAGTTCAGAGCTTCGGAAGGTGATAACTCCTCATAATTTAATTGAAGTAATTTAAGAGTATTGATAATTTTATAGTATGATTTAGCATTAAGTGTAGCTACAGTTATTTTTTGATTTATTGTTTCCCACATTAAGGGTAATTCAGTAATTTCTTTATTACTAATTAGTATTAAATGTTATGTAAACAGCTGAATTAGTATTTATTCTTATAATATCTAAAACAATAACAATATAATAGTTCCATATTTGATTTTGTAAATATTTAATTTATTATATTTTAATAGCAATTTCCTTATCTTGTATATCTTCAATGACTAAAGGGCATGAGAGATAATATTGAATTCTCATCTATTTCATTTTTTGAATCTATCCAATACTGTTATGATCTACATGGCAGCAATGATTAGATGATCCAATATAGACAAGTTAACAGCTATTATATCTTATTTGTTTTTACGTATAATTATCTTAGAGGAACATCCGAAAATCTGAAGCTGGCAATATTGCTACAAAAATTTATTGAGCTTAATTTTTCCAAGATATAGTTAGTTTTTCATTCTTTAGAGTTGCTTCTAGTTTCATATCTTTACTACACCAAAATGTAATCAAATTTTTACTATATTTCTTACTATTGTATTGTATCTCCTCTTCCTTTAACCAATTTTGAATATTATCTATTATATAGGAAAATCTATCTTCCATAAAGAGACCTTTTTGATTTCTTAAAACTATGTGACTACAGTTATCCGACGGTTGACAGCTCTTTCAAACCGACAGAGACTTTATAGAATCCTTAATATCAAAGATAAATAATACAATAATTCTATGACATTATAATTATTACTATTTAATTATTATTATCAATGATTAATTATTTTACTATTATTATAGGCTAATTATTTTTATATAATCTTATCAAATACAAATTCTAAAATATGTATCTACTTATGGTACAATACTAACTAATTATAGTAATAGTTTATTTAAGGATGTTATTCTGTATTATGGAAATTGTATCTTTCATTATTATATTCAATCTTGTTGTATCAATAGAATACCTTCTAACTACTTAAAGTCAGAAATCTAACTTCATGGTAGTTTCGTTAGATTTCTAAATTATGTTGTTCTTTATTTTTATTCTAGTGATTTAGTAGATTGAAACAACTTATATTTTCGTTTCTTTACTCTTTAATCAATCGTGGAGTCTAATACAAGATCACAGAAATCGCACATGTATCAATTCAAGTCGATTGTTAATGATAACCTTTTATGGGTCGATGTAAGAAATCCAACTCGTCAAACAATGAATAAGCTTGGGGGACAATATTCTTTTCATGAATTGAATATTGAGGATTGTCTCTCAAAAACTCAAATACCAAAGATTGATAAATATGATAATCATGTTTTTGTAATTCTACACTTTCCAGCTGGAACTAGAGATGAGAAAATACCTAGAGTTACTCAATTATCAATTTTTATTGGAACAAATTATTTAATTACTGTACATCAAGGTGACCTTAGACCTTTAGTAGAAATGTTTGATTTGTGTAAAAAAGAAGAAAATCAAGAATATCGCCAAGTAATGATGGGAAAGTCCTCTGGATATTTATTGCATACTATTATAGATGCATTAGTAGATGATCTTTTTCATATTCTAATGAAAGTAATAGGAAATTTAGATGATATCGAAGATGCAGTTTACGATGAAAAAATAGGTATTGCCAAAGAAATTTCTCATCTTAGAAGGGAAATAACTACTATTAGACGTGTATTAATACCATTAAAGAGAATAATTATAAGCCTTACTAGGGATATACAAAAGTTTTCAGAAGAAGATCTTACTCCTTACTTTGATGATATTAAAGATCACATTGATAAAGTTTTAGATACTTTGGAAGAGTCAAAAGAAACTATAGAAATTTATAAAGACACCGATTTTATGTTAAGTACAGAAAAAACAAATAAAATTATAGCAATGTTGACAGTAGTTTTTACATTATCAATTCCAATAACTGTAGTTAGTACAATATATGGTATGAACATTTCTCTTCCAGGTTCAGATATGATTCAATTTCAATTTTTTGGAGAATATACTACTTTGATATTATTGATATTAATATCAACTATAATTACACTTATAATGTTTTTATCTTTCCGTAGATTAGGATGGCTAGGAGAATTTAGTCGTTTCTAATCTATTTCTTTTTTAATATGCTACCTCTTGAATTATTAAGAACAAAAATAACTAATAAAGGTAAAAGAATTACTCCTTTATTTTGTTTGCCATCTGCTGATAATCTTTTATTAGCTCAAAAATTAATAACAGAATTTCGCCTCTCTAATAATAAAAAAGAGACAAAAGGAGAATTACAAAAAAGATTATTCTTATATGAGAGTAGTTATGATGATTTTAAGCTAATTAGAGGACTCATTGTACTATTAGAAAGACGATGTATCTTCAAAATTAATCAATTCTTTTATTCAGAGGATAAAATCCAAGATTTTGTAACTCTATTACCATCATCTTTTTCATTACGTAAAGTTTTATTTGAAGAATCTTCAAAAGGTGGATTACCTTTAGATCATACTCAACGAGATAAAATTTTTCAGAATGTTGCTTCAAAATTAGGTATAGACACTAACTATATAGAAAAATTGATGTGGCTAGATCAAGAAGATTATCTAATCCTTGAAAGCTTTAGTTCAATTGAACCAATACATTTACTAGGAACATATAATTTAGCAATTTTGCAAACACTACTATTTAATTCTGTTAATTTTGAATTTACTGTAAATGGAGGAACAAATTGGAAACACGTATTACGAACTATTAAAAGATTTGGGCTAATGTATAATCTTCAAAAAGTTCATAAGAATTTAGAGAACAATTTTCCTAAAGAAACTCAGTTTAATAAAAACAAACAAGATATTATAGAAAATGATGATTTTAAATCTTATTTCAATGACAATATCATTTGCTTCATAGACGGACCTTTGAGTATATTTAAGTTAACTAATAAATATGGTGTATTGATAGCAAAAGTAATTCCTAAAATTATTTCATCTCATAAATGGAATATGAAAGCATCAATAATTAAAAACAGTGTTTCAGGAAGAAAGTTATATGAATTTAATCTTTCATCAGATAGCGATATATATATCTTTAGTGCTATAAATGACCAATTTTACAATAATTACCAATTTGAAGATTCTAATGATGATAGTCTTAATTTTGATAGTTCTGTTGAAGCAAAGTTTGCTATTCAATTTGAAAAATTTCGAACAGGTTGGAAACTTATAAGAGAACCTGATCCTCTAATATTGCCCAATGGAAGAGCCTTTATCCCCGATTTTCTTTTTGAGAAATATAATAAAAAAATATATTTCGAAATAATAGGATTTTGGACAGCACAATATTTAGAAAGAAAATTTAAAAAAATCCATGAGATTATAAAAACAAATGATAGTAGCTATGATCTTTTGATAGCAGTAAATGAAAATAATTTTGTTTCGGAAAGTACGGAACTGAAAAAACTTTTACCAAATTCTATGTTAAATGATAATAGCATCATAATCTATAAAAAAGATTCAATTCCCATGAAAAAAATTCTTTTCTATTTGAAGTCTATAGAAAGTAAAATAATGAATCAAAATCTTGAAACATACAGATCTGCAATGACTGACTATATTGCCGATCTTTTAAATAAAAACTATGAAATAATTAATCTGGAAGAAATATCTAAAGTTTATGGTGTTTCTATTAATTCTTTGTCTGATATTATTTCAAATCTACGTACAAATGTTCATATTGAAAACTATATCATTCAAAATTCTTTATTAATTTCCAAGAGAAAATTAAAAAAAATAAAAGATGAAATTGGTAATATTGATAATTTAATAAAAATACAAGAGATTTTCGAAAATAATAATATTCCTGTTCAGTATACTACTGATATTCTTAAACATATTGGATTTGAAATTCTATGGAGGGGAATGGATTCTTCAAATATTATAATTAAACGAAAAAAATGCAATAATAGTTGATTCCTACTAAAATCATTTTAAAAGATTTATTTATTGAAATATTTAAATTTATGATAAAAGATTGATTAATAATAACATGAAAAATATTGAAAGTATCAAAATTGTTAATGATAATAGCAATAATAATAGCAATAATAATAACAAAAATAATAATACTCATACATGGTTACAAAATATTTCTGGAAATTGGCGTGATATAGAATGTCCCTGTGGAAGTAATTATCATTTTAATGGAATTTTTGAAGAATTATTTAATTGGGAAAATATACATTTAAGACATATGGCATCAGATTATGCTAATCATGCAATGATATCTTTTTATCCTGATGATATGGTTATTTTTTATCATTCTAAAACTGGATATGTTGTTGAAAGAAGAAAACATAAAGCACATGAATTGGATGAAATTAAAAATGCATGGATTCATGGAAAAATAACAATTACAGGTGCATAAATTTTTATAATGCAATTATAATATTATTTAAATATAGTATTGCTTTTTCATTAAAATTGTTTAGCCTCGGGTGGGATCTGGAGGCTCGCTTCGAGTCCCTACTCAAAAATATAAAGAGACTAGTATAAAAGAAGATACTAAAGACGAAAAGAGGAGAACATACGCTAATAAGCAACTTTGCCATATTACAGACTCACATTTTGAAATGAGAGATCTATACAATAGAAAAAAAAGATTGGATTATTGGATTGGAAAAATTCATCAAGATCTCGATGGAAATGATAAAACTGATGTATTAAAATTTTTAGAAATCATGCAAGAAAAAGATCAAAGTATTCTAACTATTATAAAAGGTATTGCTGTAATCCTCCAGATAAGAAAACAGTTTGAAAAACCTTTTTCACAAATAACAAAAGGAGATATGAAATTACTGTTTAAATGGATGGATGAAAAAAAATACATGATAGAGACACACGAAAAATTGAGCGATTTTAAAAAAATTTTATAAAATGATTTATGGAAATAATGAATATTATCCTGATTGTGTTAAATGGTTTTCAGTAAAGGTTGGTAAAGATAAGAGAAGTCAAGAAAGACAGTTAGATATGGCTGAATATCTTCATTAATA
>Ga0126314_10000955_pt1 | contig 13635 bp, 12 predicted proteins | sample Plot105B_FD_92535 | JGI IMG/M metagenome (GOLD analysis project Ga0126314, IMG submission 92535) | Serpentine soil microbial communities from UC McLaughlin Reserve, CA, USA - Plot105B | ecosystem: Environmental > Terrestrial > Soil > Grasslands | place: USA: UC McLaughlin Reserve, Lake County...
CCGAGCTCCGACAGCTTCTCGCCGACCGGCTTCATGCCCGAGAGGGCGATGAAGGCTCGCATCACATCGTTGGCGCCCTCGAAGATCGGGAAGATCCGGATGTCCCGCAGGATCTTCTCGTAGGGCTCGTCGCGCATGTATCCGGCGCCGCCCTTGAGCTGCATCACGCGATTCGCGGCGTACCACAGGAATTCGGTCGAGGCCACCTTGCAGATCGCGGATTCGAGGGAGTAGTCGGCCACGCCCGCGTCCACCAGGCCGCAGGTGAGGTAGCACATTGACTCCAGCCCGAACAGGTAGGAGACCATCCAGCCGATCTTGTCCTGGACCAGCTCGAAGTCGGCGAGCGGACGGCCGAACTGCCGCCGCTCCTTGACGTGGTCGATCGCGCGGTCGAGGAGGCCCTTGGTGGCACCGACGGATCCGGTGCCGAGCCCGATCCGCCCGTTGTTCAGGACGTGCATCGCGATCCGGAAGCCCTCGCCCGGGTCGCCCAGGACGTTCTCCGGCGGCACCCGGACGTCGTGGAAGTAGAGCCGCCGGAGGTCGTTGCCGCGCAGACCCATCGTGTCGAAGCGCTCGCCGACCTCGAACCCCTTCATCTTGCGCTCGAGGATCAGCGCGACGTGGGTGTCCTTGCCGTCGACCTCACAGCGGGCGAACGTGGTGAACACCGAGCCCGTCCCACCGTTGCCGATGTAGCGTTTCTCGCCGTTCAAGACCCAGGAGCCATCGGGCTGCTGAACGGCGCGGCTTTCGATGTTGTGCGCGTCGGAGCCGGCGTTGGGCTCGGTGAGGGCGAAGCCGGCCAGCTTGCGCCCTGAGGCGAGGTCCGGAAGGAAGCGCTCCTTCTGCTCGTCGCTGCCGAACAGGTGAATGCCCTTGAACCCGATCGACTGGTGCACCCCCATGACGATCGAGAGCGTCGCGTCGATCTGGGCAAACGTCTCGAACACGCGGGCATAGCCGGTCTGGGAGAGCCCCTGCCCGCCGTAACGCTCCGGGACGTAGAGGCCGCACAGGCCCGCGTCGCCCAGCTCGCGCACCAGGCGGTCGCCGAGCCACCGCTTGGTCTCGATCTCGTGTAGATCGACGTGCTCGCCGATCTGCCGTGCGGCCGCGATCAAGCCCCGCACCTTGTCCTGCTCGGCGGGGTCCGGCTCCGGCCACGGGAAGACCATCTCCTCGTGGATCTCGCCGCAGAAGAGGGATTTGGCGAACGACGACGCCGGCTGCTCGGAGCGCTCGGACTCGGGGCGAGCTGTAGTTGCCGCCTCCATCGGTCCCGAACTTACTTCCCCGGACGCCGCGGCGCTACCGCGAAGGGGCGACCTGTCGCTTCGCGACAATCCATGCGATGCCCTCTCCACCCGACCAGCGCGCCCAGCGTGAGCGTCTGGCGCGCCGCCGCGGACGCTCCGCCGCCTACCGGCGCCGCCGGTTCGTGGCGCTTGCCCTCCTGGCCCTCGCCGCCCTCATCGCGGGCGTGGCCTTCGGCGCAAACGGGGGTGGAGGCGGACCGCCGGTCACGCCGAGGCAGGCCGTCAAGCAGCAGCGTGAGGCCGAGCCCGTTCACTTCACCGTCTCCGTAAGCGGCGACCTGCTCATCCACACGTCGCTATGGGAGCGGGCGCTGGCGCTCGGCGGCGGCAGCCATTACGACTTCGCCCCCGAGCTCGCGGAGCTGCGCCCGTACGTAGCCGACGCCTCGTTTGGCATCTGCCACGTCGAGACGCCCATGACGCCCGCGCCGCCGACGAGCTACCCGATCTTCAACACTCCGCCGGCGCTCGCGCAGGGCATCAAGGCCACGGGTTGGGACGTCTGCGACACGGCCTCCAACCATTCGCTGGACCAGGGGCAGTCCGGCATCGACGACACGGGCAAGGCGCTCGACAGCGCGGGCATCGAGCACACGGGCTCCTTCCCCTCGCCGAAGGCCCAGCGGGAAATCACGACGCTGAAGGTCGAGGGCGTCAAGGTTGCGTTTCTGGCCTACACCACCGACACGAACGGGATCCCGCTGCCGGAGTCCTGGTCGGTCAACCTCGCCAGCGCCGATCGGATTCTGGAGGCTGCGAAGCGGGCCCACAAGCTGGGTGCCGAGGCCGTGATCGTGAACGTCCACTGGGGTGGGCAGATTGTGGCCGAGTACCAGTCCGAGCCCAGCCCCGCTCAGGTCGCGCTGGCGAAGAAGCTGACCGCGTCGCGGTTCATCACGGCGGTCGTCGGGCAGGGACCGCACGCGGTGCAGCCGATCGAGAACCTGAACGACAAATTCGTCGTCTTCAGCGAAGGGAACCTGATCTCAAACCAGAGCCCGGCGGCGGGGCTCCCCGCATCGAGCCAGGACGGGCTCGTGGCGATCCTTCACTGCGTCACCGACGAGCACGGAACCCGCGTGACCGAGGTGCGCTACGTCCCCGTCTTCGTGAGCCAGCCGGACTACACCGTGCTGCCAGTCGGGTCGGCGCTGAAGAAGGGTCAGGGAGATTCGACGCTGCTGCGCGCGTCGTACGAGCGCACCGTGGGGGTCGTCGGGAAGAGCGAGCACATCCGGCCGACTCCGGAGAAGCTTCCGTAGCGCCGGCGCCGTACGATCGATCCTGCATGGCTCTTCCCCTGAAGCCCCCGGTGAAGCCCCAGCTCGCGCTGTCGCGCAAGCAGCTTCCGGAGGGCGAGGGGTGGGCGTACGAGCCGAAGTACGACGGGTTCAGGGCAGTCGTGTTCGCCGACGGCGACGACGTCTTCGTGCAATCGCGAAACGGGCGCCCGCTGAGCCGTTACTTCCCGGAGCTTCGCTTCGGCGGCGGCCGGTACGTGCTGGACGGCGAGCTGGTGATTCTGGACGGCGACGGGGTCGAGGAATTCGATGCGCTCCAGAACCGGATTCACCCGGCGGAATCGCGGATCAACATGCTGGCCGAGGAGACCCCCGCCCGCTTCCGCGCTTTCGACGTTCTCGCCGAGGGGAAGCGAAAGCTGCTCAGGGAGCCCTTCGAGCGGCGCCGGCACGCGCTCGAGGAACTGGTCGATGGGCTTGGCGATCCGGGCTCGATCGAGCTGACACCGCTGGTCCGGGACGCGGAGGATGCACTGCCGCTCCTCGACTCGGGCGAGGGTGTGATCGCCAAGGAGCTCGCGGCTCCCTACCGGCCCGGCGAGCGCAAGGGCATGGTGAAGGTCAAGCGCCTGCGCACGCTGGACTGCGTCGTCGTCGGTTGGCGTCCGGGCAAGGAGGAGGGCACGGTGGGCTCGGTCATCCTGGGCCTCTACGACGACGGCGAGTTGCGCGTCGTGGGCCACACCTCGAGCTTCAAGGCGAAGGAGAAACGGGAGCTGCGGACGAAGCTCGAGCCGTATGAGACCGGCGATCGGGGCTCGGCCGATCCCAGCCGGTGGGCGGCGGACCGGGAGCTTGAATGGGTTTCGCTGCGGCCGGAGCTGATCGTCGAGGTCAGCTTCGACCACGTCAGCTCGGGCCGCATCCGCCACGGCGCGAAGCTCCTTCGCTGGCGCGAGGACAAGAGCCCGCGCGAGTGCACGTTCGACCAGCTGCGCTAGATCGGCCGCTACTCCGTGTCTCACTCGAGGTTCTTGACGAACCTCGAGACGAGGCGATCGTGCTCATAGTCCGCGGCGCGTCATAGCGCGGTCGCGTCCTCGTCCTCGGCGCCGACGAGCGCCGTGACCCGCCGGGCGCCGCACTGCCAAAGCCGCCGCTCACCTGCAGGCGGCGATCAGGGTTCCGACGACGCGGCCGCGATGGCGGGCGACCAGCAGCGCCTCCGGGTCGCGCTCGCGCAGACGCCGGATGACGGCGAGGGTGTCGGGAGTGGAGCTGTAGCGGTACCGGGCGGCGCCCCATAGGCCGAGCACCTCCTCGACGTCGCGCTCGTCCGCAATGCCGACCTCGACGTCTGTGTGCTCCAGCGCCACTTCGGGATCGTGACACCGGCGGCGCGCGAGCTCGTCGCGCGGGCGCCGAATAGCATCGTGCCGTTGGACCTGGAGACGATGACCTACCAGCGTGATGACCGCGTCGCGCGCATCACCCTCGACCGGCCGGAGCGAGGGAATGGAATCACCCTCGAGATGCCGCGCGAGCTCGCGGCGTGCGTGGAGCGCGCGAACCTGGACCCAGAGGTACACGCGATCGCCCTCGCCGGGAACGGGACCGGGTTTTGCGGCGGCTACGACCTCGTCGCGTCGGCGGAGGGGATGTCAGAGGCTTTCGGCCGCGAGGAGATTCCGCCCGGCTCGCCTCTCGATCCGCCCGTAATGGCGGCGAACCACGACCCGGACCGGGCCTGGGATCCGGTCGTCGACTTCCAAATGATGTGGCGAAACGTCCGCGGCTTCATGAGCCTCTTCCACTCCGAGAAGCCGGTGCTCTGCAAGGTGCACGGCTACTGCATAGCGGGCGGCACCGACATGGCCCTGTGCTCCGACCTGCTCGTCGTCGCGGACGACGCGCGCATCGGGTATCCGCCGGCGCGCGTGTGGGGAGTGCCGACGACGGCGCTGTGGGCCTGGCGGATCGGCCCGGCACGGGCCAAGCGGCTGCTCCTGACCGGTGATTCGATCACGGGCGCCGAGGCCGTCGAGTGGGGCCTCGCGACGGAGTCCGCGCCGGCCGGAGAGCTCGACGAGCGCTTCGAGGCGCTGTGCGAGAGGGTGGCGCGTGTGCCGATCAACCAGCTCGTGATGCACAAGCTCCTGGTGAACCAGGCCGCCTATGCGCAGGGCCTCCACGCCACCCAGGCGCTCGGGACCATCTTCGACGGCATCGCCCGGCATACGCCCGAGGGGCACGAGTTCGCCCGCAGGGCTGCCGAGGCGGGTTGGCGCGAGGCCGTGCGCGAGCGCGACGAGCCGTTTGGGGACTCGGCGTTTTAGTCGATGAGCCCCGGCCGCCCGCTGCTGCCGGCGGCTTGGGCAAGTAGGGGAGGGACGGTCGCGCCGGTGGCTTCGTCCGGCATCGAGTGAGTGATTGACCGACATGTTCCGGTGAATCACACAGTCGATCGATCGATATGCCGACGCCTGTACGCTCCCCGCGCCGATGGCGCGGACCAACCCCGAGATCACGCCCGAGGAGATCCGCAAGCGGATCGAGGGGAGCTTCCCGGCGGACATGGGGGTCGAGCCCCTCGAGCTGACCGATGAGCGGTGCCTAGGGCGGATCGTCGTGGACGACCGCCACCTGCACCCCGGGCGGCTCGTGCACGGGGGAGCGTGGGTGGCGCTCGCCGACTCGGTCGCGGCGTGGCAGACGTTTCGCCACCTGCCACCGGGTTACGACTTCACGACGATCGAGATGAAACTAAACGTGCTCGCCGGTGGCCGACCCGGGGACGAACTCGTCGCGACGGCCGAGCACCTGCACGCCGGTCGCACGACACATGTCGTCGAGGTGCGGGTCCACCGCGGCGATCGGCTTGTCGCGAATCTCGTCGTCACGCAGCTCGTCCTCGCGCCGCAGCGCGGGGACGGCTAGCGCCGGGCTAGTCGCCGACGCTGCAGTCGTCGTCGAGATCCGACAGACGGCCGAGCAGCTTGCTGAGCGACGCGACCTCCTCGTCGCTCAGCCGATCGCCGATGAGGCGCTCAACAGCCTCGAAGTGAGCCGGCGCGCATTCGCGGAGCTTGTTCATCCCCGCGTCCGTGAGCACCGCGTAGGTGACGCGAGCGTCCTTCTCGCACCGGCCCTTCTCGACCAGGCCGGTGACCTCGAGGCGATCGAGCATGCGCGTGATGCCGGAGGGAGAGAGCCTGACCTCGCGGGAGAGGTCGATGCGCCGCATGGCGTGTTCGGGCTCGCGCGACAGCAGGAACAGGACTTCGTACTCGCTCATCGTGAGTCCGTGCTCCTCCACGAGTTGCGCGCTGAGCTGACGGGTGAGGGTGGCGTGGGCGCCCAAAAGACGGCCGAGGGCGTCCACCGCGCCCTGAGATGTTTTAGTGATCAAATGTTGCATGCGCAAGTATCTATGCTAGCCTTGTTATTTGACACGTCAAGCATAGTGAGGCTGGAGGAGGCAAATCCATGGACCTTGCACTACTCGTATTGAGGCTCGTCCTGGGCCTCACATTCGCCGCTCACGGCGCCCAGAAGCTGTTCGGCGCGTTCGGCGGGCACGGAATCGAGGGAACCGCGGGCTTCTTCGAGCAGATCGGATTGCGCCCGGGCAAGCTCCACGCCTGGGCATCCGGGAGCGCCGAGTTCTTCGGCGGCTTCGCGATCGCGCTCGGCCTCGTGACGCCGATTGCCGCGGCGGCGCTGATCGCGGTGATGACCGCGGCGGTGCTCACCGTTCACATCAAGAACGGGTTCTTCGTCACGAACCAGGGCTTTGAGTACAACCTCGCGCTCGCGGCGGCGCTGTTCGCGCTGGCCGGCATCGGCGCCGGCGGTTGGTCGCTCGACAACGCCCTCGGAATCGACATGACCGGCGCGTCATGGGCGCTGGGCGCGCTCGGGGCCGGCCTCCTGGGCGGCATCGGCGCCGTCCTGAGCGGCCGCTTCGGCTCGCACCATCCGCGCGAGCACGGGAAGCCCACTCCCGCATAAACGCAACCTCGGCATTCGCCGATCCAGAGGGGCGGCCTTCGCGCACCGGGCGCGGAGGCCGCCTTCACGTTCAGGGAACTCGGTGGACCTCGAACATGTTCGTCCCGAGCTCCTGTTGCGGGAGCCCCGCCGTGATCCCGATGAGGTCGCCGCTTTGGGCAATGCCCGCGTCCCTGGCCAGCAGGGCGCAGTCGGAGAGCAACGCGCGGAGACTGGTCCAGTCCTCGGCCAGCATGCAGCCCACGCCGAACAGGAGCTGTAGACGCCGGACCGTCTCGATGCGAGGCGAGACGGCGAGCACCGGGACCCGCGGCCGGTGGGATGAGACCAAACGGGCGGTCCGGCCGCTGCGGGTCGGGACCACCAGGGCCGCGAGCCCGAGCGTATAGGTCGATCCGACCGCCGCGCGCGCGACGGAGCTGGCGACGTCGGTGGTATCGCTTGCGGCCCGGTTGAAGACCCAGTCGCCGTAGGGGAGTCCGGGCTCGGATACGCGCGCAATCCGGTCCATTACGCGGACGGCCTCGACCGGGTGCTTGCCCACCGCGGTTTCCTCGGAGAGCATCACCGCATCCGTGCCCTGGTAGATGGCGGCGCTGACGTCGGAGACCTCGGCGCGCGTCGGTCGGGGTGACGAGACCATCGAGGCGAGCATCTGCGTCGCGGTGATCGACGGCCGCGAGTGCCTGCCGGCGAGCTCGAGGAGCTGCCGCTGGACCATCGGCACGCGCTCGATCGGCAGCTCGATCCCGAGGTCCCCTCGCGCGACCATGATCCCTCCGAACGCCGCGCGGATGATGGTCTCGGCGTTCTCCGCCGCCTGCTGCTTCTCGATCTTCGCGATCAGGGGGATGTCCGCGCCCGCGACCCGGACCCGCCGCTCCACCGGGTGCAGGTCCTCGGCGCGCCGCACGAACGAGACCGCAAGCAGGTCGACGCCCTGCTCGACTGCGAAGTCCACCCAGTCGAGGTCCGTGCGGCTCGCCGCCGGAAGCGGCATGTCCGTCCCCGGGACGTTGATCCCCTGATGGGAGGCGATCGGCCCGCCGACCTCCACCTCGCAAACGATCTGGTCGGATCGCGTCTCCACGGCGCGAAGGCGGATCTGACCGTCGGCCAGATAGATCTCCTCGCCCTCTTGGACCGCCGAGGGGAGCCCCTCCCACGACACCGGCAGGTGGTCCGGGGCTCCCACCTCCTCGCTGGTCGTCAACGTGACGTGCGAGCCCGTCGACAGCTCGACCACTCCGCCCTGAACCTCGTCGATCCGCAGCTTCGGCCCTGGAAGGTCGCCCAGCACACCGACCTCCCGGCCGGCTGCCCGGGACGCCTCCCGCGCCATCGCGATGTTCTCGATGTGCTCCTCGCGGGTCCCGTGGGAGAAGTTGAGGCGCAGGATGTCCGCGCCCGCTCGGATCAACTCGGTCATCGTCTCGACCGAACGGGTCGCCGGGCCGATCGTCGCGACGATCTTCGTGCGGCGTCCCCAGTGCGCCGCGGTCGCCGGGTGTGATCTCGGATTGTCGTTCATGTTCCGAGCTCGGGTTCGGGCTCGGCGCCGTCGGGAGCCTCGAGCGCCTGGATATAGGGGAGGCGCCAGGCGAGCGCCGCGAGGACCAGGCCCGCCGCGACGTTCAGGAGACATAGGAACCACTGCCCGGCCGACAGGAGCTCGAGGTCGAAGAACGACCGCACGGGCCCGGCGGCGAGGATCAGGGCGTAGAGGGCCCCCAGACCGGCCACCATGGCGAGCATGTAGCTCTGGATCGTGATGTGCTCACGCCCAGGCCCGCGTTCGAGCAGGAGGATGAAGCAGAGGCCCAGGACGATGAGCGTGGTGGTCGCCGCGGTTCGGCCCTGCTCCAGAGAGCCGCCGAAGACGTCATCGACCATGAAGTAGCAGAGGAGGGAGCCGACGGCGATGCCCGCGCCCGCCGGCACCGCGAACGCGGCCAGGGCGCGCAGAAGCCGCCCGCGGTACAGCGGCCCCTCGCTCGGGGCGAGCGCGAGCACGAAGGACGGAATCCCGATGGTCAGCATCGCCGCGACCGTGAGCTGACGGGGGAGAAACGGGAACGCGAAGCCGAAGATCGCGGTGATCAGGATCAGGATCCCGGCGTAGATCGTCTTCGTCGCGTAGAGGCGACCGAGGCGGTGGATGTTGCGCGCGATGCGGCGTCCCTCGCCCACCGCCCGCGGCAGCATCGAGAACTGGTCGCGCAGCAGGACGATGTCGGCGATCCCCTTGGTGATCTGACTTCCCGACCCCATCGCGACGGCCAGCCGCGCCTGCTTGAGCGCCGGGACGTCGTTGACGCCGTCGCCGATCATTGCCGTGAACCGGCCCTGCTCCGCGAGCGCCCCCACCAGCGCCTTCTTCTGGTCGGGGGTGATGCGGCAGAAGATCGTGTTCATCTCGGCCGCCTCCGCGATGCCCGCTCTGTCATCGGGGAGGTCTGGGCCCTCGACGACGCCCGCGTCGCTCGGCACGCCCACCGCGTGTGCGACCGCGGTCACGGTCTGGCGAGCGTCGCCGGAGATCAGCTTCAGGTCCACGTTCTGCCCACGCATGAAGTCGATGGTGTCCGCCGCGTCGGAGCGCAGCTGCTCCTCGAGGACGACGAGCGCGCGGGGCTCCATGCGCGGCGGCGGCTGGGTCCCGGGATCGTTGGGCAGCGGTCCGCGAGCCTCGCCGAACGCGACCACGCGCCTGCCCGCCGCCGTGTGCTGGTCGAGCGTTCGCTTGAGAGCTGGCGGGAGCTCCAGCGCACCCGCCTTGACAAGCACGTCCGGCGCCCCCAGCACGTAGCTCGCGCGCCCATTGCCGCGGCCGTCGACGGTGAGGCCGCTCCACTTCCACGAGGACGAGAACGGGACCTCGGCCACGACCCGCTCCGCCTTGCCGGGGTATCGCTCGGCGATCGTTTCGAGCGTACGGTTTCGCTCGCCGGCGGAGTGCGCGAAGCGCGCGAGCGCCTCGTGGGCGACGGCGGGCTGCGTTGAGTCCGCGACCTCTACCGAGACGAGATCCAGAGTGCCGTCGGTGAGCGTGCCGGTTTTGTCGACGCAGATGGTGTCGACGGCGGCGAGGGCCTCGGTGGCGGCCATCTGCTGTACGAGCGTGTTCATCCGCGCGAGCCGGACCGCCGCCACCGCGAGCGTGACGCTCATCAGCAGCACGAGCCCCTCGGGGATGAGCGTGACGAGGCCCGCGGTCGCGGTCTGTGCCGCGTCGTCGAGCGGCACGCTGCGGATCGCGAACGCGAGGAGGAGCAGGATCGCCAGCGGGACCATAAGGATCGTCGTCGCCCGCAACACGCTGTTGACCTCGAGCTGAAGCGGCGATGGCGGGTGGCGGAACGTGCGGGCCTCGCCGGCGATCTTCGCCGCGTGGCTCTGCTCGCGGACGGCGTCGAGCTCGTAATAGCCCGACCCCGCGATGGAGAACGACCCAGAAAGCAGCCGGTCGCCGTCGCGCTTGCGGACTCCGTCGGACTCGCCGGTGAGAACGGACTCGTCCATCGTCAACCCGCGCGAGGAGATGACTACTCCGTCCGCGACGAGCTGATCGCCCGGCTCGACCCGCACGACGTCCCCCGGCACCACCTCGTCGCCAGTGACCTCGATGATCGCGCCGTCGCGGATCACCCTGGCCTTCGGCGCGACGAGCAGGGCGAGCTGGTCGAGGGTCTCCTTGGCGTTCAGCTCCTGCCGGATGCCGATCGCGGAGTTGACGATCGCGATCACGCCGAAGAGCGCGTCGGCGAAGAGGCCGAGCCCCAGCATGATCACGAAGAACACAGCGAGAATCGCGTTGAAGAGCGTGAAGACGTTTCCGGCGACGATGCTCCCCACCGAGCGGCTGCCCGCCTGCTCGGGGAGTCCGAGCCGCTTGAGCCGCTGCTCAGCCTCGGCGCTGCTCAGGCCCCGCGGATATGAGGCGGCTTCCACGGCACCATCTATACCGGAGCGGGTTAGCATCGGCACGGACCTTGTCGGGCGATGCCACCAACGGAGCGGCAGAAGCCGCCCAGGCGCTGTCGGTCGCGTTCCGCAAAGCGACGAAGGTCTACCCCGGGGCGGACCGGCCCGCGGTCAACGAGCTCGAGGTTGAGGTTCCGGCGGGGGAGATCTGCGTGTTCGTTGGCCCGTCCGGATGCGGCAAGACCACCGCGATGCGAATGGTCAATCGCATGGTCGAAATCACGGAGGGCGACATCCTCGTCGGGGACCGCTCGGTGCGTGACCGTTCGCCCTCCGATCTCCGGCGCGAGATCGGTTACGTGATTCAGCAGACGGGCCTGTTCCCGCATCGGATGATCGGAGACAACATTGCGACGGTTCCCAGGCTGCTGGGCTGGGACCATGATCGGGTTGCCAGCCGTGTGCGGGAGCTCATGAAGCTGATCTCGCTCGATGCGGATCTCGCCGACCGCTACCCGTCGCAGCTGTCCGGTGGCCAGCAGCAGCGGGTCGGGGTGGCACGGGCGCTGGCCGCCGATCCGGGCGTGATGCTGATGGACGAGCCGTTCGGCGCCGTCGATCCCATCAACCGCGAGCGCCTGCAGAACGAGTTCCTGCGGCTACAGGCGGAGGTCCGCAAGACGATCCTGTTCGTCACCCACGACATCGACGAGGCGATCAAGATGGGCGACCGGGTCGCGATCCTGCGCGAGGGAGGGATCCTGGCGCAGTACGCCACGCCGGCCGAGCTCCTGATGGCGCCCGCCGATGACTTCGTCGAGGACTTCGTGGGCGCCGACCGGGCTCTGAAGCGCCTCGCGCTGCTTCGCGTATCGGACATCGACCTGTGGGAGGCGCCGCTCGCCTACGTCGGCCAGCCGACCGCCGAGGTGCGCACCAAGCTCGAGCGGGCCGAGGTGCCGCACGCGCTGCTGGTCGACTCGGAGCGACGGCCACTCGGCTGGCTGTCGGAGTCCGATCTCCAGAACGAGATGGTTCCCGCCCGCCCGGACATCTCGCCGGAGCCCGTGCTCGACCGCGACGACGTCATGCGCGACGCGCTGTCGGACCTGCTCCAGGCCGAGACGATGTATGCGCCCGTCGTCGACGCCCAGCGCAGGATCGACGGAATCCTCTCGGTGGAGATCATCTCCGAGTTCCTCGGCTCGACGGAGGCGCTCGCCGAGGAGCACCTCGCGGTGGAGCGGCCGACCGCCGAATGATCGCGCCGGTCGCCAACGGTGTGCTGGCCACGGACGCGGCGAACAGGTGCGCGCCGGGGCTGCCGGAGAGCTTCTGCCACCAGCACGAGGTGACCGGGTGCGTGGGAGGTAACGGCCTGTTCTGCTTCGACTGGGCCGCGGACAACTTCGACCGCTACGTGGGCCCGTTCTTCCGGCATCTCGAGATCGTCGCGATCTCGGTGGTAGCAGGGTTCGCTATCGCGCTGGCGCTCGCGGTGCTCTCCCACCGGCACCGTGCATTGGTGCCCCCGGTGCTCGGGGCGACCGGCGTTCTGTACACGATTCCCAGCGTCGCGTTCTTCTTCCTGCTCCTGCCGATCACCGGTTTCGGCCTCGCGACCGCTGTGATCCCCCTCTCGGCCTACACGCTGCAGATCATCTACCGCAACACGCTCGTCGGGCTGGCGAACGTTCCCCCCGACGCGAAGGACGCCGGTCTCGGCATGGGGATGTCCGAGAACCAGCTCATGTGGCGCGTCGAGTTGCCTTTGGCCGCTCCCGAGGTGATCGCGGGCCTGAGGATCGCCACCGTGTCGACGGTCGCGATCGCCACGCTCGCGTTCCTGGCCGGGGCGGGTGGGCTCGGGCAGCCGCTCTACGAGCAGCTGGGCTTCAAGACCAACATCATCATCGTCGGCGTCCTGACCATCGCGATGGCCCTCTTCCTGGATCTCATCGTGGTCCTGGCCCAGCGATTCATCACGCCGTGGCGGCGGGCGAGGCCGGGATGATCCTGCTCGCCAACGTCTTCGACTCGTTCGTCGGCGCTTTCGATTTCATCCTCCATTCGCGCGAGGCGGTAACTGGCGGCGCGCAGGTCGGCGGACCGGCATATATATGGCCGTTCGCCCGCACCCAGCTAGAGGTGAGCGCGGTGGCGCTCGGCGGTGCGCTGGCCGTCGCCCTACCGATCGGCCTCGTCCTCGGCCACCTCGGCAAGGGGGAGTACTTCGCCGTCGGCTTCGGCAACGCCGGCCGTGCCGTGCCCGAGATCGCTGTGGTCTTCCTGTTCGCCGCACTGGCCGGCATCGGCCTCGTCAACGTCGCCGTCGCACTAGGGATCCTGGGTCTACCGCCGATCCTTACCAACACCTTCGTGGCGATGCGCCAGGTCGACCGCACAGCGGTGGACGCCGCGGAGGGTGTGGGCATGCGGCCGTGGGAGGTGATCCTGCGAGTCGAGCTGCCGCTGGCGGCGCCCACGATCATGGCGGGTATCCGCACAGCGGCGATCAACATCTTCGCGACGGCAACCATCGCCTCGTTCGTCGGCCTGTCCACCCTCGGCGACCTGATCACCGGGCGAAACGTCTATGGCGACGACGGCGTTGTGGCGGGTGCAATCGTGATCGCGCTGCTTGCCGCCGCGATCGAGGTGGCGCTGGCGGGGGTGCAATGGCTGGTGACGCCGCGTGGCGTGAAGCTGCAGCGCGCCACCCGCTCCGCATAGGATTCCGGTGATCGGCCGAGTTGGCCGTACCGTCCATGCTGGAAAGGAATTGGAAGTGATGAGAGGTCTTCGCGTGCGCGCTGCGTTCATGCTGTTGGTTGCTGCGGTCATGGCGGTCACGATCGCGGCGTGCGGGGGCGGTGACGACACCAGTGCCACCACAGGCGGGTCGGGCAGCACCGAGAACCTGATCCAATCCAACCCGGACAACGGCAAGGTCACGCTCACCATCGGGTCGAAGAACTTCACCGAGGAGTACATCCTCGGCGAGATCTATGCCCAGGGACTCGAGGCGGCTGGCTACAAGGTCGACACGAAGCTGAACCTGGGATCGGAGACGATCGCGAAGAAGGCGATCGAGGACGGCCAGATCAGCGGTTATCCGGAGTACACGTCCACGGCTC
>Ga0126314_10000957_pt1 | contig 13630 bp, 12 predicted proteins | sample Plot105B_FD_92535 | JGI IMG/M metagenome (GOLD analysis project Ga0126314, IMG submission 92535) | Serpentine soil microbial communities from UC McLaughlin Reserve, CA, USA - Plot105B | ecosystem: Environmental > Terrestrial > Soil > Grasslands | place: USA: UC McLaughlin Reserve, Lake County...
AGCCGGGCGACGCGCGCGTCCTTCACGACGAAGCGTCCCTCGTGCTCCTCCACGCGGCGGAACTCCGGGTAGGCCGTCAGCGTGGGGCCGCCCTCTCGCACCAGGGTGAGCGTCCAGTCGAACTCCTCGTCCGTGAGGTCCGCATAGGCCGCCGCGCCGCGCACCTCGTCGAGCAGGGCCTGCCGGGTGAAGCCTCCTCCGAGCGCGCACGTCACCAGGTGCTGGGCCAGCACGTCCAAGGGCTTTCCAGGGGGGACGCGCGGCTCGACCTCCTTGAGCGCGAGTGCATCGCGGGCGGCGGCCATCTCCACCAGCTCCAGCGCGTGCGTGGGGACGAAGAGGATGTTGCACGTGGCCTCGGGGCGGTGGGCGCCTCGGCCCGCGCGTTGGAGTGTCCGGCCGATTCCCTTGGGACTGCCCACCTGCACCACGCGCTCCACGGGGCCGAAGTCCACGCCCAGGTCCAGCGACGAGGTGCACACGACGATGCGCAGCGAGCCGTCCTTGAGTCCTCGCTCCACCCGCTCCCGCTCGTCGCGGTCGATGGAACCATGATGCAGCGCGAGCAGGTGTTCCCACTCCGGACGCGCGAAGCGCAGGCCCTCGAACCAGCGCTCTGCTTGCGAGCGCGTGTTGGTGAAGATGAGCGTCGACTTCGCCGGGTCCAGCCGCGCGGCCACGCGGGCCAGCATGGTGAAGCCCAGGTGCCCCGCCCACGGAAACGTGTCCACCTGGTCCGGCAACAATGTCTCCACCTCCACCGGGCGCTCCAGGTCCGCGCTGATGAGGACAGGACACGTGCCGGCGCCGACCGCGTGTCGCGCGGCCTCCTCCAGATTGGCGAGCGTGGCGGACAGGGCCCAGGTGCGCAGGCGCGGTGCGAAGCCTCGCAAGCGGGCCAGGGCGAGCTCCATCTGCGTGCCTCGCTTGGAGCCGAGCAGCTCATGCCACTCGTCGACGACGACGGCGCGCAGCGAGGAGAACAGCTCGGGTGCGCGCTCGTTCGAGAGCAGGACGGAGAGCGACTCGGGCGTGGTGATGAGTACTTCGGGAAGGCGCTGTCGTTGACGCTGGCGCACCGAGGAAGAGGTGTCTCCGGTGCGGCTCTCCACGTCGAGGTCCGTGTCGAGCACGCTCAGCGGCTCGCGAAGGGCCTGCTCCACGTCTCGCGACACCGCGCGCAGGGGCGTCACGTAGAGAATCTGGAGGCCCTTCTCCCCGTGCTCGGCCACCTCCGCCAGCGGCGCGAGATAGGCGGCGTAGGTCTTCCCCGCGCCCGTGGGGACATGGATGAGCCCGCTGTCCCCGCGTGCATACGCGGCCCAGGCCTCCTCCTGGAAGGCGTAGGGCGTCCAGCCCTTCGAGGCGAACCAGCCCCGGAGTCGCTCCATCGGCGGGGCGCTCGACGCTTTCGTGGAGGGCGCCGTCTCGCGTGGCTTCGCTCGCTTCCTCCCGCGTGGGCTCTCGGGCGTCGTCGGTGTCGGGGCTTCGTGGAGCGCCTTCCTCTTCGCCTGGAGCTGGGCTCGCAGCGAGGGCGACCTACGCGCCGGCATGGAGCAGCTCCTTGAGCGAGTCCAGGGAGTCAGCGTCCTGAGGTTTCTTGTCCGTGCGCCAGCGGGCGATGCGAGGGAAGCGCAGCGCGACGCCCGACTTGTGGCGCGGTGACTTCTGGATGCCCTCGAAGTGCAGCTCGAAGACCTGCTCCGGTTCCACCGAGCGCACCGGTCCGAACTTCTCGCGCGTGTGCGCGCGAATCCATCGGTCCAGTCGGCCAATCTCCTCGTCGGTGAGGCCCGAGTACGCCTTCGTCACCGGGAGCAGGTCCGTCCCGTTCCACACGGCGAAGGTGTAGTCGGTGTACAGCGAGGAGCGTCGACCATGTCCCGGATGCGCGTAGAGCAGCACCGCGTCCACGGTGAATGGGTCGATCTTCCACTTCCACCAGTCGCCGCGCTTGCGGCCCGTGAGGTACGGGGAACTCACGCGCTTGAGCATGAAGCCCTCGACGTTGCGCTCACGTGCCTCGCTTCGCGTGTGCGCCAGGGCCTCCCAGGAAGAAGCCTCCACTGCGGGGGACAGCGGGAAGGTGGGGTGGTGCTTCAGCAGCGCGGCCAGTCGCTCGCGGCGCTCGCGCAGCGGCAGTGCACGCAGGTCCTGCCCGTCCTGCTCCAGCAGGTCGTACGCGATGAAGGCCGCGGGGGCCTCCGCGAGCACCTTCGGCGTCAACTTCTGACGGCCGATGCGGCGCTGGAGGCGGGCGAAGGGCAGGGGCTGGCCGTCCTCGTACGCCAATACCTCGCCGTCTAGCACCGTGCCTTCGGGCAGGGCCTTCGCGGCCTCGGTGATTTCGGGGAAGCGGTCGGTGATGAGCTCCTCGCCCCGACTCCAGAGATAGACGTCACCCTTCCGGTGGAGGAGCTGGCCTCGGATGCCGTCCCACTTCCATTCGACCAACCACTCCGAGAGGTCGCCCAGCGCCTCCGGCGGCTGCTCCAGCGGAGACGCCAGATAGAACGGATACGGGCGCGAGTGCTCCGCATCCGAGACCTCCGGCGAGACGAGCTGCTGGAAGAACTCCTTCGAGGGAGTCCACGTCCCCATCAACCGGTGAGCGACGTCCGGCGCGGGAAGTCCCGCCACCTTCGCGAGGGCGCGGACCACCAGCGTGGAGGAGACCCCCACGCGCAGCTCCCCGGTGAGCATCTTGTTCAGCAGGAAGACCTCTCGCCGAGGCATGGAGCGCCACCAGGACACCACCCGCTCGCGCTGCGCCGTCGCGTCCAGCACGCGCAGGGGCAGCAGGCGCTCCGTGAGCCACTGCGACAGCGGCAGCTCCTCCGGTGTGCTCGGCCGCTCCAGGTTGTCCAGCAGCAGGGAGATGACCTCCGCGAGGTCCCCCACGGACGCGTACACCTCCGCGAACAGCCAGTCGGGAATGTGCGTCAGCTCCTGGGTCCACCCCACCAGCAGCTTCGTGGTGAGCAGTCGCTTCAGCTTCTGTCCCGTGAGGAAGTACAGCGCCCACGCGGCGTCCTCGGGAGGCGCCTCCTGGAAGTAGCGCGTGAGGGCGTCCACCTTCGCGTTGGTGGAGGTGGTCTGGTCCAGGCGCTCGTACAGGTCCGCGAGTCGTCGCATGGGTCAGTCCTCCGCCTCGCCCTCGAACTGCGTTGCCAGCGAAGAGGCGTCCACACCCTGCTCGCGGAGGTAGCGCGCCAGGGGCTCCGCGGAGCCGTGCGTGGTGAGCACCCGCTCCGCTCCTGTGTCAGCCACCGTGCGCAGCAGGTCGGGCCAGTCCGCGTGGTCCGACAGCACGAAGCCCCGGTCGAAGCCGCGTCGCCGTCGGTTGCCGCGCACGCGCATCCAGCCCGAGGCGAAGCCCGTCTCCGCTTCGCCGAACCGCCGCATCCAGGTGGACCCGCCCGCGCTCGGCGGCGCCAGCACCAGCGCTCCCGCGAAGGACGTGCCCTTGGCCACCTCCGAAACGAGGTGCGTGGGAATCATCTTCACGCCCGCGTCCCGGTACACCTCCACCAGGCTCTGCATCGCGCCATGGACGAAGGCGGGCCGGTCCGTCAGCCGCGCCAGCTCCGCGAGGACTCGCTGGGCCTTGCCCAGGGCGTAGCAGAACAGCACCGCCGCGCGCCCCACCGCGCGATTCGCGTCCCACCACCGCAGGATGTCCTCCGCCACTTCGCGCGTGTCATCCCAACGGAAGATGGGCAGACCGAACGTCGCCTCGGTGATGAACGTGTGGCAGCGCACCACCTCGAACGGCGCGCACGTCGGGTCCGCCGCGCGCTTGTAGTCGCCGGAGATGACCCACACCTCGCCCCGGTGCTCGACGCGGAGCTGCGCGCTGCCCAGCACGTGGCCCGCGGGGTGGAAGCTCACCGTGACATCGTTGAGCTTCAGCGGCTCGCCATACTCCAGGGTGTCGATGCGCGAGTCGGCGCCCACGCGACGTCGCAGCAGCCCCTCGCCCGCTCGGGTGCCCAGGTAGCGCTGGTGGCCCGAGCGCGCGTGGTCCCCATGCGCGTGGGTGATGAGCGCCCGCTCCACCGGACGCCAGGGGTCGATGTGGAAACCTCCAGGCTCACAATAGAGCCCGTGGGGCGTCACCGTGATGAGCGGCCTTCGAGCTTGGAAGGAGACGGAGGCGTCCACAGTCCTTCAGAAATAACGAGGGCTTCCGAGGGCGACCACCCAGGGTGCGCGGGCCTCTCACCCACACTGGTTCCTGGGACGGTCACCAGCCGCCCGGCCATCACTCCCGGCCTTGACGGCATCCCAGGGAATGACAGGCGGGTATGCGCCGATGGTCCTCGCCGGGACACGTCCGCCGCGCTACACCGAGGACCACGCCGTGGGAGTGCGGCTCGGGCGCTGGAAGTTCGCGCGGAGCCGTTGCCTGGAGCGGAGTCCCTGGTGGTCTTGGGGACGGGAGATAATGCGGTAGCGGGGGAGAGGTCATGACCATGGATGCACAGGAGCGGAAGGCGGCCTACCGCCAGCGCGCGGAGCAGGGCGAGGCAGTGCCGGTCTCGGTGGAGTTGCCGGCGGACCTCGACACGCCGCTGTCGGCGTATCTGAAGCTGGGTGGAGGCTCGCGCGGCTTCATCCTCGAGTCGTGCTACGGCGGCGAGCGCTTCGGGCGCTACAGCCACGTGGGCACGCACGCCGCGGGGCGCGTGCGCCTGGACTCGCACGGCGCCACCGTGTGGCGTGGCTCGCGCGAGGAGCGACGCGACGGCAAGCCGATGGACGTGCTGCGCTCCCTGTGGCGTGAGCTCGCCGTGGCCCGCCTCCCCGGTGAGGCGCCGTTCCTTGGCGGGCTCGTGGGGTACATGGGTTACAACTGTGTCTCGTGGATGGAGCCCACCGTTCCGGACCGGCACCCGCGCGACACGTCCTTCCCCGACTCCGAGTGGCTCATCTCCGAGGACTTCGTCACCCACGACTCGCGCACGGGGACGCTCAAGGTCACCGCCATCGCCCGCCCTTCACTCCATGCGAGTGTGGCCGTCGCGCTGAAGGACGCGGAGGACCGTGCGCAGGCCATGGCCGAGCGACTCCTCAAGCCGCTGCCGCAGGAGGCCTATGCGCCGTCGCCGCGCATGAAGGGGGAGAGCCCCGTGGCCTGCTGGGACCGCGCTGGTTACGAGGCCGCGGTGGAGCGCTCGAAGGAATACATCCGCGCGGGCGACATCTTCCAGGTGGTGCTCGCGCGTCGCTTCGAGTCGCGAGGCGCGCCGCCTCCGCTGTCGCTCTATCGCGCGCTGCGCCGCGTGAATCCCTCGCCGTACCTGTTCCTGGTGGAGCTGGGCGAGGCGCGCGCGCTGGTGGGGGCGTCGCCGGAGCTGCTGGTGCAGGTGAGAGATGGCGACGTGGTGGTGCGGCCCATCGCCGGCACGCGTCGACGCGGGGCCTCCGAGGCGGAGGACCTGGCGCTGGAGAAGGAGCTGCTCGCGGACGAGAAGGAGCGCGCCGAGCACATCATGCTGGTGGACCTGGGCCGCAATGACGTGGGCCGCGTGGCGGCGCCGGGCACGGTGCGCGTGGAGGACCTGATGGTCATCGAGCGCTACAGCCACGTGATGCACATCGTCTCGCAGGTGCGCGGGAAGCTGGACTCGAAGTTCGACGCACTCGATGCGCTGGCCAGCACCTTCCCCGCGGGCACTGTCTCGGGCGCGCCGAAGATTCGCGCGATGCAGATCATCGACGAGCTGGAGGTGCAGCGGCGCGGGCCGTACTCGGGCGCGGTGGGCTACCTGTCCTTCTGCGGCACGCTGGACGTGGCCATCGCCCTGCGCACCTTCTTCGTGGATGGGGACCGGACCATGTGGACCGCGGGCGCGGGACTGGTGGCGGACTCGGTGCCGTCGAAGGAAGCCGACGAGACGGAGGCCAAGGCGGGTGCCATGGCCGCCGCGCTCCGGCTCGCTCGCGAGGGAGGTGGCCGGTGATTCTCGTCATCGACAACTACGACTCGTTCACCTTCAACCTGGTCCAGCTCCTCTACACGCTGGGCGCCGAGGTGAAGGTGGTGCGCAATGACACGCTCGACGTCGCGGGCGTCGCGGCCCAGGGGGCCTCGCACCTGGTGATTTCACCGGGCCCGTGCACGCCGCACGAGGCCGGCGTCAGCGTGGCCGCGATTGCCCAGTCCCGCGTGCCGGTGCTCGGCGTGTGCCTGGGACATCAGTCCATTGGCGCGGCCTTCGGTGGCAACGTCATCCGCGCTCCAGAGCCGGTGCACGGCAAGTCCGCGCGCATCCAGCACGGGGGCTCGGGCGTCTTCACCGGCGCGAGCCAGGGCTTCCAGGCCGCGCGCTACCACTCGCTCATCGTGGAGGCGTCCTCACTGCCGGCCGAGTTGGAGGCCATCGCGTGGAGCCAGGACGGGCTCATCATGGCGCTGCGCCACCGCGAGAAGCCCGTGGTGGGCTTCCAGTTCCACCCCGAAAGCGTGCTGACTCCCGAAGGGCCCACCCTGGTGAAGAACTTCCTGGAGGGGCGCCTGTAGAGGGGGGAACGGTGTGGCTCACCCCTTGAGGTGGGTGGTGTCGTTCCAGCTGGCGAGTGCCGGCTGGGCGACATCTCCGTCGAAGCCGAGCACGCTGATGGAGCCGGTGCTCAAGAGGAACAGGCGGCCATCACCAGGGGGGAGGCCCAACCACCTCGCGGCGAGCACTCGCAGAAAGTGCCCGTGGGAGAAGATGAGGAGGTCTCCCTTCTCCTCGCGGGCGTCGGCGATGACCTGGTCCGCGCGAGCGCCCACTTGCTGCGCTGTCTCGCCGTGGGGCACGCCGTCCTTCCACACCGTCCAGCCGGGATGCTCCACGCGAATCTCCGCACCGGTGCGGCCTTCGTGGTCGCCGTAGTCCCACTCCATGAGGTCATCGCGTCGCTGGGCCGCGTCGCCATAGCCGGCGAGCGCGCAGGTCTCGAAGGCGCGACTCAGGGGGCTGGTCCATACCTGGGCGAAGGTCCAGGCGCGCAGCGGTGAGCCGAGCAGTGCCGCCATCTTCCGACCGTCCTCCAGCAGTGGGACGTCCGTGCGCCCCGTGTGCTGGCCACTGCGGCTCCATGCCGTCTCACCGTGACGGACGAGCACCACCTGGGGGCCACGTGTTTTCATGAATCGGATTGTGCCATCCCCCTGGTGCCTGGTGCGCGCTCCGTGTTTCGCCAGGCTTCGAGTGGACAGTCCTCGGAGCGTCCGGTCCGCTGTCAAACGACGGATGCGCGAGGCTTGAACCCGTGCGTCGTCCACTACACCCTGGGGTGGTTCACGTTCCCCATGAGGAGTCACGCATGCGTCACCTCCGCCCGTTGCCCCATGCCTCCACCGTCCTTGCGTTGCTGCTGGCCTCGACGCTGGCCCTGCCGGGACATGCGCAGGCTCCAGCAGGGAAGGGGGGCGGCACGGATGGCACGATGTTGCTGACCATCTTCATGAAGCATGACCAGGGCAAGACGCTGGAGGAGATCAACGCGCACCTGGACCGCACGGGCTTTCGCAAGAGCTTCCCGCCGCCCGGCGTGGAGGTGGTGTCCTGGTACGTGATGATGGGCGTGGGGCAAGTCGTCACCGTGCGGCTGCCTCCCGAGAAGCTGCGCGAGGTGAACCTCGCGTTCGAGAAGGGCGCGTGGGGCGCGTTCCGCACGGAGTTCTACCCGACGTATGACTATCGGGCCATCTGGGAGAAGTCGCGCGCGGCGACGCCGTGAGGTGAGCCGGGTCCGCTTCAGCGCAGGCCCTCCCGGAGCATCCGGTGCGCGACGCGGTGGATTTCGAAGGCGCGCATGTAGAACGGCTCCTCGGTCTTCGTGTCCCTGATGGTTCCCTCGTGCGTGGCGGTCCCATAGGGAAGCGCGGGAAAGATGTCCGCGTAGCAGATGGGGGCGCTCAGTGCCGTGGTGTGCCAGGCGGTGGGGCTTCGGGTATCGCAGCTCCACGCGAGGGTCGCCTGATAGCTCCCGTTGTCACCGCACTCGGGCGGCACTTCCTGCCGGGTGTAGGCTCCCACCAACTCGCGGACCATCTGGTATCCGCTGAGGGGCGAGAGTGTCCGCTGCGGCACCCGGAGGCCGACGTAGGGCCACGAGCTGTACCCTCCTTCAATCTTCGCAACGAAGGGCGTCAGGGTGAGCTGCACCGTCCCCTGCTCGCTGAACCAACAGCGATTGATTTCAAGGTGGATTCGAAGCGCCCCATGCGACGCCGTGAGCAGGCACTCCAGTGAGGGGGCTGTTTGTGGCTCCATCTGCGCGTGCGCGGGGTAAGTCGCGAGCAGTGCCGTCGCCATCACCCCGGCCCAGCCGTCGTATCTCATGAGGGACTCCTCTCCCACTTCGTCGGAAAGGAGGGCATGAGACAGGACCGTGACGGTGACTTCCTCACGGCATCATCACGATTCCCTCACGGCTCGGCGGCGGGAGTCGGTACGAGGAAAGCCACGCCCCCTCGTACCAGAGCCTCTTCGCTCAGCGCTTCAGGCCGCGCTTGATTTCAGCGCAGAGCGCCTTCGCGGCCTGGGGCCCATCGGCGTGCGCGGCGCGAACGATGGCGCTGCCCACCACCACGCCGTCCGCGTGCGCCGACAGCGTCCGCGCCTGCTCCGCGCTGGAGATGCCGAACCCCGCCACCACCGGCACCGGCGACGCGTTGCGCACCAGGTCCAAGCGCTGCGACAAATCTGGCGGCAGCTCCGCCCGCATGCCCGTCACGCCGGCCACCGATACGCAGTACACGAAGCCCCGCGCGTCCTTCGCGATGGCCTCCGCCCGCGCTCGTGGCGTGGTGGGCGCGCACAGCGGAATCAGGTCCACGCCCGCCGCGTCGAACGTGGCGCGCAGTGCTCCGCTCTCCTCGGGAGGCAGGTCCGGAAGAATCGCGCCTGACACGCCGCGCTCTCTTGCCAGCTTCGCGAAGCGCTCTTCGCCCATCGCCATGATGACGTTCACATACGTCATGATGACCAGCGGCGTCTCCGGACAGCGCCGATGCACCTCCGGCACCACCTCCTCCAGCACACGCCTCAGCGTCGACCCCGCCTTCAGCGCGCGCTCCGACGCCCCTTGAATGACAGGCCCGTCCGCGATGGGGTCGCTGAACGCCACGCCCACCTCGACGATGTCCGCGCCACCCTCCACCAGCGCGGTGAACACCTCCACGGAGCGCGGCAGGTCCGGGTCGCCCGCCATGGCATACGCCACCAGCGCGCCCTCGCCCCGCGCCTTCGCCCGCGCGAAGGCCTTCGCGATATCGCCGCTCACGCCTTCACCCCCACCGCGGGCGGTACGCCTCGCGCGGAAATCGTCGCGACGTCCTTGTCCCCTCGGCCCGAGCAGTTGATGACCAGGTACTTGCCCACGCCCAGCTCACGCGCCAGCTCCTTGCCGCGCGCGAACGCATGCGACGTCTCCAGCGCCGGAAGGATGCCCTCCATCCGCGCCACCTCGTAGAACGCCGCCAGCGCCTCGTCATCCGTGGCCGTGCGCACTTCCATCCGCCCCGTCTTCGCCAGGTGCGCCAGCTCCGGCCCCACACCCGGATAGTCCAGGCCCGCGGAGATGCTGTGTGCCTCCTGAATCTGTCCGTCCCCATCCTGCAACACCAGCGAGCGGGAGCCGTGCAGCACACCCTCCGAGCCCAGCGTCAGCGACGCCCCATGCTGGCCCGAGTCCAGTCCGTGCCCTCCGGCCTCCACGCCGATGAGCCGCACGCTCGCATCGCTGATGAACGGATGCAGCACGCCAATCGCATTCGAGCCGCCACCCACACACGCCACAATCGCATCCGGCAACTTCCCGAAGGCGGCCTGCGCTTGCGTGCGCAGCTCCTTGCCGATGATGGCCTGGAAGTCGCGCACCACCGTCGGGTACGGATGCGGCCCCGCCGCGCTGCCGATGACGTAGTGCGTGTCCGAGACCTGCGACACCCAGGTGCGCATCGCCTCGTTCATCGCGTCCTTCAGCGTCCGCGAGCCCGACTCCACCGGACGCACCACCGCGCCCAGCGCGCGCATGCGGAAGACGTTGAGCGCCTGTCGCTCCACGTCCAGCGCGCCCATGTACACCTCGCACGGCAGGCCGAACAGCGCGCACGCGGTGGCCGTCGCGACGCCGTGCTGGCCCGCGCCCGTCTCCGCGATGATGCGCTGCTTGCCCATGCGCTTCGCGAGCAGCACCTGCCCCACGGTGTTGTTGATTTTGTGCGCGCCCGTGTGCGCCAGGTCCTCGCGCTTGAGCCAGACGTGCGCGCCTCCCCACGACTCGGTGAGCCGGCGCGCGGCCGTCAGCGTCGTGGGCCTGCCCACGAACTCGCGCAGCACCCGTGCCACCTCCGCGTCGAAGGTCGGGTCCGCGCGCGCCGCCGCGTACGCCTCTTCCAATTCCATCAGCGCCGGGACGAGCGTCTCCGGCACGTAGCGCCCGCCGAAACGCCCGAAGCGACCGGCGGCAGTCTCCGTGTTCATCCCTGTCACTCCCAGAGGTTGATGGACTTCGCGGCCCGCACGAAGGCGCGCACCGCGTCCATGTCCTTGATGCCCGGGGCCGACTCCACCCCACTGGCCACGTCCACTCCGTACGGCCGTGTCGCGCGCACCGCCTCCGCCACATTGGAAGGCTTCAGCCCACCCGCGACCAACACCGGCACGCCACACCCCGCCAGCCCCGCCACCAGCGACCAGTCGAAGCCCACGCCGCCTCCGCCATACCCCGGCGCCGCCCCGTCCAGCAGCAGCCCGGCCACGTCTCCCACTCCCAGGTAAGTCCGCGCCCGCGTCACATCATCCGGCCCCTGCACCCGCAGCGCCTTGATGACCGGCACCCCGTAGCCCGAGCAGGCCTCCGGAGGCTCGTCCCCATGGAGCTGCACCACCGTGAGGCCGCACTCCCGCACCTTCGCCCGGATGTCGTCCGGCGCCGCATTGACGAACACGCCCACCACCGCGCCCAGCGGAGGCCGGGTGCGAGCCAGCGCCGCCGCCGTGGCCACGTCCACGCACCGGGGTGAGCGCGCGTAGAAGTTGAGCCCGAGCGCATCCGCGCCCGCCTCCCACGCGCCTCGCGCATCCTCCAGCCGGGTGACCCCACAGACCTTCACCCGGACGCTCACGGTGTCAGGCCTTCCTCGCCGAGCAGTCGCCGCAGCGCCCTTCCAGGCTCCGCGTCGCGCAAGAGCGACTCGCCCACCAGCACCGCGTCCGCCCCGGCCTCGCGCGCCGCCACCAGCTCCGTCACGGACTTGAGCCCGCTCTCGGCCACCAGCGCGCGTGCACGGGCTCGCAAGCGAGGCATCACCCGCAGCGCCGTGCCCACGTCCGTCTTCAGCGTCGCGAGGTCCCGGTTGTTGATGCCCACCAGCTCCGCGCCCGCCGCCAGGGCTCGCTCGGCGTGCGCCTCCGTGTGCGCCTCCACCAACGCGGCCACCTTCACCGCTCGCGCCGTGGCCAGCATCTCCCGCAGCTCGCCATCCTCCAGCGCGTCCGCGATGAGCAGCACCGCGTCAGCGCCCCACAGCGCGCTCTCCTCCACCTCTCGCGCGGCGACGAGGAAGTCCTTGCGCAGCACCGGCACCGACACCGCCGCTCGCACCGCGACGAGGTCCTCCAGCGCGCCGCCGAAGTCCGGCCCGTCCGTCAACACGCTGATGGCGCTGGCCCCCGCGGCCTCGTAGGCCCGGGCCACCGCCACCACGTCCGCATGGGGAAACGCGCCCCCGGAGGGACTCTTGCGCTTCACCTCCGCGATGACGCTCACCAGTCGCCCCGGTGCTCGTCGCAGAAGAGCGTCCGCGAAGTCACGAGGCTCGGGACGTGCGCGCGGCGACAGGGGAGGCCGCTGTGCCAGCTCCCGTCGCTTGCGCGCCATGATGAGGTCCAGCGTCCCCGGCGCGGCCGGAGACAAGGTGCTTCCTGGCTGTGCCCCGCTCACGACACGGCTCCGTGGATGAGCGAGGCCAGCTTGCGCGCCGCCGCCCCCGAGTCGATGGCGTGCTCCGCCTTCCGCACGCCCTCGCGCAGGTCCGACACCAGGCCCACCACCACCAGCGCCGCCGCCGCGTTGAGCAACACCGCCGTGCGCAACCCGGAGCGCTCGCCGGCCAGCAGCGCGCGCAGCCGCTGTGCATTCTCGTCCGCGTCGCCACCGGCGATGGCCTCGCGAGGCACCACGTCCAGCCCCGCGTCCTGGGGCCTCACGGTGAACACCCGCACCGTGCCGTCCTCGAGCAGCTCCGCCACCTCGGTGGGCGCGCAGGGCGAGATTTCATCCAGCCCGTCGTGGCCATGCACCACCCACGCGCGCCGGCTGCCCAGTCGCCCCAGCACGCGCGCGGTCTGCTCCACGCGCTTGCCGTCGAAGGTGCCCAGCAGCTGGTAGCGCGCACCGGCCGGGTTGGTCAGCGGGCCCAGCAGGTTGAACATGCTGTGAAAGCCCATGTCCCGCCGCGCCTGCGCCACGTGCCTCAACGCGCTGTGATGCGAGGGCGCGAAGAGGAAGCCCACCCCGTGCTCGTCGATGTCGAGCGCCACGCGCTCATGCGGGCGCTCCATTGAGACGCCCAGCGCGGCCAGCACGTCCGCGCTGCCACACCGACTGGAGACGGCGCGGTTGCCGTGCTTGGCCACCGTCACCCCCGCCCCGGCGGCCACGAAGGCCACCGCGGTGGAGATGTTGAAGGTGTGCGCTCCATCACCCCCGGTGCCGCAGGTGTCGAGCACGACTTCCGCCCGGGGAGACAGCTTCGTAGCGCAGGCCCGCATGGCCTCCGCCGCGCCGAGGATTTCGTCCTCCGTCTCCCCCTTCATCTTGAGCGCCGTCGCCAGCGCCCCCACTTGAGCAGGCGATGCCTCTCCCGCGAGCATCAGGCCCATGACCCGGGCCATCTCCTCGCGGGTGAGGTCGCGCCGGCTCACCACCTTGCCCAGCGCTTCCTTGAGTGTCATCGCCTATCCCAGCGACACGACTTCGCGGCCCATCGCCCGCGCAATCGCTCGCACTTCATTCATGGACTTCTCGAACTCGGGGAAGTCCAACGACTGGGCTCCATCCGACTTCGCGCGCGGCGGGTCCGGGTGCACTTCGACGATGATGCCGTCCGCCCCCACCGCCACCGCCGCCCGCATCATCGCCGGCACCGCCTTGCGCACGCCGATGCCGTGCGAGGGGTCCACGAAGACAGGCAGGTGCGAGAGCTGCTTGAGCATGGGCACCGCGTTCAAGTCCAACGTGTTGCGCGTCATGGTCTCGAACGTGCGGATGCCGCGCTCGCAGAGGATGACCTGGGTGTTGCCTCGGGCGACGATGTACTCGGCCGCCATCAACAACTCCTTGATGGTGGCGGACATGCCGCGCTTGAGCAGCACCGGCTTGCGGCGCTCGCCCACCGCCTCCAGCAAGCTGAAGTTCTGCATGTTGCGCGCGCCAATCTGGAGGATGTCCGTGGCCTCGTCGACCGCGTCCAGCGTCGCGGTGTCCTTCACCTCGGTGGTGACGAGCAGGCCCGTCTCCTTGCGCGCCTCCATGAGCAGCGCCAGGCCGTCACCCTTGAGACCCTGGAACTCATAGGGACTGGTGCGCGGCTTGAACGCGCCGCCACGCAGCATGGTGGCGCCCG
>Ga0126314_10000958_pt1 | contig 13626 bp, 5 predicted proteins | sample Plot105B_FD_92535 | JGI IMG/M metagenome (GOLD analysis project Ga0126314, IMG submission 92535) | Serpentine soil microbial communities from UC McLaughlin Reserve, CA, USA - Plot105B | ecosystem: Environmental > Terrestrial > Soil > Grasslands | place: USA: UC McLaughlin Reserve, Lake County...
CGCCGACCGCTGACGGTGAAGTCGCGCGCGGCGGAGGAGAACGCACCAGGGGCCAGGTCCTCCAGGCGCGAGGTGCCGCGTCCGGAGCCATTGCTGCTCCAGGGCTCATGTCCCTTCCCGGGCTCTAGCGCGGAGAAGTAGAGCCGGCCCTTGGCCTCGCACAGGAAGGCAATGGCGGAGCCCTTGGGACCGGGGACGATGTCCTTGACGAGCACGGTGCCCGAGGAGGTGCCGTCGCTGCGCCACAGCTCATCGCCGTGCTCGGGAGTCCAGGCGGAGAAGTAGAGGCGCCCGTCCATCGTGGTGAGCTCACGCGGGTTGGAGCTGGCGGGGCCCTGCGCGATGTCGCGCACGGGGAAGGTGCCGAGCACGGAGCCATCGCTGCGCCACAGCTCATCGCCGTGGTCGGGGAAGCTGGTGACGAAGAAGAAGAGGTTGCCAGCGGCGTGAGTGCTCAAGGGCCCACCGAGGGAGGGGAACGGGAGGTCCATGAGCCGCACCGTTCCATTCGTGCCGCCGTCGCTCGTCCAGAGCGCGAGCGTCGAGGGGGCGCCGGGGACGTCCTCGTCCTGCTCGTAGCTCACGAAGAAGAAGAGGCGTCCGTTCACGTCGGTGAGCGCCGTGGGGCGGACGATGACGCCGGGCGGAGCGTCGATGCCCTTCACCGCGACGGTGCCGACCGAGGTGCCGTCGCTGCGCCAGAGGGTCCGGTCGACGAAGAAGTAGAGCCGGCCTTGGGCCGCGACGAGTGGAGAGGGGTATGCGCCGGAGGGCCCCTCCGCGATGTCCTTCACCAGCGCGGTGCCGGCCTCGGTGCCATCCGTGCGCCACAGTTCGATACCGGCCTGACCGTCATGGGCGAGGAAGAAGAGGTGTGCGCCGAGCTGGATGAGGCTCTCGGGATGGGAGCCCAAGGGGCCGGGACGCAGGTCCACGACCATGCGGGTGTTCGAGGCCTTGCCCTCGCTGCGCCACAGCTCTTCTCCATGAACGCCGTCATGGGCGACGAAGTAGAGCGTGTTCCCCACGGCGGTGAGGTCGCGAGGCTCCGAGCCGAGGGGGCCGGCGCGGAGGTCCTTGACGAGCAAGGTGCCCCGGTCCGAGCCGTCGCTCTTGAAGAGCTCGGCGCCTCGCGAGCGGTCCGTGGCGACGAAGTAGAGGACTCCGTTGACGTCGGTCAGCTCGCGCGGTCCGCTGCTGAGGCGGCCTCCGGCGATGTCGTCCACGGGGTAGGGCGAGTCCAGCACGTCGGGGGTGGCACCCAGCCTTCCCATCGACAAGGTGTCCGCGTCTCCACCTCCACAACAGAGGGCGGAGACGAGCAGCGTGAGGATCAGTGACAAAGGCAGGAGCGGCAACGCCATGTTGGACACCGTTCTTCGCGCGACATTTCTCGCGCGAGTGGGCGCCAAAGGTGGCTTGTCGCAGTCGTGTGAAAAGCCACCCTCTGGGGAAGGGAGAGTGATGGCCCGGGTACATCGCAGCAGTCGGTCCGAGACGAATCAGCGTCCGAAGCCGTGTCGAGGTACGCGCCAGGGTGGGCGGAGCAGTGTCCGCCTGGGGACCTCGGTCTGGTCCTGAGGTCCAACAGGTCCACCGGTGTGCTCGCGTTGTTCGAGCGCTGAAGCCCGCTCGACCTGGCCGTCACGAGGGCCGAGCTTGTCTCCGAGGGGCTTCAGCTCCAGACTTTCGAACCCTGACGTTCAGAACGGACTGTCCGCGCCGCGCGTTGGCAACACCGACACGCCGCCGGACAGGTACGCGTCGATGGACTTCGCCGCCTCGCGTCCGTCGGACAGGGCCCAGACGATGAGGCTCGCGCCCCGGCTGGCGTCCCCCGCGCTGTAGACGCCGTCCGCCGAAGTGGCGAAGCGCTTGTCCACCTGGACCGTACCGCGAGGCGAGAGCGCCACGCCCAGGTCGTCCACCAGTCCCGTCGTCTCCGGGCCGGTGAAGCCCATCGCGAGAATCAGCAGGTCCACCTCGAGCGTCGTCTCGGAGCCGGGAACCTCCACCAGCCTGGGGCCGCCGCTGACGGCGCGCTGCACCTCCACCTTCACGGCGTGCAGGGTCTCCAGCTTCCCGTCGGTGCCGACCAGTCGCTTCGTCTGCATCGCGAAGCCGCGCTCGCCGCCTTCCTCCTGGCTCGACGAGGTGCGGAAGACCAAGGGCCACCGGGGCCACGGGTTGTCCAGCGCGCGCACGGAGGGAGGCGCGGGGAACAGCTCGATCTGCTGCACGCTCTTCGCGCCCTGCCGCAGCGCCGTGCCCAGGCAGTCCGAGCCCGTGTCACCACCGCCCAGGATGACCACGCGCTTGCCCGCCGCGTTCAGTCGCTCCTGCTCTTCGCCATGCCCACCCACGAGCCGGTTCTGGTGCTCCAGGTACTCCATGGCCTGCACCACGCCGCGCAACTCGCGTCCGGGCACCTCCAGCTCACGAGCCCGTCGAGCCCCCATCGCCAGCAGCAACGCATCATGTCGTCCCCGCAGCTCCCGGAAGCTCACCGAGCCGCCCACGTCCACGCCGGTGCGGAACACCACGCCCTCCGCCTCCATCAGCGCGAGGCGCCGGTCCACCACGGACTTCTCCAGCTTGAAGTCCGGGATGCCGTAGCGCAGCAGCCCACCGGCCCGAGGGTCTCTCTCGTACACCGTGACGCTGTGCCCGGCCGCGTTGAGCTGCGCCGCCGCCGCCAGCCCCGCGGGCCCCGAGCCCACCACGCCCACGGTGCGTCCCGTGCGCCGTGTGGGAGGCCGGGGCTTCACCCAGCCCTCCGCGAAGGCCCGCTCGGAGATCTCCTTCTCCATCTGCTCGATGGTCACCGCGTCGCTGTCGATGGCCAGCACGCACGCGGCCTCGCACGGCGCGGGGCACAGCCGGCCCGTCATCTCCGGGAAGCCATTGGTGCGCGAGAGGATGTCGTACGCCTCGCGCCAGCGGCCCCGATACACGGCCTCGTTGAAGTCCGGGATGAGGTTCCCCAGCGGACAGCCCTGGTGACAGAAGGGGACGCCACAGTCCATGCAGCGTCCGGCCTGTCGCTTCGCCTCCTCGGGGGCCAGCGGCAGCGCGTACTCGCGATAATCGCCCAGCCGCTCCTGCTTCTCGCGCTTGTGCGGGTGGACGCGGGCCCACTCCATGAATCCGGTCGGCTTGCCCATGGTTCAGCCCCTCCCGCCGACGACGTGTTGGAGCTGCGCCCCCACCGAGGTCTCCGGTGGTTTCTTCGCCGCGCGTCGCGCCTGCAACACGCGCTTGTAGTCAGTGGGCATCACCTTCACGAACCGGGGCACCATCAGCTCCCAGTTGTCCAACACCCTCCGAGCCAGTGCGCTGTGCGTGTGCCGCTGGTGTCGCTCAATCATCCCGTGCACGAGCCAGATCTCCGACTCGTCCACCAGCGACTCCAGCTCCACCATCTCCAGGTTGCACCGCTGACGGAACGTCGTCTCCCGGTCCAACACGTACGCGGTGCCGCCGCTCATGCCCGCCGCGAAGTTGCGGCCCGTGGGACCCAGCACCACCACCACGCCGCCCGTCATGTACTCGCAGCCGTGGTCTCCCACGCCCTCCACCACCGCCTGCGCGCCGCTGTTGCGCACCGCGAAGCGCTCACCCGCGAGTCCACGCAGGTACACCTCGCCGGCCGTGGCGCCGTAGAGGGCCGTGTTGCCCACCAGCACGTTATCCTCCGCCACGAAGCGGCTGGACTGGTGCGGGTAGACGATGATGCGTCCACCCGAGAGGCCCTTGCCCACGTAGTCGTTGGCATCGCCCTCCAGCTCCAGCGTCACGCCGGACACGAGGAACGCGCCGAAGCTCTGGCCCGCCGAGCCCTTCATCCGGACATGCAGCCGTCCATCCGGAAGCCCTCGCGCCCCGTGCTTCTTCGCAATCTCCCCGGAGAGCATGGCGCCCACCGCGCGGTGCGTGTTGCTCACCGGCCGCGTCAACAGCATGGGAGGCCCACCGTCCAACACCGCCTTCGCGTCGCGCAGCAGCTCGTGGTCCAGGTGGTCCGACACATCCTTGGAGCGGGGGACCTTGCAGTGGCGCGGCTCGCTCTCCGGGGCAGCGGGCGCGGCCAGGAGCGCGGAGAGGTCCACGCGGCGCGCCTTCCAGTGGTCCACCGCCGGCCGTTGGCGCAGCAGATCCACCCGGCCCACCAACTCCTCCATCGTCCGGGCACCCAGCGCCGCCATCTTGCGCCGCAGGTCCTCCGCGATGAGCAGGAAGAAGTTCACCACGTCCTCGGGCTTGCCCTGGAAGCGCTCCCGCAGCGCTTTGTCCTGCGTGGCGATGCCGGCCGAGCACGTGTTGAGGTGGCACTTGCGCAGCATCACGCAGCCCACGGCCACGAGGCTCGCGGTGGCCATGCCGAACTCCTCGGCGCCCAGCAGCGCGGCCACCAGCACGTCGCGCGCGGTGCGCAGGCCGCCGTCCGCCTGTACGCGGATGCGCTCGCGCAGCCCGTTGTGCACCAGCACCTGCTGAGTCTCCGCGAGCCCCAGCTCCCACGGCAGGCCCGCGTGGTGGATGCTGGAGATGGGGGATGCGCCCGTGCCACCCTCGTAGCCGGAGATGACGACGCAGCCCGCGCCCGCCTTCGCCACGCCCGCGGCAATGGTGCCCACGCCCACCTCACTCACCAGCTTCACGCTCACCCGCGCCTTCGGGTTGGTGGACTGGAGGTCGTAGATGAGCTGCGCCAGGTCCTCGATGGAGTAGATGTCGTGGTGCGGGGGCGGGGAGATGAGCGTCACGCCCGGAGTGGACCAGCGGACCTTGGCGATGCGCTCGTCCACCTTGTGGCCCGGGAGCTGTCCACCCTCGCCTGGCTTGGCACCCTGGGCGACCTTGATCTGCAATTCGTCCGCGTTGACCAGGTACTCCGTGGTGACGCCGAAGCGCGCGCTCGCCACCTGCTTGATGGCGCTGCGGCGCAAGTCACCGTGCTCGTCCGGCTGGTAGCGCCGCGACTCCTCGCCGCCCTCGCCGCTGTTGGACCTGCCGCCCAGCCGGTTCATCGCGATGGCCAGCGTCTCGTGGGCCTCCGCGCTGATGGAGCCGAAGGACATGGCGCCCGTGACGAAGCGACGCGCCAGCGACAGCGCCGGCTCTACTTCCTCCACGGGGATGGGGCGACAACCCTCGGTGACGATGTCCAGGAGACCGCGCAGGTTGCAGTGCTCGTGCGTCTCGTCGTCCGCCAGCCGCGAGTACTCCGCGAACTGCGCCGCGTCGTTGCCACGCACCGCCGCCTGGAGCTTGGCGATCGTCGCCGGGTTCCACTTGTGTCGCTCACCCTGTCGGCGCCAGCGGTACTGGCCTCCCACGGGTACCTGGCCCTCCGCAGCCTCGAAGCCCCGCGCGTGACGCTCGGCGACTTCGCGGCCCAGCTCGGGCAGGCCCACACCCTCCACGCGGGAGGGCGTGCCGGTGAAGTGGCGCTCAATCAGCCCGCGCTGGAGCCCCACCGCTTCGAACAGTTGCGAGCCCCGGTAGGACTGGAGCGTGGAGATGCCCATCTTGGACATCACCTTCATCAGCCCTTCCTCCACGGCGTGGATGAAGCGCTCCTGCGCCTTCTCGGCGTCCACGCCCAGCTCGCCCCCGTCCGCCAGCGCCCTCACCGTGTCGAGCGCCAGGTACGGATTCACCGCCGCCGCGCCGTAGCTGAAGAGGCAGGCGAAGTGGTGCACCTCGCGCGCTTCAGCTGTCTCCAAGAGGAGGCCCGTGTACATGCGGATGCCGTCACGGACCAGGCGCTGGTGCACCGCGGACATGGCCAGCAGCGCGGGGATGGCCCCGTGCGCGGCGTCCACGCCCCTGTCACTCAGGAGCAGGATGCTCGCGCCCGCGTCCACCGCGTCGACCGCCGCCGCGCACAGCTTCTCCACCGCGACTTCCAGCGCGCCCTCGCCGCCATTCAACGGATAGAGCAGCGACAGGCGCTTCGTCTCGAACAGGCCCTCGCCGTGGATGGACGCCAGCCGCGCGAGCTGCCCGTTGGTGAGGATGGGACCGGGCAGCGAGAGCCGGTGGCACTGCTCCGGCGTCTCCTCGAAGGTGTTGCTCTCCGGGCCCAGCGCCGTCGCCAGCGTCATCACCAGCGACTCGCGCAGCGGGTCGATGGGCGGGTTGGTCACCTGCGCGAAGAGCTGGTGGAAGTAGGAGAAGAGGCTGGGGGCCTGGTCGCTGAGCACCGCGAGCGGCGTGTCGGTGCCCATGGAGCCCACCGGCTCCTTGCCCGTCTCCGCCATGGGGGTGATGACCGAGCGGATGTCCTCCACCGTGTAGCCGAACGCGCCCTGCAGCCGCGTCAGTTCGTCGCCGCGCAGTCGCTCCGGCGCGGCCACGGTGGGCAGGTCGTCGAAGGTGAAGACGTTGCGTTGAAGCCAGCGACGGTAGGGCCAGCGCGTGCTGATGTCGCGCTTCACCTCCTCGTCCTCCAGGATGCGGCCCTCGGTGGTGTCCACCAGCAGCATGCGGCCCGGCGTCAGGCGGCCCTTGCGGCGCACCTGCGAGGGCGGCACGTCGATGACGCCCGTCTCCGACGCGAGGATGATGCGGTCATCCTCCGTGACGAGGTAGCGCGCCGGACGCAGGCCGTTGCGGTCCAACGTCGCGCCGATGAGCTGCCCGTCCGTGAAGGCGATGGCCGCGGGCCCGTCCCACGGCTCCAGGAGCGCGGAGGAGTACTCGTAGAACGCGCGCTTCTCGTCCGCCATGTGCGCGTCGCCCTCCCACGCCTCCGGAATCATCATCATCATCGCGTGGGGCAGGGTGCGTCCGCCCAGGTAGAGCAGCTCCACCATGTTGTCGAACTGGGCGGAGTCGCTCTTGCCCGGGACGATGATGGGCCACAGCGGCTCCAGGCTCCCGCCCAGCCGCGCCGTCTGGAGCAGCCCGCGCCGCGCCGTCATCCAGTTGCGGTTGCCACGCAGTGTATTGATTTCGCCGTTGTGCGCGATGAAGCGGAACGGCTGTGCCAGCTCCCACGTGGGGAACGTGTTGGTGGAGAAGCGCGAGTGCACCAGCCCCAGCGCGCTGACGAACTCCGTGTGCTGGAGGTCCGGGTAGAAGCGGGGCAGGTCCGCGGGGAGCAGCAGGCCCTTGTAGACGAGCGTCTCCGAGGAGAGGCTCGCCAGGTGGAAGCGGCCCTTCGGGTCCACGCCGCGCGCCTGCACGCGGTTCTCCGTCAGCTTGCGGATGCGGTACAGCTTGCGCTCGAAGGCGCTGGGCACCACGCGCCGCCGCGCGATGAAGAGCTGACGGATGACGGGCGCGGCCTCGCGCGCCACCGGCCCCAGGTGCTCCGGCGCCACCGGGACATCGCGCCAGCCGAGCACGCGCTGACCCTCTTCGGCGACGACCTCCTCCAGCACCGCCTCGCACGCGGCCCGCGCCTCCACCTCCTGCGGCAGGAACACCTGCGCCACGCCGTACTGCCGACGCGGAGGCAGCTCGAAGCCCAGCTCCGGCGCCTCGTGCTCGAAGAAGCGGTGCGGCAATTGGACGAGGATGCCCGCGCCGTCGCCTGTTCGAGGATCCTTCCCCGCCGCCGCCCGGTGACTCAGCCGGTTGAGCAGCTCCAGGGCGTCCTCGACGATGCCTCGAGAGCGCTCACCTCGCAGGTGAGCCACGAAGCCCACCCCGCAGGCGTCGTGTTCGGTCTCGGGCTCGTAGAGGCCGTACCGGCCGGGGGGGAGGGTCGCGGTCATCAACTTCCCCTTTCCCGCGTGACGCGGGAGGTCGTCGTTGTTGTCGCTACACGCTAACGCGACGCGTTGACTCCCGTAAAGAAGTCGCGGGCGAGGGGCCGGTGGTCGGGCGGCGGACCGAGGGGCCTTGCCGGCCACCCCCAAGCCGGAGGCCTTCGTCAATAGGTGGGCAGTCGATTGCCCTCGGGGGAGGGGCGTCCTCGACATGCCCTGGGCGTGGCCCACCATGGTGGGTGGCCCGGGTGCGTCCGGGATTCGCTATGAAGCGCCCGCCCGCGCGAGCTTCTCTCGCACGGCGTCATGAGGACCGCGCCATGCCCTACACCCCCATCATCGGCACCCTGGGCTACGTGATGTCGCCGGACCGGCAGCGGGTGCTGCTCATCCACCGCAACGCCAGGCCCGAGGACGCGCACCTGGGCAAATACAACGGGCTTGGCGGGAAGATGGAGCGCGACGAGGACGTAGCGGCGTGCATGCGCCGCGAGATTCGCGAGGAGGCGGGCATTGAATGCACACGCATGGTCCTTCGCGGCACGCTGTCCTGGCCCGGCTTCGGCAAACAGGGTGAGGATTGGCTCGGCTTCGTCTTCCGCATCGACGCCTTCGAGGGGACGCCGCTGGAGCGCAACGCGGAGGGCACGCTGTCCTGGGTGCCGCTCGACGAGCTGCCCCGGCTGCCCATGTGGGACGGGGACCGGCACTTCCTGCCGCTCGTGTTCGACGAGGACCCCCGGCCGTTTCACGGAGTCATGCCGTATTCCGGGGGACGCGCGTTGAGCTGGAATTACACGCGGCTCTGAATCACGTGGTGTCTGAGCGGGTGCGCGGGCAGTGCGTGTATTTGAGCGTGTAATGAAAACAATACGCTCGGGTTGGCCTTGCGCGTTGACGAGCCCTGGCTTGTCGGCGTAGTTCTAGGTCGCCCGAACATGAGAATGATTCTCAATTTCGACATGTCCTCCGTGGAAGACAGCCCGCCGGCCGAGCGGAGCGCGGAGTCGTCCGTGCGGTTGTTCCGCATGGGCGAGTCGTCGGAAGGAGAAGGTCTCTGGGGGCGCTGGAGTTGGGCGCTCGTCACGGCGGTGGTCGTGCACGTGGGGGTGCTGGTGGTGGGGCTGGCCCTGCCCGCGGCCGCGCGGCAGAAGGCGCCGGAGAAGGAGGAGCCGGAGCTGGTGTTCCTCTCCTTCGCGCCGCCGCCTCCCGCGCCGGGAGGGCCTTCCCGTCCCGCCTCGGCCGAGCGGGCCTCGCGACAGTCCCGTCCGCGCATGCCGCGTCCGGTGGTCGCGCCTCGGGCCGTGGTGCCCGTGCCGAAGCCCGAAATCATCGAGCCCACGCCTCCCGAGGAGCCTGCCGCCGCTCCTGAGCCGACGAGCGAGCCCGAGGCCGCCGTGGAGGCGGCTTCCGAGTCCCCCTCGGGGCCGAGCGTGCCGGGTGGAGTCGCTGGGGGCGTGGCGGGTGGCACCCAGGGCGGCATCGTGGGGGCGCCGGGTGGCATGGGCGAGGCGGTGGGGTTGGGGCAGGTGCTGCGGCCTCCGTCCGTCCTGAAGCAGCACACGCCGGAGTACCCCCGCCGGGCCCGCGTCGACGGGGTCCAGGGGCTCGTCCTGGTCCGCATCATCGTCGGTACTGACGGTGAGGTGGAGACCGAGCACACGCGGATCATCCGCTCCATTCCCATGCTCGACGCGGCGGCGATCGCCGCTGTGAATCGGTGGCGGTTCTCGCCGGCCATCGGACGTCACGGCAAGCCCGTGCGCGTCATCCTCGAGCTTCCCGTCCAGTTCTCCTTGAAGTGAAGCAGGCCATGGTCCTCCCGTTCCGCAAGACGCTCTTCTGGATTCACCTCATCGTGGGTGTCGTCGTTGGCATCGTCGTCGCCATCATGTCGGTGACGGGGGTGGCCATCGCCTTCGAGTCCCAGGTGCTGGAGTGGGCGGAGTCCGACGCTCGCACCGTGCCGGCCCCGGCGGCGGAGGCGCGGCGGCTGTCCATCGAGGCGCTGGTGGCGAAGGTGCGCGAGGCGAAGCCCGAGGCCCAGGTGTCTGGCGTCACGGTGTATCCGTCCGCGACGGCCGCCGCGCAGGTGGCGCTGGGGCGCAGTGGTGTCGTCTTCGTCAATCCCTACACGGGCGAGGTGCGGGAGGGTGGGGCGAAGGGCTGGCGCGACTTCTTCCATGTGATGGAGGACTGGCACCGGTGGCTCGCGACGAGCGGTGACGGCCGTCCGGTGGGCAAGGCGCTCACGGGCGCGTCCAACGCGGGGTTCCTCTTCCTGGCGTTGTCGGGGCTCTACCTGTGGTGGCCGCGCAAGTGGACGCTGAAGACGGTGCGCCCGGTGATGTGGTTCCGCGGTGGGTTGAAGGGCAAGGCGCGCGACTTCAACTGGCACAACGTCATCGGGCTCTGGAGCATGCCGGTGCTGGTGGTGCTCACGGCGTCGGGCATGGTCATCTCGTACAAGTGGGCGTCGGACTTCGTCTACACGGTGACGGGAAGCCCGGTGCCGGCGACGGGAGGGCCTCCGGGGTCCGCTGGCGTGAAGGTGACGCCGCCGGAGGGCGGAGCGCAGCGCAAGGAGCTGGGTGTGCTCCTCGCCACCGTCCAGGAGCAGGCGCCCGACTGGGCGAGCATCACGTATCGACTGCCGTCGCCGCCCCGAGGCGCGGGTGGGCCGGGCGGACAAGGCAAGCCGTCCGAGGCGCCGGCCGCGCAGCCGGTGGGGGCAGGGCAGGGCGCCGCCGTTCCTGGTGGTGAGGGCGAGCGTCGCAAGGGCGCCGAGAGCGAGCGCCGTGGAGAGGGTGCCCCCCGGGCCGAAGGAGAGCGTCCCGCCGAGGGCGAGCGTCGTGCAGAGGGTGCACCCCGGGCCGAAGGAGAGCGTCCCGCCGAGGGCGAGCGTCGTGCAGAGGGTGCGCCTCGCGCCGAAGGTGAGCGCCGCGCCGAAGGTGAGCGCCGCGCCGAAGGTGAGCGCCGCGCTGAAGGTGAGCGTCCCGCCGAGGGCGAGCGTCGCCCAGGCGCTGAGGGCGAGCGTCGTGGCGAAGGTGAGCGCCGTGCCGAGGGTGCGCCTCGCGCCGAAGGCGAGCGTCGTGGCGACGGCGCGTCGCGCGAAGGGAAGGGCGCCTCCGACGGCAAGGTCGACGCCGTCACCTTCGCGGTGAAGCAGCAGGACGCCTGGCCACTGTTCGCGTCCACGCAGTTCTCGGTGGACCCGTTCTCCGGCGCCGTCGCGAAGCGTGAGGGCTTCGCGGACTTCAACGCCGGACGCAAGCTGCGGACCTGGCTGCGCTTCCTCCATACCGGCGAAGCGCTCGGTTGGATGGGTCAGCTCATCGCCGCCCTCGCCTCACTGGGCGGTGTCTTCCTCGTGTGGACCGGCCTCGCCCTGTCGTGGCGACGCTTCTTCCCGAAGCGTCGGCCGCAGCCCTCGTCGACTGTGCCAGCAGCACCCGAGCCCGCGCCCGCGAGCTCGACGGAGACCGCCGCCTAGGACACCTCGAAACGGGCGGGCGAGGTCCCCGCGATGCCCTCAGGGCGTCCCTCTTGGGTTGGGTTGATTCTGAAAATCGAAGTCATTCGCGAAACTACTTGGACCGGGCCCCATGGGGCCGGGGAGTGGGAGAGAGTCATGTCGTTCATCAAGTCACGCAGCCCTGGAATCCGGACGAGCGCGGGTCACACCGGTGGGATTCGTTCCGCGCTGAAGCCCTGGGGCCCCGCGGTGGGCCTCGCGTCGGCGCTGGCGGCCGGTGGGGCGGTGGCGCAGGAGCAGCAAGCGCAGCAGGTGCCGGTGGCCGCGGAAGCTCCGGCCACGCAGGTGGAAGGCGCGCCCGTCGCCGCGCCCGTCGAGCCCCAGGCCGCCCCGCAGGCCAGCTCCGAGACGCAGGGCACCGAGGGTCAGTTCACGCTGCCCACCGTGCAGGTGCAGGGCGAGTCCGAGGGCTATCAGGTCCGTGAGAGCTCGCTGCCTCGTGCCCAGCGCGCGCTGGTGAACACGCCGCAGTCCGTGACGGTGGTCCCCGAGGAGGTGCTCGAGGAGCAGCAGGCCACCACGGTGCGGGACGCGCTGCGCAACGTCTCCGGCATCACCATGAGCGCGGGCGAAGGTGGCCGGCAGGGTGACGCCTTCATCCTGCGTGGCTTCTCCGCGCAGAACGACGTGTCCCGCGACGGCTCCCGGGACTTGGGCTGGTTCACCCGCGACACGTTCAACCTGGAGGGCGTGGAGGCGTACTTCGGTCCCTCCTCCGTGCTCTTCGGCCGTGGCTCCACGGGCGGCGCCATCAACCTGGTGACGAAGAAGCCCAAGCGCACGTCCTTCCAGGAGGTCGCCCTGAGCGGCGGCACCGCGCCGTCGGGCCGCGTCGAGGCGGACCTCAACGAGGCGGTGTCGGAGAACTTCCAGGCGCGCCTCAACCTCATGGGCCAGCTCGCCAACACGGCGGGCCGCGACGAGGTGAAGGACAACCGGCTGGGCCTGGCGCCCTCGCTGCGCTTCAAGGTGGCCGAGCAGACCACGCTGGAGCTCGACTACCTCTTCCAGCGCGAGGACGGCCTGCCCGACTACGGCGTGCCCTACTTCAACGGCAAGCCCGTCACGGAGACGCTGGACGTCCCGCGCGGCAACTTCTACGGCGTGACGAAAGACACCGAGCGCGTGGATGCCCACGTCGCCACGGCGCGCCTCTTCCAGGGCCTGGGCGAGCAGCTCCAGTTCACCAACACACTGCGCTTTGGCCGCGTGGACCGCTTCGCCAGCCCCACCGCGCCGCGCGGGCTCACCCCGGCGGGCGCGCCGACGACCATCGGCCGGCAGCGCTTCCAGACGGAGACGGACAACTCCTTCGTCTCCAACCAGGCCACCGTGGGCGGCGAGCTGGAGACGGGCTTCGTCAAGCACACCGCGAACGCGGGCGTGGAGCTGTCGTGGGAGAAGCGTGGCCAGTCGCGTGACAACCTCAACGCGGTGGGCCTGCCCACGGGCCCCAACATCCCGGCGGACCTGTTCGAGCCGGACGCGGAGCCGGACCTGTCCGCGGTGTCGCCGGTGTTCTCCGGCTCCAACGTGAGCATCCAGCGCACGCTCGGCCTCTTCGCCGCGGACCAGGTGCAGCTCGGTCAGTACCTGGAGCTGGTGGGCTCGCTGCGCTGGGACGTCTTCAACACGGACTACTCCACCACGGGCAACACCGGCGCGAAGACGCGGCTGCGCAAGAGCGACCACCTCTTCAACTGGCGCGCGGGCGTCGTCCTGCACCCGACGGAGAAGGTGAGCGTCTACGGCATGTACGGCACCTCCTCCAGCCCCTCCGCGGAGCTGGGCTCGGTGTCCGCGGACACCGTGAGCCTGGACCCGGAGAAGAACTCCATCCTGGAGGCGGGCGCGAAGGCGGACCTGCTCGACGGCCGGCTCGGGCTGACGGGCGCGGTGTTCCGAATCACCAAGACGGACGCGCGCGTGCCCAACACGGACCCGGAGGGGCCGCCGCAGGTGCTGGAGGGTGAGCAGCGCGTGCAGGGCTTCAACGTGGGCATCGCTGGCACCATCGTCGAGCGCTGGAAGGTGCTCGCCAACTACACCCTGATGGACTCCGCCATCCTGGAGCACACCAACGCGTTCCTCGTGGGCCAGCGGCTGCCCAACACGCCGCGCCACAGCATCTCCTTGTGGACGACGTACTCGCCCCTGAAGGACTTCACCGTGGGCGGCGGCGCCGTCTTCCAGGACGTGACGAGCGTCAGCAACCCCACGGCGCCCACCACCGCCACCAGCTACGTGCCGAACTTCTGGCGCTTCGATGCCTTCGCCAGCTACGCGTTCGGAAAGGCACAGGTCCAGCTCAACGTCTACAACCTCACCGACACGCTGTATTACGACCAGTACTACAGCGGCCACGCCGTC
>Ga0126314_10000959_pt1 | contig 13625 bp, 14 predicted proteins | sample Plot105B_FD_92535 | JGI IMG/M metagenome (GOLD analysis project Ga0126314, IMG submission 92535) | Serpentine soil microbial communities from UC McLaughlin Reserve, CA, USA - Plot105B | ecosystem: Environmental > Terrestrial > Soil > Grasslands | place: USA: UC McLaughlin Reserve, Lake County...
CGTAGTACTGGGCGAAGCGGCCCGCCGGCGTCTGCAGCCACCGGCTCAGCGCGTCGTCGAATCCGGCCCGCCGCCAGTGCAGACGCGACGCCTGGTGCGCGGCATACCGAGCGCGCACGCAGACGTGGCCGTCCGCCAGCCGGCGTTGGATCGCCACGCCACAGCCCTCGCAGACCCGGTAGCCGAAGGGACCGCTCGGGATGCCGGCCGGAGGTTCGTGCTCGTCCTCGTGCATTGCGTGCCGCACTACCCGTATCGCTCCAAAGAACTTCTGCATCGTCCAACAGATCGTCGCGAACGCGCGCCGGACGCTGAGCTCGCTATCGAAATGCGCGAGCTGCAATAGCCCGCGCGAGATCGACCGCGCTATTGGATCTGCCTCATTGCGATAGCGACGATCGTCGAGAGCGGTCCGATCGGGAGCTCGTGTGCGGCCGACGTCGTGCCTATGCACCGGATGCAACGGGTCGAGCCGAGTGGCGCTTCTGTTGTTCGTCCGGGGCGAGCGTCTGGCGCCTAAGCTCGGCGACGCTTGCTTGCGTGCACGAAAGCAGGAGACGCGCCGCGGGTGCGGGAGACTACCGCCGGCGCGCCCGAGTTGCATGGATACGAGCAGTCGTCGTGTCGCTACTGCGTTCCCCACGGATGCAGGAGCGCGCGATCTTTGCGCGCCCTGCGAGGTTGGCCCCCTCCACCGGTCGCGGCTCCCGCGCCCGTTTGCAGTAGGCCGCACGAGGGGTAGCCGAATAGCGCTTGAGTTCCAGTTGGGAGGTCCTCGTGGCACGAGCCGCAGAAGGCGTCACTCTACGCACGATTGAGACCGACATCCCGGCCCGGATGGATCGGTTGCCGTGGTCTAGGTGGCACTGGATGGTGGTCATCGGCCTGGGGACGGTGTGGATCCTCGACGGTCTTGCGGTCACGATTGTCGGTGCGATCGGCGGTCGGCTGACCGAGGAGGGCTCGGGCTTGGAGCTGGATCCCGCGCAGGTTGGCTCCGCCGGCTCGGCCTACATCCTCGGCGCGTGTCTGGGCGCGCTGTACTTCGGCCGCCTGGCCGACAAGATCGGGCGGAAGAAGCTGTTCATGTTGACGCTGGTGATCTTCATGACCGGCAGCGTGCTGACGGCGTTCTCGATGAACTTCGTCTGGTTCCTCGCGTGCAGGGTCATCACGGGCGCGGGCGTGGGCGGCGAGTACTCGGCGATCCACTCGGCGGTCGATGAGCTGATTCCCGCGCGCGTGCGCGGTGCGGTCGATCTGATCATCGGCGGGTCGTTCTGGATCGGCACGATCCTCGGCTCGCTGGCGTCGCTGCTGCTGCTCGACGCGAGCCTGTTTGCCCTCGACGTCGGCTGGCGGATCGCGTTTGGCCTCGCTGCCGTGATGGGCTTCGCGATTCTGCTGGTGCGCCGCAACGTCCCGGAGAGTCCGCGCTGGCTGTTCCTGCACGGCCACGACGCCGAGGCGGAGCGGGTCATGCGCGGCATCGAGCGTCAGGTCGTCGAGGGCACCGGCCAGGAGCTGATCCCGCCGCGGCGCAGCATCCGCATCAAGCAGCGCGGGCCGATGGGCATCGGCGAGATCGCCGGCGTCGTCTTCAAGCTGTACCCGAAGCGCACGTTCGTCGGGCTGTCGCTGTTCACCGGCCAGGCGTTCCTGTACAACGCGATTTTCTTCACCTATGCGCTGGTGCTGACCGAGATCTATGGCGTCAGCTCCTCGAGCGTGGGCCTGTACCTGCTGCCGTTCGCGGTCGGCAACTTCGCCGGGCCGCTGCTGCTGGGGCGGTTCTTCGACACGATCGGGCGCAAGCCGATGATCGCCGGCACCTACATCCTGTCGGGGATCCTGCTGATCATCACGGGGATCCTGTTCCAGGACGGGACGCTGACGGCGACGACGCAGACGATCGCGTGGTGCGTGATCTTCTTCTTCGCGTCGGCGGGCGCCAGCGCCGCCTATCTGACGGTCAGCGAGATCTTCCCGATGGAGACGCGCGCGATGGCGATCGCGTTCTTCTACGCGACCGGCACGATCGTCGGCGGCTTCGGCGGCCCGCTGCTGTTCGGCGCGCTGATCAAGAGCGGCGAGCCCGGCCAGATCTTCATCGGCTACCTGATCGGCGCCGTCGTGATGATCGCGGGCGGCATCATCCAGGCCACGATGGGAGTCGAGGCGGCCGGGCGCGACCTCGAGGACATCGCGCCGCCGCTGTCGGTGACCGAGGAGGAGCTCGCGGAGCCCGGCGAGGAGGCCGACGAGTTCACGCTCGGGCGGGGCGAGGACCGCGGCACCGAGCACGCCCCGCGCTTCGAGGGACGCGAGGAGCGCAACCCCCCGGCCGGGCCGTCGCCGCCCACCCGCCCCTCAGGAAGGTGACCGATGACCCGTCCGACCTACACGCCGTTTCCAGGAGTCTCGAGCCAGGACGCCGACGAGAACGAGTGGTGGCTGCGGCGCGAGCTCTCGCTGATCCACAACCTCCTCCAGGAAGAGGGCGAGTTGTCCAAGGACGACATCGGCGAGAAGCTGGGCTGCAAGTACTGGGGTCCGCTGCGCTTCCGGAGCGCACTCAAGGAAGGCGTGGAGCGCGGCGCATTCCGCAAGACGGGCCGCAACCGGTACGCGCCGGCGGGGAACGCTACGGCCGCTTCCTGAGCCGCTCGATGCGCGAGCGGTCCGGCCGGTACGGGCCCCGGCCGTTGCCTCGGCGAATCTCCGGCGGTGGTGGCGGCCGGCGCTGAAGGAGGCGTTCGGCCAGCAGCCCGGCACCTCCGGTTACCAACCCGAGGATGCCCAGGACGATGAAAGCGGTGCCCACGGCTCTCGGCGCATCGCCCCCGAGCACGAGCATCAACGCACCAATGATGACGATCGCGACGCAGCCGATGAGCGCCGCCTTGAACGCCTTCTCGCCGAAGGGACCGTGCCCGGAGCCGGAGTCCCGGGGTGGAAGCTGCCGCGGCAGGCCCATGCCCGGACGATGACATGGCGACGGCGCAGCGGGGAACCCATGGCTGAGATGCTCGACGTGCCGGACCGCATCACGACTTGCCTGTTCGACCTCGACGGCGTGCTCACGCAGACCGCGAAGATCCACGCCCAGGCGTGGAAGGAGATGTTCGACGACTTCCTGCGCAGCCGGGCCAAGCGGACGGATGAGCCGTTCCAAGAGTTCGACCGGCCAACCGACTACGACGAGTACGTGGACGGCAAGCCGCGCCTGGAGGGCGTGCACTCGTTCCTGCAGTCACGCGGGATCGACCTACCGATCGGCTCGCCGCAGGACCCGCCGCAGCGCAGACCGTCCACGCGCTGGGCGCGCGCAAGAACAACCGGGTTCTCGAGCTGATCCGCCAGCAGGGCGTCGAGCCCTACGAGGGCTCGGTCCGGTTCGCCCAGGCGGCGCGCGAACAGGGGCTGCGCCGGGCCGTCGTCTCGTCGAGCACGAACTGCCGCGACGTGCTTGTCGCGGCCGGGATCGATCAGCTCTTCGAGGACGTGATCGACGGCGTCGTGGCCGAGCGCGACGGGCTCGCGGGCAAGCCGGCGCCCGACACGTTCCTGGCCGCCGCCAGAAGTCTCGGTGCGGAGCCGGCCGAGGCGGCGGTCTTCGAGGACGCGCAGGCGGGAGTGGAGGCCGGCTGGGCGGGCAACTTCGGCTGGGTCGTGGGCGTCGACTGGACCGGCCAGGCCGTCCGCGTGCAGTCCACCCGGCTGGTGTCGTTCGTCCAGCGCTCGGTGGCCGCGATCCTCTACGAGGTCGAGCCGGTGGACGCCCCGGCGCGCATCGTCGCGCAGTCGGAGCTCGTGACCAACGAGCCGTTGCCCGAGGTCACCGACGACCACGCGCAGCCGCGGCGCTGCGCGCCCCGCTCGTCTCCGAGCACCACATGCACCTCGAGCTGCGCGCCGGGATGGTGCACCGGGCGCGCGCGAGCGAACTGCGGATGGCGGCGGGCATGGACCATCTCGTCGACGGGCCCGACGGGACCGTCACCGCGGCGGAAAGCGAGCCGGACCCCGCGGAGTCACGGTCAGCACGGAGCTCGAGCCGGGGCAGCGGCTGCGGATCGTGAAGCTGCTCGCCTACGGCTGGTCGAGCCAGCGCTCGCTGCCGGCGCTGCGCGATCAGGTCGACGCGGCGCTCGCCGCGGCCAAGCGGACGGGCTGGGACGGGCTGTGCGGCGAGCAGCGCGAGTACCTCGACGACGTCTGGGAACGCGCCGACATCGAGCTCGAGGGCGACCCGGCGCTGCAGCAGGCGGTGCGCTTCGCGCTCTTCCACGTCATCCAGGCCGGCGCCCGCGCCGAACGGAGGGCGATCCCCGCCACCGTCCCGGTGCTCACCTACGTGGCCCCGGCGGCGGCCCGTGACGTGCTGCGCTGGCGCCACAGCACGATCGACGTCGCCCGCGCTCGCGCCCGCGAACTCGGGCTCGACGGCGTGACGTTCCCGTGGCGCACGATCGGTGGCCAGGAGTGCTCGGGGTATGGCCCGCCGGCACGGCCGCCTTCCACATCAACGCGGACGTCGCCGACGCGGTGCGCCGCTATCTCGCCGCCACGGGCGACGAGGAGTTCGGGCAGGGCCCGGGGCTCGAGCTGCTGGTGGCCACGGCGCGGCTGTGGCGCTCGGTGGGCCACCACGACGCCGCGGGCGCGTTCCGGATCGACGCCGTCACCGGCCCCGACGAGTACACCGCGCTCGTCAACAACAACGTCTACACGAACCTGATGGCGGCGCGGAACCTCCGCGCGGCCGCCGACCTCGCCGTGCGCCACCCGCAGCGCGCGGCGCGGCTCGACGTCGACGACGAGGAGATCGCGAGCTGGCGCGACGCGGCGAACGCGATGCTGATCCCGTTCGACCACGACCTCGGGGTGACCGCCCAGTCGGAGGCGTTCACGCGCTATCGCAAATGGGACTTCGAGGCCACCCCCCCGACGAGTACCCGCTGCTACTGCACTTCCCGTACTACCTGCTCTACAGCAGCCAGGTGGTCAAGCAGGCGGACCTCGTCTTCGCCCTGTACGTCTGCGGCGACCAGTTCGACGCCGAGCAGAAGGCGCGCGACTTTGACTACTACGAGCGCATCACGGTCCGCGACTCCTCGCTGTCGGCCGCCGTGCAGGCGATCGTCGCCGCCGAGGTCGGGCATCTCGACCTCGCCTACGACTACTTCGGTGAGACCGCATTCATCGACCTGCGCGACCTCGCCTTCAACACCCGCGACGGCCTGCACCTGGCGTCGCTGGCCGGCAGCTGGCTCGTCGCCGTCGCCGGCTTCGGCGGCATGCGCGACCACGGCGACACGCTCGCCTTCGCCCCCCGGCTCCCATCACGGCTGTCGCGCCTGCGCTTCCGCCTCCTCTACCGCGACCGCAGGCTGCGAGTCGACGTCCACGCCGACGCGGCACGCTACGAACTGCTCGAGGGAGAGCCGCTCGAACTCGTCCACCACGGCGAGCGCTTCACGGTCACGCCCGGCTCCCCCGAGACCCATCCGGTCCCCCCGCGCCCCGCCGAATGCGCCCGGAGCAACCGCCGGGCCGCACGCCGCCACGCCGGCACCGCGAGGCCTGAGCGCAGCATCCGACCGCCCGGCGACGCTCGCCGGAGATCTCCCGATCACGCGGGCGCTTTCACGCGCGGCCATCCTCGGATCGGATAGGCCGAGCGATAACGGTCCCAGTCATGAAATGACAGCCGAAGGCCTCACTGCTGGTCATCGACGAAGCGAGCGGCGCACGGCGCCTCGAGCCGCCTGACCGTCGCTATCGCAACGGACGTCCGTTGCGGGCGCGATCGGCTCGGCAGAGCTGACGCTCGCATCACGGCGGCGGTGGTAGCGGCGGGCAGGCGCGCCCCGCTGCTGCAGCGGTCGACCTTCCTCTACGTCCCGGTTTGGCACGGTCCCGCTTCCCTGTCTATGGGTCGCCCTCAAGGGAGCAGGCGGTGAGCGCCAGGCTTCCGGAGCGGCGCTTGGTTTGCCCGCTGTGCAGCCGGTGAGATAGCGTCGCCGCAAGCGACCGGAGGAGAGGCCAGTGCATGCGCGGGTGACCACATTGCAAATGGACCCGTCTACGTTGAACGAGGTCACCGCTCGGCTTGAGAGCGAGGACGTGCCCGCCTTCAAGCAGCTCGATGGGTTCGAGGGGATGACGGTGCTCGGGGACCGCGAGAGCGGCCACACGATCGCTGTGACCTTTTGGGAGTCGGAGGAGGCGATGCGCGAGAGCGAGGAGGCGGTAAAGGGAGCGCGCCAGCGTGCGGCCGAGACGGGGCGAGCGGGAGAGCCGCAGGTCGAACGCTTCGAGGTGATTCTCGACACGATGGCCTAAGCCGCCAGATCGACTCGGACCGGCGACGGGCGTTGAATGAGACTGTAAGCACACGCCCACCCCGGACGACCTCCGAGCGCACGAATGAATCGCGCGCAGACGACTCCTTCGCCCTTGGCGCAGCGGTCGTGATCGGAGGCCGGTCCGCGGCGCTTGGTGGTCGTCCACGGCAGCGGTCCAGCGCTGGAACTCGACGACGCTCGCTTCCTCCACGAGGAGGAGCGCTTGGGTTGCCTTCAGCGATCGAGCAAATAGCAGCGTCGCGATGCACATGCTCCGTCGGGGAAGTCCGGTCCCAGCAGCGGCGCGCGCGCGGCGACCGCGGCCTCGGCGTGATGCCGTAACGAAAACCAATCGGAGCCGTCAGGCTGGGGCTGTGGATGTTATGCCCGTGATCGGTGTGGTTAGGGAGCCTGCGCGCGATTGGAGGGTGCCGCCGCGCCTGGGTACCGGCGGGGGAGCTCGTTGACGGACACCGAAGCTCTGCGCGCGCGGCTGCTGGGGTCGATGGCCCTCCGGGTCGGGGAGCGGCAGCTTCCGCCGCTGGACTCAGCCCGCGCGGAATCGCTGCTCGCGTACCTGCTGCTCCACCGCGACGCGCCGCAGCCGCGTCAGCGCCTCGCGTTCCTGCTTTGGCCCGATTCGACGGAGCGCCAGGCGCGCACGAACCTGCGCAAGGTCCTGCACACCCTCCGCCGTGCCCTGCTCGACGCCGACCGCCTGATCGACATCGGGCCGCGGACGCTTCAGTGGCGCGCGAACGCGCCGCTGTGGCTCGACGACGAGCAGTTCGAGCGGGCATCAGGGAAGGTCCGGGCGATGGCGGATAGCGGCGGCCAACGTGTCGGGGCGGTGGCGGCTAGGGTGGGGCACGTGTAGCGAACGGTCGCGTTCGTGATTTTCTGACCTCCTGCCTTGCGTTGACGGCTCCCGGGGAGTGGAGTCTGCTCGTGGCAGAGCCCGATCAGCTTCGGCTCATGAAGCAGATCCACGATGAGGCAGAACTTCTGCGTGCGGTTGCCCACGAAGCGGACGTGGAGATGGCGGCTCTCGCCGCGGCAACGCGCAGGAAGCGAGAGCTCGAGCGGCTACGGCGCGGGCGTCAGGGCGCGCGCTCGACCGAGCGCGCAGACGAGCGTGGCGAGGACGGTTAGGTCGGCCTGCAGCCGAACCCGATGCAGTCCACGGACGCGCACGGATCGATGCAGGCGGCGAGAGCGTCGCCGTGGTGCGCAAAGCCGCACGGTCAGCGACAGAACCAGCGAAGCTGACGCGTCGCCCCGGCGGCTGCTTCCCTGACGCACGGCGAGAGCCCGCCGTCCGCTCCGGACCAGTGCTCTCTGTCGCGCAAAGTACAAGCCTGGCATCGGGCACTCGACATCCGTCCTGCCGACGACTTTGCGCCGGTAGTTATGAGAGGGAGATCTTCCCGGTCACCTCCACGTCGCGCGAGATGCCAGAGACCGTCACCGTGGCCCTTGCGTCGAGAGTCTCGTCGCCCCGGAGTTCACCGCCTTCGAGCTGTTCTCGTACCGCGAGCTCGATCTCCCGCTGAGCAGTGATGCCCAGCGTCTTGAGGAACTTCCGCACGGACAGGCTGAAGACCTCTTCGTCCACGGTTTCTCCTCTTTCGACAGCGCGTCCAGCATCGCAGCGGCAGCGGGAGTCTCGCGTGGGTGGAGCTGCTCGCCTACACGAGGCGGATTTCACGCCGACGAGGGCGCTCGAGACCGACCCCGGCGGCGCCGCTGGCTCCAGCTTGTCCGATACACCCGCTGGCTCGCATTTGCCACTTGCGACGTCCGTGCCGAGCCGTCATCTCATGCAGGCTGCGGTGTCAATCTCTGAGAGGCCTCACGCAGCTCAGAACCGCGCATAAGGAGCTCAGCATGTCCGAACCCTCGATGTCCTCCGCGCCGCGCCGACGCGGCGACGAGCTCCTCTCGATGCTGGCCGAGCGGATCGGCGCGCGGCTCGGTGTCGCCACCGTGTTCGGAGCGCCGGTCGAGCGCGACGGCGTCACCGTCGTCCCGGTCGCCGTCGCGCGGTTTGGGATCGGCGCCGGCAGCGGCTCGGATCCGAGCAAGGCACAGGAGGGCGAGGGCGGCGGAGGCGGAGGCACCGTCGTCCCGACCGGCTACATCGAGCTCAAGGACGGCCGCAGCCGCTTCGTGCCGGTCGTTCCACCCGGCCCGAATGCTCGCGCTCGTACTCGCCACGGTCCTCGCCGCGGTCGTGATCATACGAGCGACGCGGGTCCAGCCACGCGCGCAAGCTCCCCCTGGAGCTGACAGCGCGCTCGGCCGTCCCGCGCCCCCGCGCGCGAGCGGGCCGGCCCGCGCATGCCCCTCGGGCTCTGCGCTCAATCGCTCCCGCGCTGCCCGTACGCAAACACAGTCCAGCTGCTCGTCTTCGCGCATTGCGATAGCGCGGCCGCCGCGCCACCCCACCGCTCCTCGTCGACCGATGCAGTAGCGCGGTGCTGGGCCGCTTGACACCGTCTCGAGGGCGCTGAGTTCGCGGACTACGAGGACGACCAGTGAGCGGGACCCGCACTCGCTGTGCGAAGCTTCCCGCCGACATCCACCCGCGCGCGTGCGGCGCGGGTCGTTCCGGCCGGAACTCCCGGCTGAGGTCGCGGACTACCTGAGCGGCACGAGCGGCCCGCCGCGCTGAGCCTCGGAGCGGTAGTCGACTTTCTCGCAGTTGCGGAACCGGTAGCCGCGCTTGCGGGTGCGAGCGACGTGGTAGACGTCGCGTCCGCGGCCGCAGTTGACGTAGCCGCGGCCGTAGTGGACCGAGATCACGTCATTGCCGGACCCGGCGTAGATGGTGTTGCGGCCGTGGCTGCCGTAGATGAAGTCGCCGCCCGAGCCGCCGCGGATAGTGTCGTGCTGGCCGGTGGGCTGGTCCGCGCCACCCTTCCAGTCGCCCCAGAGCACGTCGGGTCCACCGTGGCCGTGCAGGAAGTCGGACGCGTGGTAGCCGAGCAGCTCGTCCGCGTCGTCTTGGCCTTCGAGGTGGCATCCGAAGTCCACGGACATGCACTTCTGCACGTCGTCGATGGTCATGCGCGGCCAGTAGCGGTGATCCGAGCAGGACTCGGGCGTGCATGAGGAGCCGACGATGTGGTCTGCCGCGGCGACGCCGACGGCGATGAACAGCGCTGTGAGCGTGAGCAGGATGAGGCGCATCGCGTGAGGTAGAAACCTAACCCTACCGCGTGCGTACTTCCTGCGCGGGCGAGGATTTGATGGGGTGTTCGGTGACGCGGTGCGGGTTCGCCGGCTCGACACCCCCTGAGAAAATCGCAACCAGCTAACCGGTTTTCGTCAAAGCCAGCCCGGCTCAAGGGCGGGCGCGAGTCAACGGTCGCGGCTGGGTCTCAGCCGGCATCGACTCAGCTACGGGGTTTCGGGTGTGCGACTTCGTGCCCGATCGCGCCTCACCGGATGTGCCGATTATCCGCCGGCTCGAGGACCGCATCGCCACGCTCGAACGCAGGCTCGACGAACGAGGTTGACAGGCCGGCTCGCCGGCCGGCGAGCCGGCGCCCTGAGCGGGGCGCCGGCTCCCATCCCGATCAGCTACCTGTGTAGCGGAAGATCCAGAGGCCGCTGTCGCGGTCGCTGGCCGCCACGTACTCCTGGCCGGCGTCGTCGAAGACCTGGACGCCCCAGAAGTTGTTGCCGCCGGCATCGATGTACCGGCCCTTCTCGACCAGGTTGTTGTTGCTGGTGATCCGCGCGACGCGGAAGCCGCCCGAGTAGTACGAGAAGTACGCCAGACGCGCGTCCTTCTGCGAGGTGGCGACCTCGTGCACCGACAGGTCGCCGAACCCGCTCGAGTAGAACGGATCGTGCGCCTGTGGGATCGCGTAGGTATCGAGCTCGGCCATCTTGCCGTTCTGGTTGCGGAACAGATGGACGTAGCCCCAGCCGTCGAAGTACGACGAGAACGTCAGCGTGTCGCCGAGCGCCCCGAGGGCGATCGGTGCCTGCTGAGTGCCGTCGCCCGCGAGGCACTCCGCGTCGTTGTAGGAGCCTTCCACGCCGAAGATGGCGAAGCCCTGCTGACGGGGAGCTACCCCGAACGTCGGGATGTCGCCCTCGACGCTCATCCCGAGCGTCTGGTTGCACCCGTCCGACGCCGTGCGGTTGAAGACGAGGATCGCCTTGTAGCCGCCGGCCTGCAGGACGCTGGTGACCTTCTCGGTGAAGAAGCACACACCACGCTCGACGACCGCGATCTGCGTCCCATCACCCGCAGGCACCGCTGGGTCGCCCGGGCAGGCCCGGCCGACGAACTTCGCCTGACCGGTGATCGTCTCGCCCTCCTTGAGCTGGCGGGTGCCGCTGCCCTGACTGGCGGTCAGGTCGGTCCCGTCGGTCACGTTGCGGGCTGTCAGCGCGTAGGGGGCGAAGTCCTCGTCGGCCCCGATCACGTACGCGTTGTCCTTCGTGAACTCCGACTGGTGACCGTTGCCCTCCGGCGGCACGATGAAGCCACTCTCGGCTGCCTCAGGATCCGGGTCGGTGAAGTCAGTATCCCCGAGGTACTGGGGAATCAGCGGGTTGGTGACGTCGAGCTTGACGTAACCCGCGTCCCAATAGGACAGCAGCATCACCTGCCGGCCGCCGATCTCCTTGACGACCATGTCGTGCAGGAAGATCTCCTTGAGGTTCGACGGCGCCGCCTGCGCGATCTGCGGGAACATCTCGTCGAGGTCGTACTCGGCGATCAGCTTGGGCTGCTTGGGGTTCGTGATGTCGAGGATGTCGACGTCCTTGCCCTCCTCGTTGTCCACGATGACCGCGTAGGCCTTGCTTCCCGCGTCCCACGCGAACACGCTGTGGATCTCGTTGGCCGCTTTCTTGCCCTGGCCGTTGACCGTGAAGTCGCCGATGCCCTCGGCCAGCGGCGTCGGCTTCTTGCCGCCGGTGATGTCGTAGACGTTCATGCCGCCGAAGCCGGCCTTGTCCTTGCACTTCTCGTTGTTCGTGACCAGGATCTGGCCGTTGAACGCCGGCGTCGACAGGTTCAGGGCCTGCACGCCCTCACCGGGATAGCTGCCCTCCTTCGAGACCACGAACGCCGTCTCGCGCGGCTTCGCGGGGTTGCTGATGTCCACGACGTGGACGCCGTTGTACTTGCAGGTCGCCACGCCCCACGCCGCCAGATAGGCGGTGTTGCCGTCGGGCGAGATGCCGACGTCAGCGATCTTCTCCGGCTCGACGTTCTTGAGCCTGAGCTTGCTGACGAGCTGTACGTTGCTCTGCGTGGCGCCCAGATGGCCGCCCTCGCCGCCGTGCTGGTCGAGGTGACGCTCCAGATATCCCGCCTTGAAGCCGCCGTCGGCACTCAGCACGTCATCGTGCGCAAGCGCCGGCCCTGCGGTGACGCCGAGCGCGCCCATCACGAGGCAAGCCGAGGCCAGCCTCGTCCCTAGTGAGGTCAATGCTCCTCCTCCATTGTCCGGCCCGAAGCCGCTGCTCGGTCCCGAGCACTCCGATTTGGCGGGCAGCATAGTGCTCCGACGCGTTGTAGGGAACCCTCGGAGCCGTCGGCGCTGTGAGGGCGCTCTGCGGCCATCGCCGCCTGCAGCTTGCCTCCTACGGTCTGACGGGATCAGCAGCGAGTCAGATGCAGCGCTCCCGCTATGGCTTGACCCCGTGCACACTGGCGCGCATCGAGTCGCAGGGATTGGAGTTGACCCGGTTCCGTGGACACTCGAGTGCTTGGCCCGCCTGGGCCGGGCAGGAAGGATGTCCACATGCCACGAACGCGTCCCGCGTATCCGCCGGAGTTCCGGCGTGAGGCCGTCGAGCTGGTGCGCTCGAGCGGCCGTCCGATCCCGCAGATCGCCGACGAGCTCGGCGTGTCGCCGCAGTCGCTGAGGAACTGGGTCCGCCAGGGCGACGTCGACGCCGGCCGTGCTGACGGCCTGACGAGCGATGAGCGTGAGGAGCTGCGCCGGTTGCGGCGCGAGAATCGCCGCCTGCAGCAGGAGCGCGAGATCCTCAAGGCCGCGGCGGCTTTCTTCGCGCGGGAGACCGATCGCCGGTGATGTGCTTCCGGCTGATCGACGCGAAGAAGGCACAGCATCCCGTCTCCCTGCTGTGCGGCGTGCTCGGCGTGTCGCGCGCCGGCTACTACGCGTGGAAGCAGCGGCCGGTGTCGGGGCGCCGGCGCCGCGACGAGGAGCTGATCGGCGAGATCCGCGCGATCCACGATGAGAGCGGGGCCACCTACGGTTGGCCGCGCGTGCACGCTGAGCTGCGTCACCGCGGCGTGCGCGTGAGTCGCAAGCGGGTCGCGCGGCTGATGCGCGAGGCCGGGCTGTCGGGCATGGTCCGGCGGCGCAAGGGCCGCACGACGGTCTCGGTGCCGGGCATCGCGACCGCGCCCGATCTCGTGCGCCGCGACTTCGCGCCGACGGCGCCGAACCGGCTCTGGGTTGCCGACCTGACCGAGATCGCCACGTGGGAGGGCAAGCTGTACCTGGCCGTCGTCGTGGACTGCTTCTCGCGCCGCTGCGTCGGATGGGCGATGGCCGAGCACATGCGCGCCGAGCTCGTCGTCGAAGCGCTCGAGATGGCGATCTGGCAGCGCCGCCCCGCCGTCGGACTGGTCCACCACAGCGACAGGGGCGGCCAGTACGTGTCGCTGATCTTCGGCCAGACGGCGCGCGCCGCCGGCATCGACGTCTCGATGGGCGCCAAGGGCTGCGCGCTCGATAACGCCGTCTGCGAGTCGTTCTTCGCCACGCTCAAGAAGGAACTCACCCGCCGGCGCTCCTGGCCGACGCGGCGCGAGCTGCAGACCGCCGTGTTCGCGTGGATCGAAGGCTGGTACAACCGCCGCCGCCTGCACTCCACGCTCGGCTACCTCGCGCCCGCGGACTACGAGAACGGAACTCTCGGCCAGCGCGGTGCTGGCCTCGCCGCTTCGCGGCTCGCACACACATCAGAGATGATCAAGGAGAAGGCTGCGTAGACCAGCCCCAACGTGTCCACCGGAACGGGTCAGGTCCAGTGAGCATATATCCGGCTCCCCTTCGCTTGCTGCGTCGGCCACGAAGACGATCACGGTGCGCGGCAACGACGCCGTTGGCGCAAGCGACGTTGGCCGTCGGGAGTCCACATCGAGAGCGGCGCTCGCCTCTCGCCACGCTATCGAGCTCTGGAGCCCAGCCCAGACCGGCCCACGAGCTGCGCCGTCGGTGACGCTCAGTACCACTTGCCTTTCGCGAAACCGCCGAAGGCGATGAGGCCGAC